>Ga0180221_1001224_pt1 | contig 18044 bp, 28 predicted proteins | sample eDN5th37CKraftMG_FD_151339 | JGI IMG/M metagenome (GOLD analysis project Ga0180221, IMG submission 151339) | Enriched Miracle-Growth compost microbial communities from Emeryville, California, USA - eDNA 5th pass 37_C Kraft MG (version 2) (version 2) ...
TATTCCTTGGCCGGCACCGTGCGCAGATACGCGATCACCGCGTCGAGATCGTCGCCGGTCATGCGGCTGTAATAGTGATAGCCCATCGGCGGCTTCAGCGGGCTGCCGTCCTTGCTCTTGCCGCCGATGATCGCCGTTTTGATCTCCGCGTCGCTCCACGCGCCGAGGCCCTTGGTCTTGCTCGAGGTGATGTTGCGCGAGACCGACTTGCCCCACGGGCCGGGGAATTCCATGCCGCCCTTGCCGAGATCGCCGACGAAGTCCTTGCCGCCGCCCTGCTTGAACGGCGTGTGGCATTCCATGCAATGGCCGATGGTGGCGAGGTAGAAGCCCTTCTTGATCTTGTCGCCGTTGATGGCGGCTTCCGTGTAGGGCTTCTCCGAACCCGGGAACAGGTCATGCGGCAGCTGCATCTTGTAGACCGGATCGGGCACCTGGTTCTTGATTGGCTTGAGCGTGCGCAGATAAGCGACAATCGCATTCATGTCGCGCTCGCTGACGATGCCGTAGAACGCCGTCGGCATGACGGACGCGACCTGCACGCCGTTCGGCCGTTTGCCGGTGCGCATCAAGGTTTTGATCTCGGCGTCGGTCCAGGAGCCGATGCCGGTTTCCTTGTCCTGCGTGATGTTGGACGCCGTCACCTTGAACGGCGGCTCGTCGAACACGAGACCGCCGGAAAACGCCTTGTCCACGATGTCGCCGGTCGGTCCCTTCGGCGTATGGCAATTGCCGCAGGTCATGACCGTATTGACGAGATAGTCGCCGCGCTTGACCAGATCCGATTGCGCATACGCTGAGGTCATCAACGCGGCGCCGAGCGCGCACGCGAGGCCGAATGTACGAAGCATGTCGTTCTCCCCCCTCCCCGCCGCCAGTTTTAGCGTGCGGGTCTAATCACACGCGGTTTTAGCGTGTCGCGCGATAACGAGCTACGGGATTCGGAACCAGTCAAGCCGGCGGCCGCAACGGCGCCCAGGGTCGCCCGGATGTACAATACCAAGACGCCGACGGCCGCCCTCGATACCTGAGCTGCCCATAAAAAAAGCGGCGCCGAAGCGCCGCTTTTCGCAATCTCAGAACCGGGCGGCGATCAGGCCGCCGCCGTCTCCGCTTCCGCGGTCTGGCCCTGCACCGGGCCCGAATCCTGGCCCTTGGCATCGACGTCGCGGTCGACGAACTCGATCACCGCGCGCGGCGCGTTGTCGCCGAAACGGAAGCCCGCCTTCATGATGCGGGTGTAGCCGCCGTTACGCTCCTTGTAGCGCGGGCCGAGCACTTCGAAGAGCTTCTTGACCATGTCGACGTCGCGCACCTGCGAGATCGCCTGACGGCGGGCGTGAAGGCCGCCCTTCTTCGCCAGCGTCACGAGCTTCTCCACGACCGGGCGAAGCTCCTTCGCCTTCGGCAGCGTGGTCGTGATCTGCTCGTGCTTGATGAGCGAGGCCGACATGTTGGCGAACATCGCCTTACGGTGAGCCGGCTTCTTGCCCAGCTTGCGGTGAACCTTACCGTGACGCATTGAAATCTTCCTTCTCTACTCTCTGTGTCACGACGGTTCGTCGGACGTGTTGCTCAGGTGGGCTTCCTGCGTTCGCCCTATTTCCCCGGCTTCGTCATTCCGGACCCCGCGTAGCGGCAATCCGGAATCCAGTGCCAGGCTCAGTCAGCAGTATCTGCTTTCCGGGCTCGCGCCCGGAAGGCCAATCAGTAGTGATCCTCGAAGCGCTTGGCGAGCTCTTCGATGTTCTCCGGCGGCCAGCCCGGCACTTCCATGCCGAGATGCAGGCCCATCTGCGCCAGCACTTCCTTGATCTCGTTGAGCGACTTGCGGCCGAAGTTCGGCGTGCGCAGCATCTCGGCTTCCGTCTTCTGCACGAGGTCGCCGATGTAGACGATGTTGTCGTTCTTGAGACAGTTGGCCGAACGCACCGACAGCTCGAGCTCGTCGACCTTCTTGAGGAAGGACGGGTTGAACGCGAGCTCCGGGATCGCCTCCGCAGCCTGCTCCTTGCGCGGCTCTTCGAAGGTGACGAACACGCTGAGCTGGTCCTGCAGGATGCGCGCGGCGAAAGCGAGCGCGTCCTCCGGCGTGATGGCGCCGTTGGTCTCGATGGTCATCGTCAGCTTGTCGTAGTCGAGGATCTGGCCCTCACGGGTGTTCTCGACCTTGTAGGAGACCTTCTTGACCGGCGAATAGAGGCTGTCGACCGGGATCAGGCCGATCGGCGCGTCCTCGGGACGGTTACGCTCGGCCGGCACGTAGCCCTTGCCGGTGTTGACCGTGAACTCCATGCGGATCTCGGCGCCCTCGTCGAGGGTGCACAGCGCGAGATCCGGATTGAGCACGGTGATGTCGCCGACGGTCTGAATGTCGCCCGCGGTGACGGTGCCCGGGCCCTGCTTCTTCACCACCATGCGCTTGGGGCCTTCGCCCTGCATCTTGATGGCGATATCCTTGATGTTCAGCACCAGGTCGGTCACGTCCTCGCGCACGCCGGCGATCGAGGAGAACTCGTGCAGCACGCCGTCGATGTGAACCGACTGGACGGCCGCGCCCTGCAGCGAAGACAGCAGAATGCGACGCAGCGCGTTGCCGAGCGTCACGCCGAAGCCGCGCTCGAGCGGCTCGGCGACCACGGTGGCGACGCGCGCCGCGTCGTGACCCGGGGTGACCTGGAGCTTGTTCGGCCTGATCAATTCCTGCCAATTCTTTTGGATCACGTTTTCACCTTTTGAGCGGCGGAGGCTGCAAGGGCCTCGCCCATCCCACCCCGCCCCGTGGGGAAAATGTCTCGGCGGTCAAACAGTGGCGCGGGCACTAAGGCCCGCGCTAATAAACGCAATCAGACGCGACGACGCTTCCGCGGACGGCAGCCATTGTGCGGAATGGACGTCACATCGCGGATCGAGGTGACGGTGAAACCAGCCGCCTGCAGCGCGCGCAGCGCGGATTCGCGGCCCGAACCCGGACCCGACACCTCGACCTCGAGGGTGCGCATGCCGTGCTCTTGCGCCTTCTTGGCCGCGTCCTCGGCCGCGACCTGCGCGGCGTAAGGCGTCGACTTGCGCGAGCCCTTGAAGCCCATGGTGCCGGCCGACGACCAGGCAATGGCGTTGCCCTGCGCGTCGGTGATCGTGATCATGGTGTTGTTGAACGACGCGTTCACATGCGCCACGCCGGAGGCGATGTTCTTGCGTTCGCGCCGGCGGACGCGGGTGGCTTCCTTGGCCATCTAAGTAGTCCTTTCGCGGCCCGCCAGCCTCATCCGGCGCGGGCGATTGAATGTAATTAAGCGGTCTTCTTCTTGCCGGCGATCGTCTTGGCCGGGCCCTTGCGGGTGCGCGCGTTGGTGTGCGTGCGCTGGCCGCGGACCGGCAGGCCCTTGCGGTGACGCAGGCCGCGGTAGCAACCGAGGTCCATCAGCCGCTTGATGTTCATCGCCACGTCGCGGCGCAGGTCGCCCTCGACCAGATACTCACGGTCGATAAGCTCGCGAATCTGCAGCACTTCCGCGTCGGTGAGCTGCGACACGCGCCGCTCCTCGGGGAGGTTCAAAGACTTGACGATATCCTTGGCGGTCTTCGCTCCGATGCCATGGATATACTGCAACGCGATGATCACGCGCTTGTTGGTGGGTAGATTGACACCCGCGATACGAGCCACGAATTGCTCTCCTGTTACCGGCCAAGCGCGCGGCGCGCGCCAAATTCTTGTGTACCCTCTGTGGGATAGCACAAAACGTAACACGACACCCGGCCCAGCCGACCTGGGACCCGGCGTCGCGTCAAACTCCTGGATGCGATGTTTATTAGGGGATTCATCGCGTCCTCGTCAACCTCCGCTTGACGCGGGCGTGGACGACCCGCTGGTGCGCTCCCCGGAGGTATCCTGATCCCCCGTTTCGCTGCCATCAGCGGTAGAAATCACTTCCGAGCGCAGCTTGCTGACGAGCCCGCGGGCAGTAGCCGCCTTCGCGGTTCCCGGCTTCAGCAGGCTGTCGATCGCCTCGGTGACCGAATCGATCGGGGCCATCCCGTCGACGGTCTTGAGCTGACCCTTCCCGGCATAGAACGCCACGAGCGGCGCCGTCTGCGCCCGGTAGGCCTCGAGGCGGCCCTTGAGCACCTCCGGCTTGTCGTCGGAACGAACCTTCTCGCCGCGCGCGGTCATTTCCGCCACGCGATTCTCGATTCGCTTGACCAGGATGCCCTCGTCGACCTTGAGCTCGATCACGGCGTCCAGCTTGAGGCCGCGATCGGCCAGGAGCTTATCGAGCGCCTCGGCCTGCGGCACGGTGCGCGGGAACCCGTCGAGCACGAAACCGCGCTTGGCATCCGCCTGGTCGATGCGGTCGGCGATGATCGCCACCACCACCTCGTCCGGCACCAGCTGGCCGGCTTCCATGATGGCCTTGGCGCGCTGGCCGACCGGGGTACCGGCAGCCACGGCGGCGCGCAGCATGTCGCCGGTCGAAAGCTGTACGATCTTGTGCTTTTCGACCAACCGCAATGCTTGTGTGCCCTTCCCCGCCCCCGGCGGGCCGAGCAGGATCAGTCTCATCGATTGCGCCCCCGCAATTTCGAACGCTTGATCAGGCCTTCGTATTGATGCGCCAGCAGATAGCCCTGGATCTGAGCCACGGTATCCATGGTGACGCTGACCACGATCAGCAGTGACGTGCCGCCGAAGTAGAACGGCACGGCGGCGTAGGAGATCAGGATCTCCGGGATCAAACACACGATCGACAGATACAGCGCGCCGATCACGGTGATGCGCGACAGCACATAGTCGATGTACTCGGCCGTGCGCTCGCCCGGACGGATGCCCGGAATGAAGCCGCCATGCTTCTTGAGATTGTCCGCGGTCTCCGTCGGGTTGAAGACGATCGCGGTGTAGAAGAAGGCGAAGAAGATGATCAGCGCGATGTAGAGCACCAGGAACAGCGGCCGACCGTGGCCGAGCAGCGTGGTGATCGTGGTGAGCCAGTTCGGACCGCTGCCGGCGTTGAAGTTGGCGATGGTGGTCGGCAACAACAGCAGCGACGACGCGAAGATCGGCGGAATGACGCCCGAGGTGTTGAGCTTGAGCGGCAGGTGCGAGGACTGGCCCTCGAACATGCGGTTGCCGACCTGGCGCTTGGGATACTGGATCAGCAGCCGGCGCTGCGCGCGCTCCATGAACACGATGAAGGCGATGACCGCGACCGCCATCACGATGATGACGAGGATGAGGCCCGTCGACAGCGCGCCCTGGCGGCCGAGCTCGAGCGTGCCGACGATGGCCGAGGGCAGCTCGGCGACGATGCCGGCCAGAATGATCAGCGAGATGCCGTTGCCGATGCCGCGCGAGGTGATCTGCTCGCCGAGCCACATCAGGAACATCGTTCCGCCCGTGAGCGTGATCGTGGTCGAGATCAGGAAGAACGGGCCGGGATTGGCGACGACATTGCCGGAGCCCTGCAGACCCACCGCGATCGCATAGGCCTGGAAGCCCGCCAGCACGACGGTCAGATACCGCGTGTACTGGTTCATGATCTTGCGGCCCTGCTCACCCTCTTTCTTGAGGGCTTCGAGGGTCGGCGAGACCGTGGTCAGAAGCTGAATGATGATCGATGCCGAGATGTACGGCATGATGTTCAACGCGAAGATCGCCATCCGGTGGATACCGCCGCCGGAGAACATGTTGAACATGCCGAGGATACCCCCGGACTGCGTCTGGAAGAGCTGCTCCCACGCGGCCGGGTCGATGCCCGGCAACGGGATATACGTGCCCAGGCGATAGACGAGCAGCGCGCCGACCGTGAACCAGATTCGCTTCTTGAGCTCTTCGGCTTTGGCCAGCGCCGAGAAATTGAGATTGGCCGCCAGTTGTTCCGCTGCCGAAACCATCAGTCCGCTCCTGCCGCCGCGCCCCGTCGCTGCCAGCGCCTGCCCGGCCGGGGGCCGTCAGGTAAGTCAGTTCTGGCAGAGCCTTAGATAGGCGCTGCCGTCCGTTGTTGTAGCCGGTCGCCGCAGGGACACCCGGTCGCGGGTGTCGGCGGGTCGCCGGGCTATCAGGCCTTGGCGGCGTCCTTAGCAGCCTTGCGCGCGTTCTTGCCCTTCGGCTCGGCATCGGTCTCTTCGACCGCCGGCGCCAGGATCTTCACGCTGCCGCCGGCCTTCTCGACCGCCTCGATCGCCGACTTCGACGCACCGAAGACTTCGAACGCGACCTTGGCCTTGAGCTCGCCCTGGCCGAGCAGCTTCACGCCGTCCTTGGCGCGGCGCATCAGGCCGGCCTTCACGAGCGCTTCGGCGTTCACCGGGCTCTTGGCATCGAGCGTGCCCGCGTCGATCGCCGCCTGCACCTTGCCGAGGTTGATCTCGTTGAACTTGAGCTGGAACGCCGTGTTGCGGAAGCCGCGCTTCGGCAGGCGACGATGCAGCGGCATCTGGCCGCCTTCGAAGCCCTTGATGCGCACGCCCGTACGCGCCGTCTGACCCTTGCCGCCGCGGCCGCCGGTCTTGCCCTTGCCGGAGCCGATGCCGCGACCGAGACGCGTGCGCTTCTGGCGCGACCCCGCGTTGTCGGCGATCTGGTTGAGTTTCATCGTCTTATCCTCGACCTATCGATAGTCATGGCCGGGCTGGTCCCGGCCATCTCGCTGAGGAAGGCACGCCCTGCCCGCCTGATCGGGGCCACCGGAGATCAAGAAGCGAAGCCGAGGCTGCGCGTCTTTCGCCCGGTGGCGACAGAAAATATTACTGCGCCTCGCCGACGACGCGGACGAGATGCTGCACCTTGCGGATCATGCCGCGCGTCGCCGGATTGTCCGGCACATCCTTGACGCGGCCGATCTTGTTGAGACCGAGCCCGATCAGCGTCGCGCGCTGGTCGCTGCTACGACGCAGCGGGCTGCCGACTTGCTCTACCTTGATGGTCTTGCCTTGCGCCATGACCGCTTACTCCGCCGTCGCCTCGGCCTCGCCGCCTTCGCGACGACGCGACTGCAGCGTGGACACCTTGATGTTGCGGCGCGCCGCGACCGAACGCGGCGAGTCCTGATTCTTCAGCGCGTCGAAAGTGGCGCGCACGACGTTGTACGGGTTGGACGAGCCGAGCGACTTCGCCACCACGTCCTGCATGCCGAGGGTCTCGAACACGGCGCGCATCGGACCGCCGGCGATGATGCCGGTGCCCGGAGGGGCCGCGCGGAGGAACACCTTGCCGGCGCCGTGACGGCCGAGCACGTCGTGATGGAGCGTGCGGCCCTCGCGCAGCGGCACGCGGGTCAGCGCGCGCTTGGCGCCTTCGGTCGCCTTGCGGATCGCTTCCGGCACTTCACGCGCCTTGCCGTGACCGAAGCCGACCCGGCCCTTCTGGTCGCCGACGACGACCAGCGCCGCGAAGCCGAAGCGCTTGCCGCCCTTGACCACCTTGGCCACGCGGTTGATGTGCACCAGCTTGTCGACGAACTCGCTCGGCTCGCGCTCTTCGCGCCGATCGCCGCGCTCACGTTCCTTACGGGCTTCCCGTGCCATGTGCTGTCTTCCTAGAAGTTGAGACCGCCCTCTCGGGCGGCATCGGCCAGCGCCTTGACGCGGCCGTGATAGATGTAGCCGCCGCGATCGAACACGACGTCCTTGAAGCCCTTGGCGGTGGCGCGCTCGGCCAGCAGCTTGCCGACGGTCTTGGCCGCCTCGACGTTGGCACCGGTCTTGTTCGCCTCACGCAGCGACTTTTCCAGCGACGACGCAGCGGCGACGGTCTCGCCCTTGAGATCGTCGATGAGCTGAGCGTGGATGTGCTTGGACGAACGGAACACCGAAAGGCGCAGACGTCCGCTGGTGATGCCGGCAAGCTTGACCTTGCGTCGCACCGACGCAGTCCGCCGCGCGGCCCGGTCTCTGAGTTTCGACATGCGAGGTCCCTCTTACTTCTTCTTGCCTTCCTTGCGGAAGATATACTCGTTCGCGTACTTGACGCCCTTGCCCTTGTACGGCTCGGGCGGACGATAACCGCGGATCTCCGCCGCCACCTGCCCGACCTGCTGCTTGTCGGTGCCGGAGATGAGGATTTCCGTCGGCTTCGGCGTCGCGATGGTGATGCCGGCCGGGATCGGATAGTTCACGTCGTGCGAGAAGCCGAGCTGCAGGTTGAGCTGCTTGCCCTGCACCGCCGCGCGATAACCGACGCCGGTGATTTCGAGCTTCTCTTCGAAGCCCTTGGTCACGCCGGTGACGAGGTTCGACACGAGCGTGCGCGAGGTGCCCCAGAGCGAGCGAGCGCGCTTGGATTCGTCACGCGGCTCGACCTTGATGGCGCTCTTGTCCATGGTCACGACGACGTCGTCGTGAAGCACGAGCTGGAGCGCCCCCTTGGGGCCTTTCATCTTGACGGTCTGGCCTTCCACGTTGGCGGTGACGCCGGACGGGATGCTAACCGCGCGTTTGCCGATACGAGACATCAGAACACCGTGCAGAGAATTTCGCCGCCGACATTGGCCTCGCGAGCGTCGTGATCGGCCATCACGCCCTTCGGCGTCGAGACGATGGCGACACCCAGGCCGTTGTTGATGCGCGGCAGGGCCTTGACCGAAGCGTAGACGCGACGGCCGGGCTTGGAGACACGCTCGATCTCGCGGATCACGGGCGTGCCGTCGAAATACTTCAGCTCGATCTCGAGCTCGCTGCGGCCGTTGGCATGCGCGACACTGGTGTAGCCGCGGATGTAACCTTCGGTCTTCAGCACTTCGGCGACGCGCTCGCGCTGCCGGGAGCCCGGCATCGAGACCTTCGCCTTGTTCCGCATCTGGGCGTTGCGGATACGGGTGATCATATCACCGATCGGATCGTTCACGGACATATCGCGTCCCTCCTCACCAGCTCGACTTCACCAGGCCCGGGATCAGGCCCTTGGAGCCGAGCTCGCGCAGCGCGATACGGCTGAGCTTGTGCTTACGGTAAAAGGCGCGCGGACGGCCCGTGAGCTCGCAGCGATTGCGGATGCGCGTGCGCGACGAGTTGCGCGGCAGCTCGGCAAGCTTGAGCGAAGCGGCAAAACGCTCCTCGAGCGCCGCGTTCTTGTCTTGCACGATCTCTTTGAGCTTCGCGCGGCGGTTCGCGAAAGACTTGGCCATCTTCCGCCGCCGGTTGTTCTTCTCGATCGAACTCTTCTTCGCCATACGTTATCGCTCCTTGCGGTTCCGCGTATGAGGTGCCGAAACGGCCCTCACTGCCGGAACGGGAAGTTGAAAGCCGCCAGCAACGCGCGCGCCTCTTCGTCGGTTTGCGCGGTGGTGCAGACGGTGATGTCCATGCCCCAGGAATCGACGACCTTGTCGAAGTCGATTTCCGGGAACACGATGTGTTCCTTGATGCCGAGCGAGTAGTTGCCGCGGCCGTCGAAGCTCTTCGGGTTCAGACCGCGGAAGTCGCGGATACGCGGCAGGGCCACGTTCACGAGGCGGTCGAGGAAGTCGTACATGCGCTTCTTGCGCAGGGTGACCTTGGTGCCGATCGCCTGGCCGTCGCGGAGCTTGTAGTTCGCGATCGACTTGCGCGAGCGGGTGATGACCGCCTTCTGGCCGGCGATCTGCGTGAGATCGGCCGAAGCGTTGTCCACCTTCTTGCGGTCGGCCACGCCCTCGCCGATGCCCATGTTGATCACGACCTTCGTGATCTGCGGCACCTGCATGACGTTCTTGTAGCCGAACTTCTCGGTCATCTGCTGGCGCACGACGGCGTCGTAGTGCGTGCGCAGACGCGCGACGTAATCCGACTTCTCGCGCGGGGTCTTGGCCTTGGCCTCGCCCGCTTCCTTCGGCGCCTTCGGAGCCTTGGCGGCCGCCTTCGGCGCCTTGGCCTTCTTGGTCTCGGTCTGGGTATCAGCCATCGATTTCAACTCCGGAGCGCTTCGCGACGCGCACCTTCTTGCGGGCATCGCCTTCGCCGACGATCTTGAAGCCGACGCGGGTCGGCTTGCCGTCCTTGGGATCGGCGACCGCCAGGTTGGACAGATCGATCGGACCTTCCTTGGAGATGATCCCGCCTTCCTGCTGCGCCGTCTGGCGCTGGTGACGCTTGACCATGTTGACGCCGCGCACGAGCGCGCGTCCCTCGGACGGACGAACCTCGATCACCTCGCCGGTGCGACCCTTGTCGCGGCCGGTGAGCACGATCACCTTGTCGCCTTTACGGATCTTGGCGGCCATTACAGCACCTCCGGAGCGAGCGAGATGATCTTCATGTGGTTCTTGGCGCGCAGTTCGCGCGGCACGGGCCCGAAGATACGGGTGCCGACCGGCTCGGACTGGTTGTTGATCAGCACCGCGGCGTTGCGGTCGAAACGGATCACCGAACCGTCCGCGCGCTTGATGTCCTTGGAAATACGCACGACGACCGCCTTCATGACGTCGCCCTTCTTCACGCGGCCGCGCGGAATCGCCTCCTTTACGGAGACGACGATCACGTCGCCGATGGTGGCGTATTTGCGCTTGGAGCCGCCGAGCACCTTGATGCACATGACACGGCGCGCGCCGGAATTGTCCGCCACGTCGAGGTTGGTTTGCATCTGGATCATGATGCGGCTCTCATCTTCGTTATGCGCGTTGCGTGAAAGTCGTTACGCATTGCGCTTACTGCACTTTCTGCTTCTTCTCGCCCCGGATCACTTCCCAGCACTTCTGCTTGGAAATCGGCCGGCGCTCCTCGATCCACACCAGGTCGCCGACCGAGAACTCGTTGGTCTCGTCGTGCGCGTGGTACTTCTTCGAGCGGCGAATAACCTTCTTCATCGTCGCGTGGGCGAAACGGCGGTCGACGCGGACGACCACGGTCTTGTCCTGCTTGTCGCTGACGACCACGCCCTGGAGGGTACGCTTCGGCATCTCTTATACCCCTTACTTCTTCGCAGCGGCGCCTTCGGCGGCGCGCTTCTGGGCGGCAATGGTCTTCATCCGCGCAATATCCTTGCGGATCGCGCGCACGCGCGAGGTGTTCTCGAGCTGGCCCGTCGCCCGCTGGAAGCGCAGGTTGAACTGCTCCTTCTTCAGCTTGAGGACTTCGTCATCGAGCTGATCGAGCGACATCGCTCTGACGTCTGCGGCTTTCATGGTCTTACTCGGCGATGCGTTCAATGAAACGAGTCTTGATCGGCAGCTTGGCGGCCGCGAGCGTCAGCGCTTCGCGGGCGGTTTCGTGCGGAATGCCGTCGACCTCGAACAGGATGCGGCCGGGCTTCACGCGCACGACCCAAAGCTCGGGCGAGCCCTTGCCTTTACCCATGCGCACTTCGATCGGCTTCTTCGACACCGGAACGTCCGGGAACACGCGGATCCAGACGCGGCCGGCGCGCTTCATGAAGCGCGTCAGGGCGCGGCGGGCCGCCTCGATCTGGCGGGCAGTGACGCGCTCCGGCTCCAGCGCCTTCAGGCCGTACTGGCCGAAAGCGAGCGTGGTGCCGCTGCTCGCGATGCCGTGGATGCGGCCCTTGAAGGCCTTGCGGTATTTGGTGCGCTTGGGTTGCAGCATGACTTGACTCTTTCAGATCACGCGCCGGCGGCGTCGCGGCGCGGACGGCCGGAATCGCCCTCGGCGAGCTTCTTGTCCTGCGCCATCGGATCGTGCTCGAGGATCTCGCCCTTGAAGATCCAGACCTTCACGCCGCAGGTACCGTAGGTGGTGAAAGCGGTGGCCGTGCCGTAATCGACGTCGGCGCGCAGCGTGTGCAGCGGCACCCGCCCCTCGCGGTACCATTCAAGGCGCGCGATTTCCGCGCCGCCGAGACGGCCCGAGCAGTTGATACGGATGCCTTCGGCGCCCAGACGCATCGCCGACTGAACGGCGCGCTTCATGGCGCGACGGAAGGCGACGCGGCGCTCGAGCTGCTGAGCGATCGACTCGGCGACCAGCTTGGCGTCGAGCTCCGGCTTACGGATTTCGACGATGTTGATGACCACGTCGCTGTCGGTCAGCTTGGCGACCGACTTACGCAGCTTCTCGATGTCCGCGCCCTTCTTGCCGATGACCACGCCCGGACGAGCCGAGTGGATGGTCACGCGGCACTTCTTGTGCGGGCGCTCGATCACGATGTGCGACACCGCCGCCTGCTTGAGCTGCTTCATCAGCTCCTGGCGGATCTTGATGTCTTCGTGCAGCAGGTTGCCGTAGTCGTTCTTGCCGGCGAACCAACGCGAATCCCAGGTGCGGTTGATGCCGAGACGCAGGCCGACCGGATTGATTTTTTGACCCATCGCTAACTCCTCAGGCGCTCGCCTGCGCTTCGACCTGACGAACAACGATCGTCAGATGCGAGAACGGCTTGAGAATCTTGCCCACGCGGCCACGGCCACGCGGAGAGAAACGCTTGATCACGAGGCCCTTGCCGACATGCGCCTCGGCGACGATCAAATCGTCGACGTCGAGGTCGTGGTTGTTCTCGGCATTGGCGATCGCGGACTCAAGGCACTTGCGCACGTCCTTCGCGATGCGCTTGCGCGAGAATTCCAGATCGGCGAGCGCGCTCGCGACCTTCTTCCCGCGGATCAACTGCGCGACAAGGTTGAGCTTCTGCGGAGACACCCGCAGCATCTTGCTCACAGCCTTGGCCTCGTTGTCGGCGAGGTCTCTTTCGCGTGCGCGCTTGCCCATGACTAATCTCTATCCCAGTAAATTACTTACGAGCGCTTGGCTTTTTTATCGGCCGTGTGACCATGGAAGATGCGGGTCGGCGAGAACTCGCCGAACTTGTGACCCACCATTTCCTCAGTCACCGTCACCGGCACGTGCTTCTGGCCGTTGTAGACCCCGAAGCTGAGGCCGACGAACTGCGGCAGAATCGTCGAGCGACGGCTCCAGATCTTAATCACATCATGACGGCCCGACGCGCGCGCGGCTTCTGCTTTTTTAAGCAGGTAGCCGTCGACAAAGGGACCCTTCCAAACAGAACGCGTCATCGTTCTCGTCCTATTGCTGCTTCTTCTTGCGGTCGTGACGGCTGACCACAATGAATTTGTTGGTGCGCTTGTTCTTGCGCGTCTTCATGCCCTTGGTCGGCTGACCCCACGGGGTGACCCAGTGCTTGCCGCCCTTGGTACGACCGCCGTGCGGATGGTCGACCGGGTTCATCACGATACCGCGGTTGTGCGGCATACGGCCCTTCCAACGCTGACGGCCGGCCTTGCCGATCGTCGTATTCATGTTGTCGGGGTTCGACACCGCGCCGACGGTCGCCATGCAGCGGCCGTGAACGAGGCGCTGCTCGGAGGTCGACAGACGCAGGATCACGTAATCCTGGTCGCGGCCGACGATCTGCACGTAGGTGCCGGCCGAACGGGCGAGCTGGCCGCCCTTCCCGATCTTGAGCTCGACGTTGTGCACGATCGTGCCGACCGGAATGCTGCCCAGCGGCAGCGCATTGCCCGGCTTGATGTCGGCCTTGTCCGAGGAGATCACGGTGTCGCCCGGCGCCAGGCGCTGCGGCGCCAGGATGTAGGCGAGTTCGCCGTCCTCGTACTTGATCAGCGCGATGAACGCGGTGCGGTTCGGGTCGTACTCCAGACGCTCGACCTTGGCCGGCACGTCCTTCTTGGCGCGACGGAAGTCGATGACGCGGTAGGCCTGCTTGTGGCCGCCGCCGCGGAAGCGCGAGGTGATGCGGCCGGTGTTGTTGCGGCCGCCGGTCGAGTGCTGCCCCTCGGTGAGCGTCTTGACCGGGGCGCCCTTGTGGAGGCCCGAGCGGTCGACGATCACCAGGTGGCGCTGGCTCGGCGTGGTTGGATTGTAAGTCTTCAATGCCATAACGACGACCTCTTACAACCCGGTGGTCACGTCGATGCGGTGACCCTCCTCGAGGGTCACGATCGCGCGCTTCACATCGGACTGCTGCCCGATCCTGTTCTTGAACGTCTTGACCTTGCCTTCGCGGATCAGCGTGTTGACGCTCTTGACCTTGACGTCGAAGAGCTTCTCCACCGCTTCCTTGATCTGCGGCTTGGTGGCGGTGCGCGCCACCTTGAACATGACCTTGTTGTGCTCCGAGGCCATCGTCGCCTTTTCGGTGATCACCGGCGCGAGGATGACGTCGTAATGACGGGGATCGCTGGTGCTCATTTGAACCGCGCCTCCAGCGCTTCAACCGCGGCCTTGGTCAGCACCAAAGTCTTGCGCCGCAGGATGTCGTAGACGTTGATGCCCTGGATCGGCAGCACGTCGATGTTCGGAATGTTGCGCGCGGCGGCACGGAAGTTGTTCTCGATCTCCGCACCGTCGATGATCAGCGCGTTCTCGACGCCGAGCTTGCCGAAGTGGCCGGCCAGCGCCTTGGTCTTGGGATCGGTCAGCGACGCCTTCTCGAGCACGACGATGCCGCCGGTCTTCGCCTTCGACGACAGAGCGTGCTTGAGCGCAAGCGCGCGCACCTTCTTCGGCAGATCGATCGCATGGCTGCGCACGACCGGACCGAAAGCGCGACCGCCGCCGCGGAACTGCGGCACGCGGGCCGAGCCGTGACGAGCACCGCCAGTGCCCTTCTGCGCGTACATCTTCTTGCCGGTACGCCAGATCTCGGAGCGATCCTTGGTCTTGTGCGTGCCGCGCTGGCGCTTGGCCAGCTGCCAGTTGATGCAGCGCTGGATGATGTCGGCGCGCGGCTCGAGGCCGAAGATCGCGTCCGACAGGCTCACCGAGCCCGCTTCTTTGCCTTCAAGGGTGGTGATCTTCAGTTCCATATCACGCACCCTCCTGCTGAGCTTCCGCCGCCGGCGTCTCCGCGGCAGCCTGATCGGCCACACGGAACTTGCCCGGCTTCGGGGCTTCCTTCGGCAGCGCCTTCTTCACCGCGTCGCGCACGGTGATCCAGCCGCCCTTGTGACCCGGCACCGCACCCTCGACGAGGATGAGACCGCGCTCGACATCGAGCTGCACGACCTTGAGGTTGAGCGTGGTGACGCGCTCGACACCCATGTGGCCAGGCATCTTCTTGTTCTTGAAGGTCTTGCCCGGATCCTGACGGCCGCCGGTCGAACCGATCGAACGGTGCGAGATCGACACACCGTGCGAAGCGCGCAGACCGCCGAAGTTCCAGCGCTTCATGGCGCCGGCAAAACCCTTACCGATCGTGATGCCGGCAACGTCGACATACTGACCCGGCACGAAGTGGTCGGCCGTGATCTCGGCGCCGACGGGCAGAACCGCGTCGTCGCTGACACGGAACTCGGCCAGCTTGCGCTTGGGCTCGACGTTCGCCTTGGCGAAGTAGCCACGGTCGGCCTTGCTCATGTTGTTGGTACGACGGGGGCCGGCGCCGAGCTGCAGCGCGACGTAGCCGTTCTTGTCCTTCGTGCGGTGAGCAATCACCTGGCACCCGGCAAGTTGCAGGACGGTGACTGGGATGTGCTCACCGGATTCGGTGAACACCCGGGTCATCCCGACTTTCTGCGCGATCACTCCAGAACGCATGGCTTCCTCGCGCGGCTCAGAGTTTGATCTCGACGTCGACGCCAGCGGCGAGGTCGAGCTTCATCAGCGCGTCCACCGTCTGCGGCGTCGGATCGACGATGTCCAGGAGGCGCTTATGGGTGCGCATCTCGAACTGTTCGCGGCTCTTTTTGTCGACGTGGGGCGAGCGGTTCACCGTGAACTTCTCGATCTTCGTCGGCAGCGGGATGGGACCACGCACCTGCGCACCAGTGCGCTTGGCCGTGTTCACGATCTCGCGCGTCGACGCATCGAGGATGCGGTGATCGAACGCCTTGAGCCGGATCCGGATATTCTGGCCGTTCATTGTCGTTTCTCTTCTCGACTGTCATCGTCCGTTCAAGAGGACGATCCAGTATGCGATAGCTACTCAGCTTGCCCGCCGTTGCCGGAGGGAACTGGATGCCCCCGCCCTGCATGAGCGGGGGCACAACAGCCGTCTTACTCGATGATGCTCGCCACGACGCCGGCGCCGACGGTGCGGCCGCCTTCGCGGATAGCGAAGCGGAGCTTCTCTTCCATGGCGATCGGCACGATCAGGTGCACTTCCATCGCCACGTTGTCGCCCGGCATCACCATTTCCGTGCCCTGCGGCAGGTGCACGACGCCGGTCACGTCGGTCGTGCGGAAATAGAACTGCGGACGGTAGTTGGTGAAGAACGGGGTGTGACGGCCGCCCTCTTCCTTGGTGAGGATGTAAGCCTCAGCCTTGAACTTGGTGTGCGGCTTCACCGAACCCGGCTTGCAGAGCACCTGACCGCGCTCGACTTCCTCGCGCTTGGTGCCGCGCAGCAGCGCGCCGATGTTGTCGCCCGCCTGGCCCTGGTCGAGCAGCTTGCGGAACATTTCGACGCCGGTGACGGTCGTCTTCTGCGTCGGCTTGATGCCGACGATTTCGACTTCCTCGCCCACCTTGACGATGCCGCGCTCGACGCGACCGGTCACGACGGTGCCGCGACCCGAGATCGAGAACACGTCTTCGACCGGCATCAGGAACGGCTGGTCAACCGGACGCTCCGGCTGCGGGATGTAGGCGTCGACTTCCTTCATCAGCTCGAGGATGGCTTCCTTGCCGAGCTTCGGGTCCTTGTCTTCCAGCGCCATCAGGGCCGAACCCTTGATGATCGGAATCTTGTCGCCCGGGAAGTTGTACTTCGACAGGAGCTCACGGACTTCGAGCTCGACGAGCTCGAGCAGCTCCGGATCGTCGACCATGTCGCACTTGTTGAGGAACACGACGATCGCCGGAACGCCGACCTGACGGGCGAGCAGGATGTGCTCGCGGGTCTGCGGCATCGGGCCGTCGGCCGCCGAGACGACCAGGATGGCGCCGTCCATCTGCGCGGCGCCCGTGATCATGTTCTTCACGTAGTCGGCGTGGCCGGGGCAGTCGACGTGCGCGTAGTGGCGGTTGGGCGTCTCGTACTCGACGTGCGAGGTCGAGATGGTGATGCCGCGGGCCTTCTCTTCCGGCGCCTTGTCGATCTGGTCGTAGGCGGTGAAGGTGGCGCCGCCGGCCTCGGCCAGGACCTTGGTGATCGCCGCCGTCAGCGACGTCTTGCCGTGGTCGACGTGACCGATCGTGCCGATGTTGCAGTGCGGCTTGGTGCGGCTGAATTTCTCTTTGGCCATGGATCTCTCCGTTCAGATCTTTGGTTTTCGGTCGCCTGCGATCAGGCGAATTTCTTCTGCACTTCGGCCGACACGTTCGCCGGAAGCTCGGCGTAGTGGTCGAACTGCATGGTGAAGGTCGCGCGGCCCTGCGACATGGACCGCAGATTGTTGACGTAACCGAACATGTTCATCAGCGGCACCATCGCGTTGATGACGTTGGCGTTGCCGCGCATGTCCTGGCCCTGGATCTGGCCGCGCCGAGAATTCAGGTCGCCGATGACGGAGCCGGTATAGTCCTCCGGCGTCACCACCTCGACCTTCATGATCGGCTCGAGCAGAACCGGCTTGCCCTTCTGCAAGGCCTCGCGCAGCGCCGAACGCGCGGCGATTTCGAAGGCCAGCGCCGAAGAGTCGACGTCGTGATGCTTGCCGTCGACCAGGCGGACCTTCAGGTCCACCACCGGGAAGCCGGCGAGCACACCGCCGCCGAGGACGGACTGGAGGCCCTTCTCGACGCCCGGGATGAACTCCTTCGGCACCGCGCCGCCGACGATCTCGTTCTCGAACACGAACGGCGTGCCGGGCTCGGTCGGCTCGGCGATGATCTTCACGCGCGCGAACTGGCCGGTACCGCCGGTCTGTTTCTTGTGCGTGTAGTCGACCTCGGCCGGACGCGTGATCTTCTCGCGGAAGGCCACCTGCGGCGCGCCGATATTGGCGTCGACCTTGTAGGTGCGGCGCAGGATGTCGACCTTGATGTCGAGATGCAGCTCGCCCATGCCCTTGAGAATGGTCTGGCCGCTCTCGAGGTCGGTCGACACGCGGAAGGACGGATCCTCCGCGGCGAGCTTCGCCAGCGCGACGCCAAGCTTTTCCTGGTCGGCCTTCGACTTAGGCTCGATCGCGATCTCGATGACCGGCTCCGGGAACTCCATCTTCTCGAGGATGACGGGCTTGTCCGGATCGCACAG
>Ga0180221_1001226_pt1 | contig 18031 bp, 22 predicted proteins | sample eDN5th37CKraftMG_FD_151339 | JGI IMG/M metagenome (GOLD analysis project Ga0180221, IMG submission 151339) | Enriched Miracle-Growth compost microbial communities from Emeryville, California, USA - eDNA 5th pass 37_C Kraft MG (version 2) (version 2) ...
TCCGGCGGGCGGTTGAGCAATTATCCGCGCAACTTTGCACAAGTACGCAAATCAAGGCGCATTGACGCGCCGGGGTGGATCAGTGTCGGAGTTTTGCGTAGAATGTCACGGTATAGGATGGCAAGATATGTGTTGTGGGCCTACGCGCAAGCGCGCAGACCCCCACCACTGGCCCCTTACTCGCCTTCGGCTCGACGGAATCTTGCCCTGCGGGGCCATCGGTCGCCGCCGCGACAAGGGGCACCAAACGAACGAAAGGGAGGCGCGGCGAGCATGGCAGAGGACGAAACAAGCGAGCCGGGCAACCGGCCCCGGCGGAAGGTTCCGCCGATCAAGGTATGGGTGACAGATGCCGAGAAAGCGGAGATCGCCGACCGGGCCGCACAGTCCGGCTTATCGTTGTCCGCCTACATGCTGGCGGCGGGCCTCAATCATCCGATCCGATCCGTCTACGACTTAAAGGCCGTAGCGGACCTTGGCCGGATCAATGGCGACCTTGGGCGCGTGGCCGGGCTGCTAAAGCTATGGCTCGCCGAGAAGCGCGGTCAGGGCGCGCGGCCCATCGACGTTGAAAAGATGATGAACGAGTTTCGGGCCATGCAGACCGAGCTATCGGCCATTATGCGGCGGGCGCTGAAATGATCGCAAAGCGGATTCCACGACGAGCGGCAACGTCCAGTATGTCGCGCCTTGTGCGCTACATGGTGGCCGCTGATGGTGGAATCGAACCGGAGAGCTGGGCGAGAACGGCCGATTACATTTTGGCGACGAAAGCGACCACGACGCAGGGCGAGAAAGTCGGCAGCTACCGCGTGACCAATTGCGGGACCGATGATCCGGCACAGGCGACGACGATCATTGAGGCTACGCAGGCATCAAACAAACGGTCAAAGGCCGATAAGACCTATCACCTCGTTTTCAGTTTCCCGCCGGGCGAGAATCCGCCGCTCGACGTGCTGCACTCGATTGAAGATGAGCTTTGCGAGGCAATCGGCTTTGCCGACCATCAGCGCATCAGCGCCGTGCATATCGACACCGATCACCTACACGTTCACGTCGCCATCAACAAGGTTCATCCGACCGGCCTACAGAACATCGAACCGTTCTATGACGCCCCCCGGCTTATGGAAGCGTGCGAACGGCTCGAAATCACCCATGGCCTCACCCGCACCAACCACGGATTGACAGAGAAGCAGGCGGAAAAAGCGCGCGGAGCGGCGGCCGACATGGAGGCCCATGCGGGCGTCGAAAGCCTCGCCGGAAAGGTGCTGCGCGAGATTGCCCCGGCCATGCGACAGGCCGCGAGCTGGCAGGAGCTACACGCGGCCCTTGCCGAGCATGGCCTACAGATCAAGCCGCGCGGCGCGGGTCTTGTGATCGGCGATGATGAGCTGGGGCTATGGTGCAAGGCGAGCGATTGCGGGCGCGATCTATCCATGAAGGCCCTCACCGACCGGCTAGGGCCTTTCGAGCGCGACCAGAACGCACCGACGAAGGCCCGCAAGCGATACGAGCCGCGCCCACGGCAGCAGACCCCGGCGAGCGCCGCGCTGTTCACCCAATATCAGCGCGAGCGGCAGGCGGCCATCACAGGCCGCAAGGCGGGCTTTGCGGCGCTGAAAACCGAGCGCGCGGCCGAAGCCGAGCGCATCCGAAAATGGGCGGCGACACAGCGCGCCATCATCAAGGCAGGCCCCGGCGGACCAATGCGCAAGGTGCTCTATGCCAACGTGCAGGCGCAGGCCGCCGCTGCGCGGCGCGCGAACGCGGCCAATGCCGATGCGAAGCGCAAGGCGCTGCTAGGGGCGGGCAGTCTGCCGACATGGAATGAATGGCTTATAGGCCGGGCCGAGGCGGGCGACGTGGACGCCCTTGCGGTGCTGCGCGCCCGCGCCGACCGCGAGGAAAAGATGCGCGGCGACCTGTTGACGGCCGAGCGCGCCGAACGCGCCAAGACGGTCATCATGGACAGCTTGAAGGCGCAGGCCCGCAAGGATGGAACGATGGCCTACCGTACGGCTGACGGGGGCCTTGTGCTGGATCGGGCCACCCACGTGCAGGCCGAGAAGGCGACGGCGGGCGCGGCCCTTGTCGCGTTATCGCTGGCCGCCGAGCGGTTCGAGGGCCAGCCGCTCGACGTGCGCGGCACAGAGCAATTCCGGCGCGACGTGGCCCAGCTCGCCGCCATGCACAAAATCCGCGTCACCTTCGCCGATCCAACAATGGAAACGGCGCGGCGTGCCGCCGAGGCGGTTCAATCGGCCGGGCAAGCGCCCGTTAAATCGGACCCCCCTACCCCGCCCAAAGGTCGCGGAAGGTCTGGCACCAAAGGAAAGGGCATCGAGCTTTGAGGCGCTAGGCGTGGGATTCTGCCGAACCGAGATTGATGCCGAGAGCTTGCGCGAGCTTGGCCGTTGTGTCGGCGTTTGCTGGGACTTCGCCAGCGAACACGCCGACCAGTTCCCGGCGGCTTATGCCGGCCTCACTGGCTAGTTGGGTCAGCATCCGGGCGCGAGCGACCACGCCAAGCGCCTGCGCGACATAGGCCGGATCGTCGCCGCCATCCTCCATGACACCATCAAGGAACGCCGCAATCGCTTCCTCGGTTTCGAGGTGTTCGGCGGCATCGTAAGGCGAGAAATTCTCCATTCCCACGGCGTTATCTCCCTTCCCTTTTGGTGCCGACGCTGGCGATCCGCGCGCGTGCGCAGGCAACGTCATGGCGGGCGGCTTCGAGTAACGCCGAGTCGCCGTCCTCCATCACGGCATCGAGATAGGCCGCAATGTCGTCCTCGTCCTTGAGATAGTCCGCCGTGTCGTAGCGGCTGAATTTCACTTCGCCGCCTAGATCCTCGAACAGCTTCTCCGCGCTATCGAAACGCTTGCCCTTGCCGGCTTCCAGTGCGGCCATTGCATCCTGCGTTTCGCGGTTAGGTGTTTCGGCCATGTGTAGCCCCTCTTGCCGCTGATGCGCGGTCATTCAAAGATCGTGGCGGCCTTCGCCAAGACCTCATCCATGATTTCCGGCGGCAGGGATTCCACCCGGCGGCCGTTGCGTGCGTTCAGGTCCAGCACGCGCGGCTGATCGCAGCGCACGACGCCGGTTGTCGTGGTGCCCGACAGCGCCACGGCAAAGCCGATCCGGCGGGCAAAATCGCCGCCGTTGGTGATCGGAAGAATGACAGGCAGGCCGGTTGCCCGGTTGAACTCATCGGGCGAAACCACGACCACGGGCCGGTGCCCGCGCTGTTCCCGGCCCTGCGTCGGTTCCAGATCGACCATGTAGACGTCGCCACGCTTCATATCAGCTCGCCGCCCACGGCCGGAGCATCAACCCATTCGCGTTCCTCGGCCGGTTGCGGCTGCGAATAGTCGGACGAGGCCAGCAGCTCGGCCATGGTGTAGCGCGGCCGTACTTTCGGTTCGACGACAAGCCGGCCGTTATCGACGGCGAGGCCAACCTTGGCCCCGGCCGTCAGGTGCAGAACATCGAGCAGCGCGGGCGGCACGGCCAGCATGACAGAGCCGCCGACCTTGCGCAGATTGGTAGTGTGCATAGGCACCTCCTGTTAGTTATATTGAAATATAACATTTTGCCCCCTACCCTTCAATGCCTGTTTTTGGATTGTGCAATCCAAAAACCGGGCCGGCGGGCGCGTGTAATCGCAAACGCCCCGGCAGGGGTTATCCACGTGTAATCGCTAACGCTGGCGCAAAAAGATCGGCCCGACGTGCTTAGCGCAATTAACTTGGTGATTCACCAAATGCGCCATAGCTGATAAGCTAGGCTCATTAGGGAATACCCAACTGCGCCAAAGGAGAAACTATGCGCCTTGTGATGACACTCGCCGCCGTGGCCGTGCTGACGGCCTGCAATCCAGCCAGCAGCGACGAAGCGGCCGACGCCCGCCCCGTGCATGACGTGGCCTATTTCCTCGACCATCCCGACGAGCGTAAGGCGCAGATCGCGGAATGCCAGAACAACCCCGGCGAGCTGGCCGACACGCCCAATTGCAAGAACGCGATGGCGGCCCAGCAGAAAGCCATGTTCCGGGGCACCGGAATGCCGAGCATCCGGTAGGAGGCACCAAAATGGCAGCGTCCAAGGTCGCACGGGTCTATATCCGCGTCAGCACCGACGAGCAGGACGTGCGCCGGCAAGAATCCATCATCGAGAGCGCGAAGGCGGCCGGTTACTACGTGGCCGCCGTCTATCGTGAGAAGGCATCCGGCGCGCGCGCCGACCGGCCCGAGCTGTTGCGCATGATCGCGGACTTGCAGGCCGGCGAGGTTGTCATTGCCGAGAAGATGGACCGCATTAGCCGCCTGCCCTTGCCCGAGGCCGAGCAGCTTGTGCAGGCGATCCGCGACAAGGGCGCGCGGCTCGCCGTGCCCGGCGTGGTGGACCTGTCAGAGTTGACCGAGACGGCCGAGGGCGTGGCCCGCATCGTCCTGCAATCGGTGCAAGACATGCTCTTGCGCCTCGCCCTGCAGATGGCCCGCGACGACTATGAGGACCGCCGCGAGCGGCAGCGGCAGGGCATAGAGCTTGCCAAGGCCGCCGGCCGCTACGGAGGCCGGAAACCAAACCGGGCGCTACACGCTCGCGTCGTGGCCTTGCGCGAGGGCGGATCGAGCATCGCGGAAACCGCCCGGCTGGCCGGATGCAGCGAGAGCCAAGTCAAACGAATATGGGCCTCCCGCCGGCAGATTCCGGTCGCATAGGGGTATCAGAAACCGGCCTCCCCTTCCCTACCCGTTAGCGATTACACGCGCCGGCCGCCCCGGCTTTTGGATTGCACAATCCAGAAAGCACGTAAGCGTGCTTTTGTTCAATAGACTTTGCAAGATGCGTGCTTTTTTGGCTATCATTAAAGCGTCCCAACACGAATCAAGAGGGCGCATGTGAAAATCCTTGTTTTAGCAAGCCAGAAGGGGGGAGCCGGGAAAACCACCCTAGCGGCGCACCTTGCGGTTGCCGCCGAACAGGCAGGAGCCGGCCCGGCGGTCCTGCTCGACACTGACCCGCAAGGGTCACTTTCGGCGTGGTGGAACTCCCGCGAGGACGACACCCCGGCACTGGCCGCCGCCTCGCTGGCCGAGCTGCCCGCCAAGCTGCGGGCGCTGGCCGAGGCTGGTTTCAAGCTGGCCGTGATCGATACCCCGCCGGCCATCACCGAGGCTATCCGCGACGTGGTGAAGCTGGCCGACCTTGTGTTGATCCCGACCCGGCCCAGCCCGCACGACCTGCGGGCCGTAGGCAGCACCGTGGACATTGCGCAGGAAACCGGCCGGCCTTTCGCCTTCGCCGTGACGCAGGCCAAGCCGACCGCGCGGCTTACCGTTCAGGCCGTGGCCGCCTTGTCCGCGCATGGGGCTGTAGCCCCAGCCATCGTGCATGACCGCGTGGACTATGCCGCCTCGATGGTGGACGGCCGCACCGTAGGCGAGAGCGACCCCAAGAGCCGCAGCGCCGAGGAAATCGCCCAGCTTTTAGCTTTCGTGCAAGAACGCATGAACGCTAAGAAGATAACCAAAAAGAAGGAAACCGTTTAATATGGCTACCAAGAAACCCGCTGATTTGACCGGCCTTGTTGCCACGAAGGGCAGCGCCGCGCCGGTTGCCGACATGCCGACCCGCTCCCCCAAGGTGAAGGCCGAGGCCGAGGACGCGGCGAACAATGTGCCGTTGAATTTCCGCGTGTCGGCAGAGCTGCGCCGCCGATTCCGCATGTTCGCGGCGGCCAACGACCTTAAGCTAAACGAGCTGTTGCGGCTGGCCTTCGATGAATACGAGAAGCGCCACAGCAACTAGGGCGGCCCTATGAAAGAACCCAAGAAGATAGGCGATATTGTCGGCTCCGGTTTCTTGGACCGGCTGGGCGATACCTACCGTAAGCGCATCGAGGCCGCCGCCCGGCCCGGCGAGTCTTGGGAGCAGGTAGCGCAGCGCCTTCGCATTGAGGACAAACAGCAGGAGCAGGCACGCCGCGAGGCGCGCACCTCGGACGAGCTGACCGCCTCGCTTAACCGGTTGGGCGAAAGCATCAAGCGCACCCGGGCCGGCAAGACAGAGGCGCAGGGCGAAGCCGCAATGCGGCAAAAGTTCCTCGATAGGAGCTGGGCGGAGGAACCGGCACAGGCCGCGCCTAGCTCGAATCTGCGAAAGCCGCCGGCCGATGACGTGCAGGCCGATTTCTTTGTGCCGGCGCTCTACGATGTAGGCACCCGCGATAACCGCAGCATGATGGACGTTGCCGTGTTCCGCCTCTCCAAGAAGGACAAGCGGGCCGGCGAAGTCATCCGCTACGAGCTGCGCGACGGCTACGTGGAGGTCAAAGCCGGCCCGGACGGCATGGCCTCAGTCTGGGATTACGACATCGTTTTGATGATGGTTTCCCATCTGACGGAGGCCATGAACCGGCACCGGGAAGGGAAGGGCGAGAAGCCCGGCCGCGTGTTCCGGCCGCACGTCAGCGACATTCTCAAGTTCTGCCGCAAGGGTGACGGCACGCGCCAGTTTGAAGAGGTCGAGGCCGCGTTAGCCCGTCTCCAAGGAACGATCATCAAAAGCGTGCGGGAGGTGCCGCGCGACGGCAAGCGCGCCATGCGCGAGGTCAAATCCGAAGGGTTGATTAGCTCCCATTCCGTCCTATCGCGCACGGACACCGGCAAGGTGGCCAGCGTTGAGATAGAAGCACCAAACTGGATTTACCGCGAAGTCACCGAGGGCAAGCGGCCGGATGTGCTGACAGTGCATCCCGACTATTTCCTGATCGAGCCGGGCATAGGTCGCTTTATCTATCGCCTTGCGCGCCGCGCCGCTGGCAGGGGCACGGCCAAGTGGTCATTCCAACTCATCTACGAACGCAGCGGATCGACCGGCACGCTAAAGAAGTTCACCGAGAACCTACGCAGGATCATCGGGGCCGACGATCTGCCGGAATACACCTTGCAGGAGGAAGCCGGGAAGGACGGCCCGCTATTGGTCATGAGGCACCGCGACGCATCGCCGGAGGCACCGCCGGAGCCGTTGGCCGGTCCCTAATAGACGGTGATGCGAATCGGCCGAGGCCCGGAAACAGCCCGTTTTTGGTGTCCGCAAACCCATACGTTTGCCGGACAGGGCGAATCAGGCACGGGGGCTGTGGATAGGCCGTCTATTAGGGACCGAGAACCGTCTATTAGGGACCGGGAACCGTCTATTAGGGGCCAAATCGCCGTCTATTAGGGACCGGCCTGTTTCGTAAGCTATTGATGCAAAACGGTAAATAGGCGATTTTTCGGCCTAAATCTTTTTAAATCTATATAAATCTCTTAAAACCCGTTCCGCCTGTGGGTAACTCGCAGCTTCCGGCCCCAGCTCCGCACTCGAAGAAAGGCACCGCCTCTTGGGGGGCTACGCCCCCCGCCGGCTCGCTCGCTTCGCTCGCCCCGGATCGCTACGCGATCCTCCCACCCGGCATCCCCCCGGCGGCTACGCCGCCTGAAATGCGTTCGCTTCGCTCACAACGCATTGATAGCGCCGGCTGCGCCGGCGGGGGCCGGCCTGCCGGCCGGCAGGCTTGCCGAGAAAGGGAGCCGGCGGCCAGTGTCGTGGATCTCCTTTGACCTGGTTGCGGGCCGATAGGGTGGAAAGCACCAAAAGAGGCCGAGGCCGGGGGGCCGCGTGTAATCTGATACGCCTACGGCTGCGCTGGCAGCCCGTAGCGGCGTTCTTTAGGGCAGGGGAGGGGGGAGGTAGCGGCACCGGCCGGTGCGGCGCTCCTAGCGCGTCCTATGGCCTTCTAGCGTGACCGATTACACGTTGAAGGAATCCCCGGCCGGGCGGCCGGGGTCCGATTCCATGACAGAGCCGGCCGGCCTTTTCGCCTATTGGCCGCTGGCCTCGCGCTGACGCCTCGCCGCGTCGAGGATGGCCCGGCGCTGGCGCAGGACCGCCAGCTTGTCGAGCAGGCGGTGCCACAGGCCGGCATAGCCGGCGATCAATCCCACAGCGAAAGAGACGATCACCGAGAGGGCGAGGAACAGGAACAGTTCAAACATGGCCGTTCCCCTCACTCATAGGGGTTCGCATCGAACCGCCCGGCATATTCGGGGTCGGTCAGATAGTTCAGCCGCATGAGCAACCACGGGGCTTCCCCGTTGATAAGCACGATTTCGTGCTCGCGTGGTAGGCGCATAACTTCATCGGCCGTCAGCAGTTCGCGGCCGGTGAATTGCTGGGACACGCCCGAGCCGGACGAGAAGGATTGCCCGGCCGAGGTCGAGGTGTTGGCCGTCTGAAATTCGACTGTCATGCGCCCGAGGCTGTCGGACACATAGCGCGCCGTTTCCACGTCCGCCGTGCCGAAAAACTGCTTGGCTCCGCAGTTCGCCACGAAGTTTTGCCAGCGTGGATAGGTTTCCTTGAGCTGGTCGAGGTTTTGGGCGACCAGCCAAAACGCGCCGCCATAGCCCCGGATCAGCGGCAGCTTTTCCTCCACGATGTCCATGCGGCCGAGCTGGGGGAACTCATCGAGCAGGAACAGCACCCGATAGGCCGGCTTGCCGGCCGAGGCCATGACCGCATTGATGGCTTGCCCAAAGAACGCACGCACGAAAGCACGATTCGCAGAAAGGCGAGCCGGCGGCATCACCAGATAGACCGTGATCTTGCGGGCCTTGAGGTCATCCGGTGAAAAATCCGAACGCGAGAGCGCGGCCACGATGCGCGGATCATCGAGGAAGGCCAGATGCCGGCGCGCCGTCGAGAGGATCGAGCCGCGTTCCTTCTCCGGAGCGTCGTTAAAGGCGTTGGCCGCGCGCGCTGGCAGATCGTAACCGCGAGGGTTCGCCATCATCTGCGCAAGCAACACGTCGAAATCGGCGCTGCCCAGCATCAGTAGCCGGCGGACCTCGCCCATGTTGCGCTGTTCGGCCGGTAGCGTGGCGACGTGGACCATAAGGCCACGTATCAGGCTCTTGGCCGTCTCGTTGAAATGGGCCGTGGCTTCCGAGGCGTGCCCTTCCGACACCACCAGCATATCGGCCAGCGTGGCGGATTCCCCCACTACGTCCGGGCTGTCCGGGTCGAGCCGATCCAGCCAGTTCAGACAATGCGACGGCTGGCCGGTGACGCCGAACGGATCGACTAGGAAAACCTCGTGCCCGAGCTGGTCGCGCCGGAAACGGGACGTGACGGCGTAGTTTTCGCCCTTCACGTCCAGCACGATCGTGCTGCCCGGATAGTCGAGCAGGGCAGGAATGACCGCGCCAATGCCCTTGCCGCTTCCGTTTGGTGCCACCGTCAGGACATGGCCCATATAGCGCAGCCGGCTATCAAAGCCATTCATGGCCTTGCTCGCATGGTCTGGGGCGCGGCCGAGGGTGAACCCGTGGGAATCGGGATAGACGTGCCCGGCGGGCTGATAACGGCCGCGCTGGATGCCGGTTTGCGTGTCCGACCAATGCGCGGACCCGTGCAGTCCGCCAGCGACAGGGCCGACTGTCACCGGAGCGCGCGGCGCGGCCGTCATGCCACGCAGGAAGGCCGGGAGCCGGGCATAGAGCGCCGAATACCAGTGCGACCGCTGGACCAGCACGCAGGCGGGAACATAGACGGCCAACATAAGGGGCCACCGCACCCAGCCCGGAAGCATCCGGCCGAGGGGTTCCAGCCACCCACCGAACACGACATAGACCGCATAAAACGGAATGGTCGTGATCCACAACAGCATCAAGCCGCGCTGCACCTTGTGGGAGGGGAAGAAGGCGCGCAGGAAGGGCATATAGCCCAAGATTGCCACCACCAGAAAGACGGCGAGGAACGAGCTTCCTAAGCTGGAAAGTGCCCGCCACAGGCGATCCCCCATCGACGTGAAATTGCCGACTAGGCCGGCATCACGCGAAATCCGGGCCTCCCGTGCATCGTGGCGCTGTTGCACAGCATTGGCCGCGAGCTGGGCGCGGTTCATTTGCTCGACCTTCGCCAGAAGATTTTGGGCGAGCAGATCAATGCTGTTTCCAGACGCGAAGTTCACTATGTCGCGCTGCCCGTTTGGCGGGCCGTCGCGGTATTGAGAAATCAGCCACGTGTAGGCGGCACTTGGCGACGCCGCGACAGGCCACCCATGCCTGTTAAATTCGCGGTCTATGCCACGCTTTATGTAGGGAACTGGATCGCACGGCGGCTGATTCCAGCGAATCGACGCACCCGGCGAATTACACGCACTCAGGCCCTTTCCGGAAAAGGCGTTTTCCGCATTCGCAAGATAGTTCCGGATGGTTTCCAGACCGGCGATGACATCCGCCCTCTTTCCGCTCTGGATGGCTCTTTGAGCGCCATTCACCAAGTCAAGCCCGGCCTTATCTTGCCCCGATATTGCTTCCTCAGCTTCGACCTGATCCAGCGACTTTTCTAGGACGTTTATCCCCGAAATTGTGCTCTCGATCCTCGCGCACGAAGCCCCTAAGAAACGGGCATCAAGCCGTTCCGCTGTTGCGCCTGAATGAGCAACAAGCCTCGTCTGATCGTATAGCTTATGCAGCGCGTCGGTATCGCGGGCAGCGGCGGCTTGTCGGACCGCCTCAACGTATGGATCGGCGCACGTTTCTGTTGCCGTGCCTTGGGCGTGTGCGGCCGTCGCAAAGGCGGACAGCAGCACCGCCATGAGAATGCTTTTCATACTCTAGTCTCCCGATGCAAATGCCCGCTTTCCGACCGCGCCCAATCTCTCCTTTTCAGCGGCTCCGTTCGGGCCTTTGATGGCGCTGGCGGCATCCAGCAGCGCACCAAGAATTACGGCTCTATCTTCATCACCTAACCCGGCTTTGATGACGAGGCCGCCCAATTCGATCTTATGCCGTGTGTCCTCTTTCCGTAGCTGTTCACGGGCGCGCGACAGGGACATTTCAGCCCTCGCCAGACGCTGCCTTGTTCGTGCTATCGCCGACCTTCTCCCTTCCGCGAAACTTGGACGCTATAGCGTCGAACTCCGAGGCGAGCTGTTCGTCGGATAGATCGAGATCGACCAAACCGGCTTTAATAGCCAATCGGCCGATACGTTCGGCGGCTTCGGCTTCGAGCTGGGCCAGTCGCCGCTTTGCCGCTTCCACCTCAGCGAGCGCAGCGGCCCGGCGTTCCTGCAAGGTCTTACGTGCCATATCTAACCCTCCTTTTGGTGCCTAACACATTGGTCCGACTGCATCATAACCTATAACTTGACGGAGACGGTAGCGCGAGCGCAAAATCCCGAAACGAAGGTGAAGGGCGCACTTAGGAGTTGGCTTCGCCAACTCTGTGCGGCAGGGGAAACCCCTGCACCCCTTACAGGCACCAAAAGGAAAGCATGGCGATCTACCATTGCACGGCTAAGGCGGTATCTCGCAGCACCGGGCGCAGCGCGCCGGGTGCTGCCGCCTACCGTGCGGGTGACGTGCTGACCGATGAGCGCACGGGCGAGGTATTCGACTACACGCGCAAGGCCGGCGTGCTGTCCGCTGATATTGTCTTGCCGGAGAGCGCACCGGAATGGGCGAGGGACCGCAATAAGCTATGGAATGCTGCCGAGGCGGCCGAGCGCCGCAAGGATGCTTGCGTAGCGCGTGAATACGAAATTGCCTTGCCCTATGAGCTGACCCACGAGCAGCGCCGCGAGCTGGCCTTGTCCTTTGCAAAGGAACTGGCGGAGCGGCACGGGGTCGCGGTGGACGTTTGCTTGCACGAGCCGGGCAGGGACGGCGACGAGAAGAACTTTCACGCCCACATCCTCACCACTACCCGCGTAATGGGGCCGGACGGATTGGCGGGAAAAGCCGAGATCGAGAAAGCGGGCCGGAACCGCACAGCGGACCTGAAAGAGACGCGGGCCTTGTGGGCACAGTTGTGCAATGAGGCATTGGAGCGCGCCGGCCATTCCGTGCGGGTCGATCATCGCAGCTATGCCGCCCAGCAGATCGACTTGACGCCTACCAAGCATATCGGGGTTTCGGCCGTTGCAATGGATCGTAAGGGGCTGAACCCCGAACGGGCGGAAATTCACGCGGAGACGCGCGCCGAGAATGCCGCAAAGATTGAGGAAAATCCCGCGTTAATCCTCGACAAGATTACGCGGACACAGGCGGTTTTTGATCGGCGCGACATTGCGCGAGAGCTGCACCGATACATTGACGATCCGCAGCAGTTTCAGGGCTTAATGCTTCGGCTCGAAAATTCGCCAGAGCTGGTGCAGCTTGCCCCCGAGCAGCGGGAAGGACGGCAGACTATTCCAGCCCGCTTGACGACGCGGGAAATGATCGAAGCCGAACGCGCCATGATCACCAGCGCGGAGGCATTGGCGGGCACGAAGGGGCACGGCGTGAATGTGGCCCGGCTAGGCCGGATTATCGGACGCTATGAGACGCTTTCCGACGAGCAACGCGCGGCCGTCGAGGCTGTCACCGGAGATAGTGGTCTGTCGGTCGTCGTGGGCGATGCCGGCACCGGAAAGAGCTTCGCCATGCGCGTTGCCAAGGAGGCATGGGAGGCCGAGGGCTACCGGGTCCGAGGGTGCGCCCTTGCCGGTAAGGCGGCCGACGAATTACAGGCCGGGAGCGGGATCGAGAGCCGCACCATTCACAGCCTTGAAGCATCATGGAATCGCGGGCGGGACATGCTCACCGAGCGTGATGTGCTGGTGATTGACGAGGCCGGCATGGTCGGGAGCCGGCAGCTTGGCCGCGTGCTGACGGCGGCCGAGAAGGCCGGCGCGAAAGTTGTCATGCTGGGCGATGGCAAGCAGCTTGCGGCTATCGAGGCCGGGGCCGGCTTCCGCGTCATTTCCGAGCACATCGGAGCAGCTGAGCTGACCGAGATTCGGCGGCAACGGGAAGGTTGGGCGCGCGAGGCGAGCAAGGAGTTTGCACGGGGCGATGTGCGCGCCGCGCTGGACGCTTACAACGAGCGCGGGCACGTCCGCATTGTCGAGGACCGGGAAGCGGCCAGAAAGGCAATCGTGGCCGATTGGCTGGCCGACCGTCAGCGCGACGGAACGAGCGCCATCATGGCCCATGCGAACCGGGACGTGCTGGCGATGAATGCCGAGGTGCGCGAGGCGCGCAAGATGGCGGGCGAGCTGGGCGCAGGCGTGGAGATTGAGACGGCCCGAGGCCGGCGCGAATTTGCTGACGGCGACCGGCTGGTGTTTCTGAAGAACGACAGCGAGCTAGGCGTGAAGAACGGCACGCTTGGCACCGTTGAGCGGGTCGCGGGCGACCGCCTCGCCGTGCGGCTGGACGATGGCCGGGAAGTGGCTTTCAGCGCCGAGCAGTACGCGCACGTTGACCACGGCTATGCCCTGACCATCCATAAAGAGCAGGGCGTGACCGTGGACCGGGCCTATGTGCTGGCGACCGGCGGAATGGACCGCAGCCTTGCCTATGTCGGCATGACGCGGCACCGGGAGGCGGCGACCCTTTACGCGGGCGCTGACGATTTCACCGACCGTCGCGTGGGCCGGTTGGTCGAGCATGGCGCGGCCCCCTACGAGAACAACCCGGAAAACAGCGAGAGCTATTTCGTTACGCTCGAAACCGACAGCGGCAAGCGGCATACGATTTGGGGCGTGGACCTTGCCCGCGCCGTCGCGGAATCCGGCGCGGAGCTGGGCGACCGGATCGGCCTTGAGCATGTCGGCTCCGAAACGGTGCGCTTGCCCGATGGCACGACCGCCGAGCGCAATAGCTGGCGGGTGCGCGACGGCGCCGAGCTGGCCTATGAAAAGCTGGCCGGGCAGTTGGCGCGGGAGCGACCGAAGGAAAGCACGCTCGATTTTGCCGAGACGGCCTATCAGTTCGCGGAGGCGCGCGGCTTCGACGGCGAGGGCGTCGTGCGGCGCTGGATCGAGCGCGGCCGGGAAAAGCTGACCGAGCTGGGCGAGCGTGCCGAGAAGGCCATTACCCGCGTTCTCGAGCGCGCCGGTATCCGCCGCGACGTGCCGGCGATCGGCAGCGCGACGGTGGAGCAGATCGAGGCGCTACGGGACGGCCCGCAAAGGCCGCAGGAGCGGCCACAGGGCTTTGTTCCGACCGACCGGCACCGCGACATGGCCGAGCTTGTCGGCGGCCCGGAAACGGGCGCACAGCCGCCCCAGCAGCCCACGGGGCGGCAAGGTCAGGTTCTGGACCGGCTCCGCGCCGAGTTGGCCGAGGCGCAGAAGTCCGGCGACGAGTTGCGCGCCAAGATGGCCGCCGGCCGACTGGACAAGGCCGAAAGGCTGGCCGCTGCCGGCGAACGGCTGGACCTGCACAGCGAGGCAATCCGCCGGGCTGGGTTCGACGCTTTGCGCGGCGACCAACAGGCCGCGCCGGTCGCGCCGGCCGAACGGCAGCAGCCGGCCGGGTATCTCGACAAGCTACGCGACGAGCTGGCGGCAGCGCAGCAGGCCGGCGACGAGGCGGGGGCCGTGGCAGCAGCCGGCCGACTGGACAAGGCCGAAGAACTGGATCGCGCCGGCAAGCCGCTGACGCACCACGTCAGCGAGATCGAGAAGGCCGGCACGGCGGCCTTGCGGGAATGGGCGGCCAAACAGCGCAGCAATGCCGCGCCGGCCGCCACTATGACGCAGGAGGAAGCCGCGGCGCTGGAACGGATACGGAATGCACGGAACCGCGAGAAGCAGCGGGACCGCGACAGAGGGCAAGAGCTGGATTGACCACCACCGATAGGAGGAAAGACCGATGAACGACACCAAAGAAAACAGCGGGTGGGCCACCCCGGAAAACAGCCCCACGGGCTGGAACCCTGACGAAACGGACAGGCTGGCGGCCTTTGAGCGAGGATCGCGCGAGCGATCCGCCGCGAGCCGGGCGCAGCGCGAGGCGACGGCCGAGCGGGTCGAGGTTGTCGAGGTCCGCGACGTCACCGACCCGAGCCGGGTCTACACGCCGCTAGAGCGGCCGGAACGGCAACCGTTACAGGAGCGCGAGGCGAGCGCCCCGGAGCTGGCCGGCGGCGGCGATGCGGCCAGCATCGAGGACAAGCAAGGCTGGGAGGCCCAGCAAGGCGAGATCGAGGCGGCCGAGCTGGACGCGGCCGATATCGAGGTTGAAGGCGAAGCCGAGCAGGCGGCGGCCGATCCGGGCGCGGGCTGGTCACAGGCGCAGTCAGCCGCCGCCGAGCTGGACGCGACCATTGTTCATCGCCAGCAGGGCGGGCACCAGGTCGCGCAGCTTTCGCCGGCAGCGGAGGCCGCCCTAGAACGCATCCGGGCCGCCCGCGCGCAGGAGCGAGACTCCCGCGACCAAGAGCTAGAGCGGTGATGCACCATGAGCATGGTGCGTTGTCGCTACTGCAAGCATGGGCCGATCCATGTCACGGCCCGGCGCTGCCCCCGATGCGGGGGCAAGGAGCCGGGTAGCCGGCCGCTGGAGATCGTCATTGCTCTTGTCGGGCTGTGCATCGCCGGGGTGTTGGCATGGCACTACTGGCCGATGTAACCCGGATGGAAAAGAAAAGGAGCGTCGGAGCGACCTATGTTGATGCTTAAGATCGTTGGGGCGGTGGTCCTACTGATCCTTATTCTCGGCCTGCTGTTCGCATTTGACGAGCATGTCGAGCAGAAATTCGGGCACCGCTTTTTCACGAAAGCCACCTTTATTGCCACGGTGGTTTCATGTGTGATGATGATATTCGGCTACGACTGGCATCTATCGGCGCTGCAATCCCACGGTGACCCGTTGAATGGTTGGGTGCTGGCTGGCGTCGGTGCAGTGATCCTGCTCGGGATCGCGATCAACAATGTTGTTAAAACGAACTTTGTCTATGGAATCGGCGGCAGCCTCATTCAATTGCCGCTCTTCGCCGCCTTGGGCTATATCAGCATGCCGTTTCTGGCCGTTGGAGCCGTGCTATCGGTCTTTGCGGCCATGGCGACACCTACCGTTCGGGTAGTGAAGTAATCTCACCTGCGACCGCTTCGGCGGTCACAACCCACTCGCCCCGCTCTTTCAGGGCGCGGTGCATCACGTCATGCGGCAAGTCGGCCTCATCCGGCCACGTGACCATGCCGCCGGCCACATAGACCTCATCGAATGCCCCCGGCTCGCGCAGAACGGCGAAGCCGCCGGGTTGCGAAGTTTCCACCATCGCCGACAGGTCCACCACGCCCGACACGCCATCCTGAAATTGCACGGCGAGCCTGTAGCCCGGGAGAGGAATGACGTTACGCACCCACCAAGAGGGGTCCGATTTCACGTGGCTAAAGTCGAGATCGTTCAGGCCCAGCGCCCGCGCGATTTTGGTCAGCGTCTCGGAGCTGGGGGGATGGACGGCCGTGAATGTGTCGACGAGCTCGCGGCGGCGCATATGCGCATCGCGGGCGAGCTGGGTCAGCATCCGGGCGCGCGCGACCACGCCCAGCGCCCGCGCGAGCAGGGCCGCGCCGTCGTCGCCATCGCTTTCGAGGCCGTCGAGGAACGCCGCGATAGATTCCTCGCTGTCGAGGTAGTCGGCCGGATCGTAGCGGCTGAATTTCACATCACGCATAGTCATCGTCTCTATTCATCGAACAGGTCCGAATGGGTGCCTGTCCGGGCAAGCTGCAATTCGTCGCCGGCTACCCGGTAGATCAACAGCCAATCCGGCTCGATATGAGCATCCCGCCACCCGGCCCACTCCCCTTTTAGGGGATGGTCCCGGTAGCGTTCCGGCAAGGGCGTGCCTTCGATCAGCAGCAGCAGGAGGGCGCGCAGCTTGCCCATGTCCTTGCCTCGCTTCTCGGCGCGCTTCACGTCGCGCTTGAAGGCCCCGGAGCGAATAGGCGTCAGCACGTCAGATGCCTAGATCCTTGAACAGCCCTTCGGCGCTCTCGAAACGCTCGCCCTTGCCGGCTTCCAGTTCCTTCATGGCCTTGCGCGTGGTGCGGTTCGGCACCGCTACGTCGAACGGCAAACGGCCTTCCTCGGCCACTCGCAGGAAGGTCAGGCGGATCAAATCGGACGCGCTCAGGCCCATGCGGTCCAAGGTGGCAATGGCCTTGTCCTTCATGTCGGCCGGGATGCGCGCGCGCACTACAGCATCGGCTTTCATCGTATCAGTCCCCAGTTTCGGCTTTCGATAATGTAGCGCGTTTGTAGCTACAAAACAACCCCCCTTCCCTGCCAAGCCAGAAATACGCCTAGCGTGCAAGCACGCGAACACGGCTTTTGGATTGTGCAATCCAAAAGCCGGGGTGGCCGGCGCGTGTAATCGGTCATGCCCCGGCGCGTGTAATCGCAAACGCTGGCGCAGATGAATCGGCTTTGCGAGCCTAGCGCAATAGCATCGCGGATTCACCAAATGCGCCCTAGCTGCTATGCTGGGCGCATTTAGGAATACCCAACTGCGCCAAAGGAGAAACTATGCGCCTTGTGATGACGCTCGCCGCCGTGGCCGTGCTGACGGCCTGCAATCCAGCCAGCAGCGACGAAGCGGCCGACGCCCGCCCCGTGCATGACGTGGCCTATTTCCTCGACCATCCCGACGAGCGTAAGGCGCAGATCGCGGAATGCCAGAACAACCCCGGCGAGCTGGCCGACACGCCCAATTGCAAGAACGCGATGGCGGCCCAGCAGAAAGCCATGTTCCGGGGCACCGGAATGCCGAGCATCCGGTAGGAGGCACCAAAATGGCAGCGTCCAAGGTCGCACGGGTCTATATCCGCGTCAGCACCGACGAGCAGGACGTGCGCCGGCAAGAATCCATCATCGAGAGCGCGAAGGCGGCCGGTTACTACGTGGCCGCCGTCTATCGTGAGAAGGCATCCGGCGCGCGCGCCGACCGGCCCGAGCTGTTGCGCATGATCGCGGACTTGCAGGCCGGCGAGGTTGTCATTGCCGAGAAGATGGACCGCATTAGCCGCCTGCCCTTGCCCGAGGCCGAGCAGCTTGTGCAGGCGATCCGCGACAAGGGCGCGCGGCTCGCCGTGCCCGGCGTGGTGGACCTGTCAGAGTTGACCGAGACGGCCGAGGGCGTGGCCCGCATCGTCCTGCAATCGGTGCAAGACATGCTCTTGCGCCTCGCCCTGCAGATGGC
>Ga0180221_1001228_pt1 | contig 18024 bp, 15 predicted proteins | sample eDN5th37CKraftMG_FD_151339 | JGI IMG/M metagenome (GOLD analysis project Ga0180221, IMG submission 151339) | Enriched Miracle-Growth compost microbial communities from Emeryville, California, USA - eDNA 5th pass 37_C Kraft MG (version 2) (version 2) ...
TCTGCGCCGGCCTCGGCGCCGGGCTGGTGCCGCGCTTCCTGGTGGAGGACGAACTGGCCAGCGGAGCGCTGAGGATTCCGCTCGACTCGGCGCGGCTGCGCGGCACCGGCTATTACCTCGTCGCACCCGGCCACAGGGTCCACGACGAGGCTTTCCTGGCCTTCAGGGACTGGCTGCTCGGCGAGCTGTAGCCCTCAGCGCGGCTCCAGGGCGGCGCGTGGGTCGCGCCGGGCCAGCCGGGCGAGCAGCGTCTCGACTTCCCCTGTCGCCTGCTCCGACAGTGGCGTGAATGGGCGCCGCTGGCGATCGCTGCGCAACAGGCCACGGCGCATCAGCACGTACTTGCGCACGGCGAGCCCCACGCCGGGCTGCTGTTCGTAGCGCAGCAGCGGCAGGTGCGCATCGAAGAGGTCCAGGGCCTGCTCGATGTTGCCGGCGCGGACCGCGGCGAGCATCTCGCAGAGCATGTCCGGGAAGCAGTAGCCGGTGTTGGCCCCGTCCGCCCCGCGTCGAAGCTCCTGGTCCAGGAACAGGGCATTGTTGCCGCAGAGGATGGAGATGCGCCGCATGCTGCCTTCGGCTTCGAAGCGGCGCAGCGCGCTGATCTTCTCCAGGCCCGGCCAGTCCTCGTGCTTGAGCATCACGCAACTGTCGAGCTGGTTGACAATGCGCCGGATGACGTCCGGCGACATCTGCACCGAGAAGGTCAGCGGGTAGTCCTGCAACACGAACGGTACGTCGCTGCCGATGGCCTCCACGGCCTGCTGGTAGTAGCCGACGATCTGCTCGTCGCTCCGCAGGGTATGGGGCGGGGCGATCATCACCCCGGCGGCGCCGCGCTCCATGACCTCGCGGGTGAGCGCGCGCATCGCCGCGAAGCCCGGCGCCGTCACGCCCACCACCACCGGCAGGTCGCCGGCGCGGCGGATCATCCGCGTGGCCACTTCCAGTGATTCGCCGTGTTCCAGCTTCGCCGCTTCCCCCAGTTGCCCGAGCACGGTGATGCCGCTGGCGCCGGAGCACAGGTAGAAGTCGATCAGCCGGTCGATGGCGGCGAAGTCGACACGGCCGTCGTCGAGAAACGGCGTCGGGGCTATGGGGTAGACGCCTTGGGCATGGGCGGTCAGTCGCATGGGCTTCTCCTGGGAGGCTCGGGTTGCAGGGCGAACCCAGACTAGGCCGTGCCCGGGGCGTTTCCAAAACGGGCAAAACTCATGGGTCCCATGCGTTTGGCGAAGGCACGGGCGGCTCCTTCGGGGCGCGCTGGAAGCCGCGCGGCCATGGGCCCGCGCAGGCTCTGCCGGAAGCGTTCATGGCGTTTACAGGTGGCCAAAAAAAGTGACTTGTTGGGCCCCGTCCACGGGGGCATTGTGGCTCCACGGCGGCCGTTTCCTGTCATTCGCTTTTACCGGACGGGCCATCGCCGAACGAGGTGAAGAACAAGAACGCATTCCTGCCGTACCCATGACCGCTGCCCAAACCTCCAAGAACAATTCATCGAGGGCGTTCGAGTATGAAGAATCGTAAGTCAGGCCAGTTGATCATCAGCATGCTGGCGTTGCTGGGAGCCTCCGTCGCCACGGTGCAGGCGGCCGTTCCCGAGGTGGCCGAGCCGGTGAAGATCTCCTTCATCAACTCATCGGATTCGGACTTCATCGCCGCCGTGTACGGCCAGGCGCTCAAGCAGGCGGGCTACGAGGTCAAGTACGTCACCGTGGATTCCGCCGCGCAGTACACCGCGGTGCAGACGGGCGATATCGACGTGACGCTGGGCGCCTGGCAGACCACCGGCGTCGAGATGACCAAGGCCGCCCTGGCTTCCGGCAAGGTCACCAACTACGGGCCCACCGGCGTGAAGGTCACCGAGGGCTGGTGGTATCCGCAGTACCTGGTGGAGGTCTGCCCGGGCCTGCCCTCGTGGGAGGCGCTCAAGCAGCCGAAGTGCGCGGCGGCCCTCGCCACCGCCGGCACCGCGCCCAAGGGGCGCTTCGTCGATGCGCCGGCGGACTGGGGCTCGCGCTCGGATGAGCGCATCAGCCACTTCGAACTGCCCTTCGCCCTGGTGAACTCGGGTTCCCCGGCCGCGCTGCTGGCGACCTTCCAGGGCGCGATCGACCGCAAGCAACCCATCCTGGGCTGGATGTACACGCCCAACTGGTTCACCGAGAAGAACCCCGGCGCCTTCGTGCAATTCCCCGACTCGCGCCCGGAGGTGGACGTCCTGAAGCTGGGCAACAAGGCCGCGTTCGCGCGGATACCGGTGGCGGAGAAGATCCTGCAGAAGTTCACCCTGGACAAGGGCGCCGTCGCCAAGGCGATGGACCAGATCGACAACGAAGGAAGTTCCCCCGAGGAGGAGGCCGACACCTGGATATCCGCGCACGCGGACCGGGTGCAAGGCTGGGCGAAATAGCGATCGGCCGTTCAACGGGCGTTGCCCTGGGGCAAACGCCGAACAGCCGAACATCGGGTTTCGTGGGAGTAATGATTGTGTCGACCTCTGTACAGAACAACGAGTCTCTTGCCCTCAAGGCCGTCGACGTCTGGAAGGTATTCGGGACCGACTGCGAGCGCTATCTCAGCAATGCAAGCCAGCCGCGCGACGCGCAAACACTCGGCAGGCTCGGCTACATCACCGGCGTGCGCGAAGCCAGCTTCGAAGTGCGCGAGGGTGAGATCTTCATCCTCATGGGGCTCTCCGGCTCGGGCAAGTCCACGCTGCTGCGCTGCCTGACCGGGCTCTACCCGCTCAGCTGTGGCGAGGTGATGATCGCCAACCAGTCGCTGGCCAGCGCCACCAGCCAGCAGCTCAGGGACATCCGCCGGCGCAAGATCAGCATGGTCTTCCAGAACTTCGGCCTGCTGCCGCACCTCACGGTGCTGGAGAACATCGCCTTCCCGCTGCGCATGAACGGAATGCCGCGCGAACAGCGCCTGCAGGAGGCCCGGCGGGTTCTCGAGCTCGTCGGCCTGGCCGGCCGCGAATCCTTCTACCCTCACGAGCTGTCCGGCGGCCAGCAGCAGCGCGTGGGCATCGCCCGGAGCCTGGTCACCGACCCGGCGATCTGGTTCCTCGACGAACCGTTCTCCGCGCTCGACCCGCTGATCCGCAAGGAGATGCAGAACGAGTTCATCCGCCTGCAGTCGAGCCTGCGCAAGACCATCGTCTTCGTCACCCACGACTTCGACGAGGCCGTGCGCCTGGGCGACCGGATCGCGATCATGCAGCACGGCGAGATCCTCCAGATCGGCACCGCGGAGGACCTGGTGCTGCGGCCGGCCAACGACTACGTGAAGGCGTTCGTGCAGGACATCCCGCGGGAGAAGGTGGTTTCGCTGCGGGCGCTGCTGGAACCCGCCAGCGCCGACATGGACGGCGAAGCGCCGTTCAGCCTGGAGATGAAGGTCGGCCAGGCGGCCCAGCGCCTGATCGAAGCGGACCGCCCCATCGCCGTGGTGGACGCCGACGGCGCCGTCGTCGGCCAGGTTTCCCGGGCCTCCTACTCGAAGTGGTTGAAGAAATGACGAGTCCTGCCATGACGAACCTGCTCGCAGAGCCGGCCACCCCGGACAACAACGCTTCCGCCGGCAAGCCGCGCACGGGCAAGGCCCTGCGCCCGCTGCTGAGTGTCGCCCTGACGGCGCTTGCCCTCGGCCTGCTGGCCTTGCTCAACCAACTGGAGTGGGCGCGCACTTTCCCGCAGGCCTGGGCGGTCGATGCCGGCAGCTACGTCACCCGCTTTCTCGGCGCGGTCACCGCGCTCAGCGTCGGGCCCTGGACCCTCGTCGATCTCACCCGGGCAATAGCGTCGCTGCTATCGTGGCCGGAGCGCCTACTCACCGGCGTGCTGACCCAAGGCTTCAGGTTCAGCCTGTTCGGCGGCGGCCCGCTGTGGATTCCCGCCATCCCGTGGTTCTCCGTGGCCCTGGTGTGCCTGCTGACCAGCCTGCGTTTCGGTGGCAAGCGCCTGGCCCTGCTGGTGGGCGCGTGCCTGGCGTACTTCCTGTTCACCGGCCTGTGGGACTCCGCGCTGCAGACACTGGTGACGGTGATGGTCGCCATTCCCATCGGCTGCGGGCTGGGGCTGCTGCTGGGCATCCTGGCGTACCGGCACCCGCTGGCCGAGGCGATCCTGGAGCCGTTCTACGACACCATGCAGACGCTGCCGATCTTCTCCTACCTGGTGCTGATCGTGGTGTTCTTCGGCTTCGGTCCGGTCGCCGGCCTGGTGGCGCTGGTGGTGTACGCGATGCCGCCGATGGCGCGCATCACCACCTTCGCCCTGCGTCGCACCCCGCGCTCGATCATCGAGTTGGCCGAGATCACCGGCTGCACCCCGCGCCAGCGCTGCTGGAGCGTGCAGGTCCCGGCGGCCAGGGCGACGCTGCTCACGGGCCTGAACCAGGTCATCATGCTGACGTTCTCCACCGTAATCATCTGCGCGATCATCGGCGGCGAAGGCCTGGGCGCCGAGGTACTCAAGGGCCTGAAGTCCATGCGCCTGGGTGGGGCCCTGGTGGCTGGCGTGGCGATCACCCTGATGGCCATCATGCTCGATCGCGCCTGCCGTACCTGGGTCATGCGACGCCCCGAGCAGGGTCAGGCGCGCAGCAGGCTGCCGCTGCTGCCGCTGTGCCTGGCCATCGTGCTGCTGGGCGTGGTTGCCGTGTGGTTCTTCCCGGCGGCCGCGCACTTCCCCAGCGCGCTGGAGTTCCAGCCGGGCAAGTTCCTCAACCAGCAGTTGCGGGTGTTCAACCTCGCCTACCAGGCCGAGCTGTCGGCCTTGCGTGACGGCATGATTTCCTGGCTGCTGCGCCCGGCCCGCGAGCTGTTCGGCGCCTTCGGCTGGCTCACCACCCTGCTGGGCATGGGCGCCCTGGCGCTGGCGGTCGGCGGGCGCAGGCTGGCGGCGATGGTGGTGCTGCTGCTCGGCGCCGTGGCGCTGTTCGGCCTGTGGCCCAAGGCGATGCTGTCGCTGTACCTGGTGATGGTCTCGACCCTCACCGCCATCGCCCTGGGCCTGCCGCTGGGCATCCTGGCCGGCCTCAACCGCCGGGCCTACGCGGTGCTGGAGGTATTCGCCGACACCCTGCAGACCTTGCCGGCCTTCGTCTACCTGATTCCGGTGGTGGTGCTCTTCGAGGTGGGCGACTTCGCCGCCTTCGTCGCCATCGTCCTGTTCGGCCTCGCGCCGGTAAGCCGCTACGTCGCCGCGAGCCTCCAGCAGGTGGGCGGCGAGTACAAGGAAGTCGCCCGCATGAACGGCTGCACGCCGCTGCAGGAGTTCTTCCACGTGCAACTGCCGCTGGCGTTCCCGCAGATGCTGCTGGGGGTCAACCAGACCATCATGCTGTCCTTCGGCATGCTGATCGTGGTCGCCCTGGTGGGCGCGCAGGGGCTGGAGGCGGAAACACTCTCGGCCATCGGCCGCGTACAGCCGGGCCAGGGCCTGATCGCGGGCCTGGGCATCGCGGCGCTGGCAATCTCGGTCGACCGCATCGTGCGGGCGGCCGTCAACAAGCTAACACCCGGCGAGAAGCGGGTTTCGGGGAAGAAAGCATGAGTGGCTCCAAGCAATACGACTACATCATCGTCGGCGCCGGATCGGCGGGCTGCGCCCTGGCGGGCCGACTTTCGGAGGACCCGGCGGTCTCGGTGCTGCTGCTGGAGGCCGGGCCGAAGGACTGGGACCCACGCTTCTCCTTCCCCCTGGGGGAGGCCGTCACCGTGGGCACCCGCTACGACTGGTCGTTCAAGTCCGAGCCGGAGCCCGAGCTGCAGGGCCAGCGCTTCGACCTGCCGCGCGGGCGGGTGCTGGGCGGCAGTTCGTCGATCAACGGCAAGCTCTACGTGCGCGGCAACGCCCTGGACTACGACGAGTGGGAAGCGCTGGGCAACCCGGGCTGGGGCTTCGACTCGGTCCTGCCGTGCTTCATGCGCTCCGAGCGCTGGGAGGCGGGGCCGAGCCCGCTGCGCGGCGACAGCGGGCCGCTGGAAACCTCGTTCGGGCATTACCAGCACAGCGTCTACCAGGCCTTCATCGATGCCGGCACGCGCATGGGCTTCGCCGCCAACCCGGACTACAACGGCCCCAGCCAGGAAGGCTTCGCCTGGTCGCAGTACACACACACCCATGAATCGGTGGCCCGCTGCTCGTCGGCGCGCGCCTACCTGCGGCCGGCGAAGGACCGCGGCAACCTCACGATCCTGACCGGCGCCGTCGCCTGTCGCCTGCTGCTCGACGGCGACGTCTGCGAGGGCGTGGTGGTGCGCCACAAGGGCAGGGAGGCGACCTTCCGCGCGCGAATGGACACGGTGCTGTCCGCCGGCGCCTACCAGTCCCCGCAACTGCTGATGCTTTCCGGCGTCGGCGATCCCGAGCTGCTCGCCGAGCACGGCATCGCCACCCGCCACGTGCTGCCCGGCGTGGGGCGGAACCTGCAGGACCACTTCGGTTCCACCATCCAGTACGAAAGCCGCACCTCGGACACCTACTACCGCCTGATGAACCCGGTGAACGCCGTGTCCGCGCTGCTGCAGTACGTGGTGCGCCGCGAGGGGCCGTTCTCGGTATTCCCGATGAACGCCCTGGCCTTCGTCAAGACGCTGCCGGAGCTTGCCCGGCCCGACGTGCAGTTCCTGATGTTCCCCAGCGCGGTCAACCCCAACAGCGCCAACGACCCCTGGCCGCGCCGCCATGCCCTGGCGATCCAGTGGGCGGTCTGCCGCCCCCGGAGCCGCGGCGAGGTCACGCTCAATTCCGCCGATCCGCTGGACCCGCCGCGGATCATCCACCGCTTCCTCAGCGACGAGGCCGACAAGGCCACCAACCGCCGCGCGTTCCGCCTGGCTCGCGAACTGTTCCGCCAGGAGCCGCTGCGGGCCCTGGTGGGCGAAGAGTTCGCGCAAAGCCGGAACTGCACCACCGACGCCCAGATCGACCAGTACATGAGCTACCTCTCCGGCAGCCATTACCACCCGGTGGGGACCTGCAAGATGGGTAGCGACGATATGGCCGTGGTCGATGCCCGGTTGCGCGTCCATGGCATCCGCGGGCTACGGGTGGTGGATGCGTCGATCATGCCGACCATCGTCGGCGGCAATACCAACGCGCCCTCGATCATGATCGGCGAGCGCGCCGCGGAACTCATCGTCGAAGAGCGTCGCAACGGCCTGAAGATCCCGGCCTGAGGCTCCACGACAGCTGTCCAGCAACAACACCGAAGAAGGCAACGATGCAGAATCTCAACTTTATCAATGGGCGCTGGTGCCAGAGCCTGTCCGGCGAAACGCTGCCGGTGACCGACCCGGCCAGCGAAGAGAACTTCGCGGAAATCCCGCGCAGCGGCGCGGCGGAGGTCGACGCCGCGGTGCAGGCCGCCGAAGCCGCCCTGGCCGCCGGCTGGCGCCGCACCACCGGCGCGCAGCGGGCCCGTCTGCTGCGGGCGATCGCCGCCGGCATCCAGCAACAGGCCGGCGCCCTGGCCGAGCTGGAAGTGCGCGACTGCGGCAAGCCCATCACCGAGGCGCGCTACGACATGAGCGACGCCGTGGCCTGCTTCGAATACTACGCGGGGCTTGCCGAAGCGCTGGACGGCCAGCAGGGCACGCCGGTAGAAGTGTCCGACCCGCGTTTCGAAGTGAAGCTGCGCCATGAGCCGGCGGGCGTCGTCGGGCTGATCGTGCCGTGGAACTTCCCCCTGGTGAACGCCGCCTGGAAGGTGGCGCCGGCTCTGGCAGCGGGCTGTACGGTGGTGCTCAAGCCCTCCGAGCTAGCCTCCCTGACCACCCTGCGCCTGGCGCGCATCGCCGAAGAAGCGGGGCTGCCGGCCGGCGTGCTGAACGTGGTGTGCGGGCTGGGCAGCGAATGCGGTGCCGCCGTGGCCGCGCACCCGGGCATCGCCAAGGTGTCCTTCACCGGCGGCACGGAGTCGGGCCGCAAGGTCATGCAGGCGCGCGCCAACCTCATCGGCGACCTGGCGCTGGAGCTGGGCGGCAAGTCGGCGATGATTGTCTTCGACGACGTCGACCTGGACCATGCGGTCGAGTGGATTCTGATGGGCTCGATGTACAACCAGGGGCAGGTCTGCGCCGCCACCAGCCGCGTGCTGGTGCAGGACTCGATCTTCGACGCGCTGCTGGAGAAGCTGCGGCACGCGGTGCAGGGCCTGCGCGTCGGAGCGGGGCTGGACGACTCGACCCAGGTCGGCCCGCTAATCAGCGCGGCCCAGCGCGAGCGCGTCGCCGCCCTGGTCCGCCAGGGCGTGGAGCAGGGCGCCCGGCTGCTGTGCGGCGGCGAGGCTCCCGGGCAACTGGACAAGGGCTATTTCTACCTACCGACGGTGGCGCTGGATGTCTCCCGCGACAACGTGCTGTGGCGCGAGGAAGTCTTCGGCCCGGTGCTCTGCGTCGCCCGCTTCGGCAACGAGGCGCAGGCCATCGAACTGGCCAACGACAGCCGCTACGGCCTGGCGGCGGCGGTGCTCTCCGACGACGGCGAACGCCGCGAGCGGGTCGCCGCGCAACTGGTCGCCGGCATCGTCTGGGCCAACTGCTCGGGGCCGGCTTTCATCCAGGCGCCCTGGGGCGGGGTGAAACAGAGCGGGTTCCGCCGCGGGCTGGGCGAGTGGGGCATGCACGAGTTCCTCGAACTCAAGCAGGTCACCACCTACACCAGCGCGGATGCCTGGGGCCACTTCAACGCCCGCTGAGGCGCCTCGAAACACCCGTTTGCCACGCTTTCTGCCGCCGCGCCCACCCGGTGTGGCGGCAGTTTTTTTATGCCCGACCGCCGGCCGGCGAGGCGCGTCCTTGCTGGGCCCGGGCTCGTGTAAGCCCAGCTTACAGGTACGCAAATTTAATCAATTGAGCCCCCGTGCGGGAGACCGTTAACTGGCTCCAGCGGCCGGGACGAGCCCCCGTGGATGCTCCCGCCGTACCGATCATGCTCGCCGCCCGCGCCGACGCGGGAGCGACACTCACTGCCCTGGAGAAGGTTTCATGAGCGACATCGACAACACCCTGCTTCTCGATCTGTCCCGCCGGCTGATCCAACTGGTCACCTTCGATCCGCCGGGCAACGAGCTGCCGGCCGCCCAGTTGGTCGCCTCGGTACTCGCCGACTTCGGCATCGAAAGCGAACTGCAATCCATCGGCGAGAACCGCGCCAACGTGGTCGCCCGGATCAAGGGCAAGGGCCAGCGCCCGGCACTGATCTTCTCCGCCCACCTGGACACCATCAGTGTCAACGAGGCCGAGTGGAGCGTGCCGCCGTTCGGCGCGCTGGTGAAGGATGGCCGCCTCTACGGCCGCGGCGCCACCGACATGAAGGCCGCGCTGGCCGCCATGGTGGTGGCCGGCATCGCCATGCAGCAGCGCAAGGACGAACTCCAGGGCGACCTGATCCTCGCCTTCAGCGCGGCGGAGAACTCCAGCTGCCTGGGCGCCAAGCACCTGGTGGAGAGTGGCGCGCTGGCCGGCGCCGGTGCGCTGCTGGTGAGCGAGCCGACTTCCCTCGACGTCTTCACCGCCGAGAAGGGCGCCCTGTGGATTCGCGCCACCGCCAAGGGCGAGTACGGCCACAACGCCTTCTCCGCGGACCGCACTGGCGATCGCGGCAGCGCGATCCTGCGCATGGCCGAGTTCCTCTGCCGGGTGCGCGACCTGAAGCTGCAGGCCCCGGTGCATCCGATGCTAGGCTCGCCGACCGTCAATGTCGGCATGATCGAGGGCGGCATTTCCTGGCCGCTGATCGCCCCCGAGTGCCACGCCTGCATCGACATCCGCACCGTGCCGGGCCTAACCGCGGACGACGTGGTCCAGCAGTTCCAGGCCATCGCCGGCCCCCACGTCAGCCTGGAAGTCGTCGACGAGAAGCCGCCGATCGACACCCCGCTGGAGCACCCCTTCGTCTCGCTGTGCGTTTCCTCGGTGACCGCCGAGCGCGGCGCCGAGCCGGTGGTGACCGGGGTTTCCTACTACTCCGACGCCGCGGTGATAGCGCCCGCGCTCAACGTCCCCATGGTCATCATCGGTCCCGGCGAAGTGGGCAAAAGCGGCTCGGTGGACGAGTACGTCGAGCTCGACAAGCTCGAAGCCTCCGCGCGCATCTTCGCCGACATCGCCCTGCGCTACCTGGCATGACGGGCCGCGCGATGAACGACATCGAGCCGAAACTGCCCGCCGCCTTCGAGCGGGCCATGCAGGCACTGGATGCGCAGCCGGTCGACGGCACCTGCAAGGGCCTGCCGCCGACACTGGCGCCCATCGCGTTCCGCGAGATCGGCCAGCAGGGCTGGAACCTGCTGAACCAGGATCTGGCGTTCCCCGTCGCGGTGCTCAAGCGCAGCGCCGTGCAGAACAACCGCGAATGGATGAAAGCGTTCCTGCGCCATACCGGCGCGCGGATCGCGCCCCACGTCAAGACCAGCATGTCGCCGCAGCTGTTCCAGGCCCAGCTGGAAGACGGCGCCTGGGCGCTGACGGCTGCCACCGCGAACCAGGTGGCGGTCCTGCGCCGCTTCGGTGTGCCGCGCATCCTCATCGCCAATCAGGTGCTCGGCCGGCAGAACGTCGCCCTGCTGTTCGATGAGCTGGCGCGCGAGGAGGGTGCCGAGCTGCTGGTGATAGTCGACTCCGCGTCGTCCCTGGAGGCGCTGCTCGAAGGCGGGCGGGGCAGGGCGCTGAAACGCCGCCTCGGCGTGCTGCTGGAAGTCGGCGCGCCGGGTGGCCGCACGGGCCTGCGCGATGCAGCCGAAGCGTGCGCATTGGCGCAGCGCATAGCTGGTAGCGATATCGTCGAGCTGCGTGGCCTGGAGTCCTACGAAAGCGTGTTCCCCGGGCTGCCGGAGGAAGACAAGCTGCCGCGCATCGAGCGCATGCTCCAGGCCATGCTCGGGCTCGCCAGCGACTGCCTGGCGGCGGGGTGGTTCGCGGCAGGGGAGATCGTGTTGTCCAGCGGCGGGTCGGAATACTTCGACATCGTCGTGAAGCGGCTGAGCGAGTGGCGCGCGCCGCAAGGGCAGGTGGTGGTGATCCGCAGCGGCTGCTACCTCGCCCACGACCACCTGGCCTATGCGCGGGCCTTCGACCGCCTGCTCGCGCGCCAGCCGGAACTGGATGGCATCGCCCCGCACCTGGCGGGGGCGCTGGAGGTGTGGGGCATCGTCCAGTCCCGCCCGGAGCCGGGGACTTTCATCGTCACCGTGGGCAAGCGCGACATCAGCTTCGACTTCGAGATGCCGGTGGCGCGCCTGCATTACCGGCCGGCCTTCGGCGCCCGGCCCAGGGCGCTGGATGCGCAGTACCGGGTGACCCGCCTCAACGACCAGCACGCATTCGTGCAGTGCGACGCGCAGGCCGACGTGCAGGTCGGCGACCTGATCGGCTTCGGCATTTCCCATCCCTGCACCACCTTCGACAAGTGGCAACTGATCCCCGTGGTGGACGACGTCTACGACGTCCGCTCGGCCATACGTACCTTCTTCTGAGCTGGAGCAACGATGAGCGCTGAAATCAACGAAATCCGCATTCCCACCCCCGCCGGCCCCGCCTATGGCGAACAGCTGCGCGTCGGCCTGATCGCGTTGTCCGCCGATGTCGCCATCGAGCGTGACTTCCACCGCATGGCGAATACCGACGAGGTGGCCGTGTTCACCACCCGGATACGGCTTCGCGAGCCGAACACCGAGGAGACCTTCCGCGAACTGGAGCGCGAGCTGCCCAACATCGCGCAGCTCATCCTGCCGCGTTCACGGCTGGACGTGGCGGTGTTCGGTTGCACCGCCGCCTCGATGCTGATCGGCACGCCGGAAGTGGAGGCCGCCGTGCAGCTTGGCCGCGAGGGCATCGCGGTGACCAATCCGGCGATCGCGGTAGTGGAGGCCCTGCGCGCGGTCGGTGCGAAGCGCGTGGCCATGCTGACGCCCTATACGCTGTCGGTGACCGAGGCGGCCGTGGCGTTCTTCGAATCCAATGGCTTGGAGCTAAGCAGCGTGGCGTGCCTGGGCGTCGACCTGGACGACAACCATGCGCGAATCAGCGAGGAGCTGTTGCTGCAACAGGCGCTTGCGCTGGATTGGCAAAGCGCGGACGCGATCTTCCTGTCGTGCACCGCCATCCGTTCGTTGAACGTGATCGAAAGGCTCGAACGGGAAACCGGCAAGTTCGTCATCTCAAGCAACCAGGCCACCTTCTGGCATGCCCTGCGCCTGGGCAAGGCTGCTGCGCCGGTGAAGGGCTTCGGCCGGCTGTTCGAGCACTGAGCCGGAGCCCTGGGCGGCGCAAGTCAGTCGCGAGCCGGCTTGCCTGCGTCGCGCTTCACTTCCTTGAGCATCCAGTCGCGGAAGGTCAGCACGGTGTTGCTCGGTACCTTGCGGTGCAACAGCAGGTAGTTGCCATCGCATTTGACGCCGATGTCGGACAGCACCACCAGGTTGTTCTGGGCGATGTCTTCGCGCACCAGCTCCACCGGGCACAGGGCCACGCCGTGGCCGGCGATGGCGGCGGTGCTCATCAGGTTGAAATCTTCGTAGACGATGCCGGCCAGCGGGGCGTTGAGCTCGACGCCGGCGGACTTGAACCAGGAGGCCCAGACCTCGCGGTCGTTGTCGTGCAGCAGCGGTACGCGGGCGATCTTCTCCGGCGTCGAGAGGTCGCCGTAGCGGGCCACGAAGGCGGGGCTGCACAGGGGGCGGGATTCACCGGAAAAGAGTTCGACGCCCACTTCATTGGCCGCGACGGGGTGTGCCTGGTAACGGATCACGACATCGCAGTCACTGCGCATCTCGAATATTTCATGGGGCGCGTAAATGACCCGGATATCGATATCCGGATGGGCCGCCATGAACTTCGGCAGTCGCGGAATGAGCCAGCGTGAAGCGAATGAGGCAACCGAGGCGACGGACAGTGTCTTGCCTTTCTTGGAGCGGATTATTTCATCGCAGAAGTTCTCGATCTGCTGGAATGAATCCGTTAGTAGATTTGAGAGTTGTTCGCCAATCGGCGTGGGCACTATCCCGCGTCCGACGCGCTGCACCATCTGCACGCCGAAGTGGTCCTCGAGCTGCTTGATCTGGTGGCTGATGGCCGGATGCGTGACGTTCAGCTCGGCCGCGGCCTTGGTGACGCTGCGCAGGCGCGCCGCGGCCTCGAAGGCGCGGAGGCTGGCGAGCGGAGGAATGCTGGGCATTTCGGAGTCCCTCTTGCACGAGGCTGAGATGTTAGTTTGATTTACAGGTTAGATGAAAAGAGTAACTTGTATCAAGCCTCGGATTGAAAGAATCTAGCGTCGAAAGTTCAGCTGTTAGTGTCGCTCTAAAGTTTGAGTTTTATTGCTGCTTATAATATTCCGAGAGAGTCGAAATGAGTGATTCGAATTCCATTTACGGACGCATCGAAGAAGCCGGTATCGTATTGAGCCCGCCGGGTATTCCGGTGGCCGCTTATGTGCCTTTCGTGGAATCGGGAAAGTTGCTGTTCCTGTCCGGGCATATCGCCAAGCAGAAGGGCCAGCCCTGGGTGGGCCAGTTGGGCACGGACATGGACACCGAAACCGGCATCCGCGCGGCGCGTAACATCGCCATCGACGTGCTGGGCACCCTGCAGGCGGCGACCGGGGACCTCAACCGCATCGCGCGCATCGTCAAGGTACTCTGCCTGGTCAATAGCGGTTCGCAGTATCGGGAACACCACATCGTCGCCAACGGCTTCTCGGAAACCCTCGAACACATCCTCGGCGCGCCGGGCAAGCATGCCCGCAGCGCCTTCGGCGTGGCGCAGATCCCCAGCGGCGCCTGCGTCGAGGTGGAGTTGGTCGCAGAACTGCGCTAGGCGCATTCCGGTACCCGGTCTGAAGGAAGTCGAGGAACCCATGGCTACGTTGGCAGAAACATCCCGCGCCCTCGAACGGGGCGAAACGACGGCGCTGGCGCTGGTGACTGCGGCGCTGGAAAGGGCCCGCAGCAGCGCTCACGTGTTCACCGAGCTCTTCGCCGCGGAGGCCCTGGCGCAGGCCAGCGCCGCCGATGCCCGGCGCGCCCGGGGCCAGGCGCTGAGCGCGCTGGACGGCATACCGCTGGCGATCAAGGACATCTTCGACGTGCGCGGCAGCCGGACGCTCGCCGGTTCCCTGACCCGCCGCGAGGTGCCGCCGGCGCAGGCCGACGCCGCGGTGGTGGCGGCCCTCAGGGCCAACGGCATGATTGCCCTGGGCAAGACAAACCTGAGCGAGCTGGCGTTCTCCGGGCTGGGCCTCAACCCGCACTTCGGCACGCCCACCCCGGACTTCCCGGGCGTCGAGCCCAGGGCGCCCGGCGGTTCGTCGGCGGGCTCGGCGGTGGCGGTGCAGCGCGGCATCGTCAGCGCCGCGCTGGGCAGCGACACCGGCGGCTCGATACGGGTGCCCGCGGCCTTCAACGGGCTGGCGGGGTTCAAGAGCTCAGCGGAGCGTTACCCCATGGCGGGCGTGCATCCGCTGGCCCGCAGCCTCGACAGCCTAGGCCCCATCGCGCGCACAGTGGGCGATTGCGTACTGCTCGACGCCGCCATGCGCGGGCTGCGTGCGCCGGTGATCGAAGCGGCGCCCCTCGCGGGCAGCCGGCTGGTCATCGAGGCGGGCATTCTCGACGACGGCGGCATCGCCCCGGCGGTGCGCAGCAACTTCCTGGCGCTGATGCGGCACCTGCAGGCGCAGGGCGCCAGGCTTGAATGGCGCCGGCTCGCGGCGGTGGCGCAGGTGCGCCAGCTGATTCCACGCGATGGCTGGCTGGGCGCCATCGAGGGCTGGGATTTCCTCAAGGACCTGGTCAACGGCCCGCAGGGCAGCGCCATCGACCCGCGGGTCAGCAGCCGCCTGCGCAGCGCGGCGGACATTCCCGCGCAGCGGGTGGCGGCGATCCGCGCGGCCCGCCAGCGCCTGCTGCAAGCCATCGCCGCCGAGCTGGACGGCGCCTTCCTGGCGATGCCGACGGTCAGGCACGTCGCGCCGCCACTGGCACCGCTGGAACGGGACGACGCGCTGTTCGCCACGACGAACGTGGCCACGCTGTCCCTGACCATGATCGGCAGCTTCCTGAACATGCCGGGCGTGGCCATCCCCTCCGGCGTCGATCCCCAGGGGCTGCCGACCTCGGCGCTGATCTCCGCGGTCCAGGGCCGCGACGACGAGGTTCTGGCCCTGGGCCTGGCGGTGGAAGCGGCCTTCGCCGAGCACCGCTGAAACACGGTTTTTCCGATTCACGCCCGGGCCTGCGGCCCTGGCGCAGGCGTGCGGCTGCCCGCGGTTCGGGGCGGCCGGCGTCCACCCATTACCCAAGGCGCCCGCAGGGCGCGCGAACCAGAAAGAGGGCAAGGCATGGATCTTCAATTGAAAGGCAGGACCGCGTTGGTACTGGGCGCCGGAGGAGGGCTGGGCGGCGCCATCGCACGCACCCTGGCTGCGGAAGGGGCGAACCTGGTGGTCGCCGACATCGACCCGCAGGCGGCCCGGGCCACCCTGGATGCGCTGCTGTCCGCTGGCGCCCAGGGCATGGCGCTCACCTGGGACCTCGGCGACCTCGCCCAGGTGGAAGGCCATGCCGCAGCGATCGAGGCGCGCTTCGGTGGTGTCGACATCCTTGTCAATAACACCGGCGGCCCGCCGCCGACGCCGGTCGCCGGCCAGGATCCGGTGCTGTGGCAGAAGCAGTTCCAGGCCATGGTGCTGTCGGTGATCGCCATCACCGACCGGCTGCTGCCGGGCATGCGCGAGCGCCAGTGGGGGCGGATCATCACCAGCGCCTCGTCGGGCGTGGTGTCGCCGATTCCCAACCTGGGCATTTCCAATGCCCTGCGCCTATCGCTGCTGGGCTGGTCGAAGACCCTCGCCCGGGAAGTCGCCCGCGACGGCATCACCAGCAACATCATCCTGCCGGGACGGATCGCCACCGACCGCATCCGCTTCCTCGACCAGAAGAAGGCCGAGCGGGAAGGGCGCAGCGTGGAAGAAGTATCCCGCGAGAGCACCGACTCCATCCCCGTGGGCCGCTACGGCGAACCCCAGGAATACGCCGACACGGTGGCCTTCCTCGCCAGCGCTCGCGCTTCCTACATCACCGGTTCCGTCATCCGTGTGGATGGCGGGCTGATCTCCAGCATCTGAGGACATGGCGATGACACTCGATCCTTCCATCCGCGAGATTCTCAGCGGCATCTCCACCGCGACGCTGACCACCGTACTGCTGAAGAAGGGGCTGCGTAACGTCTGGCTGCGCGGCACCCGGCCAATCCGCCCGGGCCAGCCGCGCCTGGTCGGGCGGGCCTTCACCCTGCGCTTCGTGCCGGCCCGCGAAGACCTGGCGACGCCCGAATCCTGGTCCTCGCCGATCTCCACCCGCGCGGCGATCGAAGCCATGCCGGAGGGCTGCATCGCCGTGGTCGACGCCATGGGCGTCACCGATGCCGGCATCTTCGGCGACATCCTCTGCGCGCGCATGCACAAGCGCGGTGTGGCCGCCTTGATCACCGATGGCGTGGTGCGCGACGTCGCCGGCGTGCTCGGCACCGGCCTGCCGGTCTGGTGCCAGGGCGTGGCGGCGCCGCCGTCGGTGGCCGGGCTGACCTTCGTCAACTGGCAGGAGGCGATCGCCTGCGGCGGTGTCGCGGTGTTCCCGGACGACGTGATAGTCGTCGACGACGACGGCGCGGTGCTCATTCCCAAGGGGCTGCTGGAAGAGGTGGTGGAAATCGCCGCCGAACAGGAGCGCCTGGAGGGCTGGATCATGCAACAGGTGGATGCCGGCGCCTCGCTGCCGGGCCTGTACCCACCGAACGCGGAAAACCGCGCGCGCTACGAAGCCGAGAGATAATCCGCCGCCTGTCTCGCCGGCTCGCCCGGCGGGGTTCCACCCGGGGCGCCCACAAGGCGGCCCGGCGTTTGCCTTCATCCCATCCGCGGCCATTCGCTGCCCGGCTATCCGCCGGCTTGGCGTCCGGCCCGCCGGGCAGGGTAGATTCCTCCCGGTGATCCAGGGGGCCGTCATCGCGGCCCCTTTTCCGCTTCGAACCTCCTTTCCAACGGGTTGCTCAGAACAATGACAATACGCAACGACACCGGAATCGCGCGCAGGATCCGCCATGCGCGCCTGGCCACCATCCTGGGCTTCATGATGATCGGCGGCATGATGTACATCTGGTCCACAGGCGTCAGCGCCTTGCGCCACCAGCTCGGCCTCGCGGGCAGCGCCGGCGACCTGGGCTACGGCATGATTGCCTTCGGCATCGGGGCCGGGGCGGCGGCGGGCGCGCTGTTCACCGGCCGCCTGCTGGACCGCTTCGGCGCGCGCAAGGTCGTGCGCGTCGCGGTGATCCTCTATCCGCTTTCGATCATTCCCCTGGGCTTCGCCAGCGAATTCTGCTTCGCACTGTCCGTCGGCGTGCTGCTAGGCGTATTCCGCGGTGCCACCGAGACGGCGCTGAACGCCCATGGCGTGCAGGTCGAGCGCTTCTACGGCCGGCCCATCATGTCCAACTTCCACGCCTGTTTCTCCCTCGGAGGCTTCCTGTTCGGCATGCTGGGCAGCTATTTCGCTGGCCTGCAGCCACAGAGCGCCCTGTACCCGTTCGCGATCACGGGGACGCTGCTGTTGCTGCTCAGCCTCGCGTTCAGCGGTTTCATGCTGGAGAAGGACGAGGTGCTGGCGCAAACCCAAAGCGGGCACGCTACAGCGCTGCCCGCCGAGCCTGGCGAAGGGCGCCCGTTCCTGCTGATGCTCGGCTTCGGCCTGCTGCTGCTTGCGGTCATGGTGGGAGAGGGCGCGGTGGGCGACTGGGGCCAGGAGTTCATCCACCGCGAACTGGGTGCGACCACGGCCTTCGCCGGACTGGCCATCAGTTGCTTCACCGGCGCCGAATTCATCGGGCGGCTGATCGGCGACCGCCTCACCCAGCGTTTCGGCGCCGCACGGGTGGTCATGGCCAGCGGCGCGGTGTCGCTGGCCGGCCTGGTTCTCGCGCAACTCGGCGACGCCCGGCTCGCCCTGATAGGG
>Ga0180221_1001229_pt1 | contig 18023 bp, 19 predicted proteins | sample eDN5th37CKraftMG_FD_151339 | JGI IMG/M metagenome (GOLD analysis project Ga0180221, IMG submission 151339) | Enriched Miracle-Growth compost microbial communities from Emeryville, California, USA - eDNA 5th pass 37_C Kraft MG (version 2) (version 2) ...
GATCCGGATCGAAACCGGCGCTCAAGTCAGCGACGCGCAGGCCGTTGACGAAGAACGTGCAGATCGTGCCCGGACGCAGCCAAGGGTTGTCCTGCTTGTACTCGGCCAACGCCGTCGCCTCATCCAGCGCCAGGTACAGCGCCTCCTGGTCTGGACGGTTGAACCGCCCGCCCTGGCGCGCCGCCCCCATCCCGGACAAAGGCGTGCCGGCATAGGCCGGCACGATGACACGGTAAAAAGCCTCGTCGCCGTTGGCGCCGAGCGTTTTCGGGATCATCCCGCCGCACCGCCGGCGAAGGATTCCAGGTAGGCAATGACCGCGTCGGCGCGACCGTCCTGGATCAGGGTGTCAGCGGTCTTGTAGCCGAATGCCCGCAGCGGTTCATTGCGCAGCAGGAAAACCGCCCGCTGGACGTCACCGGTCATCTCGGTGGCCACCGCCAGCACTCGCACCATGTCCTGCAGGTACTTCTGCAACTGCGGCGCCTGGGGCCGTGCGGTCGGCGTATTGCGGTGCACGTGCGCGCGCTCGGCCAGCTCCTGGACCCGAAAGCCAAAGAAGTCACCCACCTTGGCCGGCGACAGGTAGGGCGTATTCGGCTCGCGGAACCGCTCGACAAAGGGCTCTTGCAGTAGGGTACTCATCATCGACGTCCTGACGCAGGAAGCATGCACTTATTTTGCACCCGAAATGAACCTTAAGCAAACGCACCCAGGCCGTTAGCAGGTGCACAGCCCGTTCGCCCCTACCATGTCACCCGCCATTGCGCGGTACACTAGCGGCCCATCACCCCCTGCCCGGTTGACGAGCCCCCCGCAGTGACACTGACTGACGCGACGATCGCCTTGCTGCTTGCCGCACGGATCCATGGTACCGATAAAGCAGTGAAAGCCACGGCCAAGCGCTGTGCACAAGCCCTACCTCGCAGCCAGCGCGACTTGATGTTTTCAATCATCAATAGCCCGGCGCCACTGAGGCGAATCGCCCAGATCGCCGAAAACCTGAGCCTGGACTAACCCGTCCATCGCGCTCCTGCCCCAGCGACTTGTCGCTTCTTACCACCACAGCCTAGCCAGGCGTGAAACCTGACGGGCCCCGTACCGCATCGCCTGGGGCGAGGCTTCTCATTCGTGGATTGGCTGTCTATCATGCCGTTGTCCCAGAGGTCATGCCTGTGGGGCAAAGCCGTCTGGAGTCCCCTCTCCTGGACGGCTTTTTTGTTTCCAGTGTCAGCGCGTGTTCCCAGAATGGGGACAGCGCGATGCCCGTTTGTGTGTCGCCGTCCCCTGCCCCTTCAAGTCAACTATCGCCATGACCCATCCCGCGGTAGTTCGACATGCCCTCTCCGTTCGCTCGCCCAGGCTCTTTGCGGCAGTTCCGGCTCGTCGTAGCACTCTGCGGGCTATGGCTTGTTTTGCCGGTACGCGCCGACGAGACGCTGGTCATCACTGATAGCCCGCATCCCGTACAGGCCCCTGCCGCTACGCGGATCATCGAACTGGACCTGCCGGCACGCCTGGAGGCCGAACTAGCCGCGCAGTTGCCCGGCGATATCAATCGCAGTGCAGCACTCATCCAGCAGCGTTTGGCCAACGGCGGTGAAGCGCTTCAACAGCGCCTGGGAAACGCCTACCAGGGCGTGGTGGAAGCCTGGAGCCTGGGCATTACCACTCTCCCTGCCGTGGTCGTTGATCGGCATTACGTGGTTTATGGCGAGCCGGACGTCGCCAAGGCGGTTGCGCTCATCGAGGCGCACCGGGGGACGCAACCATGAAGCGCCCTCGCCGCCTGCGCGCCGGCATCGCCACCCTTTTTCTGCTGGCTGCCTCGCCGTCGTTTGCCCTCAACACGGTGACCATCGTGGCCTCGGTCGTGGCCCCCGACTGCCTGGCTTACCGCGTCGTCGGCATCTGTTATTGGCTGTACTGCAGCCACGCGGGCTGCTCAGTACGCACCTCGGTAAAGGTCCGGCACTACGTGCCCGACGCGGTGGTATCCAGCTACGCGGAGACTGGAGCGAATCCCTGGGTGGACGTGCGGCCACTCAGCCCTCCCAATCTCTCCGCGCAAGCCGGCGGAGACGGAACGACCAATCACGACACCGAGAACAACCTGGCGAAGTTCAAGAACGCGGATGTGCTCGGTCACCCCGGGGGCTATGCCTTCAGCCGATTCGCCGCTGCCTCGGGTTATGCCTGTCGAGGCGCTGGGATCGCCTTCATACCCTACCTTCTGAGCACCCTCGATACCCTGGCCTGGCGCTACGACGTGCCGGAACTGGCCTATCCCGAGGCCCTCACACCGGGCGCACGCGAGATAGGCACGCGTTCATCGCTGAACCTCTGGGGCAACGTCTATCCACGCGGCGGCTTTCTGCACCAGGCCGACGATTACAAGGCCGCTGCCGTGGTCGCCCAACGCGCTGGCGACATCGTCACTCGTCGCGGGCAGCTCCATGTCTATCAGACGTTGCTCGCCGCGCCTCGCGACGGCTACTGGCCCGCCGGCGCACTCATCGAAAGCGATGCAGCGACCGGAAAATGGCAGGAGCTGACGCCCTCGCTATCCACCACCTGCGCGGTTTTTCCCAACGTCGCACCGCACGTGCAGGCGCCACGGGGAGACTACGCCTGGGCGCTGTGGCGTCCCTACCGCTGCTGCCAGCGACGCGGCCAAGTGTTTCTCGGCAGCACGGATCTCGAGTGAGGAAGCCTCTATGCACCGGTCCTCTCTCGCACCTCTTCGCTTCTGCTGCCTGGCGCTGCTGATGGGCGCTCTGGCAATGGCTTGCCCCACCTTCGGAGCGCAAGCCAGCAGCAATGACTACAGCGCGCAGCAGCAAGGCTCAGTCATCGGCGATGACGTCCTGTACAGCATCGGCGGCGGCCAGGCCGTCTCGATGTCACCAGCCTCGAGCATGCATGGCCTGGGTGTCGGAGCGGGCTGGAACAGTAACCTGATCTGCGGAAACATGTCGCTGTCCACGACCATTCAGAACCAGCTGAACGGCCTGACCAACGGCTTTCAGACGATCATGAGCAGTGTCATCCAGAACGCCACCTCGGCCGTGGCGTCACTGCCGGCGCTGATCATCCAGCGTGCCGATCCGGGGCTCTACAACCTGCTCACCAATGGGATATTGCAGGCTCGGCTCGACTTCGATCGCTCCAAGCTGACCTGCCGCAGCATGGCCGACAAGATGGCCAGCACAGCCGGCGGCCAGCTCGGCTGGGACCAACTGGCTGAAGGCATGGCATTGAAGCAGGCGGTGGCCAGCCATGACGCCGTCTCCGCCGTCGAGCAGGCCGAAACCAGCCATGGCAACGACGGCGTGCCCTGGGTTGGCGGTGACAATGCCGGCGGCTCAGGACAGCGCCCGATTCGCATCGTCAGCGACGTGACGCGCGCCGGCTACAACCTGCTCAACGGCCGCGATACCGCCGACAGCAGCTCGATCGACGCACGCCAATGCGCGGGCAATCTCACCTGCCAGACCTGGGACTCTCCGGACGCCTCTGCCAGTTGGGCGGTACGGGTGCTGGGCGAACAGGAGCAACGGACCTGCGAAGCCTGCACCAAGAGCGTCGCTACCCCGGGAGTGGGCCTTACCCCGCTGATCCAGGAAGAGTACGAGACGAAACTGGAGGCGCTGCAGCAGCTGATTGCCGGCAGTCGCCCCATGAGCATCGAGAACCTGCAAGCTGCCGGCAGCAGTTCCCTGCCCATCACCCGCGGCGTGATCGAAGCACTCCGGGACGAACCCGACCAGGACCTGCTCGCCCGGCGCCTGGCCTCCGAAGTGGCGCTGGCCAGCGTGCTGGAGAAGGCCCTGCTGCTGCAACGCACCTTGCTGACCGGCCGCAAGGAGCCGAACGTCGCCGCGAACGACCTGGCACAGAAAGCGGTTTCGAACGAGAGCGATGTCCTCGACAGGGAGATCCTCAGCCTGAAAACCGAGCTGGAGCTGCGCCGTGAGTTGGCCGCCAACTCACCGACCACCATCATCCAGCGGCACAGCACGCGCGCCGCCGGCTCTCGCGGTATCTATCAAGGCGACCCGACACGCGATCGCCTGGACAAGCTGCAGCAGCCTTCAAGCGGCGGGGCCACTCCGTGAGTCGCACCGTACACGTCCCTCGACGGCTGCGGCGCCATGGCATGCTTCTGACCTGGGGCATCCTGTTGCTGGCAGTCATCGTCGTGATCAATGCGATCGGCCTTCGCCTGGCCGGTAGCGCCATGACCTGGCAGGCGTGGCTGGCGACCCACAACAGCTACTTCCTGGCCTGGCGAATGCTGCTCTATGCCGCCACTACCCGGGGCTGGCTGTGGATGCGCAAACGCGTGCTGGCACGTGATCCGGCCCCTGCAACCCGGCGACGCCTGCTCTGCACCGAGCTGGCCGCGGTCGCTGCACTCGCCGTGCTGGAAACGCTCTCCCTCGCTCAGCACGGCTGACCTGGAGCCGACCATGACGCTCTATACCACCGACTACCTGGAATACTACCTGACGCTGGTGAGCTGGATCATCCATAACGGCATCTGGTCCGTGCTGACCGCCAGTGGCGCGTTCGCCCTGCCATTCCTGGCGATCATCCTCCAGGAGTGGCTCCGCGCCCGTGCCGAAGGCGCCGACGAGGGCAACAAGGGCGCACTGTCGGCCAGCCGCATCGAGAACCGCGTGTTCGTGGCGATCGTCGTCATCATGTTCGCCGGCATCCCGTTCCTCGACGTGGACTTCAACACGTTGCAGTTCGATCAGTCCCGCTCCACCCAGTGCCAGGTGAATACCCCTCAACCTGCCGACACCGGTTGGTCGCAGTCCTTCAGCACGCTCAACAACCAGTCGGCCAAGGTGCCGGTGTGGTGGTTCTTCATGCATGCCCTCTCCCGCGCGATCACCGGCGCCTCGGTTGCGACCATTCCCTGCGGCACGGACGTGCGCCAGATCCGCATGGATATCGATGCCACGCGTATCGACGATCCGCTGTTGGCCCAGGAGGTCAGCGACTTCACACACGACTGCTACGGGTCGGCGCGGGCCAAGCTCTTCATGAATCGCCCCGAGATGACTGAGGAGCAGATGTACGAGGTGACCTGGATTGGCTCGCGCTTCTTCCTCGACCAGAGCGGCTACTACGACACCTACCACTCCAGCACGCCACGTGAGGGCTGGGCCTATGACAGCAACCGCGATGCGGGGCTCGCCGAGGTGCCCAGTGGGGCTGGTTATCCCACCTGCCAGCAGTGGTGGTCGGATAGCAACGGTCTGCGCGCACGACTGCTCACCCAGGTCGATCCCGACCTGCTGACCCGGATCGCCAACTGGGCAGGTTTTCTTTCCCAGGACCAAGTCGACGACTCAGTCATCCGGGCCATCGCCTCACCCCAGCAACAGAAGCTCAACCAAGGCGCCGTATACAGCGACTACGGCGGCCAAGTCAGCATGACCGTACCAAACGTAGCCGCCCGCGCGACCAGCGATGTGGGGCTCGCGCTGGGCTCGGTGGCCCTTTTCCCTGCGATGGATGCCATGCGTCAGGCACTGCCAATGGTGCTGGCACTACTCAAGATGGCCCTGGTGATCTGCATCCCGCTCGTACTAGTCATCGGCACCTACGACCTGAAAACAGTGGTGACCGTCAGCGTGGTGCAGTTCGCGCTGTTCTTCGTCGACTTCTGGTTCCAACTCGCTCGCTGGATCGACTCGACGATTCTGGATGCACTTTATGGAACAGGCTGGGGGTGGAATCGCCCGCACACGAACTTCGATCCGATGATTGGATTGAATAATGCGTTCGGCGATCTGCTGATCAGTTTCGTGATGGCGACGATGTTTATCGTACTTCCCACGTTCTGGGTGACCGCCTTGGGATGGGTGGGGGTTCGCGCGGGAAACGCGCTCCAAGGTTTAGCAGCAGGTACTCGAGATGCTCAGTCAGCTGCAGGCAAAGGTGCAGGAGTAGTCATCAAGTAATGAAACGATGCACTTCGCTATTGCTCAGCCTCTGGATCATGAGGATCAATCCTATGGCCATCGGATGTGTAGAGACCATAACCAGCAGAACCCAAGCGCCACTCCGCCGGATCCAAGCCCGTATCAATATCCCTTGAAACCCGCCCCACGCAAACTGCAGCAATGACGGACACCGCCACTAATGCTCCCCAGAAAGCGCTGTAAAGAAGCGCGCCCAGCACTGCCAGTTTGATGCCCCAAAACAGCAACGTGGCAGCCCCAGCCGGAACGCCGTGCCCGATCAACCAAGCATTCACCTTCCGCTCCTGGCGAAGGTATCCGCGGCATGCTCGGCCTAACGTCTGGCCCAACCGCTCTGCCAAAGAGATCGATGCCGAAGGTTTCATGGTCACTACCTCTGGGTTGCTCTGTCTGTGCTCTCCGAAAAATTCTTGCTTCGAAATGGAAGCCCACGTGTCGATGCAACAATAAAGTGCTGCAGCCTCGCTCACTGATATGAAACGCCAAAAACTCAGCCAGGTGTGCCGCACCTGATAACTGGTCTATCGCCAAACAGGGCAAATGAATCCGCATGATGATGTGCCGAATTGGTTGGCCTCGACCGCTTCTGTCCGTGCTTCGATGGCCCTGCAATCAGTTCGCAGTTTGCGGACACTGCATCGATTACCCAGCGACAACCCATAGCAGCTTCTTCCGAGGCCATCTGGCAACGCTGCAACCCGCCGAATGACCTTCGCGGGCTCTCGGAATCGCTGTTCTCCCCGGTGGGGCATTCGTGCCTCGCCGCCCGGATGCCCTGTTGCCCCCTCTCAGAGCACCCGTCCTCCTCGTTCAACTACCGAGGTGTTTTCGCCCTGACGGCGGCTCCCATTCCTGGAGTACTGACCATGGGTATGGACGTTTTCGGCACAGCCCCTGTATCCGAGCGCGGCAAATATTTCCGCAATAATGTGTGGTGGTGGCATCCCTTATGGGACTACTGCGAGCGACTCGCCCCGGACATCATCCCTAGCGACAACCTGGGCCACTCCAATGATGGCTGGGGACTCAACAGTCGCGCTGCACTCATACTGGCTGATCGTCTAGCCACCGCGCTCGCATCCGGCAAGACGGAGCAGTATGCACAGCACTACGCGGCCTATCTCGAATCGCTGCCCGATGAGCCTTGCGCCGTTTGTGGCGCAACCGGCACGCGCACAGCTCCACCCGCCGTCGGTGCCGGCATGCAGCCATGCTATTGCTGCAACGGCACCGGCCATACTCCAAGCTTCGAGAAGCATTACCCCTTCTCGGTGGACAATGTCCGTGAGTTCGAAGCATTCCTTCGGGAGAGCGGCGGATTCAACATCCATTGAAACCTTCACCCTTGAGCCGTGCACCGCACGGCTCTTTCATTTCAGAGCCCCCGTCGCAAAGCCTACCCTCGTAGAGTTCTGCAATTGCAGGACAACCACAACAAGGCCGCCTGAATCCCGCTTTGATCCACCAGGCAGATAGGCTCCGCGCCCACTATGAAAAGGGGCTCCACCGCAAAAGGTCATAACGGCCAAGGGAATGGACCCAAGGGAAATGGGCCTACCCGAAAAAGGAAAAGGCCCGCCTCCACCGCAACTCCAGGTGCCTTCGATGCCTGCACTCTTTCCTTGGAAACGTCGCCCAATCGCAGGCCGCCTCGTGGAGAAACACACCGCCAAAGAAGACCTGCTCCGCCCTAAGCGAGCCGCCACCCTGCTCGCTACGCCACGCCGGCAACTCCTGCTGGAACACATCTGGCAACGCACTTCGCTTTCCCGCAAACAGTTCGCCAGCCTGTACCGCGCACCACTGGAGCGCTATGCCGAACTTGTTCAGCAGTTTCCCGCCTCGGAGAGCCATCACCATGCTTATCCAGGCGGCATGCTGGACCACGGCTTGGAGATCGTGGCCTACGCCCTCAAGCTGCGACAGTCGCATCTGCTGCCCACCGGGACGACACCTGAAGATCAGGTTGTTCAGGCCGAAGCCTGGACGGCTGCCGTAGCCTACGCCGCATTGCTGCATGATCTCGGCAAGGTCGCCGTGGACCTGCAGATCGAATACGCCGACGGCCAACCCTGGCATCCGTGGTACGGCCCCCTGGAGAAGCCCTACCACTTTCGCTATCGCCCCGATCGCGAGTATCGCCTGCATAGCGCGGCCACCGGCCTGCTGTACCGACAGGTACTCAACCAGGAGATTCTCGACTGGCTTAGCACGTATCCGGCACCCTGGTCGGCGCTCCTGTACGTGCTGGCTGGCCAGTATGAGCACGCCGGTACGCTCGGGGAGTTGGTCATTCAAGCGGACCGAGCTTCCGTATCCCAGGCTCTGGGCGGCGATCCGGCCCGGGCGTTGGCCGCCCCGAAGCACGCGCTGCAGCGCAAACTGCTGGAAGGGCTGCGTTACCTGTTGAAGAAAGAGCTGAAACTCAACCAGCCACAGGCCTCGGACGGCTGGCTGGCACAGGACGGCCTATGGCTGGTGAGCAAGACCGTCTCGGACAAGCTACGCGCGCACCTGCTGGCGCAGGGCATCGATGGCATTCCTGCCAACAACACCACGCTGTTCAACGTGCTGCAGGAGCACGGCATGCTGCTGCCCACACCGGACGGCAAGGCCATCTGGCGGGCAACCGTCACGAGCTATACCGGCTGGTCGCATACCTTCACGCTGCTGCGACTGGCCCCTGCCCTGATTTGGGAAACTGATCGGCCAGCGCCGTTCGCCGGCACCGTCGTCGTGGAGTCGGAGCTCAGCGACACTCTGGCGCCCCCTCCAGCAGATACCGATCACACCACATCCGCGGCCGCTGCCAGTTCGGTGTCAACAGCGCCATCCGCCATCGATAGCGTCGAGGCCTTGCTGTCGTTACTGGGTACCACTGATGGAGAACCACTCTCGCACGAAGAGAAGCCTGAACAGCTCGCTACAACCAGCACAACTCAGCCGGCTCCCGCCCTACAAAGTATCGCATCGCCCCCTCCGCCCCGCCCCCTGCCACCCACCGACAGTGGTGGGCCATCGCGGAAGCCGCCTTCCGGTGAGCACTTCATGGCCTGGCTGCGGCAGTCCATCCGGAGCCGCAAACTCATCATCAACGATGCACGGGCGCTCGTGCATACGGTGGGCGACACGGTATTCCTGGTCAGCCCCGGTGTGTTTCAGCGCTACGCCCAGGAACATCCGCAGACGACTGCACTCGCGAAACAGACCCAGATCGCCGATTGGCAGTGGGTGCAGAAGCACTTCGAGAAACTGCAGTTGCACCGCAAGCAGGCCAGTGGCTTGAATATCTGGACCTGCGAGGTGGAGGGACCACGTAAATCAAGACGCCTCCATGGCTACCTGCTAGTAGACCCGCGCCACCTGTTCGAGGAAGTTCCGCCCAACAATCCGCATCTACAGCTTCGTGCCGAAGGAACTTGAGACTGGGCATACCACCCGTTAATGCGCTGGATCGTCTCAGTCCTGGCAGGCCTCGGCTTCACGGAACAAGACCAAGTTGCGCTCTGTCTCCGCCACCAGAGTTGACGCCTCACAACCCAGTGCATCGGCGATCCTCAGGATGATTGCCAGCGTCGGCATGTGCTTGCCGCGTTCGATCTTCCCCATGTGCGATCGATCAATTCCGGCCATGTTGGCCAATGTTTCCTGGGCAAGCGCTTTCTGACTGCGAAGCGCACGCACAGCCATTCCGAAAGCCTTCGCTGTGTTGGCTTCGTAGGAGGTTGTGCCCGCGGGGCGGCCTGCCCGAATGGATCGCTTCTGCATCTGCAAAAGCGTCATGGACGGCGCCACCTTAAACCACGGTAAATTTAACTCATTCTGCTAATATTTTACCTGCTCGCCATACCCACTAGCCCATCTCCGAAAGGTCTGTCATGCGCCCCGAGTCAGCCTTCGCACCGCTTCAGATCGCTGTCACTACCGGCACCATCTCGCCCTTTCTGACAGATCTACTATCCAAGCAACGGGCAGAAGAACCACAGACGCCAGTGCATATTGTCGAAACATCTATGGAGGACCAGACTCGAGGTCTTAAAGATGGACGCTACTGCCTCGGACTCTCCCTAGCGGCGAAAGACCATCATCCGCATCTCCAATCTCAGCCTCTTTGGCAGGATGAGTTGGCAGTCGCGGTACCACCTCTCTCCCCTTTACTAAGATTCGCTGAGATCCCATTAAAAGAAATCAATCAATATCCACTCATCATGTGGAGCAAAGGAGCATGCCACCCTATCGATAGGCAAATAGAGAAAATTTTTGAATTAACAGAAATACAGTTAAATATTGTTGATCGGGTTGAAAGCCTCGACCTCATGGTAGCATTGGTTGCCTCCGGTTACGGCATTGGAATCCATACAAAGTCACGCCTCTGCGCGCTGCGCAGTCTAGGCATAGTGATGCGCCCACTCGCTGGCGAGACCAAAGCAGTAACAACCCACCTAATTCTACCTTCTCGGTCGCTGCCAGAAACCGTTCAGCGAATCATAAAGCGCGCCAACAGTATAAAAATATAAGAACTCCTCACTGTGAAATCTTATCAAAACACTAACCGGCACCAAAATTAAAAAAAGGCCATTCATTAAACTCAAGAATCAACCAAACGTCCGGGCCAATCAAAAATCTAGCCATATTAAACCAGCTCAGAAAAATAAACCATAGAGCCCGACGCCACCACGCTGCACCTAAACAATAATATCTTGAATACAACCACCCCACTTCAACCTTCCGCTCATTAAGGTGATTTTCCGTCCAGGAACAATGCACACCACGAATGTCGATCTGCTCATTTCCGATCCCGGTCTGCTCTGTACCTACAACCGGCAAGGCCTGCGCATGGTCAGCCTGGTGCATTTCGCCAACAACGACCTCGCCGACTCGGCCACCGCCCTGCCCGAGTGGCACGACCTCAGCGTCAAGGGCCACGACCTGGGGCAGCGTGCTGCACGCCTGGGTCTGCTGCTGGACGTCTCGCACGCCTCGGACGCGGTCTTCGACCAGTTGCTGGCCAGTTCGTCGGCACCACTGATCGCATCGCACTCTAGCAACCGGGCGATCAACCGCCATCCGCGCAACCTCGACGATGCAAGCCTGCGCCGGTTGGAGGCCAAGGACGGGGTGATCCAGGTGAACACAACACACAGCGACTAGCTCATTCCACTAAAGGCGAAGCCCGAGCGCGCGCGCCTGCAGTTCTATGCGCGTTACCGGAACATGGCCCCACTGACCCTGGAACAGGTCCAGCAGATCTATGCCGACATCCGCGAAGTCGATCGCAAGTACCAGCACCCGCGCACCGACCTCGAGGTGTTCATGCAGCACCTGCTGCATACCACTAGGTGGTCAGCCCGGAACATGTCGGCATAGGCGCGGATTGAGATGGAGGTGACGGCAGTCCTCGCCATAGCCCGAAGACTGGCCCAGCTTCGGGACGCTTGCTCCGGCCAAAAGCGCATGTGTTGCAAGCGCCCCCTCTGGACTGGGCAAATACAAAATGGATAATGGAGGCATCTGGCCACCACAAATTATGATGGATTATGAAAAAAATAATACATGTCTCAGATATTCACGCGAGCACCACTCCACTTAAAGGGCAGTCCAGACAATTTCTTGAGAGGCTGAAAGACGCATTCTTGGCGGACATGCAGTCACTTGAGGGGGCTGACTCCATGATTTTTTCTGGAGATCTAACCTACTCAGGAAAGAAGGAAGAGTTCGACCTCTGCCAGAAGGAAATAATTGACCCCATTCGAAATGCCCTCAAGCTAGGTAACAAAGATATCTTCCTGGTACCAGGGAACCATGACACGGACTGGGGTGGCTTCAGTTTTTCGACGAAGCTAGCAATAAAAAGCCTTCGTAAAGAGCATGACTCTGGCGGTATAGCCGAGCTTCAAGCTGAGTTGCTTTCTGGTGAAAAAAATCCTTATGCAGGATGGTTGGAATTTACCGACCAGTTCTATGAGGGGACTCAGGGTGCCGTCGAGATAAAAGAGTTTTATCAGATTTACAAACATGGAAATGTCGGTATTGCCTGCCTTAATACTGGCTGGTCTGCGATTGGAGAGGGGGATCGGGAAAACCTCTTTATCGGAGAGCGGCAACTAGATGCTGCAATGAAGAGCATCAGTGGGTTCAAAGAAAAAATCATCATTATGCATCACCCTCTGGAATGGCTGCATCCAGAGGAACGTAAGATGCTGTCTGCAAAAATAACTAGCTTCAAAATTTCAACCATATTTTACGGCCACATGCATGAATTCAATATTCTTCGCGAGTCTTCATTCTCTGAAGACTTTGTGATGAAAATGCAGGCTGGCAGGTTCGATCTATCAGGGACAGAGAAGAGCGGCTACTCAATCATCAGTGCAAACCATACAGATAATTTGAGATCGGGAAGAATTTTATTCCGGAGATATGATGAGACCTCTAAGGAATTCGCACCCTGGGTAGATCGCTGCCCTCAGGGGAAAATGGATTATGAATCAACTCCATCGGGCGGCTTCAATAGAGAATCATTTTCTGAAGACTGTAGTAAAGCACTGGATCGCTTTGACTACGACCTTATGTGCAATATCGGCGTAGCAGAGGCTGAACGTAAAAGACTCTCTGATATATTTGTTTGCCCCGCCATTAGAGTGGAGGGATATGATATTGAAGAAGAAGGCGAGGAGCAGTATATTGGCTTCGAGGAACTGACGAGATCGCGGGACAACTTTCTTCTTGTCGGCGGTGAGAACTCCGGAAAAAGCACCATATTAAAAAGCCTGCTCATGAATAAGCTCAAGAGCCAAGCGCAAACACAGCTAGATGAAATTGCATTCTATCTTGACTGCAAAGGAAAGAAACTTTCATCCAAAAATCGAATCAAGGCAGCTTTAACTGAGATATACGACTCCCTCCCCAGCTCGACGCTATACATCGATGCCTTAGGCAACAAAATAACAACCGAGAATGCGCTTCTAATTTTTGACGGAGTGGAGGGGCTTTCTCAGCACAGCATTGATGAGCTTATCGATTTCCTGAAGGAACATAAATCTCCTAGATTCATCATATCTTGCAAGCACGCCACAGCCCATGAAATTGCAACAAAGCTGCGCACGGAGGGAGATAGAAAGTTTGTTGAGGTGAACATTGGCGGAATGAAGCGAAGCCATCTTAAGGGGTTGATCGGGAAGTGGCTTTCAAATCCCACCAAACAGAACTCTGTTGCAAGAGAGATCTTGAAGGCTGTTGACAATGCGGGCATGCCGAATAATTTGTTTGTTTACTCCATGCTGCTTTCGATTTATGAAAGAAAGCAAGGCCACTTCTCCACTTACCTGCATGAGGCAGATCTTGTTGAGAACTTTATCGAAGTAATAATGCATAAGCACTGTATTACCATCGAGCGAGCACCACAATACAAAGACCTATTACGCCTACTTGGTAGCATTGCTCATGAGATGATCTGTAGAAACACATTCGCACTCAAGGTATCTGAGGTTGATTCGCTTATCGTCCAATTCAATGGAGACATCGCCCAAGACTTTCAAGTTTCCGCTTACCTCAACCCTATATTAGCAAGCGGCGTGATTGAGCTTTCTGAAGAAAAATATCGATTCAGTCAGGCCTGTTTCTTTGATTATGTCTACGCCAGGTATCTCAGCAACAGAAACACTTCGTATCCTGAGCTGCATAGCTCAATTAACTTTCTGCGCTTCAATAAAGTAATTGAGTACATATCGGCCATCTCGAAAGAAGATACAGATCTCCTCGATTTTTGTCAGAAGCTCACTACTGACGCATGGGACGCCTGTGTTGCCTCAGAAAAAATCTCCGATCTGAAGTCCGCGGCGCAGGAGCTTCAAGAGGCTGCTCAGTCAGATATTCTCGATGAACTCAAAGAAGATTCCATCGATAAAGCTCTTGATCACGAGCCTCCCAAGGAGCATGAAATCGATGAGCGGATGGATAGTGCCCAGCCTTTGAGGGAGTGCCCTCAGAATGGCGAGTCCCGCGCTACCTGGGACGACCTCCATGGCGCCACGCTCTTCCAATCTTCACTATCACTCTATGCCAGAGTATTCCGGGCGGCAGAGCACGTGACAGATCGTTCGATAGCAGATCAGCACTTCTCTAGCGCCTTGGACTTTTATCAAAAGACGATTGCATTGAATACCAGACGATTCCAAGAGAAGCTGCGCCCAATCGTACTAGAAAAACTTGTTAAACATTCAAAATATCAAGAACTCCCTCAAGATCACAGAAAGAAAGCGACCGAAAGATTTGACGCATTTCTCAGCTTTCTTATCGCAGCCTTCCCTAACTTTGCCGTATCAATGATGGCTGCTGATCTCGTCAACTCCAGGCAGATAAGTCGACTCAAGGAGAAGCGCGCCGAGTCGACCGAGAACCTGGAAAAAATCATCATAACATATGCTCTTTGCGAAACTGATGGAGTTGATACGCTAGCTGAAATAAAGTCTCTCACGCCCAGCAAAAGCTATGAATATTCTACGGTCATATTGAAGATTATGGAGCTCTCTCACATGGACTTTACTCTTAGCCAAGAGGTTCGCGAGGAGTTGATAGAGCATGCTAAGTCTCTGATGAAGAACAAGCTAGCCAGGAAGCTTGTTAACGATCTTTCTGAAATATCTACAAAAATATCTGGCGAGTTGCTAGGGCTTGAGTCGTAACATGAGCATTGATCTGAATGTCGTAGCAACCGGCCTGGCAGCTCCCTGCGCAGTTTTAATTGTAAAGACTCTACTGGACTTCAGTCTCTCTCACTACTTTGTGAAGTTTTTGCACTGGATTCCTACGCGGGGCTTTTTTCGGGATCGCCCTCCTGCATTATCAGGTAGATGGCAGCAAGTTTGGGAGGCTCCGGACAGCCCCAGCTTCAAAGACATTAAGGACAGGCATAGCTATACAGAAATCAAGCAATTTGGCAAGTATCTTTATGCAGAGTTTGATGCCAAAGGCAGAGCCTACTGCATGTTCGGAATAATCAAAAACTCGTATATCACTGGAGAGTGGTACGACAAAAGCGACCGGCTTGCTTATTTTGGAACCTTGCAGTTGAAAATTGTCGATGCGGGAAATTTGTCGGGCCTTTACATAGGCCATTCCTCCCGCACCAGCCGTGTGGAAAGTGGGGATTGGAACTGGAGACGTTGCTCTCCTTAAGAGCGCTCTCCTATAGACCTTATTTCCAAATATGTCGTTGCATGGAGGCTTGTCTGCTCTTCGTTTTTATAACTTACCAAGGATTTCAGGCTATCGTGAACACCTGCTACTGACCCAGGCCACGTGAAACGTCGTCCTCGCCTAGAGTTACTGGAGCAACGTCAGCGGGGGCGGCGTATGGCGCGATTCATCGAAGAGGTGAGCCGGGCCCAGATCAGCTTGCTTCCCCAAAACCAGGATGAATTCGCCATCAAAGACAATCCGACCCACGTGATAGAGGCCTCCGTAGAGCGACTCGATTGGTTACTCTGGAGTTCGATGGGGCCGCTCCTGCCGCAACCGGGTGCCGGCCCATCACCCTACGGTACTGTTGAAGGTCAACATCCAGAGCTATCTCAACCGCATTTCATCCAGCCAACGCCTGGAGCGCGAACGCTCGCGTAAGCTCGAACTGACGTGGCTGACCTGGCGTCTGGCAGAGGACTTCAAAACTATCGCTGACTCTCGTCGCGACACCGGCAACGCCATTCGCAATGCCTGTCGACAGTTCGTCGTACTTTGCCGCCAACTCAACTTGCTCTCCCAGTCGCAGATGGCCATCAACGGTAGAAAGTTCACAGCGGTCAACAACTGTGATCGTAACTTCACTCAGGGTAAGCTGCGCGCCGGCATGGAGCAGATCGAAAAAAGCATCAAGCGCTATCTGGCGGCGATGGACCCGCCGACCGGACGCAATCCGATGTCGCCGAAACCAAAGTCACCCGCCTCCAGGACAAAATCGAGAAATTCCGCCAGCAGATGCAGGTAATCAAGGAGATGGAACAGCAGCCAACGGATAGGCAAGCCTCTCTTTCCCATTCGGATGTACGCTCCAAGGCCACCAGCGGCAAAGGCGCCAGTGTGGACGGCTATAACGTCCAGACGGCGGCCGATGCCCAGCACCACCTGATCATTACGCATGAAACCACCAACATCGGCCATGACCGCACCGTGCTCGCCGAGACGGCCGGCAGCTTAGGTTAGAAGCAACCAGGCAAGGCAGCCCATACCAATCAAAGTTGCGCAAAATGTTTGCCCTCTTTTTAGCCCCTTGCATAGTCGATACCCGAAAACTAACCAGCCCTCTCCCTCAAATCTGAAGTTCGCGAGATCGATGGAGCGCCACCCGCGCGATGTCGTTCCCCATAGCAACCATGGCACCGCCATCCAGAACCGGCACCCCGTCGATACGAATGGTCAGATGCCGGCTAGCAGCCTTCACCCTGCCCTGCTCCAACAGATCGAGCCGATTGGCCCAGTCCTGCATCATCTTGCGTCGGGGCTCCACGTACTGGGCATGGTTGTAGGTAGCACTTACCTTGTTGGGATCGGCATGGGAAAGCTGGGCGTCCACCCACACTGCGGGATAGCCAATCTCGTTAAGCGCTGTTGAAAGCGTGCCACGAATCCCGTGGCCGGTGAGTAGATCCTTGTAGCCCATCCGCGTCAGCGCGGCATTCAGCGTGTTCTCGCTGATCCGCTTCTTGAGGTCGCTACGGTGGCTCAACAGATAGTGCTGGGCCGGCTTGACCTGGTCCAGCAGGTAACGAACGATCTCAATGGCCTGGGCAGGCAGGGGCACAATGTAGGGCGGAATATCCTGGGCGCGCTGGCGGCGCCTGCGCATGCCCTCCTGCAGCTGCTTGACCACCTCGGGCGGGATGATCCAGAGGCCGCGCTCTAGGTCGAACTGATCAGGCGTGGCTAACCGCAATTCACCAGTGCGCACCCCTGTCAGCAACAGCAGGCGAATCCCGAGTCGAGTCGTGAGGCTTCCTTGATAGTCGCGCAGCCTACACAACAGCGCCGGCAATTCGGCTATGCGCAAAAAGGGATTATTGACGACCAGGGGTTTAGGGACGGCAACCACATCCAGGTCGGAGGCCGGATTGCCTTCCAGCCCTTCGATTTTTACCAGCGCGAAGCGGAACAGTTGCCGAAACCAGGTACGCACCTTTTCTGCGATAGTGAATGCCTTACGGCGCTCAATCCGGTCCAACACATCCAGCAAATCGGGACGACGGACGTTATAGATCGGCACCGGACCCAGGGTGGGAAGCACATCCTTGACGAAGATACGCTGAATCTGAGAAAGCGTACTCTGCCGCCCCTCCTTGAGCTCCAGCTTACGGTGGGCAAGCCACTTCAGATATACCGACTCGAAGCTGTTTTCCGCGGCCAGACACGCAGCCCGGCACTTCCGCTTACGATCAATATTCGGGTTGATGCCTTTCGCCAGCAGAGCACGTGCATCGTCGCGTAGCGCACGCGCCTCGCGGAGGCTGACCTCAGGATAGGTCCCCAAGGACATGCGCTTCTGCTTGGCAGCCCAGTAATATCGGAAATGCCAAGATCTACCGCCGCTGGCAGAAACCGCCAATGACAATCCGTCAAAATCGGGAAGGGTATAGTCCTTGCCGGTAGCCCGGGCTTGTCGGACCGCTATATCTGTGAGCGCCATGACCTGGCTCCTGAATGGAGAGTCAGGACCAGATGCTTGTCTCGCAGACCACACTCCTCCAGCAAGAATCCGGAAAGCGCCTCTCCCGAAAGGCTGGACTTAAAAATGGACTTAAAAGCCCTGGCTGGGAATGGATTCCGGTAGATCGTGCTGGAACGAAAAAAGGGCCTTTCGGCCCTTCTTTCAACGACTTACAGACTCGACTGGACGTCTATAGATCACCATTTGGAGCGGGAAACGAGACTCGAACTCGCGACCCCGACCTTGGCAAGGTCGTGCTCTACCAACTGAGCTATTCCCGCAATGGCGTCCCCTAGGGGACTCGAACCCCTGTTACCGCCGTGAAAGGG
>Ga0180221_1001230_pt1 | contig 17994 bp, 15 predicted proteins | sample eDN5th37CKraftMG_FD_151339 | JGI IMG/M metagenome (GOLD analysis project Ga0180221, IMG submission 151339) | Enriched Miracle-Growth compost microbial communities from Emeryville, California, USA - eDNA 5th pass 37_C Kraft MG (version 2) (version 2) ...
CATCCGCTCCAGCAGCCGATGCTTCGCCACCCACTCGACCTCACGGGCGCACGTCGCCGGGTCCGTCGCCAGCCGGCTCAGCACGGACCGCCACCGGTCGAGCACGTCCGACGTCTCGCCGTCCACCGCCCCGGTCGCGCCCGCGAGCGCCGCCACCGCCCGGGCCACGACGTCGGCGTAGGCCTCCTGCACCTGCAGCGCCGTGAGCCGGCGACCGTCCGCGAGCTCGAGCGGGGCGGTGAGCGTCAGGTCGCGCGAGACCCGCTGGACGTCCGCCACGGGGTCGGCCAGGCGCAGGGCGGCGAGCTCCTCCCGCGCCTCGACCCCCGCCTCCGCCAGCTCGTCGAGGTGCTCCAGCACCCACAGCACCAGGGAGGTCGTGCCGAGCTTGAGGAACGTCGCGACCTCGAACAGGTTCGCGTCGCCGATGATGAGGTGCAGCCGCCGCCAGCGGGTGCGGTCGGCGTGCGGCTCGTCGCGGGTGTTGACGATGGGGCGCCGCAGGGTGGTCTCCAGGCCCACCTCCGCCTCGATGTAGTCGGCGCGCTGGGAGATCTGGAAGCCCGGCTCCGCCCCCGTCGGGCCGAGCCCGACCCGCCCGGACCCGGTGAACACCTGCCGGGTGACGAGGAACGGGGTCAGCAGCTCGACGAGCGTGGCGAACGGCAGCGCCCGGTCCACCAGGTAGTTCTCGTGCGTGCCGTAGCTGGCACCCTTACCGTCGACGTTGTTCTTGTACAGCACCACGTCGCCGCCGGGCACCTCGGCCAGCGCCCGGACCGCCGCGAGCATGACCTGCTCCCCCGCCACGTCCCACAGCACGCCGTCGCGCGGGCCCATGACCTCCGGGGAGGAGTACTCGGGATGGGCGTGGTCCACGTAGAGGCGCGCGCCGTTGGTGAGGATGCAGTTCGCGGCGCTCGGATCGTCGTAGTCCTCGGCAGCGGGCCGCTCGACCTCCTCCGGCTCCTGGCGCACGCGCTGCGCCCGGCGGCCCGGGGTGCCCGGAGTGCCGGCGGCCGATGCCACCTGGGCCGACGCCGGCGTGCTGCCGGACGCCGTGGGGCCGGACGGCGCGGGGCGCGACGGGTCGTCGGTGAGGAGCGAGGGGTGGGCCGCGGCGCGCTGGAGGTGGAAGCCGCGCGCGTCCTGCAGCGGGTCCTCGTCGTCGTAGTCCCACCGGGCCGGCGGCCGCGCGCCCGCCTGCGCCACCAGGGCGCGGTACGTCATGACCACCTGCGAGCTCATCAGCATCGGGTTGGCCATCGGCCGCCCCGGTGCCAGCACGCCGTACTCGGTCTCGATCCCCATCACCCGACGAACGCTCACGCCACCACCCTAGGCGGCCGCGGACGAGATCGAGGTACCCGTCCCGAAGTCGACCCTCGGTGGGTCGACCTCGCGACGGATACCTCGATCTCGCGGGCGGGACGGGCTACAGGTACTGGCCGGTGCTGGTCACCGTGTCGATGGTGCGCGGCGCGCCGTCGCCGCCCTTCTTCTGGACGATCGTGCGGATGAAGACGATGCGCTCGCCCTTCTTCCCGCTGATCCGCGCCCAGTCGTCCGGGTTGGTGGTGTTGGGCAGGTCCTCGTTCTCCTTGAACTCGTCGACGCACGCCGACAGCAGGTGCTCGACCCGGATGCCGCGCTGCCCGGTGGCCAGGAAGTCCTTGATCGCCGTCTTCTTGGCCCGGTCCACCACGTTCTGGATCATCGCGCCGGAGTTGAAGTCCTTGAAGTACAGCGTCTCCTTGTCACCCGACGCGTACGTGACCTCGAGGAACTGGTTCTCCTCGTCCTCGGAGTACATCCGCTCCACGACGCTGCGGATCATCGCCGCGATCGCGTCGCTCTGGCTCCCGCCGTGCTCGGCCAGGTCGTCGGGGTGGATGGGCAGGTCCGGGGTGAGGTACTTGCCGAAGATCTCGGTGGCGCCCTCGGCGTCCGGCCGCTCGATCTTGATCTTCACGTCCAGGCGGCCGGGCCGCAGGATCGCGGGGTCGATCATGTCCTCGCGGTTGGAGGCGCCGATGACGATGACGTTGTCGAGGCGCTCGACGCCGTCGATCTCGGCGAGCAGCTGCGGCACGATCGTCGTCTCGACGTCCGAGGACAGGCCGGTGCCGCGGGTGCGGAACAGCGACTCCATCTCGTCGAAGAAGACGACGACCGGGGCGCCCTGGGTCGCCTTCTCGCGGGCACGGGCGAAGATCAGGCGGATGTGCCGCTCGGTCTCGCCGACGTACTTGTTGAGCAGCTCGGGGCCCTTGACGTTGAGGAAGTAGCTCTTGGCACCGGCGTCGCCGTTCGTGGCGACCATGCCGGCGAGCGAGCTCGCCACCGCCTTCGCGATGAGCGTCTTGCCGCACCCGGGCGGCCCGTACAGCAGCACGCCCTTGGGCGGGCGCAGCCCGTGCTCGCGGAACAGGTCGGGGTGGGAGAACGGCAGCTCGACGGCGTCGCGGATCTGCTCGATCTGCGGCCCCAGCCCGCCGATGTCCTCGTACGCGATGTCGGGCACCTCCTCGAGGACGAGCTCCTCGACCTCCGACTTCGGCACGACCTCGTAGACGAACCCGCTGCGCACGTCGACCGTGAGCGCGTCGCCGACGCGCAGGGCCGCGTCCGCGACCGAGCCGGCGAGCCGCACGACCCGCTCCTCGTCGGCACGCCCGACGACGAGGACGCGCTCGGCGTCGAGCACCTCCTTGACCGTCACGAGCTCGCCGGTGCGCTCGTAACCGCCGGCCTCGACCACCGTCATGGCCTCATTGAGCTTGACCTCCTGGCCGGGGCGCAGGTCCGTGACCTCGAGCCCGGGGCTCGCCTGGACGTGCATCTTGCGGCCGGCGGACGAGATGTCGACGGAGCCGTCGTCGTGCGCGGCGAGGAACGTCGCGTACGTCCCCGGCGGCTTGGCGAGCTCGTCGATCTGGCCCTTGAGCTCGACGATCTGGTCGCGGGCGGCGCGGAGCGCCTCGGCGAGCCGCTCGTTCTTGGCGGCGAGGAGGGCGAGCTGCGCGTCGTGGCTCGGTCCGGTGGGCAGCGCGGGCTGCTCCGGTCGAGGCTCCGGGCGGACAGGGTTGTCGGTCATCGCATCCCCTCTCGTGCGGGCCAGGGCGAGCACCTCCCCGGGCGGGAAGGAGTCCCCGGAGTACAGCACCCTAGACATCAACGCCGACGTCCGGGGGTTCATTTCACGGAGCGGTCGCGAGGTTCACACGACCGAGACCTCGCGGTGACCTCGAAGCCACGCCCCCGCCCCGCCCGGGCCGGTCGGTCCTGGCCGGTCGGTCCTGGCCGGTCGGTCCTGGCCGGAGGGTCCTGACCGGTGGGTGCTGCCCTGTCAGCCCTGGCCGTCCTCGGGCGTGACGCCGAGGTCGCGGCGCACGCGCCGGATCTTCTTGTCCGAGACGGCGCGCTCGCCGAGGTCCTCCTCGGACCACTCGGCGTCGGGCGCGGGGTAGGAGCCCTTCGCGGGGCGGCGGGTGCGCTCCGGCGGGGCGACCCCGTCCGCGAGCCGACGCGCCGTGACGAGGAACCCGGTGTGGCCGATCATGCGGTGCTGCGGGCGCACCGCCAGCCCCTCGAGGTGCCAGCCGCGCACCATCGACTCCCACGCCTGCGGCTCGGCGAACCGGCCGTCGGCGCGCAGGTCCTCGGCCGTCCGCGAGAGCTGGGTGGCCGTGGCGACGTAGCAGATGAGCACGCCGCCGGGGACGAGCGCCCGCGCCACGGGGTCGACGTTCTCCCACGGCGCCAGCATGTCGAGGACGACGCGGTCCACCGAGCCGGGCTCGGCCACGGTGGGCAGCACGTCCGCGAGGTCGCCCACCGACAGCCGCCACGCCGGGTGCTCGCCGCCGAAGAACGACTCGACGTTGCCGCGCGCGATGGCGGCGAAGTCCTCGCGGCGCTCGATGGAGTGCAGCTCGCCCGCGTCGCCGACCGCCCGCAGCAGCGACATGGTCAGCGCCCCGGAGCCGACGCCCGCCTCCACGACGCGCGCGCCGGGGAAGATGTCGGCCATCTGCACGATCTGCCCGGCGTCCTTGGGGTAGACGACGGCGGCGCCGCGCGGCATGGACAGCACGTAGTCGCTCAGCAGCGGACGCAGGGCGAGGTACTCGACGCCGGCCGTGTTGGTCACGACCCAGCCCTCGGGGCGGCCGATGAGGTCCTCGTGGCGGAAGTAGCCCTTGTGCGTGTGGAACGTGCCGCCGTGCTTGAGCGTGATGGTGTGCAGCCGGCCCTTGGGGTCCGTGAGCTGCACACGGTCGCCCTCGCGCAGCGGCCCGCGGCGCAGGTCGGCGCCGGTGGCGCCGCGCGGCGGCCGCCCGGCCGGCCCGGGGGCCGGGTCGGTCGGGCGGTTCTCGGGCGCGGGGGCGTCGGAGGAAGTCACGACGGGCGAGTCTACCGGCGGCAGCGGCTACGCCCGACGTCGCAGCAGGCCTCGCGCCGGGAGGGTCATCGCCCCCAGGGCCAGCCCGACGGCGCCTGCCACGAAGGCCGCGTAGACGAGGGGCGGCACGTAGGGCGCGGCGCCCGTGGTGCCCTGCATCATCGGGACGAGCGTGGCCGCCGCGATCGCCGACCCGAGGACCACGCCGATGGCGGCGACCAGGCCGCCCTCCCAGCGGAGCATCGCCAGCACCTGGCGCCGGGTCGCGCCCACGAGGCGCAGCGCGCCCAGCTCGCGGCGGCGGTCGAGGACCGTCATCACGAGGGTGTTGACGGCGGCCACGGCGGCGAACCCACCGAGCACCGCGGCCATGGTGGAGTTCATCCACGCGCCCAGCTCGGCCTCCGTGCTCTGCGCGGTGGCGTAGCCGGACACGTCGGTGATGTCGCCCAGGGGGGCGAGCGATTCGGCCGTCCCACCGCTGACCAGCAGCATGCTGTCGGACGCCGCGGTGACGTGCCCGTCGAGGTCCGCCCGGTCCATGGTCACGGTCCCGAGGCCGAGCCCCCGCTCGTACACGGCGACCACCTCGGGGCTCGCCGTGGTGCCGTCGGGGAGGTGCACCGGCAGCTCGTCGCCGACCCCGACCTCCGCCGCCGCCGCGAGGGTGCGGTCGACGGCGACCCGGCCCGGCCCGAGCCGGTCGAGGTCGCCGTCGCGCACGCCCAGGTCCTGCACCCGCGCGAGCTCGGCGCCGGAGCCGGTGACGCCCTGGGTCGCCGCACCCTGGAGCGCGGAGAACTCCCCCGATCCCGTCGGCACGAGCACCTGCGTGCTCAGCACGCCGACGGCGGCGTCCACCCCGGGCGTCGCCGCGGCGCGCTCGACGGCGTCCGTCGCGAGCCCGCCCGGGTCGGTGACCACGTGCTTCGCGGTGACGCCGGCGCGCAGCTGCTCCCCGGCGGCGTGGTTCTCGCTGGAGTGCATGAACACGAGCGTGGACGCGAACGCCATCGCGAGGACGATCGGGGTCGTGGCCGACGCGAGGCGCCGGGCGTGGGTCCGGGAGTTGGCGGCCGCGAGCGACGCGGACGGCCCCGCGCCACGCAGCGGCAGGCCGAAGAGGCTCGCGAACACCCGGGCGACGAGCGGCCCGAGGAGCCCGACGGCGAGCATGAAGAGCATGACGACGCCGAGCGCCGCGCCCGCCGAGTCGTCGCCGGTGGCGTTCGCGGAGACGCCGGTGAGGGAGAACCCGCCCACCAGGGCCGCGAGGCCGAGGGCCGTGCGGGCCCTGCCCGGGCGGAGCGTCTCCACCGACGCCTCGGACAACGCCCGTCCCGGCGTGATCGACGCGGGCCGGCGTCCGGCGATCCAGCCGGCGGCGAGCGCGGTCAGCAGCCCGACGCCGACCGCCGCCAGCAGGGGGAACGCGGAGACCTGCAGCTCGACCCCCTCGGGGACCGCGCCGCGGCGCTGCAGCTGCTCGAACCACCAGGCCGCGAGTCCGACGCCCGGCAGGACGCCGAGGGCGCCGGCGAGCGGCGCCACGAGCGCGGCCTCGGCCGCGACCGCGCGCCGGATCTGGCGCGGGGTCGCGCCGACCGCGCGCAGCAGGGCGAACTCGCGGGCACGCTGGGACACGGACAGCGCGACGGTGCCGGCCGCGGTGAACACCGCGACGATCGCGGCGATGCCGCCGAACGAGCCGCCGATCCCGAACAGGGTCTGCCGGGCGGTGGCGAGCCCGTGCTCCTCGACGGCGCCGCGGTCGTCGCCCGTGAGCACCAGGGCGCCGGAACCGTCCGGGTCCTGGGCCGTGCTCGGGGCCGGGTTCTGGTCCGCGTTCTGGCCCAGGGCCTCGGACACGGCGGCCGCGAGGGCGGCCGCGTCGGTGCCGGGCTCGGCGAGGACGGCCACGGCGTCGACCGCGCCGGGATGGCCCGCGAGCGCCGGGGCCTCGTCGTCGGCGAACCAGGCGAGCCCGCGCGCGTCCCCGGTCGCCTCCGCCGGGCCCGGCTCGGCCACGCCGGCGACACGGAAGTCGCGGGCGCCCGCGGCCGTGTCCACCGCGACGGTGCCGCCGACGGCCGTCCCCGCCGCCTCGGCGGCGGCCGCGTCCAGCACGACCTCGCCCCGCCCGGGCGCGTGGCCGGTCGTGAGCTCCGTGCCGGTGAACCGGTGCGAGCCCCAGGCGTGCGCGGTGAGCGGCGCGTCGCCGGCCCGCGCCGGGAAGGTGAGGTCCGGCACGGCGGCGGCCACGCCGGGCGCCCGGGAGGCGCGAGCGGCCAGGGCGGCGTCGACCCTCGCGGTGTCCGGCAGCGGGACGGGCTCGGCCTCGCGGTCCTCGCCGCTCCCGGTGACGACGTACTCGTTCTGGTCGGCCGCCACGACGACCGGTGCGGACGCGTAACGCTCGGGCGCGACGGACGCACCCAGGCTGGTCACGAGGAGAGTGCCGCAGGCCGCGACGATCAGCGCGGACATGAGGAGGGCGACGAACGTGCCCACGAAGGACGCGGGCCTCGCGCGGACGGCCGCGCGGGCCAGGCCGGTGGTGCGCCTCACGCCGCCACCCCCGCCGTCGCGGCCGCCGTGCCTGCCGTCGATGCCGTGCGGCCGCCGGCGGCGACGGTGAGCGCCGTCATCCGCGTGGCGATCTCCTCGGCCGTCGCGCCGTCGAGCCGACCGGCGAACGCGCCGTCGGCGAGGAAGAGCACGCGGTCCGCCCAGGCCGCGGCGGCCGGGTCGTGCGTGACCATGACGACGGTCGCCCCGAGGGCGTCGACGGCGTGCCGGAGCAGCGCGAGGACGTCGGCCGCGGAGCGCGTGTCGAGGGCGCCGGTCGGCTCGTCGGCGAAGATCACGTCCGGGGAGGTGACGAGCGCGCGGGCGACGGCCACGCGCTGCTGCTGGCCGCCGGAGAGCTCGCCGGGTCGGCGCCTGCCCTTGTCGGCGAGCCCGACCTGGGCGAGCATCTCGGCCGCCCGGCGGCGGTCCTGCCGCCGCCCGTCGAGACGCTGCGGCAGCAGGACGTTCTGCTCCACCGTCAGGGACGGCAGCAGGTTGAACGACTGGAAGACGAACCCGACCCGGCGACGGCGGAGCTCCGTGAGCTCGTCCTCGCTCATCCCGGTGATCTCGGTGCCGGCCAGGTGCACGGTGCCGGACGTCGGGCGGTCGAGGCCGGCGGCGGACTGCAGGAACGTCGACTTGCCGGACCCGGACGGGCCCATGATCGCGGTGAACGTGCCCTGCCGCAGGGCCGCGTCGACGCCCGCGAGGGCGTGCACGACGTTCCCGCCGCGCCCGTACGTCCGCCGGACGCCGCGCAGCTCGACGGCGGTCCCGGGGGTGGCCGGGACGACGGGCCGCGGGTCCGGTGCCGGTTGCGCGGCGGCCCGCCGGGTGCTGCGCCGGGTGCTGCGCGTGATGGTGCGTGATCGCATGATCGGTCCCTTGCTCGATCGGGTGTCCTTGACGCGATCCAGCCTGCGCGGGAGGCACCCGGCCGGACATCACCCGTGGGAGCCAACCTCGAGCCGCTACCGGGGTACGGGGTGGGTGGGCTACTCGCCCGGGGACACCAGGCCCGACTCGTAGGCGAACACGACCGCCTGGGCGCGGTCGCGCAGGTCGAGCTTGGTGAAGATGCGGCTCACGTGGGACTTCACCGTCTGCTCGGCCAGCCACAGGGCCTCGGCGATCTCCGCGTTCGACCGCCCGCGGGCCACGAGGGTGAGGACCTCCGACTCGCGCTCCGTGAGGGCGTCCAGGCGCGGCTCCGGCCTGCCGGGGCGCGGCGGGCCCTGCGTGGCGAACCGGGCGACGAGGCGACGCGTCACCGACGGGGCGAGCAGCGCGTCGCCCGCCGCCACGACGCGGACCGCCGCGATGAGGTCCGCCGGAGGGGCGTCCTTGAGGAGGAACCCGCTCGCGCCCACGCGCAGCGCCTCGTAGACGTAGTCGTCGATGTCGAACGTCGTGAGCATGACCACGCGGGGGCGGTGCGTCACCTCCGGCGGCGGTGCCAGGAGGCGGCGAGCCGCCTCCAGGCCGTCCATCTCGGGCATGCGCACGTCCATGAGGACGACGTCCGGCTCGGTGCGGCGGCTCAGCTCCACGCCCTGCGCGCCGTCGGGCGCCTCCCCCACGACCTCGATGTCGTCCTGCGCGCCGAGCAGCGCGGCGAACCCCGCGCGGACCATGGACTGGTCGTCGACGACGATCACGCGCGTGCTGGCCCGGGTCGGCATGGACCTCACTCTGGCAGCAGCGGGAGCCGGGCGGCCACCCGGAAGCCGCCGTCCGGCAGGGGGCCGACGTCGAGGCTGCCGCCGGCGAGCCGCACGCGCTCCCGCATGCCGACGAGGCCCTGCCCTCCGCCGCGGTCCTCCAGCGGGGCTGCCGGCGGACCTGGCGGCGGGCCGTTGACGACGAGGACGACGAGGCGGGCCCCCGCCCCGGTGCCGTCCTGCGCGACGCCCACCCGGGTCGGGGCGCCCGGCGCGTGCCGCACGACGTTCGCGAGCGCCTCCTGGACGATGCGGTACGCGGTGACGCCCACGGTCTCGGGCACCTCGACGTCCTGCACGGCCAGCTCCACGGGGACGCCGGCGCGGGCGGTGGCGTCGGCCAGCCGGCCGATCTGGTCCGGTCCGGGCTGCGGGGCGAGCTCGCCCGGCGTCTCCTCGTCGCGCAGCACGCCGAGCAGGCGCCGCATCTCGCCGAGCGACGCACGCGCCGTCGCCGCGATGGACGCGAACTCGTCCTGGGCCGGGGGCGGCACGCCGTCGAGCCGGTACGCCGCGGTGTCCGCCTGCACCGTGATCACGGACATGTGGTGCGCGACCACGTCGTGCAGCTCGCGGGCGATGCGGGCGCGCTCCTCCAGCAGCGTCCGTCGGCCGCGCTCGGCCTCGCTGATGGTCTCCTGCTCGGCCAGCCGCAGCTGCGCGTCACGCCGCTCGCGCAACGCCCGGGCCACCAGCAGCGCGACGCCGCTGAGCATGGTGAGCAGCATGCCGGCCGCCCCCGTGGGGTGCGGTGCCAGGAACACCAGCCCGACGTTCACGGCGGCCGTCGTCAGCCACACCAGCAGCAGGGTCCGTCGTGGCTCGCGCAGGCCCAGCGCGACGCTGAGCCCCACGTACCCGACGAGCACCGTCGCGGGGAAGGGCCAGGGCAGGCGGGGGTCGAAGTCGACCGCGAGCAGCGCCAGCGCCCCCACGACATCGGCGGTGAGGATCACGGACCACGCGCGCAGCGGGCGGACGACGGCCAGCAGCAGCGGCGCCGTCTGCGCGACGGCGAGGGCGCTCGCGAACCCCACCCCCATCTCGTAGGTGACGTCGAGCACCCGGATCGTGGTGGGCAGCAGCGCGGCGCACAGCACGAACGCGACGACCCAGGGCGCCCGGCGGACCCACGCGCGCGACGCGTCCGCGAGCAGCGCGCGCGGCTCGCCCGACGTCATGCGCGTCAGCCTAGGTGTGGTCACCCCGGCGACGCTACGGAGCGCTCCCCGGCGGCCGCATCACCCTCGGGAGCCAACCTCGCCCCTGCGACCCCCTACCGGGGTACGGGCGGCTACCGGCGCAGCGCGGCGGCGACCCGCGCGACGTCGAGCACCCCGGTGAGGCGGCCGGCGTCCACCACGGGCACCACGCGCGCCCCGGAGGAGCCGCGGGCGAGGCGGTCGAGCAGCGCGTCGCCCTCGAGGTCGGGGCTCACCGCGGACCCGGGCGGGAAGGGCACGACCACGGCCTCGACCGGCGTGGTCGCCGCCTGGTCCGCGGGCACGCTCGCGACCGCGCCGGGGTCGACCCACCCGACGGGCTCGCCGTCGGGCCCCACGACGGCGACGACCGCGCCCGGTCGGCGCGCCGCCGCGTCGGAGACGCCGGCCACCGTGGTGGCGACCGGGACCACGACGGCCGGGACGGCCAGCCCCCGCGCGGACAGCCCCGCGACCCGGGCGCGGGTCTGGGCGCTCTTGACGGCCTCCCCCGCACCGGACCACAGGAACGCGCCGATGATCGCCGCCCACGCGACGGTCACCCACGACGGCCGCCGCCCCTCGAGCAGCGGCCACGCCAGGGCGAGGACGAGCACCCCGACCGCGACCGCGCGGCCGACCCACCCCGCCGCGAGCGTGCCCCGCGAGCGCGACCCGGTGGCGCCCCAGACGACCGACTCGAGGATCTGCCCGCCGTCCAGCGGGAGGCCCGGGAGCAGGTTGAAGAGCCCGACGAAGGCGTTCGAGAACGCCCCGGCCAGCAGCAGGGCCGACGCGACGGACGAGACCGGCTGCAGCTGGTAGACGACCCAGAACGCGGCCGCCAGCGCGAGGTTGGTCAGCGGCCCGACCACCGCCACGAGGGCGCCGTCCAGCGGCCGGCCCCCCGACCCGGTGTAGGCGGTGTGGCCGCCCCACAGGGTGAGGGCGATCTCCGTCACCCGGTGCCCGCGGGCCCGCGCGACGAGGGCGTGCGCCACCTCGTGCAGGAACACCGACGCGAACAGCAGCAGCACGAACGCGAGCGCCACGACGAGCACCGCCGTCGTGCCCAGCTGCGGCGCGAACCACGTGCGGACCGTGGGCGCGAACACGAGCGTGAGGACGGCGGCGCCGAGGAACCACGAGGGGGTGACGAGGACGGGCGCGCCCGCGATGCGGCCGACCACGCGTCCCCGGGTGCGAGAGGTCACGCGGCCAGGCTAACCGGCCGGGGCGGCCGGGAGCCGACCTGTCACCACCCGCCCGTAGGGTGGCGCACATGCCGACGACCACCGCGCCCACCGCGCCCGGGGCGCCCGAGGCGCCCGGGGCGCTGCGGGCGCCGGCGCTGTCGCCGTCGCGCGCGAACGACTTCGTGCGCTGTCCCCTGCTGTTCCGCTTCCGCGTGGTCGACCGCCTGCCCGAGCCGCCGGCGTCGGCCGCCGCGCGCGGCACGCTCGTGCACGCCGTGCTCGAGCGGCTCTTCGACGCGCCGCGCGGCGAGCGCACCCCCGAGGCGGCCGCCGCGCTGCTCCCGGTCGAGTGGGAGCGGCTGGTCGAGGCCGAGCCGCGGTACGCCACGCTCTTCGAGGACGGCGGCGACGCGGCCGGCACCACCCTCGAGGCGTGGCTCGGGCGCGCCCGCGGCCTCGTGGGCACCTACTTCACGCTCGAGGACCCGAACCGGCTGGAGCCCGACGGGCGGGAGCTGCGGGTGGAGACGTCGCTCGACGACGGGCCGGTGCTGCGCGGGATCGTGGACCGGCTCGACGTCGCCCCCGGCGGCGCGCTGCGGGTGGTGGACTACAAGACCGGCCGGGCGCCCGGCCCGGGTTTCGAGGGCTCCGCCCTGTTCCAGATGCGCTTCTACGGCCTGGTGCTGTGGCGCGAGCGCGGCACGCTCCCCCGGATGCTGCAGCTGCTGTACCTGGGCGACGGCCAGGTGCTGCGTGCCGAGCCCACCGCGCGGGAGCTCGAGGCGACGGAGACCAAGGTGCGCGCGCTGTGGTCGGCGATCCAGGAGGCCGCGCGGACGGGCGACTGGCGCCCCCGGCGCAGCCGGCTGTGCGGCTCGTGCGCCCACCAGGCGCTGTGCCCCGCGTTCGGCGGCACGCCGCCGGTGATCCCGCCCGGCGCCCTGCGCGAGCGGCTGGGCGTCGAGCCCGCCAACGACGCCGAGGGTGCCGGCAGTGTCGACGGCGCGGACGGGACGCTCGTCAGAGCGTGAGGTCCACGACCTCGCCGGCACCGATGCGGGCGAGGGTCGCGACGTCGACCTTCTCCAGCGACGCCGCCCGGCTGAGGCCGTCGAGGCGCGGCACCGGCAGGACGGCCTCGACGCCGAGCGTCGCGATCCCCGCGGCCCGCGCGGAGGCGATGCCCGTGGGCGAGTCCTCGATGGCCACGCAGCCGGAGACGTCGACCCCCAGGCGCTGCGCGGCGAGGAGGTACGGCTCCGGGTCGGGCTTGCCGCGGGAGACCTGGTCGCCCGTGACGAGCGTGACGAAGGCGCCGGCGGGACCGCGCGAGACGACCTCCTGGGCGAGCTCGGTGTAGCTCATCGTCACGAGCGCGCACGGGACGCCGGCCTCCGCGAGGTCGCCGAGGAGCTCCAGGGCCCCCGGCTGCCACGGCACCTGCTCGCGCACCTGCTCCACGACCTGCCCGAGCAGGCGCTCGACGATCGCGTCGACGGGCAGGTCCACGCCGCCCTGGTCGCGCAGGATGGCCGCCGACACCGTCAGCGCGTTGCCGACCAGCTGCAGCGCCTGCTCGTGGGTCCACGTCCCCCCGTGCTCGGCCACGAGCTCCTGCTCGGCGCGGATCCAGTAGGGCTCCGTGTCGACGAGGGTGCCGTCCATGTCCCACAGGACGGCCGCGGGCAGGGTCGGCGTGGCGGTCTGCGGGGCGGGGGCGAGGGTCTCGGGCACCCTTCCATGGTACGGACCGGCACCGGCCGTCCCGCTCCGCGGACGGCGTGAGACGGGACACCCGGAGCCTCCCCGTCGTGGCGCCCGCGCTGTATACGCTGGACGAATGACGACCGAGCCGGAGACCACCGGGCGCCACGCCGCACGGCAGACCGTGATGATCGCCGCGTTCGAGGGCTGGAACGACGCGGGCAGCGCCGCGACCGCCGCGCTCACCCACCTCGCCCACGTGTGGGACGCGCACCAGGTGCGGGAGCTCGACCCCGAGGACTACCACGACTTCCAGGTGAACCGGCCCGTGATGGAGACCGGCCCGGACGGGGTGCGCACGATCACGTGGCCCACCACGACCGTGTCCGTCGCCGAGCTGCCCGACCGCACCGTCGTGCTCGTGCACGGCATCGAGCCCTCGTTCCGGTGGCGCTCCTACTGCGCCGAGCTGCTGGACCTGGCCGAGGACCTCGGCGTCCGCACCGTCGTGACGCTGGGTGCCCTGCTGGCCGACGTGCCCCACACCCGGCCCATCCCGATGACGGCGACCACGGAGAGCGCGGGACTGCAGGCCGTGCTCGACGTGGAGCCCAGCACGTACGAGGGCCCGACGGGGATCGTCGGCGTGCTGCAGCACGAGGCGGACCGGCGCGGCTTCCAGGCCGTGTCGCTGTGGGCCGCGGTGCCGCACTACGTGGCCAACCCGCCCTCGCCCAAGGCGACGCTCGCGATCCTCACGCGGGTGGAGGAGCTCATCGCCGCCCCCGTGCCGCTCGGCGACCTGCCGGAGGACGCCGAGGCGTGGCAGCACGGCGTCGACGAGCTGGCCTCGGACGACGCCGAGATCGCGGAGTACGTGCAGCAGCTGGAGGAGGCGAAGGACACCGCCGACCTGCCCGAGGCGACGGGCGAGGCCATCGCGCGCGAGTTCGAGCGCTACCTGCGGCGACGCGACGTGGGCGACAAGGGTGGCGACAAGGGCGGCGACAAGGGCGGCGACAAGGGGCCCGAGAAGGGCTGACAGCCCGCCCTGCTCAGAGGCGGACGCCGAGCAGCGCGTTCACCGCGCGCGACAGGACGCCCGGGGCGCCCTCGTGGTCGGCCGACGTGTCCCGCCCGGGGCGCAGCGCCTCCTCGGCCCACGCGTCCACGGCGGCGAGCGCGGCGGGTCCGTCGAGGTCGTCGGCGAGCGCCGCGCGCACGGCCGCCAGGGTCGCTGTCGCGTCCGGACCGCCGTTCCCGGAGACGGCCGCGCGCCACCGCTCCAGGCGGTCGACGCCGGACGCGAGGTCCGCGTCGGTCCACTCCCACTCGGTGCGGTAGTGGTGGGCGAGCAGGGCCAGACGGATCGCCATCGGGTCGACGCCGGCCCGGCGCAGCGCCGAGACGAACACGAGGTTCCCGCGCGACTTGCTCATCTTCTCGCCCTGGTAGGCCACGAGGCCGGCGTGCACGTGCACGCCCGCGCCGCCGCCCCCGAGGAGACGGTCGTGCGAGGTCGACATCTCGTGGTGCGGGAACAGCAGGTCCGCTCCCCCGCCCTGCAGGTCGAACGGCAGGCCGAGACCATCACGGGCGATCACCGCGCACTCGATGTGCCAGCCAGGGCGGCCGGTGCCCAGCGTGGCGCCGTCCCACGCCGGCTCGCCCGGACGCTCGCGGCGCCACAGCAGCGGGTCGAGCGGGTTCTTCTTGCCCTCGCGCTCGGGGTCGCCGCCGCGCTCGGCGAACAGGGCCGCCATGGTCTCCGGGTCGAGGCGGGAGACCTCGCCGAAGGACGGGTCGGCCGACAGGTCGGCGTACACGTCGCCGAGACAGGGGTCGTCGCCGCCGGCGCCGGGCTCGACCGGCACCCGGTAGGCGGCGCCGTCCTCGAGCAGGCGCTCGACGGCCGCGACCACCTCGGGCACGGACTCCACGGCCCCTGTCCACGTGACCGGGGGCACCATGCCCAGGGCCGTCATGTCCTCGCGGAAGAGCGCCACCTGCTCGGCGGCCAGGTCCTGCCAGTCGACACCGGTGGCCTCGGCGCGCTCCAGCAGCGGGTCGTCCACGTCGGTGACGTTGGAGACGAAGGTCACGTCCTTGCCCGCGTCACGCCACGCCCGGTGCAGCAGGTCGAACGCGAGGTAGGTGTTCGCGTGCCCGAGGTGGGTGGCGTCGTACGGGGTGATCCCGCAGACGTAGTAGCGGGCGGTGTCGCCCGGGGCCGGGTCCACGAGCCGCCCGGTCGTGCTGTCGTGCACCCGGACGGGGGCACGGCGGCCGTCGGCCGGTTCGGGGAGCTCGGGGATCTGCGGGGCGGGCCAGGAACGCACGCGCCCAGGCTACCGGGCCTCACCCACGGGTCAGACGACGATCCCGCCGTTCGCGGTGAGCACGCCCGTGAGCAGCAGGACCACCACGAGGGCCGCCAGGCCGAGGCGGTACCAGACGAAGGGCATGAACGAGTGCGTGGTGATGAGCTTGAGGAACCCGATGATCACGACGTACCCGACGACGAACGCGACCAGCGTCGCGACGAGCGTCGCGCCGGCGCCGGGCGACCCCGGGGCCGGGTCGTCGCCCATCGACTTGGCGAGCTGGTAGAAGCCCGACATCAGCACGGCGGGGATCGCCAGCAGGAACGAGTAGTCGGCGGCCGCCTTGCGGGTGAACCCCATGAGCAGCCCGGCGGTGATCGTGCCGCCCGAGCGCGACACGCCCGGGATGAGGGCGAGCGCCTGGGCGAACCCGAACGCGATCGCGCGCCGCGGGGTGAGCTGGTCGAGCTGGCGCGTGCGCCGGCCGACCCGGTCGGCCCAGCCGAGCAGGAGACCGAAGACGACGAGCGTCGTGACCGTGATCCACAGGTTGCGCAGGTACGTCTCGATCTGGTCCTGGAAGAGCAGCCCGAGGACGCCGATCGGGATCGAGCCGAGCGCGATGTACCAGGCGGTGCGCGCCTGGCCGTCATGGGCGCCCATCCGCGAGCGCCAGTCGCTCCCGTGCGTGCCCACGAGGGACTTCCACCAGGCGACGCAGATGTCGCGGATCGTGCGCCGGTAGTAGAGCAGCACGGCGGCCTCGGTGCCGATCTGCGTGATCGCGGTGAACGCGGCCCCGGGATCGGTCCCGCCGAGCAGCTCTCCCACGATGCGCAGGTGGGCGCTCGAGGAGATCGGCAGGAACTCGGTCAGGCCCTGGACCAGGCCGAGCAGGATCGCTTCCCAGGCATTCACGGGCGGACACACTACCCGGACCAGCGGCGTGACCCGGTAGCCTGCCCGCCATGGAGCGTCGTCAGGTGGGCCGTACGGGCCTGCGGGTGTCCGAGCTCGGCCTGGGGACGATGACCTGGGGGCGGGACACCGACGACCTGGACGCCGCGGAGCAGCTCCGCGACTTCGTCGACGCCGGCGGCACCCTCGTCGACACCGCCGCGACGTACGGCGACGGCGACGCGGAACGGCTCATCGGTTCCCTGCTGGGCGACAAGGTGTCGCGGGACGACGTCGTGCTGTGCACCAAGGGCGGGGTGCGTGCCGGCCGGTCGGGGGCGCGGGTCGACGCCTCGCGGGCGGGTCTGCTCGCCGACCTCGACGCGTCGCTGGAGCGCCTCGGCACCGACCACGTGGACCTGTTCCTCGTCGCCTGCCCCGACCCGGCGACGCCGCTCGCGGAGACGGTGTCGGCCCTGCGGCTGGCCGTGGCCTCGGGGCGGGCCCGCTACGTCGGGCTGTCCAACCATCCGGCCTGGGCGTCCGCCCGGGCCGCCACCCTGCTCGAGGCGGACGGCACGGGGCTCAGCGGGCTGGAGCTGGAGTACTCCCTGCTGCAGCGTGGCGCCGAGCGCGACGTGGTGCCCGCCGCCGACGCGCTGGGCCTCGGGCTGCTGGCGTGGTCCCCCCTGGGCCGTGGCGTGCTCACCGGCAAGTACCGGCGCGCCATCCCGGCGGACTCGCGCGCGGCGTCGGCGCACCTCGCGGCCTTCGTGGACCCGTACCTGGAGGCTGCGGCCTCCTCCGTCGTCGCGGCGGTCGCGACCGCCGCGGAGGGGCTCGGGCGCGCGCCGCTCGAGGTGGCGCTCGCCTGGCTCCTGGCCCGCGACACCGTGGCGAGCGCGATCGTCGGCGCGCGCACCCCCGCACAGCTCCGCGCGTCGCTCGCGGCGGTGGACCTGGACCTGCCGGGCGAGGTGCACGCCGCCCTCGACGACGTGTCCGCCCCGGAGATCGGCTACCCCGAGCGCTGGTAGGCCTGGCCGGGGGCCGCGTCGGTCGCGCCGTCGCCGGCCGGCCCCTCCAGGTCGGTGTCGAGCTCCGCGTCGAGGTCGTCGTCCTCGTCGTCGGCCTCGTCGGCGTCCTCGTCCTCGTCGCCGTCGTCGTCCTCGTCGCCGTCGTCGAGGAAGAACGGCGTCACCTCCGAGTACACCTGGGCGAGGGAGTCCTCGTAGACCTCGAACGCGTCGGCCAGCACCTCGTAGGCGTCGTCGACGGCCGGGTCGTCGTCGCCCCGGCGGGTCGACACCGCGTGGTAGTGGGCCTCCAGCGCGGCGACGAAGCGGTCCAGCGCGGCACGCGGGTCTGCGGTCATGCTCTGACCGTAGCGCTCCGAGGGGCACAATGGGCAGACGAAAACCGCCCGCCAGCACTTCGGGAGGACAGCGGATGGCTTCGATCCCGTCGACCACGCAGGCAGGCGCGCGCTCCGGCGCGCCGTCCGCCTGGCGCAAGCACGGACAGTACGAGTACCGCGTGGTGACCATCGACCGGGGCACCAGCGTCCCGGACGCACGCAAGATGCTCACGGACGAGGCCGAGTACGGCCGCTGGGAGCTCGCCCGCACGCGCCTGTACCTGGGCGGCGAGCGCCGCGTGTGGCTGCGGCGCAAGATCATCAAGGTCAGCGCCACGTACTGACGGATGGCCGACACGTTCCGCAAGGCGCGCGCCGGCGCGCCGCCCGGCTTCTTCGCCACGGAGGCCGCGGGTCTGCGCTGGCTCGACGTGCCCGGCGGGCCGCGGATCGTGCGCGTCCGGGACGTGGGCCGGACCCACCTCGACCTGGAGCGCGTCGCGACGACGAGCCCGACGCCCGACGCGGCCCGCGACCTCGGCCGCCGCCTGGCCGCCCTGCACGCCGCCGGCGCCGAGGGGTTCGGTGTGCTGCCGCCGGGCGCGGGCCAG
>Ga0180221_1001233_pt1 | contig 17984 bp, 15 predicted proteins | sample eDN5th37CKraftMG_FD_151339 | JGI IMG/M metagenome (GOLD analysis project Ga0180221, IMG submission 151339) | Enriched Miracle-Growth compost microbial communities from Emeryville, California, USA - eDNA 5th pass 37_C Kraft MG (version 2) (version 2) ...
AATGGGGCCTCGCAGAAGGTCGCGCGGACGCGGGCGGGCGCCGGCGGCCCGGCGCAGGACAAGACCGAAAAGCGGGCGGTTTGGCAAGCTCCCGCCGACCGCACTGCAGCATAGATAAAGAGAGAGCCGCGCTGAGCGCTGCGGATGCCGCCGGCGTTTCGACTTTCGTCGGAGCCGTGGACGGACGACGGCGACGCGCAGGCGCGGCATCGACGTCGCTCATCTCTCATGCGAGGCGGCGCGCGCGTCAGAGCGGAAAAATATCGAGCGTCGATCACGCAAACTCGTGCGGCCGCGTCGCACGTCATCGCGCAGGATTTTCCGCAGACGACTCGCGCGAGCGCAGCGCATGAGTTCCATAGGCAATACCAATTGAATGATAGTTGCTGAGAGGCAAGAGCAATCAACGCAGCGGCGCCGTCGCTCCCCGATCGTTGCGCGCGCGTGTTCGCGCATCATCATCGTCGCAATCATCGTCGCGCGCGCTGCAGCATTCGCCGCGTCACGTCGAACGAGGTCTCGAACGAAAGTGGCATTGACGTGGCGTGATCTCCATGACGGAATTTGCGACAATGACGACATCGGCGCGCGAACGCTCAGCGCGTGGATGGCATGCTGCTGCATGGGGGCGTTCGCGGCAGCCGTCAGCGACGGTCGAAACATCGTCGTCGCAGACAAAACAAACACATTCGGGGGTTGCCTCGGATGAACCTCATAAGGGAGGAGAACTGATATGGCTTTTTCTTTTGACGACAACGGCGTGTCCCGCCGCGCGCTGCTGCAGGGCAGCGCCGGACTCGCGGGCAGCATGGTGATTCCGGGCTTCGTGAATCATGTGTTCGCGGCTGACAAGCCGCCGATCGGCACCTGGCCGGAAGGCTCGAAGGGCGACACCGTCTATATCGGCGCCGCGGTGCCGCGCACCGGCACCTACGCGGTGCAGGGCGAGGACGAGCTGAAGGGCATGCAACTCGCCATCGAGCACATCAACAACGGCCATCCGCTGATGAAGCAGATCGCGCCGAAGGTGAACAAGGGCCTGCTCGGCAAGAAGGTCGAGATTCTCGCCGCCGACAGCGCCGCCAAGCCGAACCAGGCGGTGCAGGCGCAGCAGACCTTCATCAACCAGCACAAGATCATCTGCATGACCGGCTCGACCTCGTCGGCCGTCGCGGTGGCGCTCAACAAGTTCGCCCAGCGCGAAAAGATCCTCTACCTCGCGGCGATCTCGGGCTCCAACGACACCACCGGCAAGGACTGCGTGCGCTACGGCTTCCGCCAGAACTTCTACGGCGAGACGGCGGCGAACGCGATCGGCCCGGTGCTGGTCAAGGCCTACGGCAAGGGCAAGAAGGCGGCGTTCATGACGCCGGACTACACCTACGGCCACACCGTGACGAAGTCGGTCAACGACTACCTGACCAAGAATGGCGGCTGGACGCAGGTGACCAACCAGGTCTCGCCGCTCGGCACCCAGGACTTCTCGCAGTACCTGACCAACATCGCGAACTCCGGCGCCGACGTCATCGTCAACGTCAACTGGGGCCGCGACGCGGTGCTCTCGGTGCAGCAGGCCAAGCAGTTCGGCCTGACGCCGAAGATGAAGATGGTGATCCCGTACCAGATTCCCTTCCTCGCCAAGGAAGCCGGTCCGGAACTGATGGAAGGCGTCTACGCGGCGACCGACTTCTGGTGGACGCTGGAAGACAAGTTCCCGCTCGCCAAGCTGTTCGTCGAAGCCTTCGACAAGAAGTACGGCTACAAGCCGGAATGGGGCGCGGAGAACGGCTACATCAGCTTCGCGCACTGGGCCCGCATGGTGAGCGAGGCCGGCAGCTTCTATCCGCCTGACGTCATCAAGCAGTACGAGAAGGGCGAGACCATCCCGTCGCTGGTCGGCGACGTGCATTATCGTCCCGAGGATCACCAGTGCGTCCGCCCGGTCATCATCGTTCGCGGCAAGGCGCCGAAGGACATGAAGAACAAGGAAGACTTCTGGGAAGTCCTCGACATCGTTCCGGGCGCGCCGCTGATGCAGAAGCCGGATGCGTTCGGCTGCAAGCTCGGCGACTACACCTGAACGCGCTGACATGAGGTTTCCCCCGCATCGCCGATGCGGGGGAGGCGCTCGCCGCCGGACGGGGACGCGCAGTTGCGCGCTCCCTCCGGCGCGTCCGTCGTCACCGCCGCGGCCGGGGGACCGCGGCGAATGACGCAGCGACGCGCGAGAACGCAATGGCGCAACTGGGGCAGGGCCGCGCGCAGCCGCGCCGGCAAGAAACGGATAGCCGCGTGATAAACTGGGCCAATTTCATCTCGCAGTGCTTCAACGGGCTGGTGCTCGGCGCGCTGCTCGCACTGATCTCCTCCGGTCTGACGATCATCTACGGGACGCTCGGCGTCCTCAATCTCGCGCACGGCGCGATGTTCATGCTGGGCGGCTATGCCGGCTGGCTGACCTATAGCTACACCGGGTCCTTCGTGCTCGCCGTCCTCGGCGGCGCGCTGTTCATGATGGTCGTCGGCGTGCTGACCGAGCGCGTCATCGTGCGCCATTTCTACAAGCGCCCGCACGAGGACCAGCTGCTCGTCACCTTCGGCCTCGGCATCGTGTTCGTCGAGGCGGTTCGCTTCTTCTTCGGCAGCCTGTCGAAGTCCGTGCCGCCGCCGGGACCGCTGGTCGGCATCAGCAATCTCGGCTTCATGATCTATCCGACCTACCGGCTGGCGCTGCTGGCGATCGTGGCGGTGGCGCTGATCGGCCTTTATCTCGTGCTCTATCGCACCCGCATCGGCATGATCGTGCGCGCGGGCATCGAGGACTCGGTGATGGTCGACGCGCTCGGCATCGACGTCGACAAGGTCTTCATGCTGGTATTCGGCATCGGCGCGATGGCGGCGGGCTTCGCCGGCATCGTCAACGCGCCGGTCGTCTCGATCGCGCCCGACATCGGCGAGTCGATCCTGGTGCAGACCTTTGTCGTCGTGGTGATCGGCGGCGTCGGCTCGTTCCCGGGCGCGATCCTCGGCGGGCTGATCGCCGGCGAGATCATCAGCATCACCTCGATGTTCAACCCCGGCTATTCCTACATCATGCTGTTCGCAGCGATGACGCTGGTGCTGGTGCTGCGGCCCTACGGCCTGCTCGGCACCGCCGGCCGCGAATAGGCGAGGGCGCAGCATGTTGAAGCAACGTCCGTTCCTCGTCGAAGGTCTCACCGCGCTCGGCCTGATCCTGGCGCCGTTCATCCTGCCTTATCTCGGCTTCACGCCGACCACCATCAACCGCATCCTGATCTGGGGCCTGTTCGGCCTCGGCTTCGACATCCTGTTCGGTTACACCGGCCTCCTGTCGTTCGGCCAGTCGGCGTTCTTCGGCACCGGCGGCATGTTCGCGGCCTATCTGCTGACGATCGCCAACTTCCCCTACGTGACGGTCTCGATCATCCTCGGCACGGTGGTGGCCGCGGTGGTCGGCTATCTCGTCGGCCTGATCGCGTTGCGGCGGACCGGCATCTACTTCGCCATGATCACCGTGGCGATCGCCGAGGTGTTCTTCTTCATGGAGTTCAATCCGCTGTCGGAGTTCACTGGCGGCGAGAACGGCCTGCCGGGCGTGCCGCCGCCGTCGCTCTATCTCGGCTTCACGACGCTCAAGTTCAACACCGACTGGTCGATGTATGTGTTCCTGGCGTTCTGGTATTTCATCGGCATCGTGATCGCGCTGCGCATCGTGCGCTCGCCGGTCGGCACTGTGCTGCGCGCGATCCGCGAGAACCCGCTGCGGGCCTCGGCGGTCGGCCACAACATCCACGGCTACAAGCTCGCCGCCTTCGTGATCGCGGCGGCCTATGCGGGCTTCGCCGGCGGCCTGCTCGGCACCATGCAGGGCTTCATGCCGCCGGACGCTTTCATGTTCGACACTTCCGGCCAGCTCGTCATGCAGACGGCGATCGGCGGCGCCGGCACGCTGTTCGGCGCGCTGCTCGGCGCGACGGTGTGGCTCTATCTGTCCGATTTCTTCCAGACCGTGCTGCATCTCGGCGCCACCTGGAAGCTGGTGCTCGGCATCGTCTTCGTGCTGCTCGTCTGCTTCCTGCGCCGCGGCCTGATCGGCGCGATCGCCGACGTCTACGACCTCGCGACCGGCAAGAAAAAGAAGGAAGCGCCGGACGAGCCGGTGGAGATCGGGCTGACGCCGGAAGAAGCCGAGATCCGCGAGCGCGGCGAAGTAGGGCGCATCGCCCCGGCGGCGCCGATGCCGTCGCGGCAACGCGCGGCGTCGGGCCATGACGGGCCGATCCTGAAGGCGACCGGTCTCACCAAGCGCTACGGCGGTCTCCTCGCCAACAGCGACATCGACCTCACGGTCAACCGCGGCGAGCTGCGCGGCATCATCGGCCCGAACGGCGCCGGCAAGTCGACCTTCTTCAAGATGCTGACCTGCGAGGTGCCGCCCACCTCCGGCACCATCGTGTTCGAGGGGCAGGACATCACCGGCAAGGGCGTCTCCGACGTCTGCCAGCTCGGCCTCACCAAGAGCTACCAGGTCAACCAGCTGTTCAACCGGCTGACGGTGCGCGAGAACCTGACGATCGCGGCACTCGCCGAGATCCGCGGCAAGTTCCGTCTCGACATGTTCCGCAGCCCGAACAAGATCCCGCACCTGAAAGAGCAGGTCGACCACACCGCCGAGCTCGTCAACCTCACCGCCCGGCTCGACACGCCGGTGTCGGAGCTCGCCTATGGCGAGAAGCGCCGCCTCGAGGTCGGCCTTGCGCTCGCGACCTCGCCGAGCCTGCTGCTGCTCGACGAGCCGCTCGCCGGCATGAGCCCGCGCGAGCGCGTCGAGACGGTGCGGCTGTTGAAGTCGATCAGCCAGGGGCGCACCATGATCATCATCGACCACGACATGGATTCGCTGTTCGAGCTGGTCGAGCGGGTGACCGTGCTGCAGGAGGGCCGGGTGCTGGTCGAGGGCACGCCGGAAGAGATCAAGACCAACGCGCTCGTCCAGGAAGCCTATCTCGGCGGCATGCACGGGGAGGTCCACGCATGAGCCTGCTCGAGGTCAAGGGACTGAACAGCTATTACGGCGACAGCCACATCCTGTTCGACATCGACCTGCGCGTCGAGAAGAACGAAGTGGTGGCGCTGCTCGGCCGCAACGGCGCCGGCAAGTCGACCACGCTCAAGAGCCTGATGGGCGTGGTGACGCCGCGCACCGGCTCCATCATGTTCGACGGCGCCGACATCGCCGGCAAGAAGGCCCACGCCATCGCCCGCGCCGGCATGCAGCTCGTGCCGGAGGAGCGCCGCATCTTCGGCAGCCTCAATGTCGAGGAGAACATCATCCTCGCGGGGCTGACGGCGCAGAGCAAATGGCCGCTCGCGCGCATCTACGAGATGTTCCCGCGGCTCAAGGAGCGGCGCGGGAGCCGCGGCACCGACCTCTCGGGCGGCGAGCAGCAGATGCTGGCGATCGCGCGGGCGCTGGTGCGCGACCCCAAGATCATCCTGCTCGACGAGCCGTTCGAGGGCCTCGCGCCGGTGATCGTGCGCGACCTGATGAAGGCCTGCCGCAACCTCGCGGAAGCCGGGCAGACCATCGTGCTGGTCGAGCAGAATCTCGCGGCGACGCTGGCGCTCGCAACCCGTGTCTACATCCTCAACAACGGACACATGGCGCACGAGGGCTCGGCCGCCGAGATCAAGGCCGATCCGAACGTGCTGCACCGTTATCTCGGCGTGTGAACGTCATCCCGAGGTGCGATCCCGGCGAAGCCGGGGAGCCTCGAAGGATGACGCCCGCGACATCACCCTTCGAGGCGCTTCGCGCACCTGAGGGTGACGTCGCTTGATCCGCAATCGGACTAAGAGTCTTTCCGGCTTTGATGGAATCAAAGCCGGGGCTCCCAGGTTTTGTTTTGTCGCGTTTTCTTCACGCGAACCGGCCGTCGCCGGACGAAGCCGGCTATGGCCGGCGAAGGCCGGTATCCACTTCGCTCGAAAACGCTCGAAGGGGTGCGCTTGCGAAGCCCCTTGGCGGAGGTGCCGTGCGTGAAGCGCGCGTAATAAAGACCCGGAATGTGATTGATAAAAATCGTAATGAGTGCGAAGCCGCGCCAGAAATCGACGGCATTGGAATTCGCGCGGCATAATCAGCAGCCTCAGTCCGAAGTGGGATGGTTATGGCGGCAAGCCGACCCCGCTTCGACTCTCTGGAATGCCAATCATTCGCGTTTTGACGACCCGCGCAAGCCTCGTGTTAGTGTTGTCGCGCTATCGACGCAGGCGCCGCGCAAGACTGTGCCGGCCTTGTCACGGTGGCGTTTGAACGACGTGCGTGAGGTGAGCCGACCCGTGCCGAAGTTCTATTTCCATTTCAGCGATGGACGCCGGACGTTCAGCGACACGCAAGGGGTCGATCTGGCCGGGCTCGGCGCGCTGCGCCGCGAGGCGGTGCGCCAGATCCGCGACATGAAGGCGGCGCAACTGGAAAGCGGCGTGCACGGCTCATGGCCGGACTGGACGGTGATCGCGGTCGATGCCGGCGGCGCGCCGGTGCTGCACATGACGTTCGATCTCAAGCCGAAGCCGTTGCCGGCCCGCGAGACCCTGCCGGCCGGCCGCGCGGGCTAAGCCCGCATGACGCTGGCCCGCATGACGCCAGCCTGAATTACGCTTTGTCGCCGGAGGTGCGTTTCTGCTGCGGAGCGGTGTCGTCGATCCAGGCGGTGCGCGCGGCGAGCTCCTCGGCGAGGAATTCGAGGCGGCTCGCGGTTTCCCGTGCGGTCCGCATGAGGCTTCGGCATTCCTCGGCCAGTTCCGTCAACGATGGCGTCGTCACGATCTCGTCTCCCGATGGCCGGCGCCCCCCGATCCGCCGGCGGATAATGGTTCAAGCTTGAAAGGTCATGATCTCGCAAGAAGTCATGATCCCGACTGTCCGCCCCGGCGCCCCGCATCGGTTCGCCGCGCGCCGTCCGGCCGCCGATGCGTCCGATCGCGCAATCCGATCGCGCAATCCGATCGCACAAGACGCCGCGATGCGGCGCCGGTCGACCGGCCGCGCGCCTTGACGCGCGCGTCTTTTACTTGCGCGCCTTCGCCTGTGCCTTGACGGATTTGCCGGTCTTGCGGTCGCGCTCGGTGTCGATCTCGACCGCCTTCGCCCAGAACTCGCTGGCCATGGCTTCGAGCCGGTCGGCCGCCTCGCGCGCCTGGCGCACGAGGCGCAGGCAATCGTCGGCCTTGTCCATGAAATACTGGGCGTCCTGCATCACATCCTCGTCCCGCTGACGGGGGAGCTATAGAACGGCCCAGTTTATTTCAAGTATAAAATATATGCGTATGAAATAAAAAATTTCAAACTGTAAGAAATGGCCGCGCAGCCGCGGCGACGCGAATGAATCTTGCGTTGCTGAGCCCGAAAATGATCGCAGGCCAGTCCGGTGATTGGCGCTGTGGACGGCGCTACTGACGGAGCGGCTGCTTGAGGCCGGCGCTCTCGATCGCCACCGTCGGTGGGGTGCTCGCCTGATAGAAGACCGCGGTCAGCAGGACGATTGCGGTGAGGGCGAAGCCCAGCCGGACCCAACAATCAGCCATCGGTATCACCCTTCCTGACATGCCGGCGACTTTACGCGCAGACGCCGCCTCACGCCCATCGGAGGCTCGTAACGCAGTAAATCGGCGTGCTTAACGAGACGCCGGCTCCCGCAGCCGGTGGAACGCCTTGTGCCGAGGCATTCGGGCGGAATGACGGCCAATCGGGGCCTATTCGCGCCGATGGAGCCGGTCATCGATGCGGGGCGGCCGGATCGCCGGGGCATAATTAAGTTTTATCTCATATTTTAATGGCACATATCGCTTCGAAATTGACAGCGACCGGACCCGCGATGCCGGGGCCGGCACGACACAGGACGCCCGCCGCCGGGCGGTCTCAAGGGTCGGGGGAACGGCAATGGCTTGCACGGTTGTCGGTGTGCGACCGGCCCATGGCGGCTGGGTCGTCGAGCAGGACACCGAGCAGTCGGGACCGTATTTCTCCGACGACCTGGCGATGCGGGTGGCGATCGCGCAGGTGCGCGATCTGGTGCGGGCCGGCAAGTCCGCCCGCCTGTCGGTGCAGAACGCCGACGGCGAGCCGCAGGCCGAAGTCTGCCGCTGCCGCGAGTTCATGCACACCGCGGCGATGCTGCGCGGCGCGGCGAAGAAGGCGTCACAGGTCGCGGATGGCGCGTGCGCGCTTGACAGCCCTGCGTTGCCTTAGTGGCTAGTCGCACCCGAAGACCTTGAAGACGACGTAACCGCACATCGCGACATAGGCCGCGACCAGCACGCCGGCGGGCTCCGCCATGCCGAACAGCAGCACCGCGACGGCGGCGGCGATGGCGAACCATAGGTCGGGCGGCAAGCGTGGAAGCATCGCCGTCACGCGCCGGCGAAGCGCGCGGCGCGATCCGCGCGCGCCGCAAGACGGCCGCGAGACCGGTGACGATGAACCGACGGGCCGTTAAAGAAGGACAGATCTTGCACCGCCATAGCTCCTACCTGCGCCGCGCGCATTGGCAGGAGTCATCAGCCGGGCCGGCGGTTATCGGGGGACCCCATCCCCATCCGCCGTAACTCTAGTCGGAGTGCGCCGCGTGAGCCAGTCCCGCTTTATCGGCCCTTTGACGCTGGTGCTGCTCGCGGGCCTGTGGCTGGGTGTTGTTCACCGGCGGCTCGTCGCAGCAGCTCGGCGGGCTTGGCGTGCCGACGATCATCGCCGGCGCGATGGCGCTGCTGACGCTGCGCTGAACGGGCCGCGCCCATGACAAGGCCGCCCGGCGCGGGCGGCCTTCGTTGTTTCCAGCCGCGAGTGTAGCGCGAGCAGACCGCAACGCCCGAGGCGGCGCCGCACTGGCCGACATCCTTGCCACCCTCGGACGACATGGTGCCGGCGACGCCGCTGCAGGTGAGCGCGATGATCTGGCCGCCCTGCGCGCAGACGAGATTGCCGCTGCCGCGCACCACGTAGAACGCCGCGCCGGCATCGCCCTTGTCACCCTTGTCGCCTTTCGGGCCGGCCGGACCCGGATCGCCCTTGGCTCCTGCGGGACCGGCTTCGCCTTTCGGTCCGGCATCGCCCTTCGGTCCGGGTGGACCGGCGGGGCCGGCGTCGCCCTTCGGACCCTCGAAGCAGCCGCCCAGTGTCAGCGCGGCCGTGAGCGTCAATGCGAGCGCTGCGATGCGCATCATGATTCGATCCTCCCCATGGTCTGGCTTTTGGTGTCCGGTTTTGGTGTTCCGGTTCTGCCGTTCCGGTTTTGCGGTTCTGGTTGGGCTTGTCGTCCGCGCCGAAAGTGTAGGGGCGCGGTGAGGCCGGGAGCAATTTGAAATTCGGCGCCGGGCGGGCCCGCGGCTTGGCGTGGGTGATTTTCGATTAGCGAAAGGGTGCCCAAAAGCTGCCGTGTTCAGAAAGTGGGGGGATATATCTGCGAAATTCCGGATATATCCCCTATAGACATGTAGAACAAACCCTGATACAGTACATATATTCTAGTGAAACGGTGCTGTTGGGAGGGTGAAATGACCAAGCGGGGCGGCCAGACCAAAAAAGGCCCGAATATCAGGGAGTTCAACGAGCGGTTTCCGGATGAAGAAACCTGCCTGAGCCACCTGATGCGGGTCCGCTATGGCGAGCGCCTGACCTGCATGGGCTGCCACAAAGAGGCGACGTATTACCGGGTCAAAAGCCGCCGCTGCTTCACCTGCGAGCACTGCGGCTATCAGGTCTACCCGACCGCCGGGACGCCGTTTGAGAGCACCCGGACGCCGCTGCGGGACTGGTTCTACGTCATGTTCCTGTTCTGCGCCTCGCGTAACGGCGTGGCGGCGAAGGAAGTGCAGCGCCAGCTTGGTGTCACCTATAAAACCGCGTGGCGCATGTGCAACCTGATCCGCAAGTACATGGGCTACGTCGATGGCGATTTCCCGGTCGGCGGTCATAGCAAGACGGTTGAAGCCGACGAAACATTCATTGGCGGCAAAGACACGCAAGAGAACGGCGACGACAAGTCAGTGGTGTTCGGCATTATTGAGCGCGGCGGCGATGTTGTGACGCGCCACGTTCATGGCCGCACTCACGGCCACCTCATCCCGCACATCGTGAAGCATGTGAAGCCGGGATCGAAAATTCATACCGACGATTGGAGTGGCTATCAGACATTGACCGAACGTCACGGCTTCGAACACGAAGCTGTCAATCACTCAGCGAAAGAATACGTGCGAGGCGACGTTCACACGAACAACATCGAAGCGTTCTGGGCGAACGTGAAGCGCGGCATCAAGGGGACTTACGTTTGGGTTTCGAAGAAGCACTTGCAGACTTACCTTCGCGAGTTCGAGTATCGCCATAACCTGCGCCGGACTCCGTATCTGATGTTCGATCTTTTGCTGGCGGCTTTTCCGAAGGTTCGGGTTGGCTAGCCATCATCTGCAAGAGGCGGTCGAAGATTTGTCTAGTGTTGCTGGCTTTCACGACCCATTTCTCGAATTCTTACTATAGCCGCCGGTAGCTCATCAGGATCGACCATGAGATTGATATATTCATAATCATTTTGCTTTTCGACGGCCTTAACTTTTTCATCCTTCACTTCGAAGTGAAGCCCTCTCTTCTTCCAGTCAATTAATTCATCAGTGTTGGCCGGCTCTCTTAGGCCCCATAATTTAATGCCAATCGTTCCGACAAGCATGAAGCAATACCACTGAAGTATTCCATCCTTCGTCTTCCCCTGAGCTTCGGCAATTCCAGCGGCCAGTGTTCCCCGTGTTTCTGTGTAAGCCCGTCGTGCCGCGTCAACTAGGGCGACTTTTTGTTTTTGCTCGACTGCTGTTTGCTTTCGAGGGGTCATCTGGGGAGCGGCGGGTTTTGGCCGCATATCTTGTTCTTCTTTTCTGAGTAGGGCTTCAATCTCGGATTGTTTAAACGATCTTCTGTATTCCTTGCCGTCGTATTCGAAAAAGAAAGTCAACGGTGAAATGGTATCTAAAAAATCCCTCATGGAGATTGGTTTTTTATCGCTACGAAAATAGGCGTGAATGTCGATGATCGCATCAACAGGGATTGGGTCTATCTGTTCGCCAGAATAAAATTGGCCGCGAATGTTAAAGAAGCCTGGGTATATTGTCCCGGTCCTGTCAGACCGAACGTATGCTTTTGCTTTTGATATTGGATTGCCAGTTTTGTTGTGACCTTGAGCCTGAAATTGGAATATGACTGGAGGATCGAACTTAGCGCCACCCATCATGCCGATGTAGGGATAGCCGACGTGCTTTTCAAAGCCCCACTCGAACTCTGAAAGCTTTTGATTTGTGATCGCTTGTTGTGTGCTTCCGTTATTTTGTAGTTTTGAAACACCGATTCCAATCATCACTGCCCCTACAAGAATTCCGACAGCGGCGATTACAGAGCCAAGAATGATTAGGTACATGGCAGGTCGCTTAAGTATGAGTTCGCCAATTTGAAAAAGCTTCCAAGCATACACTAATGGAAATATCAGAATGAGCGCGATAGTTGCTCCGATCCGCAGAAGTATCTCGGATACTGCGCCACCTAAGTCGCCATAAAGCCAAACAAATGTGATTGCCGAAATTACGCCGATAGATTTCACCATCACCTGCGGCCCCGATTCGAGCCCACACAGGTAGCGTGCGCCCTTGAGCGCCTCCCGATGACGTTGCTTCCAGTCCATAAATGACTCCTATCCCGAATCTTTCGGGATAGGGCAGCCGAGCTCCTTTGAAATCCCCGGAACATGGCTACATGTCCCAAGGGGATATATCTGCGAAATTCTGGGGAAGAACATATTGCGAACAGAGAACAAATAGTGTACGGTTCTGTCTCAGTCGGTCGTACCGATTGACCCGGCGGGGGCGCTACCGTCCCGCAGGCTCAGGACGCAAAATCAAATGCGGACAAGGGCTTGATGAGGCAGGAGCCGCGTTGTCGGGGTGTCGAATCTGAGGCCTTATAGGAGCCACCGATGAGCCAGCCTGCGCTTCGCGTTGTTGATGGAAGTCCCATGGAAAAAGCCGACAAATCGAAGGCGCTGACGGCCGCCCTGTCCCAGATCGAACGCCAGTTCGGCAAGGGCTCGGTGATGCGGCTCGGCAAGAACGACAAGGCGATGGACATCGAGGCGATCTCGACCGGCTCGCTCGGCCTCGACATCGCGCTCGGCATCGGCGGCCTGCCGCGCGGCCGGGTGGTCGAAATCTACGGGCCGGAATCCTCCGGCAAGACCACGCTGGCGCTGCACACCATCGCCGAAGCCCAGAAGAAGGGCGGCATCTGCGCCTTCGTCGACGCCGAACACGCGCTCGATCCGGTCTATGCCCGCAAGCTCGGCGTCAATGTCGACGATCTCCTGATCTCGCAGCCCGACGCCGGCGAGCAGGCGCTCGAGATCGCCGACACGCTGGTGCGCTCCGGCGCGATCGACGTGCTGGTGGTCGATTCGGTCGCTGCTCTCGTGCCGCGCTCCGAGCTCGAAGGCGAGATGGGCGACGTGCAGCCGGGCAGCCAGGCCCGTCTGATGAGCCAGGCGCTGCGCAAGCTGACCTCGTCGATCTCGCGCTCGCGCACCATGGTGATCTTCATCAACCAGATCCGCATGAAGATCGGCGTGATGTACGGCTCGCCGGAAACCACCTCGGGCGGCAATGCGCTGAAATTCTACGCCTCGGTGCGGCTCGACATCCGTCGCATCGGCGCCATCAAGGACCGCGACGAGGTGATCGGCAACCAGACCCGCGTCAAGGTCGTCAAGAACAAGCTCGCGCCGCCCTTCAAGCAGGTCGAGTTCGACATCATGTACGGCGAGGGCGTGTCCAAGCTCGGCGAGCTGATCGACCTCGGCGTCAAGGCCGGCGTGGTCGAGAAGTCCGGTGCCTGGTTCTCCTGCGACAGCCAGCGCATCGGGCAGGGCCGCGAGAACGCCAAGACTTTCCTCAAGGACAATCCCGACCTCGCCGCCAAGATCGAAGCGGCGGTGCGCCAGAACGCCGGCCTGATTGCCGAAGCGATCCTGGCCGGCGAGGACCCCGACGAGGATGACGACGACGAGGCGGCGGAGGCCTGACCGCCGGCCTCATCGCGGCTCGGCAGCCGGCTCCCAGTCCCGCCCGGTGTCCAACCGGGTCCCCTTGTCCCCGGGGCCGGCTGCCCCCTTTTGCCACCGAACCGGAGGTGGGCTCGATCGCTGAAGCTTTGTTTCGTTGAACCTGTGTTGCGTGTTGCGTGAGCGTTGCCCGTCGATATTGCCTCGCGAAACGGCGCCCCTGTTGAGTAGCCCTGGTGTCGCAGCTTGAGTGTCTGAACGGGGTGCCGTGAGCGGCGGCGGTATCGGCTGGATGGAGAGTGAGCGAGGAGTAGATCACGGAGCGAGCGACAGTGAGTGTGCGTATCCGAGCGTCGCGTATCGTAAGCCGTTTGGAGTTGTGCAAGTGACCAGATAGATAAGTGACCAGATAAGTGACCAGATCCGAGCGCCCCAACATCTGATCACATTCTGATCGAAGCCGATCGAAGCAACCATTCCGGTTCTGTCGCGCGTATCGCCCCCGTCGGCACCCGGCTGCATAAAGCGGTCGCCACCGAGGACGGGGGCGAGATGCGTTTTGGAGACGGCGGCCGCTGCCGATTGCCGGGCGCTGCCGATCCCGCCGATCTCCCAAACAGTCCTGATCTCCCGGACCGCCCTGATCGCCCGGATTCCCCTGGTCCCACTTCAATTCCATTGATTCCGTCGATCGTCGCAATGGCGGCGCATTCCATGCGGGCCGCGCGGCCGCGCCTCGCCACCGCTGCGTCAATTCGGCGGGAACCATCTCCGGCGGACGGCCGTTTTGTCGATGATGGGCTGCCGATGCGTCACGGCGCTCCGGGGACGGGGGCGAGGAGGATTCCATGATGTCGCCCGAACACCGTCCGTCGTTCCAGCCGTTCCTGTCGGCCACATCGTCCCTGTCGATGGCGTCGTCGCGCGCGACCATCGCGGCGCTTGCCGTCGTGCTGATGGCCGGCACGGCTGCCGCGCAGCAGCCGCAAGCGACCCCGCCGCAGCAGAACAGCCAGCCGGCGGGGCAGCCGCCGGGAACCGGCGACCGCGTCGCGCCCGGCGCGGTGCCGCAGCAGGGCGGCGCGGTTCCCCAGACGGATCGCGCCCCGGACCTGACGCTCAACGACCGGCAACGCGACGCCGTCCGCAAGGCCGTGCTGGCCCGGCACACCGCGCAGAAGCCGGTGCCGGGGTTCGAGCCGGCGGCGGGCGCCATCGCGCCGCGGGCGCTCAAGCTCGAATCGATGCCGCCGGAGATCGTCCAGGACATTCCCGAACTCCGGCATTTCTTCGTCGCCGATATCGCCAACCGGCAGGTGCTGGTCGTCAATGCGATGGACCGCAAGATCGTGGCGGTGATCGCGGTCCCCGAGGACACGGCGAATGCCGCGGCGCCGGCCGCCGGGAATGGCGCTGCCGAGTCGGCCAAGGACGTCAAGGAAGCGACCCGCGAACAGGCGGCCAAGGATGCGGCCGGCGATGGTGAGGCTGCCGGGAAGGCCGGCAAGCCGGCGGGCAACGATAGCAAGGAGGGCGGCTCGCAGGCGCATACCGACCGCAACAAGCACTATGACGACGACGCCAACGATCCGCACATCGAGAAGTCGGTCGACCAGGCCCAGGCGAGCGACCCGGCGGTGCTCCGCGACGGCGTGCTGACCGTGCCGGGCGCGCCGAAGAACAGCGAGACCGCGCCGGCGAAATTCTCCGCCGTCAACGCCGCGCTCGACAGCCAGCCGACCATGTCGGGCGGCGTCGGGCTTTCGCCCGAGCAGGCGGCCGAGGTGTACCGCACCATCATGGCGGACCAGGCGGTGCCGGCTGCCGACATCGCCGCCACCGAGCCGGCGGCCCAACTGCCGAACCTGACGCCGGTGCATCCGTGGCCGGATGCGCTGCGCGACAAGTTTCCCGCGCTCGCGACCTACGGCTACATCAAAACAGCGGACAAGGTGCTGATCGTCACCCCGGCGAACAAGATCCTGGTCGGCTGGATCGACGCGCAGGGACAGGACCCGTCCTCCCGGGCGGCGGAGGCGGCCGCCGCCGCGCGCGGCGGCTGATCCTGCCGTCGCCGGACCGCGCCAAGACGGTGCCAAAGACCGCGCCAAAACTGCACCTCAAGCCGCCGCCGTCGGTTGCCGAGGCCGTTGGCCAAGGGCCGCTCGGGCCGCAACGGATATGTTGTCGCAGGACGCCGGGGCATCTTGCGCGCCGCCCGGCGGCTTCCGACATTTTCCGTTCACCGACGCGCGGGCGCTTGCAGCCGCGCGAAGCTGTTGCGCGCATCCCGCGCGGACCAGAGGGAACGGCAAAGGCGACGATGAACTATTTTCGCACGGCGATCCTGCTCGCGGGCCTGACCGGCCTGTTCATGGGTGTCGGCTATCTGATCGGCGGCGGCGCCGGCGCGTTCATCGCGCTGATCGTCGCCGGCGGCATGAACCTGTTCGCCTACTGGAACTCCGACCGGATGGTGCTGTCGATGCACGGCGCGCAGGAGGTCGACGCCGCGAGCGCGCCCGACCTGCACGCGATGGTGGCCGCGCTCGCGCAGCGCGCCGGCCTGCCGATGCCGCGCGTCTATCTGATGGATAATCCGCAGCCGAACGCGTTCGCCACCGGCCGCAACCCGGACAACGCCGCCGTCGCGGTGACGACCGGTCTGTTGCGCGCGCTCGACCGCAACGAGGTCGCCGGCGTCATCGCGCATGAGCTGGCGCATATCCGCAACCGCGACACGCTGATCATGACGGTGACGGCGACCATCGCCGGCGCGATCTCGATGATCGGCAATTTCGCGATGTTCACCGGGATGGGCGGCAACCGCGACAACAACGGCGTCGGCCTGATCGGCACGCTGGCGATGGTGATCCTCGCGCCGCTCGCCGCGATGCTCGTTCAGATGGCGATCAGCCGGACGCGCGAATATTCCGCCGACGAGACCGGCGCGCGGATCAGCGGCGAGCCGCTGGCGCTGGCGTCGGCGCTCGCGAAAATCTCCGACATGGCGCATGCGATCCCGAACGAGCCGGCGGAGGCGAGCCCGGCGACCGCGCATCTGTTCATCGTCAACCCGCTGTCGGGCGCGCGGATGGACAACCTGTTCTCCACCCACCCGGCGACCGAGAACCGCATCGCCGCGCTCGAGGCGCTCGCCGGCGCGATGGGCGGGGGCGCGCGGCCGGCGGGTCGCTCGGCGCTCGGCAGCGCCATGCCTCGCGCGGCTCCGCCGCGCGGCCCTTGGGGCTAACGGGCCCGACCGCCAGCCGCCGGCGCGGTTCCCTCGCTGATTTCCGGGCCATTCCGGGTCCTTAATCCCCGGTCCCGGCCGGCCGCGTCAGTGGACTCTCGGCAACCCCGCCGCTAGATACAGAGCCTAAAAGCAAGGAGCAAGGCCGCGCCGGGATTTAGCGCGGGGCTCCGCCGGTCAACCGGCGGGCACCTCTGGGGGCAAAGCGGAATTCGCATGAGTGGCGTCAACGACATCCGGTCGCAGTTCATCGGCTATTTCGAGAAGCACGGCCACCAGCCGGTGGCGTCGTCGCCGCTGGTGCCGCGCAACGACCCGACGCTGATGTTCACCAATGCCGGCATGGTGCAGTTCAAGAACGTCTTCACCGGCCTCGAGAAGCGCTCCTACAGCCGCGCCGCCACCGCGCAGAAATGCGTGCGCGCCGGCGGCAAGCACAACGACCTCGACAATGTCGGCTACACCGCGCGGCATCACACCTTCTTCGAGATGCTCGGCAACTTCTCGTTCGGCGACTACTTCAAGGACGTCGCGATCGAGCTGGCCTGGACCCTGATCACCCGGGAATTCGGCCTGCCGAAGGACAGGCTGCTGGTCACCGTCTATGCCGACGACGACGAAGCGCACGGCCTGTGGAAGAAGATCGCGGGCCTCCCCGACGACCGCATCATCCGCATCGGCACGTCGGACAATTTCTGGCAGATGGGCGACACCGGCCCGTGCGGGCCGTGCTCGGAGATCTTCATCGATCAGGGCCCCGAGCTGCAGGGCGGTCCGCCGGGCTCGCCCGACGAAGACGGCGACCGGTTCCTCGAGTTCTGGAACCTGGTCTTCATGCAGTACGAGCAGATCGAGCCGGGCCGTCGCGTGCCGCTGCCGCGCCCCTCGATCGACACCGGCATGGGCCTCGAGCGCATCGCCGCGATCCTGCAGGGCGTGCATTCGAACTACGACACGGATTTGTTCCGCACCCTGATCGACGCGGTGTCGCATGCGCTCGGCCGCTGCCCGACCAGCGACAACCGCGCCTCGTATCGCGTCATCGCCGATCACCTGCGCGCCTCGTCCTTCCTCGTCGCCGACGGCGTGCTGCCCTCCAACGAGGGCCGCGGCTATGTGCTGCGCCGGATCATGCGGCGCGCGATGCGTCACGCGCAGCTCCTGGGCGCGAAGGACCCGCTGATGTGGCGGCTGGTGCCCGCGCTCGCCCGCGAGATGGGGCAGGCCTACCCGGAACTGATCCGCGCCGAGGCGCTGATCACCGAGACGCTGAAGCTGGAGGAGACCCGGTTCCGCCGCACGCTGGAGCGCGGGCTCGCCATCCTCGACGACAAGAGCAAGGCGCTGAAAAAGGGCGACATGTTCGACGGCGAGACGGCCTTCACGCTGTACGACACCTACGGCTTCCCGCTCGACCTCACGCAGGACGCGCTGCGCTCGCGCGGCATCTCGGTCGATCTGGCGGCGTTCACCGACGCGATGGAGCGCCAGAAGGCCACGGCCCGCGAGAGCTGGAAAGGCTCCGGCGACGCCGCGACCGAGGCGGTGTGGTTCGCCCTGCGCGAGAAGACCGGCGCGACCGAATTCCTCGGCTACGAGACCGAGAGCGCCGAGGGCATCGT
>Ga0180221_1001234_pt1 | contig 17964 bp, 15 predicted proteins | sample eDN5th37CKraftMG_FD_151339 | JGI IMG/M metagenome (GOLD analysis project Ga0180221, IMG submission 151339) | Enriched Miracle-Growth compost microbial communities from Emeryville, California, USA - eDNA 5th pass 37_C Kraft MG (version 2) (version 2) ...
GTAAAGTCACCAACACAGTAGGAGGCATTTATGGAGGAAGTCAGTATCGTCGGCGTCGACCTTGCAAAGCAGGTTTTTCAAGTGCACGGCGCGACTGCCGATGGCCGAGTTTTGTTTCGCAAGAAACTGTCGCGGTCGCAATTTCCGAAATTTATGGCCGGACTTCGGCCGTGTGTGGTTGCGATGGAGGCGTGTGGTACGGCCCATTATTGGGGTCGAGAATTCGCAAGCATGGGTCATGACGTTCGGCTGATCCCCCCAGTCTATGTGAAGGCCTTCGTCAAAAGGCAAAAGAATGATGTCGCTGACGCGGAAGCCGTAGCAGAGGCTGCAATGCGACCGACGATGCGGACCGTCGCTGTAAAGACATCTGAACAGCAAGCTCGTGCAATGTTATTCCGGACCCGCGATCTTCTTGTCGGTCAGAGAACGCAAATGGTGAACGCCCTACGAGGCCACCTCGCAGAGCACGGTATCATCGTGGGCAGAGGATTAGGCAACGTTGAGCGGCTCGCGACGCTCATTGCGGCGGACGATTTACCTGATTTGGTACGGACCATGGGACGCCTTTATCTCAGCCAGATAACTCAGTTGCACGAAGAGATTGATCAGATCGATCGTCGTATCGCAGCGGAAGCAAAACAAAGCGATATCGTTCGACGGCTCCAGAAAGTGCCAGGGATAGGACCGATTTGCGCGATGGCAATCACTGCCTTCGCGCCGCCTATGGAGGCATTCCGAAGTGGTCGCGATTTTGCAGCCTGGCTGGGCCTTGTCCCGCGACAGCACTCGAGCGGAGGCAAGCAAAAGCTTGGCCGCACCTCGAAGATGGGCCAACGAGATATCAGAAGGCTTTTGATTATAGGCGCGATGTCTGTTGTGCATTGGAAGGGCCGAGGCGGTGGAAGACCAGGTTCCTGGCTCTCGAATATGCTGGGCCGAAAGCCACGCATGCTGGTGGCGATTGCGATGGCAAACAAGCTGTCGCGGATCGTCTGGGCAATGCTCTCGCGCAATCAAGAATACCGAGATCCAAGCGGAGCGGTCTGCTGAAGGTAGACGTTCTAATTGGAGTGCCGGCGATGTGAGGAGGACATGATCCGCATGGGCAAATGATCGAACAGATCGGGATTGGGCAAACCAGTAGTTCTCAGGGAGCTTTTAGCTCGTTCCACTGATTTGGAGTCCAGTCCGCGTATCACCATACCGGCCCGCGGCATGTCATGGCCGCAACATGAGGTCTGAAACATGTACGCACCCGATCAATCGCTCTAGCGGTCAAAAAAGTCCTTGCATCGAACGGGGCATCCAAACATGAGAACTGACCCGGCGCAGCCCCGCTGCATGAAGTCGTCGAGCGTCGTGTTGATCCAGTCGCGATGGTAGTACATCTCGTTTTTCAGCCGTCCGAAGAAGCCCTCGCAGGCCGCGTTATCCGGTGAACACCCTTTGCGTGACATGGAGCGTGCGAGCTGAGCATTGTGCATTCGCGATAGCCAGCCAGGCCAGCGATAATGGGCACCCCGATCAGAGTGCACAACTGGACGTTCGGAACTATCGGTGATCGTTTCGATTGCGGCATCCAGCATGGTATTTACGAGTTCGGCGTCCGGACGCGTGCTCACAGACCAACTGACCACCAGCCCGTCGAAGCAGTCGATCATGGGCGACAGATATACTTTACCCGCTGGCAACTGGAATTCCGTGATATCGGTGAGCCACTTCTCGTTTGGCCCCGCAGCGTGGAAATCACGATTGACCAGATTTTCCGGCGCGGCGTCCAGTTCCCCCTGGTAAGACGTGTATCGACGCCGCTTCACCGTGGCCACGACGAGCTGCTCCTGTTTCATCAGGCGGCGTACGATCTTTTCGGAGACCTGCTCTCCTCCTCTGGCCAGTGCCGCGTGAATGCGTCTGTAGCCGTAGCAGTTACGATTGGCTTTGAAGAGAGTCACAATGGTCTGGGTCAGCAACTTTGGCATCAAGCCTCCCGGTACACGAGGAGATTTTGATGCCGGCGAAGAGAAGGCTGACCATGAGACAATTACGACAGATGCTCCGGCTTGCCGGAAGCGGAACAAGTAGCCGCGAGATTGCGGTGGTGCTCGGCGTTGCGCGCAGCACCGTGCAGGACAATCTGAAGCGGGCGGCGCTAGCGGGCTTGGCCTGGCCCTTGCCCGGCGAGCTGACCGACGATGCGCTCGAACATCGTCTTTTCGCCCGCGCCGGGGTCAAGCAGGGCCAGCGGCGAAGGCAGGAGCCTGAATGGGCTGAGCTTTCGATCGAGCTGAAGAAGCCGGGCGTGACGCTTCTGATCCTCTGGGAGGAATACCGCAGCGTCCATCCCGACGGTTACGGCTATAGCCGCTTCTGCGAACTGTTTCGCGGTTTCGAGCAACGCCTGTCGCCGACGATGCGCCAGGAACACGCCGCCGGCGACAAGGTCTTCGTCGACTATTCCGGAAAGAAGGTGCCGATCCGCGGCAGGGTCTTCTGCCAGAGGGCGAAGAGCTCGGTGACAATCGCGGCGGAGGTTTGCTGACGCACCGCGACACGGGCGTCAGGGCTTTGGCCGCGCACGGTCTCCTCGACCTGCCACAGCTTCGCCATCCGCTCGACCGTCTCCGTTGCGACCTTTGAGCTTTCCGCGACATGCAGTTCATAGAACTTCCGCCGGCTGTGCGACCAGCAGCCTGCCAATGTGAGGTCGTCATTGCCGCGATCGGAGCGGACCAGCTTGTTGTAGGCGGCATAACCGTCCACCTGCAGAATGCCGCGATAGCCGTTCAGATGCCGGGCGACGCACTCGCCGGCCCGACTGTCCTCAAAGCGATAGACAACCATCGGCGGACCGCTGCCGCCAAATGGTCGGTCATCCCTGGCATAGGCCCATAGATAGGCTGTCTTCGTCGATCCGGAGCCGGGAGCGAGCGTCGGCAATGTGGTCTCGTCGGCGAAGATCCGCTCCCCCTTCTTGATCTCATCAAAGAGGTAGTCGGCGAGGATCTCCAGCTCGAAGCCGAGCTTGCCCATCCATTGCGCCATCAGCTTGCGGTCGAGCTCGACCTTGTCGCGGGCGTAGATCGCTTCCTGTCGATAGAGCGGCAGGCCATCGGCATATTTTGAGACAGCGATCTGCGCCAGAAGCGCTTCCGTCGGAATGCCGCCTTCGATGATGTGTGCCGGCGCCGGTGCCTGGATGACGCCGTCCTCGTTTTTGAAGGCATATTTCGGCCGTCGGGTGACAATGACGCGGAACTTCGCCGGCACCACATCCAGCCGCTCCGAGATGTCCTCGCCGATCAGCACCTTCTGCTTGCCGGCATGCTCCGGCCGATCCTCCGGCTCGATGACGACTTCGACCCGCTCCAGGTGAGATGCGAAGCCTTTGCGTGGCCGCGGTGGACGCTTGCCATCCGGACGCTCGCGGCCCTTGCTGACCTGCGCCCGGATCGCAGCGATGCCGGTCTCGATCTCCTCGAAGACAAAGGCCTGCTGCTCGTCGTCGGTGGTTGGGGAGCCGAGCTTTTCCGATCGCCGGCCGAAGCGGGCGCGATCGAATGCTTTCAGGATCTGCGTCAGCCGCTCGATGCGCTCATCGGCATCGGCGTTTCGTGCCTTAAGATCCGCCACCGCCCGTGCCTTGAACTCATCCGACCAGCGTCGGCGAAGCTGCCGCGGCGCACCCTCAAGGCGCTCGGCAACCGCTTCGATCATATGGAAGGTTCTAGTTCCAGAACTAGGCGCAGACATAGAAGCTCACAGCAGCTCATTGTGTCCGCTACCGATATCCGACCGCTCACCCCTTCCGCCAGACGGGGTCTGCTTGCCGCTTACAGGTAAATGCTGACACGACGTGGATAGAAGCAACACCTGACGGTCGCGCCCCATCTTACCCTCCTTTGGGAAGGTGAGGGACATCTCATGCCGTCAGGATTTGTTCCGCCGCGACGTTCATCTCAGCGAGCAAATCCTGACGAACTTTTTGCGATTTCGCGGCATGGGCGCGTTTGGCGAGGGCAGCAAGTTGCTTATGCTCCGCATCCTTAGGATTATAACGAGGTATGCTCAGGTGTTTAAAAATGTTACTAACCTGAATCTGAATTGTGTGGCTCTCGACGTATTCTTTCACGAGAGTGGAATTAAGAATGGCACACACGAAATACGCCGTATCTTCTGATTCAAAGTCGGCAAAGTATACTTTGTGATCCGGCACATAAGGACGTGCCCCGATGAGCGGAACGGTGGAGCTAGCGAACACCGCAGCTTCAAAGGTGGTCGATAGTTCTGCCCAAACGACCTTAAACGGGGCAAATGTATAAGATCCGGTGTTGTACACCGCAAAATATGGCGCACCCTTCTGGCGAAGCCTGTAGGTCGATCTGCGCTCCAGAAGTGACTTATAGTGGCTTAGAAACTTCTTTGTCTGCTTGAGTTTGGATACGCTCACCTCTGCCGCTTTGTATTCAGCGCCAGTGATGCCCTTATTGGGCACCATGATATAGAGCTGATCCTTCACATGCACTTCGCATGCGGAGAAATCACTGGCTCCCTTCAAAAGCGGATAGAGTAAATCAGGCTCGATCCAAAAGCGTCGCGCCGGTCCGATATCAGTTTTTCCAGCCTCTGGCCGCGTTTCGACCTGGACCAGGCCGGTCGCAGCGTTCTGATCGACGATGCGGAGCATGTACACGCCATTGAGGTCGGCTGTCACACCCTTCCGGCCACTTACCCAGTCGCTCTGTCCCTGCAGGCTTGCCATGTCCGCAAACCTGCCAAGCGGCAGAATTGCCCACGGAGAATTTCCACCGTTAACGGGGTTCGCCTCCCATGCGTGTTGCTGGACCCGTTCCAGAACCTCAGTTTTTGTCAGTCCCTCCGGGATCGCCGCGGACTCCCCGGCATTCTTCTCCCAAATGGTGTATGGCACGGGGAAAGTCGCCCTTATCGTTTGATCGACTTTGCGCAAGCGCATGATCGCCGTTTTGTTGGCGACCTTGGGGAAGGGCTTGAGCTTCTTCAGATCGTCAATGCGTTCCGGGACAAGATTGTAGCTTTCATTGATGCGGAAGCTTCGGAAGCCCTGCGACGAAGGAGACTGGAAGTGCGTTTGCGTGATTACGAATGTTAGAACGCCCCCAGGCTTTAGCCACTTATCTGCGACGGTGTATGTAATCATACCGGAGATATCGAGCTCATTTCCCCCGTGGTAGGGGGTCTCTGAAAAGATGGTGTATTGCTCGCACGTTGGCTTAATCCGCTGCCGATAGTGTTCGGGCAGGTTCGACCATCGGACCCACGGCGGATTGCCGATCACGAGATCAAACTGCCCGGCAACAGCTGACCAGAAAAAATTACGCACGATGCGGAACCAGATTCCGTTCCACGCCTTGCGGTGAAGTTCTAGAACCTGCCCATAGGTTGATCCGAGAGCTTCGCGCCACCCCTCCGCCTCCTTCGCCGATATGATCCCTTCTCCGATGAGAAGCTGCTCTACGTCAGGGTATTCCTGTTCATCGTGCACAGCGTCAGCCATGATCGAAAAGGCATCGTTGAGCCGGCGTCGATCAAACGCGAGAGCCGCCGGCAGCAGGATGTTGAGATCGGCTTGGGCGCTACCGATCCCGTATTCGACAAACTCCTGTCCAGCCGTAGGCGAGTGAGCCGGCGAATAAACGGCGTCTGCTAACAAAACCGGCAGCTCGACTTCGATGCCCGCGAGCGCGACCAAGTCGGCAATGGCGATCAGGAAGTTGGTACGCGCCGCCTGAACAGCGAGGGGGTTGAGGTCAAATCCCCACACCTCATCCAGCACGCGGGTTAACGTATCGGCAGGCGAGAGCCCGGCTTGGTCTGAGAGTTCTCTTTTCCGCCGGATAACCTCAAGCAAGAAGGAACCTGAGCCGCAGGTCGGGTCGAGCACCCGCACTGCGCTCCAATCAGCAACTTCAGCCCGATCGCAAGCAACATCCGCCAGCCAGTCCGGCGTGTAGAACTCCCCGAGAGCCTTTCGGAGGGTTTCTGGCACCAACGCCTGATAGAAGGACTTCAGCACATCGTGTGAGCGCGCCGCGCTGAGATCGTCCATGCGGTAAAGGGCGAGCTGCGTTAACAGCGGCCGGATAGCTAAGCAGGTCGCGGCCCGATCGGCCGCAGGGATGCTCCGATCTACGTACCACGAGAACACTGCTTCTTCGACGAAACCCACGATCCGAGCGGCTTCAAAGAACGCACCCCTCTCCACTTCCTTATCTAGGAGGTCCAAGAGTTGGTCGTCATCAAGCCCAAGCAGATGCTCACAGAAATCAGGATAGGCCGTGAGGTTGTACTGCGCCACGATCTCCGCAGCGAGAAGCTTCATGACGAAGGCGTTGTAAGTGTGAATCGCGAACAAGGAGGCCGCGACCGTATCACTCACGGGGAGCTTAGGGGAGAAGGGAATATGCCGACGAATCTCTGCGGCTTGCGCAGCCGAAAGATCGGCGACCTGACCAAACAAAGTCCGCCATTCCTCGAACAGGAGCTTTATTTTATTGTTGCCGGGCGCTGTAAGCTGCCGCTCAAGTTGGCGCACCAGGCTTGCCATCATCGCATGGCCGATTTCCGCCTCGTGGCCGAAGTCCTCAACCAGATTGCTCGCTGTGACAGCGCGGCGCTTTGAATCAAAGCAAGCCTGCGCGACCAGATCAACGGAAGCCTCGTTGAACGGCAGAAGATTGCGGTGAGTGATCGCACCTGCCTTCATGAAGGCAAAGCAGACATGATCGCCGTCTATGGCGATGCCAATGTAGTCCTCTTCCGGTATACCTTCGGACTTAGATCGAGCTTTTATATATTTGAAAAGACGATCATGAACGGCCTCAATAAAGGAAGCGCTTTTCGTGCTTCCCTTGAAGAACCCTGGCCCCTTAAATTCTATGATGACTTGGTTATACGAGGCATCGTTGCGGCCTCTCTCCGCATGAAACGTGATGCCCAAGTCGTTTTCGATGTGCTTCAGCCAGCCTTTCCGCAGCTCTTCTTCATTGACCCAGGCAGGCCGGTCTTTCTTGAGATTCGCATACAGCGTGGTCATTGCTGGCGATTTCTGATCCGGCAAGCTCACTTCTTCCCCCCTCCCCTCTGACCCAGAAGCGGCAGAGGTAACTGAAGCTCGTCACGGGCTGACCGCTCAAGCAATTCACAGATCGCATGGCGCGCAATCCAAGCCTTCGACACCTTCGACCGCGCAGCCAAGGCTTCGAGCGCTAGATGCTCGTCGTCCGAGAGGTTCACAGTTATACGGTTCTTGAATGTCATGGCGGCCTTGCAGCATGGTGCAGCATCATGCTGCAAGATGCATGATGCCCGTTCTGACTGCTGGGATCAAGCCTCTCGAAAACGACCGTTTTTACGAGGTGCGCGGCGAGTAACCAAAGAACGCCGCCCGAGACTGCGAAACCCCTCAAAACTACCTCTTGAAACCGAAATCTCAAATCAGTCATTAGTGAGATGAGTTTCAAGAGGATCTTATGCTCGTCGGCTATGCTCGCGTCTCCACGCAGGACCAGAACCCCGCTTTGCAGCTGGATGCGCTGAATGCAGCGGGATGCGAGCGTGTATTCACAGAGAAGGCGTCCGGCGCGCAGCGAGACCGGCCAGAGCTGGCAGCCGCGTTCTCCTACATGCGTCAGGGCGATAGCCTCGTGGTTTGGAAGCTTGACCGTCTGGCACGTTCTCTGTCGCAACTGATCGAGACCGTGGCGCACCTGGAATCCCAGGGGATCGGATTCCGATCGCTGACAGAGGCAATCGACACGACAACCGCCGGCGGCAAGCTGATCTTCCACATTTTCGGCGCACTGGCAGAATTTGAACGATCGGTAATCCGTGAACGTACCCGCGCCGGGCTGAAAGCGGCGCGTGAACGCGGCCGCAAGGGTGGCAGGCCCCCTGCCCTTTCGCCTTCAGACTTGGCGGCGGCGAAAACCATGTTACGCGATCCGGCAATCACAGTGGTCGAGGTTGCCTGCAGGTTGAAGGTTTCGCCGGCGACGCTTTACCGGCATTTGCCGGGCGGGAGGGGCGGTATCGAGGAGCAAGGGGGGAGTAATGCTCAAGAAAATCATTGCGATTAAGAACGTTGGTCGGTTCCGTAATTCAGCCGCGCCTGGCAATCCGCAGCTTGCCAAACACACTTTCATTGCCGGCGCGAACGGATACGGCAAAACGACGCTCTGCGCCGTCCTGCGCTCCCTGCAAACTGGCGATCCGGCCCATGTACTCGGGCGCAAGACCCTTGGCGCGACCGACGCGCCGACGATCGAGGTGCTGCTGGACGGCGGGCAAGTCCGCTTCGATGGCACGGCATGGAGTGCGACCAAGCCGGAAATCGCCATCTTCGACGGCGTGTTCGTCGCGGAGAACGTGCATTCCGGCGAAGTCGTGGACATCGAGCACAAGCGCAACCTTTATCGCGTCATTGTAGGCGATACCGGCGTAAAGCTAGCAGCGCAGGATGCAGATTTGGCCGCTGAAAGCCGCGCCAAGACTGGCGAGATCAGCACGGCCAGCAAGGCGGTTCAGCCGCATGTACCGGTTGGCATGAAGCTGGACGCCTTCATTGCTCTTCCGGAGACAGCCGACATTGCCGCGCAAATTGAGGCGCAGGCGCGCAACGTGGACGCGCTGCGGCAGGCCGGGGCGCTACGCGCCCGCCCTGTCCTGTCAGAGTTTACCATTCCGGCGCTTCCAGAGAATTTCGCCGACCTGTTGGCCCGCACCATCGACGACGTTGCACAGGACGCGGAGCACCGATTGTCGGAACACCTGGCCGCGCATGGCATGACGGCCAGCGGCGGCAACTGGATCGCGGATGGCCTTGGCCATGCTGGCGATACCTGTCCTTTCTGCGGGCAAGACATTCGGGAGCTTCCGCTGATCGCTGCGTTCCGGGCCGTGTTCAGCGAGCGCTACAAGGCGCTGGTCGAAGAGATCGCCGCCATGAAAGCGGTTGTCATGCGGGACATGGGCGATGCCGCCTTGGCCCGACTTGGCACCGTCGCGGAGCGGAACAAGGGCGGCGTCGAGTTTTGGCAGAAATACTGCGCGATTGAGGCCCCTACCCTCACATTGCCGACCGAGGCCGTTGAGGCGATCCGCGCGCTGGCCGTCGCAGCGATCGGACTTCTTGACCGCAAGGCGACCGCGCCGCTTGAACCGATCATGCCGGATGAAGGTTTCAACGCCGTGTGCGCCGTCTATGACAGTGCAGTCGCTGCCGTTGCGGAGGCGAATACCGCGATCCGCGCGGCGAATGTCGCCATAGCCGAAAAGAAGGCGGCCGCCGATGGTGGCGACCTTAAGGTAGCCGAGGCCGAGCTGGCCCGCCTAACGGCGATCCAGACTCGTCACCGTGCTGACGTGTCCGACCTTTGCGCCACCTATACGAAGCTCTCCGACGAAAAGGACGCCATCGAGGCGCGAAAGGAGGCGGTCCGGAAGCAGCTCGACGCGCACACAAAGACTGTGGTGAAGCCCTACGAGCGGCGCATCAATGAATATCTGGTCGCTTTCAACGCCGGCTTTACTATCACCGAGACCAAACACGCCTATCCCGGGGGCGTTGCGACATCGAGCTACCAGCTCGTTATCAACGACACGGCCGTTGACCTTGGCGACAGCAAGACGCCTGGAGATCGACCGAGCTTCAAGAACACCCTTAGCGCCGGCGACCGCACCACCCTCGCCCTTGCGTTCTTCCTCGCGCACCTGGAGCGTGATCCGGCGGCGGCCGGAAAGTTGGTCGTGTTCGATGATCCCTTTAATAGTCAGGACGCTTTCCGCCGCCGGCAAACCGTCCATGAGATTATGAAGGTTGCCGGTAAGTGCGCCCAGGTCATCGTGCTGTCGCACGATGCCACTTTTCTCAAGCAAGTTTGGGATAAATCGCCTGCGGCCGAGCGTGTCGCGCTAACTATTGCCGATCACCGTGCACAAGGCTCGAAGATCATGCCGGTGGACTTGGATCAGGCCTGTCGGGGCCGGACAGCCACTGACATTGACGACCTGCAAACCTATTTGACGACCGGTGCAGGCGGCTTGCTCGACATCATCCGCAAGATGCGCGTCGTTCTCGAAACCCATTGCCGCACGACCTATCCTGGCAGCTTCTTAGCCGATGACTGGTTGGGCGAAATGGTACGGAAGATTCGCGAAGGCGGTGATACCCACCCCGCACAGGCTCTCTATGACGAGTTGGATCAGATAAACGACTATACGAGCCAATATCACCACGGTGAGAACATAGCCGACGCCACGCCGGATCAGATTGATCCGAGCGAGCTAACGGGCTTCACTCGGCGCACATTAAAAATCGTTAATGCTCTTCAAGCGTGAGCTACCTCAAGCAACTATGACACCCCTGTACTAGCCATGGCGACCTGAGGCGTTTCGTGCTTTGGCAAACCCTCTGTCCGTTGCGATGAATCGCTCCAGCATGGGCACGATGAGCCTGAGGGGATCGCTGACCGGCTGGCCGGTTTCGCGGGCCAGCACCTCGGCATAGGCGACCAGATTGCGGTGAAGCGCCCCCGGCAGCTCCACTGTCACTTTTACGGGCTTGTCTTCAACGATAGGACCGAGCTTCAGTTTCGTCATGGTCAACCTCACGCATTCTGGAATATGAGGTCGCGGGTGACGATGATCCTGACCGGGAGGCCGGGGCGGATGGTCAGCGTCGGCGCAACCTGTAACTGGCGCTGGATGATCTGCTGACCCGCCTGATTGATGGCGTCCTGCGCGCCGTCGCGGATGGCGCGGATCAGGCGGTCCTCGTCGTCGGTCGCCAGTTCCGCGCCGACCGCGAGCAACGTGGACAGGCCTGCGGCCTTCATCAGATCCCACCAGTGGTAATCGACGCCATCCTCAAGGCCAGCGTAGCCGCTGGCGTCCGCGCCCGGCAGGCGCTCCAGAACGATGGAACGGCCGCCCGGCAGGATCAGGCGGTTCCAGACCAGCAACACGCGGCGCTGACCGAAAATCACGCTGTCGTCATATTGGCCGATGATCCGGGTGCCCTGCGGGATCAGGAGAAGCGAACCCGTCGGACTGTCATAAACGTTCTCGGTGACTTGCGCGGTGATCTGGCCGGGCAGATCGGAACGGATGCCGGTGATGAGCGCCGCCGGGATGACAGACCCTGCCTGTAGGATCCAAGGCGATGCCGGCGGCGTGACGCGATCCGGAGCGACGGTCTGGCGGTCCACCGGACCGCCCAGGAAAGCGGCATGCCGGTTCTGTCCGGTCCCGCTGACTTGCGCACCAGGACCGCCAGGGACGGGAATGGTCGCATCGGCTGATGCACCTGTGCGCAGCCCTGACTGGAAGAACACATTGCTCAGGCGCGCCGCTTCCTCCTCGGCGCGGCGGCGTTCTTCCTCGGGGTCGACGGCAGGTGTCGTGATGACAGTCGGCGCAACCGGCTGGCCGCTGTTCTGCGCGTCAAGGATCGGACGGCCGAGGTCGCCGGGCAGTGGCGGCCCGAGGACCGGGCCGGTGTAGTCGGAAGGCAATTCTCTCAGGCCATCGGCTGTCGGTCGGTTCTCGGTCGAATAGAGTTCTTCGCCGCTCGGACCTGTATCGCGGGTCTGGAGGGCGTAAATGAGCGCGCCGCCAATGCCGAGCAGCGCGACGGCTCCGACACCTGCCAGCATCTTGCGGGACAGGCGGGTGACACGGGGCGGATCGGCGCGCAACCGCATGGGTTTGGTGGTGTCCGCGATGGTGGTATCGGTCATGATTGGGAATCTCCGATGGCAGCGGGTCGGGCGGCGGCCTGTCTTTGCTCGACGCGGACAATCCTGACGACCTGCTGGCGATTGCCGCTGCCGAGGCGCAACTCGGCGGCGCCGAACAGGCGGTCCACGATCAGGACATTCTGATGGACGCGGCTGTTGACGATCTGCGGTTCGCCATCGTTACCGAGTACGAAGATCGGCGGCATTTCGCCCTGGACGATCCCGCGCGGGAACACCACGTAAACACGCCTTCCATCGTCAAAGACCGAGACGGGCCGCCACGGCGGATTGTCGCCGGCCAGGCCATAGCGATAGTTGCGTGCAGCCTCCGCCGGAATGATCGGTGCAGCCGGAACGGTCTGGCGCTGGCCTGCCGGTGGCGCAGGATAGGCCCATGCCACGGCCGGCATGTAGAGCGATTCTTGTGCGCGCAGTTCAATCAGGTATATGCGCCGGTCAGTGGTGATGATGAGGTTGGTGGAAATGTCCGGGCGCGTCGGCTTCACGAGGATATGGACACGGCGGTTTGCACCGCTGCCGCTCTCGGTGTCGCCGATGATCCAGCGGGCGGTGTCGCCCGCCGCAATCGGCCCTGCGCCCGTCAGGCTCTCGCCCGGCTCCAACGCAATGGTGGTGATCTGTCCGACTGCGGCATAGACCTGATAGAGCGCGCCTTCGCTCCACGGATAGATCTGGATGGCGTTGTAGTAGCCTTCGCGGCGCGGCTCGACGCGGGCGGCTGCATTGGCGTTCTCGACACGACCAGCCGGGGTAGAGGCCGCCGCACCACCACGTGCAACGGTCCAGGCTGGTGGCGTGTGGAGCGGCCGGGGCGTATTACTGGCGGAGGCCTCCTGTACAGTCGGCAGCGGTGGCACATCGGCGTCATAGTTGAACTGCGACGTCCGGTTGGTGGCGCAGCCTGCGAGCGCCGTGGCGGAGAGCAGCAAGGCCGAAAGCGCAGCTTTACGGAAGGTGAGGCCGGTCATTGGCTCAACTCCCGCGACCAGTTGATAGCGTTGACGTAGATGCCGAGCGGATTGGCGCGCAGGCGCTCGGCGTCGCGCGGCGTCTGGATCACGATAGTCAGGATGGCGGTCCATCGTTCGGTGACGGAAAGCTGGCCGTTCTCGTAATGGCGTTCCGTCCAGGCGACGCGGAAGCTGTCGGGGGAGGCCCGGATGACACTAGACACCTCGACTGCGACCTGCCGACGACCGACGCGGGTGAACGGTTCATTGGTTCGCGCATAGTCGTTGAGGGCCGCGGCGCCCCTATCTGTGGTGAACTCATAAGCGCGAAGCCAGTTCTGCCGGATAATGATGGCGTCGGCCGGAATCGAGCGGACCTGCTCGATGAAACGGCCGAGATGCCATGCGATTTGAGGATCAGTGGGGCGGTAATCGGCAGTCGCCGGAGCGACGGTCTGCGCCTGTCCTAGATTATCGACCTCGACGACCCAGGGCACGACGGTGCCGCGCACCGATTGCCAGACAAGCGCTGCGGCAAATCCGGCGGCAAGTATCAGGGAACCGAACGCCATATAGCGCCAGTTCTTCGCCTGCACGCGGGCCGAGCCGATGCGCTCGTCCCACACCTGCGCGGCTTTCTGGTAGGGCGTGACGGGGTCCGGCGATTTGCCGTAATGTACGGTGGGCCGTTTGAAGATGTTCATGAGCGGTCACTTTCGGAAAGATTGACGGACGCACCAGGCCCGTGGCTGTCGCCGGAGCGGACGGCGTGGGCGGCCATGGTGGTGCCGTGATTTAGGACCTGCGAGCGATGCATACGCTGCGCCCAGGTGGGCGGTCCGGCGGTCGGGACAGACGGCGCGGCGGCAGCCGGGGCGGCGCTTGTGCCGCCCACCGTGCCCATCGAAGACGTGCCGCCGCCAGCCGCGAAACCGGCGCGAGCGCCATTGGTGAAGCTGGATTTGAGGCTTTCCGAAGCCTGCGCAGCGGCGCGCTTCAAGGGGGAGACGGCGGCGGAGCCTGCGGCGCGGGCAACCCCGCCAAGGCCGGAAGCGACGCCTGCCGCGCCCGACTGGCCGAGCGATCCCATGCTGTAAGCGGCAGATGCTGCGCCTGCGGCGGTCGCGCCGCCCCGAACGGCGGCGGCTCCACCGGACATGGCGGCAGCGCCGCTCTTGATGGCGAGACCGGCCGCACCGCCTGCGGCAAGGGCGGCCCCCCCTACGGCAAGCCCGGTACCGACTGCTGATCCCGCGCCGAGTTGCGGACCGCCGCTCACGAGACCGGAAGCGATACCGGGACCGAAGATGCCCAGGCCGAGCAGCGAGAGGGCGGCGAGCACGATCGCCATGGCATCGTTAATGGTGGGCGTCTGCCCGCCGAAGCCGGCCGTGAATTGCGAAAACAGCGTCGAGCCAATGCCGATGATGACGGCAAGGACCATCACCTTGATGCCGGACGAGACGACATTGCCAAGCACGCGCTCGGCCATGAACGCGGTCTTTCCGAACAGGCCGAAGGGGATAAGGACAAAGCCGGCGAGCGTGGTCAGCTTGAACTCGATGAGCGTCACAAAAAGCTGGACCGCGAGGATGAAGAAGGCAAGCAGCACCAGCGCCCAGGCAAACATCAGACAGGCGATCTGGATGAAGTTCTCGAAGAACGACCAGTAGCCCATGAGGTCGGAAATCGACTCGAGCAGCGGCCTGCCGGCGTCGAGGCCGGTCTGCGCGACGCGACCGGGGCGCATGAGATCTGCGGCCGAGAAGCCGGTTCCCGAGGCTTGCAGCCCGAGACCGGCGAAGCTCTCGAAGACGATCCGCGCCAGGCTGTTCCAGTTGCCGATGAGATAGGCGAAGACGCCGACGAACAGGGTCTTCTTCACCAGCCGGGCGATGATGTCGTCATCCTCGCCCCATGCCCAAAAGAGCGCGGCGAGCGTCACGTCGATGACGATGAGGGTCGTGGCGATGAACGCCACCTCGCCGCCGAGCAGGCCAAAGCCGGAATCGATGTAGCTGGTGAATACCCCTAGAAAGGAGTCTATGACACCGGTTCCGCCCATAGGCTATGGTCCTTCGTCTTGCCGGGACGCATCTGGTTCGGGTGTGCGGCCCAGGAAACGGTCGCGGCTTTCGGCCCATGTTGAAAGGCACGCGGGATCGCTCATGGCCGCCTCACCGAGTTGCTGGCACCGGCGCAGGCTCTGGCGCAGCGGATCAGCCAGGGGCTGGAGCGCCGGAGCCGGCCGGAATGGCGCGGGATCGTCCCTGCGCGACATCTCGACCAGCGTGGTGGTGATGGCGATGGCGACGAATATGACCGCACCGAGCCGGGCGAGCATCCCGGTGTCCATGAGCGCTCCTCCCGTCGCTCAGTTGTTGCCGTTGTTGAACATCTGCGCGTTGCCGGGCTGGTAGCCGCTGCCCGGCGTCAGGAAGCGCTCGCGCTGGATGCGGCCCTGTTCGGCGGCGGTGGCGCGCTCGGCCTCGATCAGCGCTTCGGCCCTGCCGTTGGCCGACATCAGCGCGATCAGGTCGGAAAGCTGCTGCGACTGGAGAGCGAGAAGCTGGTTGCCGGCCTGCGTGGCTTGCAGCGCGCCGGCAGCATTCTGGCTCTGGCCGATGAGTGCAGCCAGTTCGGCGCGGTTGGTGTCGATGTTGCCGACAACGCCGGCCTGCACGCGCAGGGCGTCCTGCAAGCCGTCCACGGTGTTTTCCCAGCGGGCGCGCGCATCGGCGACGAGTTGCTGGTCGGTGGTCGACAGTGAAACGCTGCCATATTGGCTCTGGAACGCCTGGTCGATGCTCTGCACCTCGAAAGCGATGTTTTGCGCCTGATTGAGAAGCTGCTGCGTACGGCTGACGTTCTGGTGGATCTGCTGAAGAGCGCTGTAGGGCAGGCTCGCCAAGTTGCGGGCCTGATTGATGAGCATCTGCGCCTCGTTCTGAAGGCTGCGGATCTGATTGTTGATCTGCTCCAGAGTCCGTGCGGCTGTGAGAACGTTCTGCGCATAGTTGGACGGGTCATAGACGATGCGGCCGAAGCCAAAGAGCGCCAGCGCTGGACTTGCCAGCATGGGCGACAGGGCTACCGGCATCGCGAGCGCCAGCGCGACCATAGATACGCCGGCGATACGGGGGACGGGAACTCGGATCATCGAAGAGGCTCCTTTCCTGCGGTGGTCTCTGGCGCCGCCGGCGCGGCGGTTTCCGGGCGGCCGCCAAGGTTGGTGAGGCTGGGAATGAGGTCGGCCGCCCAGTCGACGCCGCGATGGCGCAGCCAGGCGTCAAGGAACCCGTCACGTCCGTGCTCCTTGAAGATGCGCGCGATCTCGGACTGATCGGATTTGGCGGAGGCGGCACAGAGCGCGAGGCCGACTTCGGACAGGCCCAGCTCGAACAGCCGGTTGCCGCGGCGGCTCTGGCAGTAGTAATCCCGCTTCGGGATTGCCCGCGCCAGAATCTCGATCTGGCGGTCATTGAGGCCGAACCGCCTGTAGATGGCCGTGATCTGCGGCTCGATGGCGCGCTCGTTGGGCAGCATGATCCGCGTTGGGCAGCTTTCTATGATGGCGGGGGCAATGGTGCTCTGTTCGAGCTGCGCCAGCGATTGGGTGGCGAAGATGACGCTGGCGTTCTTCTTTCTGAGCGTAACCAGCCATTCGCCCAATTGCCTTGAGAAGGCCGGATCGCCGAGCGCCAGCCAACCCTCATCCACCACGATCATCGTGGGGCGGCCGTCGAGGCGGTCGGCGATCCTGTGGAACAGGTAGGCGAGGACGGCGGGCGCCGCGCCAGTCTCAAGCAAACCTTCGGTCTCGAAGGCGGCAACCGGAGCATCGCCGAGATTTTCGGTCTCCGCGTCGAGCAGCCGCCCGTAGGGGCCGCCGACGCAATAGGGTTGCAGGGTGAGCTTGAGTTCACTGGACTGAAGCAGGACGGACAGGCCGGTCAGGGTGCGTTCCTCGACCGGCGCAGACGCCAGTGACGAAAGCGCGGTCCAGACATGCTCCTTGGCCTCGGGCGTGACCGTCAGCCCCTCGCGCGTGAGAATCGCCACGATCCAGTCGGCGGCCCAGGCGCGATCCTGTGTGTGCCCGATACGGGCGAGCGGCTGGAGCAGGACCGGAGCGTCCGCGCCTTCGGTCAGGCGCCCACCGAGGTCATGCCAGTCGCCGCCCATCGCCAGCGTGGCCGCCCGGATTGAGCCGCCGAAGTCGAAGGCAAATACCTGCGCTCCGGCATAGCGCCGGCACTGCAGGGCCATGAGGGCGAGCAGCACGGACTTGCCCGCGCCGGTTGGGCCGACGACAAGGGTGTGGCCCACATCCCCGACATGAAGGGAAAGCCGGAACGGCGTGCTTCCCTCGGTCTTGCCATAGAGCAAGGGAGGGCCACCCAGATGGTCATTCCGTTCCGGCCCTGCCCATACGGCGCTCAGTGGAATCATGTGGGCAAGGTTGAGCGTCGAGACCGGCGGCTGGCGGACATTGGCATAGGCGTGTCCGGGCAGGCTGCCGAGCCATGCGTCAGCCGCGTTGACGGTCTCGGCCATGGCGGTGAAGTCACGGCCCTGAACGATCTTCTCGACCAGGCGCAGCTTCTCTTGCGCCACGCGCGGGTCGGCATCCCAAACGGTGACGGTGGCCGTAACATAGGCCATGCCTGCCACGTCCGCCCCAAGCTCCTGCAACGCCATGTCGGCGTCGAGCGCCTTGTTGGCGGCGTCCGTGTCCACCAAGGCGGACGCCTCGTTCGTCATCACCTCCTTCAAGATCGCGGCGACGCTCTTGCGCTTGGCAAACCATTGCCGCCTGATCTTCGTCAGCAGCCGGGTCGCCTCCGTCTTGTCCATGAGGATGGCGCGGGTGGACCAGCGATAGGGAAAGGCAAGCCGGTTCAGTTCATCGAGAACCCCCGGCGTCGTCGCGGTCGGGAATCCCACGATGGTCAGGATACGCAGATGTGCGTCTCCAAGGCGCGGCTCCAGCCCGCCGGTCAGCGGCTGATCGGCCAGAAGCGCGTCGAGGTACATCGGCACTTCCGGCACGCGGATGCGATGCCGGTTGGTCGATATGGTGGAATGGAGATAGGTCAGCGTGCCGGCATCATCGAGCCAGCGGCACTCCGGCATGAAGCCGTCGAGCAAGGCCAGCACGCGGTCGGTGCGGTCGATGAAGCTGCGCAGCAGCTCCCCTGGATCCACGCCCGCTT
>Ga0180221_1001235_pt1 | contig 17964 bp, 15 predicted proteins | sample eDN5th37CKraftMG_FD_151339 | JGI IMG/M metagenome (GOLD analysis project Ga0180221, IMG submission 151339) | Enriched Miracle-Growth compost microbial communities from Emeryville, California, USA - eDNA 5th pass 37_C Kraft MG (version 2) (version 2) ...
CTTCCATGTGATCTGGACGGTGGCCGCGGTGCCGAGCGAATCGTAGACCGGCATCGACGTGTTGAATGTGTCGTTGACCGCGGCGTCGGCGGGAAGGTTGGCGACCAGCGAGACCGTCGTGGTCGGCGCGCCGCTCACCGCCGCCGAGGCGGTGTTGATCGGCTGCAGCGTCGAGCCGGTGACGACGTTGCCGCTGGAATCGGTCGGCCAGCCCATCAGGTAGTAACCGTTGTTGGTGAGAAATCCGCTGTTGTCCGGGCTGAAGGCGCCGTTGCGGGTGTAAGCGACATTACCGCCGTTCGAGGCGCCCGACACCACGAAGAACCCCTGGCCCTGGATCGCCATGTCGGTCGGGTTGCTGGTCTGCGTCGGCAGGCCCTGCTGGGTGACGTTGGTGCGGCCGGCGATGGTGACGCCGCCGGAGGCGTATTGGCCCGTGCCCGAGGAGCCCGTCACAAGCTGATAGAACAGGCCCGAGGTCGTCTTGTAGGCCGTGGTCGTGGAATTGGCGAGATTATCGCTGACCATGGCCAGCGATTGGCTCTGCGCGCTCATGCCCGAGATAGCGGATTGCAATGCGCCGGAAAGGCTCATGATCTACTCCAACCTCAATGTTCAGGATGTGACGCCGATGACGTTGCTGATGCTGATCGGCACCCCGCCGACGTCGAGCATCGCCGTGCCGCTCGATGTGTCGATGCCGGAAACGGTGCCGGAAACGGTCGAATACCCGTAGACCGAGTTGCCGTTGGCATCGACCGCGGTCACGTGGAGCGTATACTGGCCGCCGTCGGGAAGCTGGGCGCCGCTGTTGGTCGTCCCGTCCCAGGCGATCCTGTTGAGGCCCGCCGACCCCGGCCCGGTGCCGGACCATACGATGTTGCCCGATGCGTCCTGAATGGTGAGCGAGACGCTCTGCGCGGACGAGTTCAGCGAATAGCCGAACATGGCCTGGCCGTTCGTCAGCGTCGTGGTGTCGCCCTTGGCTTCGACCGTGTGGCCGATGTAGTTGACCGAGTTCAGGGTCACGAAGCTGTTGAATGAGGTCAACAGGTTGCCGAACTGATTGTTGAGCGCCTGCTGCTGGTCGAAATTGGCGTAGGAGCTCATCTGGTTGATGAGATCCGAGGTGCTGGTGACGTCGAGCGGGTTCTGGTTCTGGAGCTCGGCGACGATCAGGGTCAGGAAATCCGCCGACGACATCGTAGTGCCCGACGCCTGCGCGACGGCGGAGCCGATGGTGTTTCCGGTTACGGACGAGACGCTCATTGGCAAGCTCCGGCCTGTCGCCGCGCGCCTTTCGGGCGTGGCGGTCGTCGGTTTTGATTGTCGTGTTGAGTTCCGTTTCGCTATTGAAACGGACGGGAACGCGAAATCAGGCAGGCTTTTTGCCGCGTTCCTGCCGTGCGGCGCGCGGGCGCGATCCGCTCAGCGGCCGCGCAGCACGATGCGGCCCGACAGGATGCGCCGCATCAGGGCGGCCGGCGCGGCCACGCGCTTTCCGGCGATCATCCTGCGCAGCGTCGCGGCCTCGCGCAGCAGCGCGCGGGCTTCGGCGGAGTTCCGCGCCAGCGCGCGGGCCCGGTCGCGTTGCGGCGCCGGCCATGTCGAAACGTCCTCGCCGAAGCGGTCCAGGCAATCCTCGAACTCTGCAATCGTCATCGCTACGCCCCCTGCGCCCTCGGTTCGGGCGCATACGCGGCATTTCCAAATCTATTTTCGTTGGGGCGCCGGCGCGGCCGACGCCCGGAATAAAACATCATCGCAAAACCGTGCCCGGACCGGACGACGGTCCGGGCGCACGCGGCCGGACGGCTCAGGCCTTGACCTTGGCGCGCACGTTCGACTCTTCCACCCATTTCCAGGCGTCGCGCAGCTCGGTCAGGGCGCCGATGAGCCGGCGATAATGTTCCGATGCGTTTTTCTGGCCGAACGAGCGCAGGCACGCCAGGATGAGCAGGTTGTAGGTGTTGGCGAGCCGCTCCGCGAGCTTGCCGCCCTTGTCGTAGTCGAGCTGATGGATCAGCCCGCGCAGGATGGTGGTGGCGCGGATCATATGGTTGTGGCCTTCCTCGAAACGCTTGTTCTCGGTGGCGTCGATGGTCCGGCGCAGCGCCAGGATCGCGGTGTCCAGCAGGGCGACGATCGCCGCGAGCGAAGATACCGGCGCTACGTTGCCGCGATAGGCCTGGGCGGCCTGGTGGAAGCGGGCTTGTGGAGTCATCAGGAGCTCTTCTGTTGCAGGAGTGCCGAAAGGAAGTTCAACGTGTTGTTCGCCTGCTGGATGGCAGCCTGATACTTCGCGTACTGGGCTTGCAACTGCCCCTGATAGGCTGCCGCCTGCTGCTGGATGTCGGAAATCTTCTGCTGATAAGTGGTGTCCTGCTGCTGAAGGTTGTTCACCAGGGTCTGCAGCGAGCCCGACAGCGGATTGGAGTTCGTGGACGCGATGCTGTTGATCAGCGCCGCGATGCCGATGGTCGGCGTGATGGTGACCGCTTCCGACGTCGTCCCGGTGAAGGCGAAGGCCATTCCCTGGTAGGCCGTCCCCACCTTGCCGACGAGGGTGTTGCCGGAGATCGAGAACAGCGAGCTGTCGCCGTTCACCGACGCCGAGGTGACGTTCCCCAAGCCGTCGACGGCGATATTGACCACGAAGGGAGTCGAGATCCCGCCGCCGGCCGCGATCGTCCTCAAGTTGGCGGACGAGGTCGTCGCATCGGAGGTCAGCAGGTCCTCGACGCCGGCGAGATTGGTGCTCAGCGCCGTGCTGAGAGTCGAGGAATCCAGCACCAGCTCGTTGCTGGTGTTGAACGACAGCCCGAGGTCGTTGAGCGACATTCCGTTGACGGTGGTGTTAACCGCCGCCTGCATCTGGCTCATGATCCCGCGCAGCGTCGAATCGCCGAACAGCACCGCATCGGACGACGCCGTGCCGTCGGCATTGGTCGCCTGCTGGCTCACGACGAAGTCGCGCACCGCGTTGTAGGCGGACACGAAGCTCTGCATCGCCGTGGTGATCTGGTCCGTGTCGGTATCGATGTTGATGTTGACGGACGTGCCGGCCGGCGTCGGCTGCATCAGGTGAAACGTGACGCCCTGCAGCACGTCGCTGATGTCGTTGGTGTTGCGGGTGAGCGAGATGCCGTCGAGCGTGAACTGGGCGGGCTGCGCGGCCCGCAGGACGTCGGTGAAATTGCCGGAGCCGTCGGTCAGGCCGAGCTGGTTGAGGACGTCGTCGCCGGACACCACGCTGGTGGTGATGTTGGCGGCGGCCTGGGTGGCGGTCAGCACGATCTCGCTCTGCCCGCTCGAAACCTGGACGATCGAAGCCTGCACGTTGGTCGTGCCGGTCGTGTTGTTGATGGCCGCGACGATGTCGCCCAACGTCATGTTGGCGGTGACCGTGACGCTCGCGGCGGCGCCGCCGTCGAGCCCGATCGAGAAGGAACCGTTGAGACCCAGCGCGGTGGTGCTGTCGCCGGACACGATGCCGGCCACCTTATGCGCCTGCGCGAGCTGGCCCACTTCGAGCGTGTAGTCGCCGACCGGCGCGCCGCCCTGCAGGCTGAGGTCGACGATGGAGGACGCGTTGACGTTGCCGTTGCCGGTGATCTCCGCGGCGCGGGCGTTGAACGCGCTGGTCGAGCGGTTGCCGGCGGTGGCGGCGTTGAGCGCCTGGGTCGCCGTCGCGAGGCTCGAAAGCAGCGTCTGGAAATTCTGGTACGCCGAGACCTTGGCGTTGTTGTTGTCGATCTTGGTCTGGATCGCGGTCGTGCTGGCGAGCTTGGCGTTGACCTGGGACTGGATCAGCGCGTTCCAGTCGATATTGGAAAGACTCGATGAGATTGCCGACGTGACGCTGCTCGACGACGATGTCGTACTGGAGCCCGACGAACCCGCTGCGCTCACAGTCATCGTTCAACGTCCTCAAAGGAACGATGGACCGGCCCGAAGGCCGGCCCATCCTAGCCGTCGTGATCAGCCGAGCAGCTTGAGCAGGAACTGCGGCATCTGGTTGGCCGCGGTTTCCGCCGACACCGCGGCCTGGGTCTTCACCTGGGCCGAGGACAGGTTGGACTCTTCCGCCGCGATATCCACGTCCATGATCGCGGAGTGCGCCGCCTGAAGGTTCTGGGTCTGCGTCGAGATCGAATCCGCGCTGAAGTTGAAGCGCGATTCCTGCGCACCGATGAGGGCCCGGGCCGCCGAGACCTTGTCGATCGCGGCGTCGATGTGGGTCAGGGCGGTGTTCGCGCCGCTCTGCGTGCTGATGTTGTCGGAGTCGACGCCGAGCGTCGTGGCGTCAAGCTTGTTGAGCTTGATCTGGATCGTGTCGGCGGAGGTGGTGCCGACCAGAACGTTGACGCCGGACGTGAACGCGCTGCTGCCGTCGAGCAGGCTGATGCCGCTGTAGCGGGTGCCGCTCGCGATGCTGCCGATTTCCGAGACGAGCTGCGAGAACTCGTCGTTGAGGTAGGCGCGGTCGGCGTCCACCACGGTGCCCGACGCCGATTCCGAGGCCAGCGACTTCATGCGCGCGAGAATGTCGCTGATGTTGGAGGCGCCGCCGTCGGCGGTCTGCAGGATCGAGGCCGCCTGGGAGGCGTTGGTCGCGGCCTGCTGGAGGGTGGTCACGTCCGAGGAGATGCGGGTCGCGATGGCGAGGCCGGCGGCGTCGTCGGACGCATGGGTGATGCGCGAACCGGAGGAGAGCTTCGCCAGCGAGCTCGACTCCTGGTTGGCGTTAATGTTCAGGTAACGGACAGCCGCATTGGCGGCCGTATTGGTGGCAATAACGGGCATTTCGTTGCTCCTGGACTGAACGGCGGTTCACGCCGCATGGATTTGCAAATCCTGGCGTGAGACATCCCCCGCCCGTCCCTTCAACGAAGCGACTGTCGCATTCCGGGCGAGAATGGTACCGCTGGCGGAGATTTATGGTTAGCAATCCCCTAACGACTGTCGGATGTCTCCTTCGAACTGGCGCAGCGCCGCCTTGAGCTGCTGGCGTCCGCGCTTCAGGAGCGACTCCACCGCGGACACGGTGGTGTTCATCACCTCGGCGATCTCGCTGTTGCTCATGTCCTCGTGGTACGAGAGGATCACGGCGACGCGCTGCTGCTCCGGCAGCCGCTCGATGGCGTTCTCGAGCAGGCTCGTCACCTCGTTGCGCTGGATGGCGCTCACTGCGTCCGGCTGGGGGTCGACCGGCTCCGGCACCGCGTCCATGTCGTCGCCGCGGGGGCGCCGGCGCAGGTCGATGCAGCGGTTGGTGATGACGAGATAAAGCCAGGTCGAGAACTTGGCGCGGCCTTCCTCCCAGCGTCCGCGATGGGTCCACACCTTGAGGAACGTGTCCTGCACCACGTCCTCGGCGTCGGCGGCGTTGCCCAGGATGCGCAGCGCGATGCTGTAGGCGCGGTCGATGTGGCGCTCGACCAGCATGCGGAACGCCGCCTGGTCGTTGTCGCCGATCCGTTGCAGCAGCCCGTCGTCGTCCTCGCGCAGGCCCACCGGCGGCGCGTCCGGCACCAGCGCCGGCGCCACGACGGCCTTCATGCCGGCCTCCCCGGCAGGCGCCGGCTCCCCCGATGCCAGCGGTACGCAAACTTCCAGCCCATAAGCCATATCGGCTCCTCCCGGTCCCCCACAGCAGCTCGGAACGGCAGACACACTGTGTCAAAGCTTGTACGCACCAACATACCTGATCAGGCGGAAAATTTCCAAATTTTTTCAAATACTTAGTCGGAAATTTCTGCCGCGGCCCCAGGCAAGTTTTGCCGCCCCGCGGGCGCCTTCGCGACGCCGCGCCGGGAGCCGCCGGGACCGCGAAAGCGCAAGCCGGTCAACGCGCTACCGGGCGGGCGATGAGCCCGCAAGCGCCGGACGAACGTCGGAAAGGACGGCCGCGAATCGCGCCGCGCCGAAACGCCGCGCGGCCGGAGGCGGAATGGTTAACAATCCTCAACCTGTCGGGCGCCGCGCGGGCTTTTTATTGCACATGGATAACGCCCGGTTTGACGCGGAGCGTCGTTTATCGAAGCGACACGCGACCCATCACCGACCGTCCATCACCGATGACCCTGCTGGCAGCAAAGCCGATCGTCCCGGCCCGCATCCAAACCCTTGCCGAGCCCCTCGCCTGCTCGTTCGACGTCTTCGACACGTTCCTCGTCCGCCGCTGCACGACGCCGGACGGCGTGTTCGAGCGCGCGTTCGAGCTGTCGCCGGTCGGCCGCTCCCATCCCCGGGCGGCGGCGAGCTACGTCCAGCACCGCATGCAGGCGGAGGCGCGGGCGCGCAGCATCCTCGCGGCCAGGACCAAGTCCTGCGAGGTCACGATCGACGAGATCTACGAGAACTTCCCGTATCGCCTCTTCAGCCTCACGCCCGCCTCGCTGCCGGCGCTGGTTCAGGCGGAGTTCGAGGCCGAGCTCGACCTGTGCCGCGTCAACGCGGAGATGCTGCGCCTCTACGAACAGATGCAGCGCGAGGGCCAGCGCGTCGGCTTCATCTCCGACACCTATTGGAGCGCGGAGCAGATCGGCAAGCTGCTGCGCCAGTTCCATCCCGGCCTGACGTGGGACTTCCTCTACGTCTCGTCGGAGCACCGTACCGGCAAGGGCGAGAAGCTGTTCAGGCGCTACCTGCACGACCAGCGCATCCGCCCGGCCCATGCGCTGCACGTGGGCGACAACGAATATGCGGACGTGAAGGGCGCCAGCCGCCACGGCATCCGCACCCGCCACTATCCCCAGGCGGTCGAGCCTTTCGCCTCGCGGCTCAATCTCGAAACCTCGGTATTCGGACTGCTCAGTTCGAACGGCTTCGACCGGCTCGACCACGGCTTCCGGACGCTGCGCCGGATCGTCGCCGCGCAGGCGGCGCAGAAGACGCCGGCCCACAGCCTCGGCCTCACCGCGGTCGGCCCGGCGTTTCTCGCCTTCGACGCCTTCGTCGCGCGCAAGGTCGAGCACCTGGAGCGCAACGGAGCGAAAGTGGCGGTGGCGTTCCTCGGCCGCGACGGTTTCCTGCCGCACAAGGTCTGGGAGGCGATGCGCAGCCGGCCCGCCGCCTACATCGAGGTCAACCGCCGCGTCAGCCTGGTGGGCTCGGCCAAGACGCTCGACCCGCTGGCGAGCCTGATCGGCCGGATGGGCAAGATCGACGCCGCGATGTTCGCCGACATGGTGAAGTTCACGTCCCCGGCGATCGAGCGGTTCTTCAAGCGATGCCCCGACGGAATCGCGAAAGGGTCGGAGCTCGCCGAGGCGCTTCCGGCGCTGATCCCGAACCGCCAGATCGCGCAGCTATCCCAGGCCATGCGCACGGAGCTGCTCGCCTATCTTCGCGCCGCGATGCCGGAGTTCGAAGATTGCACCGATCTGGTGCTGGTCGATCTCGGCTATTCGGGCAGCGTCCAGAAGGCGCTGCGGCACATCTTCGATCATGAAGGGATCAACAAGCGCCTGCACGGCGCCTATCTGCTCACGATCGACGACGGCTTCAACGACATGGCGGCGGACGATACCGCCGAGGGCTTCATCTCCGACCTCGTGACCACGCCCCATGCCAAGCGCATGCTGACGCGCAACGTCGCGGTGCTGGAGCAGTTGTGCTGCTCGCCGGTCGGCACGGTGCAGGGCTACCGCGACGGCGCGGTGATCCGCGAGCCCGACCCGCGCTCGCAGGCCCAGATCGATCTCGGTCAGACCGTCCAGGAAGGAGCGCTCGCCTTCGTCAGGCACGCCCGGGAGATCGCGCCGGCCTACCGCCTCGACCCGTTCGAGGACCTAGAAGTCGCCGCGCGCTGGAGCGCCGCGATTCTCGGCCGGCTGCTGCTGATGCCCGACCAGGAGGAGCGCACGCTGCTCGGCGCCATGCAGCACGACGTGAACCTGGGCAGCCAGGCCGCCGTGCCGATGCTCGACACCGACCTGTTTTCGACCCTGGCGGCGGCGCGCGGCCTGTCGGCGAGCTTCACCGCGGCCGAGCCGCCGATGTGGCTTGCCGGAACGGTCGCGGACGTGGCGCCGGTGTTCTCGTTTCTCTACCTGCTGTTCGGCGTCAACAAGCTGCCGCTCCAGGCGGTCGACGACATTCCCCATGGCACAGTCAACGTCGGCCTGTTCGCCAGCAAGGGCCGCTCGAGCCTGGCGGCCGTTCCCTGCACCAGGACCGGCTTCGGAGACATCGAAATCCGCATTCCGGTCGCGCGGGAGATGGAGATCGAAACGATCGCCATTCCGCTCGCGGCGATCGCGCCCGAAGGGCTGATCCGGTCGGTGGTCGTGCAGGACGGCGACACGTTGAGAGAGGCCGCGCGCAGCGCCGAGGCGAAGACGTGGCCCGAGAGCCGGTCGACCCTCGCCGGCGTCGAGCGCCTCGGCCGGCACTACCGGACCGGCGCGGACGGCTACCTGCTGATCGACGTCACCGGGATCCGCAAGCCGATGTCGCTGTTCAGCGTCGGGATCACGCCTATCGCCTCCTGCGCGGCGGCCTCGCCCGCCGCCTGATCCGCCGGACCACGTCCATGCTCAAGGACATTATCCTCCTCACCGCCCGCGCCGAGCAGCAGGTCGCGCTGGGAGCGCTGCTGCGCGCGCACAACCCCGCCCTCACCGTCCGCGGCGCGCTCACGGTGGACGACCTGGCGCGGCTCGCGCGCGAGCCCCTGCGCGACGCGCGGCTCATCGCCTTCACCACCGGGACCATCGTGCCCGCCGCCGTGCTCGATGCCTTCGGCCACGGCGCCTACAATTTCCATCCCGGCCCGCCGGACTATCCGGGCTGGGCGCCGGCGCATTTCGCGATCTACGAGCAGGCCAAAACCTTCGGCGCCACCGCCCACGTGATGACCGAGCGCGTCGATGCCGGCCCCATCGTCGGCACCGAGACCTTTCCCATTCCGCCCGACATCGGCGTGCGCCGGCTCGAGGAGCTCGCCTACATCAGCCTTGCCTATCTGTTCTGGCGGCTGTCGAAGGCGCTTGCGACGGAATCCGCGCCGCTGCGCGTGCTGCCGATCCGCTGGAACCCCCGCAAGAGCACGCGCCGCGATTACGCGGAGATGTGCCGCATTCCGATGGACATCTCCAAGGCCGAACTCGACCGCCGCGTGAAAGCCTTCCACGACGATTTCCGCGCCATCTATCCAACCATCGTCCTGCACGGCGTGGAATTCCGCGCCGTCCCGTCCCGCTGACGCGCTCGACCAGATCGGCATCGGTAATCCGCTGAGCATCGGCGGCGAGCGCCGCAACCGCCTCGTCGAACTGGCGCGAGCCGGGCCGGAAGGGTAAAGCTTCCGCCGCCGCAGCCCGGAGCAGCCATGACCGCCACACCGAACGCACGCCCGATGATGAAGCTCGGCCTGTTCATCGAGGGCGGCGGCCACCACATGGCCGCGTGGCGCCACCCCGAGGTCGCCGCCAACGGCCGCATCCGGGTCGAGAGCTTCATGGACGCGGCGCGGACCGCGGAGAACGCCAAGTTCGATATGGTGTTCACCGCCGACACCAACGCCACCTTCGGCTCCGACGACATCGACTACTGGACGCGCAGCAGCGCCGCCTCGCGGCTGGAGCCGCTCACCCTGCTCGGCGCGCTGTCCGCGGTGACGACGCACATCGGCCTCGTCGCCACCATGTCCACAACCTACGCCGAGCCGTTCAGCGTGGCGCGGTTCTTCGCCTCCCTCGACCAGATCAGCCACGGCCGCGCCGGTTGGAACCTCGTCACCTCGCTCAAGGACGCCGAGGCGCAGAACTTCGGCCGGGACGCGCACGCGAGCCACGCCGACCGCTACGCCCGCGCGCGCGAGTTCGCCGAGGTGGTGCTGGGGCTATGGGACTCCTGGGAAGACGATGCCATGGTCTACGACAAAAAGGCCGGCATCTATCTCGATCCCGACAAGCTCCATGTCCTCAACCACCGCGGCAAGCATTTCTCGGTGCGAGGCCCGCTGTTCGTGCAGCGCTCGCCGCAGGGCCGGCCCGTGGTGGTGCAGGCCGGCGGCTCCGAGGAAGGCCGCGAGCTCGCCGCCGAGACCGCCGAGGTCATCTTCACCGTGCAGCAGGAGCTCGGCGCGGCGCGGGCCTTCTACGACGACGTCAAGAAGCGCGCGGCACGCTACGGCCGCGGGCCGGAGGCGATCAAGATCCTGCCGGGCGTGATGCCGGTGGTCGGGGCGACGCGGGCGGAGGCCGCGGCGAAATACGAGGAGCTTCAGGAGCTCATCCAGCCGGAGATCGGCGTCAAGCAGCTGTCGAGCTATTTCGGCATCGACCTGTCGCAGTATCCGATCGACGGCCCGGTGCCGGAGCCCGCGCCGTCCAACGCCGAGCAGGGCCGCATCAAGCTGATCTATGAGCTGGCGCAGCGGGAGAACCTGTCGATCCGCACCCTCTACCAGCGCATCATCGGCCAGCGCGCCCACCGCGTGCTGATCGGAACCGCGGGCGACATCGCCGACGCCTTCGAGGAGTGGTTCACCGGCGGCGCCTGCGACGGCTTCAACGTGCTGCCGCCCACCTTCCCGCGCGACCTGCGCGACTTCTGCGACGGCGTCGTTCCCGAACTCCAGCGGCGCGGCCTGTTCCGCCGGGATTACGAGGGCAAGACGCTGCGCGAGAACCTCGGCCTGCCCTACCCGGTCAACCGCCATACCCTGGCGCGCAGCCGCAAGAACGCGGTGTGATCGCGCCCTGAGCGCCCCATTGCGGAACAGGTATTCCCGTTGACGATGGCACCCGCCCGGTTCCTGCGGTGGCATGCCACGATCGACGTTGTTATGTATCCCGCCCGTCGAATCCAAAGACCCCCGGCCGGTTCCCGCCTGCCGGGGCGGAAAGGTTCTTCCCGTGAGCCAGGCCACGACCACCGCCGTTCCCGCCAAGACCGGCACGACCGCCTTCCCGGTGCTCGCCGCGATCAGCGTCTGCCACCTGCTCAACGACATGATGCAGTCGCTGCTGCCGGCGATCTATCCGATCCTCAAGGGGGGCTTCGACCTGTCGTTCAGCCAGATCGGCCTGCTCACGCTCACCTACCAGGTCGTGGCCTCGCTGCTTCAGCCGGTCATCGGCCTGTTCACCGACAGGCGGCCGCAGCCCTATTCGCTGCCGTTCGGCATGGGCTCGACGCTGCTCGGGCTCGTCACGCTGGCCTTCGCCGCCAACTACGCGATGCTGCTCGTCGGCGCGGTGTTCCTCGGCATCGGCTCGTCGATTTTCCACCCGGAATCGTCGCGGCTGGCGCGGCTCGCCTCGGGCGGCGCGCACGGGCTCGCGCAGTCGCTGTTCCAGGTCGGGGGCAACATCGGCTCGTCGCTCGGCCCGCTGCTGGCCGCGTTCTTCATCCTGCCGCGCGGCCGCGAGAGCCTCGCCTGGTTCGCGCTGGCCGCGCTGGCCGGCATGGCGATCCTCACCGCGCTCGGCCACTGGTACAAGAGCAACGGCCACGCCACGCCGGCCAAGCGCCGCGCCGCGACCGGCCCGGGACGGCTGACGTCGCGCCAGGTGGGCGGCGCCATCGCGGTGCTGATCGCGCTGATCTTCTCCAAGTTCTTCTACCTGGCGAGCATCACCAGCTATTACATCTTCTATCTGATGCACCACTTCGGCCTGCCGACGGAGACGGCGCAGCTCTGCCTGTTCGTGTTCCTCGCCTCCGCCGCGGTGGGGACGTTCATCGGCGGCCCGATCGGCGACAGGATCGGCCGCAAGTCCGTGATCTGGGGCTCGATCCTCGGCGTGGTGCCGTTCACGCTGGCGCTGCCCTATGTCGGGCTCGGGGCGACCATCGCGCTGAGCATCGTCATCGGGCTCGTCCTGTCCTCGGCCTTCTCGGCCATCGTGGTCTATGCCCAGGAGCTGATGCCGGGCCGGGTCGGCATGGTGTCGGGCCTGTTCTTCGGCCTCGCCTTCGGCATGGGCGGCGTCGGCGCCGCGGCGCTCGGCGGGCTCGCCGACCTGACGTCCATCGAGTTCGTCTATCGCGTGTGCTCGTTCCTGCCGCTGATCGGACTGCTCACGGCCTTCCTGCCCGACGTGGAGGGCGTCCGCGCCCGCCCGGCCTGAAGGACCGCTCCGCCGGCGCGCCTTGAGCGGGCGCGCCTTGATCTGCATCAGCCCGGACGGCCATACCGCCCGCGCGGCGGCCATTCCGGCCGGACCGGTTGAATTGGCCGGGCCGCCGGGGCAATTCTTCCCGTTCGGATCGGAGCAAACTTTCGCCGGATGCGGCGGGGGAACGAACAGGCAGGTGCGACATGGCGGATTCTCGACTGGACGTGGCGATCGTGGGCGGCGGCATCGGCGGCCTGTTCGCGGCCAACGCGCTGATCGCCCACGGCTTGCGCGCCGCGGTGTATGAGCAGGCCCCGGCGCTGGGCGAGATCGGCGCCGGCGTCATCGTGACGCCGAACAGCAAGCGCCACCTCGAGCGCGTCGGGCTCGGCGCCGCGGTGGAGAAGTTCGGCGCCCCCGTCGGCGCCAGGTCCCGTTATTTCCGCCAGGACGGCACGCCCATCGCGCCGGTGCAGGTGACCGACTCCTCGGGCCGGAACCCGGTCTACGGCATGCACCGCGCCGACTTCGTCAATCTCCTCGCCGCCGCCCTGCCCGAGGGGGCGGTGCACACCGGCCACCGCGCCGTCGGCTTCGCGCAGGACGCCGACAAGGCGCGCGTCACCTTCGCCAACGGCGCGACGGTCGAAGCCGACGCGGTGGTGGCGGCGGACGGCATCCACTCGGCGCTGCGGGAATACGCCGCGCCGCCGTCGCAGCCGGTGTTCTCGGGCTCGGTCGCCTACCGCGGGCTGGTGCCGGCGGCGCGGGTGCCCGAGTGGCCAACCGACGCGTGGCAGATGTGGCTCGGCCAGGGCAAGCATTTCCTCGTATTCCCGGTGCGCGCCGGAGAGCTCATCAACTTCGTCGGCTTCGTGCCGGCGGACAAGGAGATGAAGGAATCGTGGTCCGCGCCCGGCGACCCGGACGCGCTACGCCGGGAGTTCGCGGGCTGGGACCCGCGCGTCGGCGAGTTGCTCAAGCAGGTCGAGCTGACGTTCCGCTGGGCGCTCTACGACCGCGAGCCGCTGCCGGTCTGGACCAAGGGCCGGCTCACGCTGCTCGGCGACGCCGCGCATCCGATGCTGCCGCACCTCGGCCAGGGCGCCAACCAGGCGATCGAGGACGGCATCGCGCTCGCCACCATCCTTTCGCGCGCGGGCCGAAAGGCCGTTCCGGCGGCGCTCATGGCCTACGAGAACCTGCGCCGCGAGCGGGTGGCGCAGGTCCAGCTCGGCGCGCGCAAGAACGGCATGCGCTACGACTCGGCCTACGCGGACCTCAAGGTGCGCGATGCGGAGATCGCCGCGCACGCCGACTTCCGCAAGGGACTCTACGACCACGACGTGGTCCCGCAGGCGCAGGCCGCGGCGATGGCGCTGGTGGCCTAGCGCCGGGGGCGGCGGCCGCGCCGGCGCGGTCATGCTCATCGACAAGACCGCTTCATTCCGCTCCGCGCGCACGCGCGACCGGCGGCGCTGCAGCGGGGATGATGGGGCAGCGTCGGGCGCGGACGTGGAGAACAGGCGATGCCGACCATCTATCTCGCAGGGCCCTCGGTGTTTGCGCCGGATTCGGCGCGCATTGGGCGCGAGCTCCTCGGGCTTTGCGAGTTGCACGGCCTGCGCGGCATCTATCCGACCGACGACATCCCGCCCGGCGCGACCGATCCCAAGGCGATCTACCGCGCCTGCACCGACGCCATCGGGCGCAGCGACGGCGTGATCGCCGACATCGCTCCGTTCCGCGGCTTCCACATGGACCCGGGAACGGCGTTCGAGATCGGCTATGCCGTCGCCAGGAGCAAGCCCGTTTGGCTCTATGGCTCGCCGCAGGCCATGATCGCGCGCGTGTGGGCGGAGAAGACCGCCGCGGGCTGGCGCGACGCGAAGGGCATGCTGGTCGAGGACTTTGGCTTTCCCGAGAATCTCATGGTGACGGTGCCCGCCGCGGGCATCTTCGATCTCGCCGAACAGGCCATTATCGCGGCCGCGAAGGCGCTCAAGGCCGCGCCTTGATCTCGCGCAAATCCGCCGCGCGGCAGCGATACTCTACTTTAGGCGATGCCGTGCTTTAATTGACCGCCCTTTTCACGGTTGATACTGTGAAATCACGCAATCCGAGCCCCCGCCGGGGATTTCTGGGAGGAGCCGTCCATGAAACAGGTTGGCATGAGCGTTGCCGCGACACTGTGGGGTCTCGCCCTCGCCGCCGCGCCCGGAGCGGCCAACGCCGCCGACATCGTGCTCGGCGCCTCCGTCCAGCTGACGGGCTCCCTCGCCAACACCGGCCGCTACTACAAGGACGCCTACGAGTTCGCCATCGAGAAGATCAACGCGGCGGGCGGCGTCAAGGTCGGCGGCGAGCAGCGCAAGCTCGCGCTCAAGATGTACGACAACCAGTCCGACGTGAACCTGAGCGTGCGCCAGTACACGCAGCTCGTCTCGCAGGACAAGGTCGATCTCCTGCTCGGCCCGTTCGCCAGCAACTTCGCGCTCGCCGATTCCGCGGTCTCGGAGAAATACAAGATCCCCATGGTCCAGGGCGGCGGCGCCTCGGACCAGATCTTCTCGCGCAAGTTCCGCTACATCTTCGGCACGCTGGCGCCGGCCAGCAACTACTTCGGCTCGACCGTGACGATGCTGACCAAGCTCAGCCCGGCGCCGAAGTCGGTCGCGCTGCTCTACGCCGACGACGCATTCGACGTCTCGGTGGCGGACGGCACCCGCCCGCTGCTGAAGGCCGCGGGCCTGACCACGGCGATCGACGAGCGCTACACGTCGAACGCCAGCGACTTCAACTCGCTGCTCTCGCGCATCAGGAGCGCCAACGTCGACGTCGTGCTGGTCGCCGGCCACGAGACCGAGATCCTCAATTTCGTGCGCCAGGCCAAGAGCCTGTCGGTGGCGCCGAAGCTCTATTCGTTCACCGTCGGCGTGCCCAGCGAGGACTTCCGCAAGGCGCTCGGCAAGGACGCCGACTACGCCTTCGGCATGACCGCCTGGCTCCCCGAGCCGAGCCTGAAGGACAGGTGGTTCGGCGACGCCGAACGCTTCGCGCAGGGCTACAAGGCCAAGTTCGGCTACGACCCGGACTATCACGCCGCCTCGGGCGCGGCCGACGTCGAGGCGCTGGCGGCGGCGATCGAGAGCGCCGGCTCCGCCGAGCCGGAGAAGGTGCGCGACGCGCTCGCCAAGCTGAAAATGCCGAGCCTCTACGGCACGCTGGCGTTCGCGGACAACGGCCAGATCGATCTGCCGCAGGTCGTGATCCAGGTGCAGGGCGACGATCTGGCGCCGGTGTTCGGCGCCGACGGCTTCATCAAGAAGCCGAAGTACCCGATGCCGGCCTGGAACGCCCGCTGATCCAGTCCTGCGCCACGCCGCGCGCGGAGGGGCCGCTTCGTGGATCTGCTCGCGCAAGTCCTTGTCAACGGCATCCTCCTGGGCGGCCTCTACGCCATCATGGCGCAGGGGCTCGCGCTCGTGTGGGGCGTGCTCAACATCGTCAACCTGGCCCACGGCGCGTTCATCATGCTCGGGGCCTACCTGTCGTGGCACCTTTACCAGTACCTCGGCATCGACCCGTTCCTCGGCCTGCCGATCACGGCGGTGGTGATGTTCGCGGTGGGCTACGCGGTGCAGCGCGGGCTCCTGAACCTCGTGGTCCGCGCCCCGATGTTCAACACGCTGCTGATGACGTTCGGGCTCGAGGTGGTGCTGACCTATCTCGCCCAGTTCGCTTTCTCCGCCGACTTCCGCACCATCAACCCGCCCTACGCCGGCAGCAACGTCGCGCTCGGCCCCGTGGTCGTGCCGATGGCGCGGCTGATGGCGTTCGGCGCGGCGCTGGCGCTGAGCATCGGCATGTGGCTGTTCCTGCTGCACTCGCGGCTCGGCCGCGCGATCCGCGCGACGGCGCAGAATCTGGTGGCGGCGCGGCTCTACGGCGTCGAGCCGCGGCATCTCTACGCCATGACCTTCGGCATCGGCATCGGCATCGCCGGCGCGGCGGGCGGGCTCTACGGCACCATCTCCCAGATCAATCCCTACATCGGCGGCGCGCTGACGGCGAAATCCTTCGCCATCTCCATCATCGGCGGCCTCGACAACCCGCTCGGCGTCGTGGTCGGCGGCCTGATCCTCGGCATCATCGAATCGCTCGCGCTGCTTTACGTCGGCGCCACGTTCGGCGATGTGGCGAGCTTCGGCGTGCTCGTCGCCGTGCTCATCGCGAGGCCGAACGGCCTCCTGGGAAGGACCGCGTGACCAGGCCCCTCGTCTTCGCGATCGCCGCGCTGGTCGTGCTGGCGGCCGTGCCCTGGATGGGCTCCGACGTGCTGTTGCAGTTCGGCATCAACGCGCTGCTGCTCGCCGTGCTGGCGCAGGGCTGGAACATCATCGGCGGGTTCTGCGGCTACGCCTCGTTCGGCAACTCGACCTTCTACGGGCTCGGCAGCTACGGCGTCGCTATCGCCATGGTGCAGTGGGACCTGCCGTTCGCGGTCGGCCTCGCCTTCGGCGTCGTCCTCGCCGTGATGTTCGCGCTAATGCTCGGCGTGCCGGTGCTGCGGCTCAAGGGCCATTATTTCGCCATCGCCACGCTGGCGCTCGCGCTGGTGATGACGGCAATCGTCTCCAACATCGGAATCGCCGGCCAGAACATCGGCCTCGTCATGCCGCCGCTCAACAACGACGCCCTGTTCTACGAGATGGCCCTGGCGCTGCTCGCGGCGGCGACCGGAACGGTGCTCTGGCTCTCGCGCAGCCGGTTCGGCTTCGGCCTCATCGCCATCCGCGAGAACGAGGAGGCCGCCGCCGTCATGGGCGTCAACACCACGCTCTACAAGGTGACGGCGTTCACGCTCTCCGGCGTGTTCAGCGCGCTGGCCGGCGGCATCCACGCCTACTGGATCACGTTTCTCGATCCCGATAGCGCCTTCGACATCAGCCTCAACGTCAAGATGATCATCATGGCGGTGTTCGGCGGACCGGGAACGGTGCTCGGCCCGGTGGTCGGCGCTTTCGTTCTCTCCGGCGTGTTCGAGGTGCTCGCCAGCAAGCTGACCACGGTCGCCGGCATCTTCTTCGGCGTCGTGGTGGTCGCCGCCGTCATCCTGATGCCGCGCGGGCTCGCGGACCTGTTCTACCGCTTCCGCACCTCCGGCTGGCGCTACTTCGCCGAAAACATCCGGGCCTACCGGCTATGAGCGTCATCCTCGAGGCGGTGGCGCTGACGCGGCGGTTCGCCGGGCTGGTGGCCGTCGATGCAGTCAGCTTCGGCCTCAACGCCGGCGAAATCCTCGGCGTCATCGGCCCGAACGGCGCGGGCAAGACCACGCTCGTCAGCCTCATCAGCGGAACGCTGGCGCCGACCTCCGGCGACGTGCTGTTCGAGGGCCGCTCGATGCTCAACCTCTCGCCCTACCAGCGGGGACGGCTTGGCATCGGCCGCACCTTCCAGATCATGAAGCCGTTCCCCGGCCTCTCCGTGCTCGACAACGTCGCGATCGGCGCCCTGTTCGGCCATGGCGGCAGCGGACGCGGCCTTGCCGAGGCGCGCGAGCTGGCGCGCACCCAGCTCGACTTCGTCGGCCTCGGCGCCGTGGCCGACCGCCGCGCCGACGAGCTGGGCGGCCCCGGCCGCAAGCGCCTGGAGCTCGCCAAGGCGCTCGCCACCCAGCCCAAGGCGCTGCTGTGCGACGAGGTGATGGCCGGGCTGAACCTGGTCGAGATCGACGAGGTCATCGACATCATCCGGCGCGTGCGCGACAGCGGCGTCAGCGTGCTCGTCATCGAGCACGTCATCAAGGCGATCCGCAGCCTGTCGGACCGGCTGCTCGTGCTTCACCACGGCGAGAAGATCGCGGAGGGCACGCCCGAGGCCGTGC
>Ga0180221_1001236_pt1 | contig 17958 bp, 21 predicted proteins | sample eDN5th37CKraftMG_FD_151339 | JGI IMG/M metagenome (GOLD analysis project Ga0180221, IMG submission 151339) | Enriched Miracle-Growth compost microbial communities from Emeryville, California, USA - eDNA 5th pass 37_C Kraft MG (version 2) (version 2) ...
GCATCACCGCGACCAGGTCGCCGTCCTGCTCCAGGTCGATGAACAGCCGGATCGGCTCGCCGTGGCCGCGGCCGCCGGGCAGCTTTCCGGCATCGAGCGTGTAGAAGCGGCCGTTGGTCGCGAAGGCGAGAATCTTCGAGGTGGTCTCTGCCGGGAACGCGAAGCGCAGCCCGTCGTCGGCCTTGAAGGCGACGCCCGAGAGGTCGCCGACGTGGCCGCGCAGCGTGCGGATCCAGCCCTTCTGCGAGACCACGACGGTGATCGGCTCGCGCACCGCCATGGCCTCCTCGATGGCCGCCACGTCGTGCTCGGGAGCCTCGGCGAAGGTGGTGCGGCGCTTGCCGAGCGCCGTCTTCGGACCGAACGACTCGCGCACCGCCCTGATCTCGCCGGCGATCGTCTTCCACTGCTCGGGCTCGGACCGGACGAGGTCCTGCAGCGCCCGCTTCTCGGCGCGGAGGTTCCTGTCCTCGGTCCTGATCTCCATCTCCTCGAGCTTGCGCAGGTTGCGCAGCCGCATGTTGAGGATGGAATCGGCCTGCAGGTCGGTGAGCTTGAAGGTCTTGACCAGCACCGGCTTGGGCTCATCCTCGGTACGGATGATGCGGATGACCTTGTCGAGGTTGAGATAGGCGACGAGATAGCCGCCCAGGACTTCGAGCCGGTGCTCGATCTGGCCGAGCCGGTGGCGCGAGCGCCGCAGCAGCACCTCGCGACGGTGGTCGAGCCACTCGCGCAGCGCCTCCGCGAGGTTCACCACGCGGGGGACGCGGCCCTTCACCAGCACGTTCATGTTGAGCGGAATGCGGCTTTCGAGCTCGGTGAGCTTGAACAGCGATTCCATGAGGATTTCGGCGTCGACCGTGCGCGCGCGCGGCTCGATGACGAGGCGCACGTCCTCCGCCGACTCGTCGCGGATGTCGGCGACCAGCGGCAGCTTCTTCTCGTTGATGAGCTCCGCCATCCGCTCGACGAGCCGCGACTTCTGCACCAGCCACGGGATTTCGGTGACCACGATCTGGTAGGTGCCGCGACCGGTGTCCTCCTTCGCCCAGCGCGCGCGCACGCGGAACGAGCCGCGGCCGGTGGCATAGGCCTCGGCGATGGCCTCGCGCGGATCGACCACGATGCCGCCGGTGGGGAAGTCCGGCCCCTGCACGTATTTCAGGAGCGTCCGGGGCCGCGCGTTGGGATTGTCGATCAGGAACAGCGCGGCGTCGCACAGCTCCGCGGCGTTGTGCGGCGGGATCGCGGTCGCCATGCCGACGGCGATGCCCTGGGAGCCGTTGGCCAGCAGGTTGGGGAACGCGCCCGGCAGCACCACGGGCTCGGTCTCGCTGCCGTCGTAGGTCGGGCGGAAATCGACCGCGTCCTCGTCGAGGCCGTCGAGGAGGAGCCGCGCCACCTCGGTCATGCGCGATTCGGTGTAGCGCATGGCGGCGGGGTTATCGCCGTCGATATTGCCGAAATTGCCCTGCCCGTCGATCAGCGGATAGCGCTGCGCGAACTCCTGGGCGAGCCGCACCAGCGCGTCGTAGACCGCCTGGTCGCCGTGGGGATGGAACTTGCCGATGACGTCGCCGACCACGCGGGCGCTCTTCTTGAACGCCTGGCCGGGATCGAGCCGCAACTGCCGCATGGCGTAGAGCAGCCGGCGGTGCACCGGCTTGAGGCCGTCGCGCGCGTCGGGCAGCGCGCGGTTCATGATGGTCGAGAGCGCGTAGGCGAGATAGCGTTCTTCCAGCGCCTCGCGCAACGCGATCTCCTGCACGTCGTCCGGCGGCGGCGGGGGAATCAGTTGCTTGCCCATGGCGGTCCATTACAGTGGGCAGCCTCGCCGAACAACCTCGGCTGCGGTGCAGCATGGCCGCGGGGTTCCCCAAGGAGAATTTTCCTGAATGGCCGATGAATGGCCCCGCCACGAGATGTTCGCAATCGTTGCGGCATCATGCCCCTCCGAGAATCGCGATCCGACGCGCTGCTGCGCGATTGGAGATGCGATGAACAGGAGTGCGTGATGCGCCGGCTCGTCATGATCGCTGTTGCGGTGGCGATCGCCGGCGCAGGCGTTGCAGCGGCGGACCGCGCGCGTGCGGCAGGCGCGTGGCCGCGCATGGTGAACGGGCAGGTCGCGACCATCGACCCGTTCGGCCATGTCGCCTGCCGGCGGCGTAGCTGGCACGGCTGGGGCTGGTATCCCTGCCGCACCTACTACGCTCCGCGATACGGTGCCTACGGGTCGTTCCGGCGGCCCTACCGGTACGGCTATCGCGGCTGGCATCGCCACTGGTGGTAATGGGCGTTAAACGCAGAACGGCAACACAAGGAGAGACGGACCATGAAAACCATACTTTGCTCTGCCCTGGTGGCGGTTGCGCTCGGCGCCTTCGGCGCCGCGGCCGCATCGGCCGCGCCGATCAGCCCGGCGCCGATCGCCAATGCCGCCGGCAGCGTCGATGGCGTGCAGAAGGTCTGGTACGACCGCTGGGGCCGCTGGCATCCGAACCGCGGGCCCGTCGTGGTGCGGCGCTGCCGTCCCGTGCGCGTGTGCGGCCCGCGCGGCTGCGCCTGGGTCCGTCGCTGCTTCTGATCGCCGCGGACAATCCGATTACGGAAAGGCCGGCCCCGCGCCGGCCTTTCTTTTTCACGCCGCCGCGCTGCGCAGCGCCGAGGCGATGAAGCGCGCCCGCGCGTCGGCGAGCGCAAGCCCGCGCGGCTCCAGCGCGTGGCGCGACAGGAAATAGCCGGTGAGCGCGAATCCCTCGGCCAGCGCCGCCGCGTCCGGCGGCGGCGCTGCCTCCTCGCGCAGGAACGCGGGCAGGTGCAGCAGCCTGTCGCGCCATGCCTCGCCGGCCGCGCGCGACACCGCGCGGCCCGACTTCGGCGACACATAGGCGAGGTCCTCGGTCGCGCCGGTGGCGGCGCAGGAATAGAGGTCGAGGCCGAAGCCGAGCTCGGCCAGCAGGTCGAGCTCGAAGCGCACCATGCGCTCCGCCACGTCGAGCGGCGCGTCGAGGCGGGCGACGATGGCGTCGAGCGCCTCGTAGACGGACTCGTGCGGGTCGCGCTCGGGCAGGAGCCGCGTCAGCGCCGCGAGATGGGTCACCGCATAGACCGCGTGCGCCGCGCCGAGGAAATGGCCGGCGCGCAGGTCGATGCCCTCGACGCTGTAGTTGCCGAGATGCTCGTCGAGCCGCGCCCGCCACACCGCGCGCAGCCGGTTGCCGGGCTGGAGCACCGGCCGCAGCCGCGTCCCCGCCCCGCCCCGCACCAGGCCGAGATGGCGGCCGTGGCCGCGCGTCATCAGCTCGACGATGGCGTTGCCCTCGCCGTGCCTGCGCGTGCCGAGCACGATGCCCTCGTCGGTCCATTCCATGACTCAGGGACCTTCCGCGCCCATTCTACTCCCGCGGAAATTCGAGGCCCATCTCGCGATAGCGCTCCGGGTCGTCGCCCCAGCCCTCGCGCACCTTGACGAACAGGAACAGATGGACCGGCCGCTCGAACAGCCCGGCCAATTCCTTGCGCGCCTCCGCGCCGATGGCCTTGATGGTGCGGCCGCCGGCACCGAGCACGATCTTGCGCTGGCTCTCGCGCTCCACGTAGATCGTCTGCTCGATGCGCACCGCGCCGTCGCGCAGGTCCTTCCAGCTCTCGGTCTCGACCGTGAGCTGGTACGGCAGCTCCTGGTGCAGCCGCAGGAACAGCTTCTCGCGGGTGATCTCGGCGGCGAGGCTGCGCGAGGGCGCGTCGGCGATCTGGTCCTCGGGAAACAGCCACGGACCTTCCGGCACCGCCTGCGCGAGATGATGCTTGAGGTCGGCGACGCCCGAGCCGTTGAGCGCCGAGACCATGAAGGTGGCGGCGAACGCAAGCGCCTCGTTGGCCCGCGCGGCGAGCGCCAGCAGCGACGGCTTGTCCACCGTGTCGACCTTGTTGATGACCAGCACCTTGGGCTGGCGCACGTCGGCGAGCCTGGCGAACAGCGCCCCGGCGTCCTCGTCGAGGCCGCGCCGGGCGTCGATCAGCGCGCAGACGAGGTCGGCGTCGTGGGCGCCGGCCCAGGCCGTGGTCACCATGGCGCGGTCGAGCCTGCGGCGCGGCGCGAAGATGCCGGGCGTATCGACCAGCACGATCTGCGCGGGCCCCTCCATGGCGATGCCGCGCACCAGCGCGCGCGTGGTCTGCACCTTGGGCGTGACGATGGTCACCTTGGCGCCGACCAGCGCGTTGACCAGCGTCGATTTGCCGACATTGGGCGCGCCGATCAGGGCGACGAAGCCGCAGCGGGTCGGCCCCGCCGGCGCCGCGGCCGTCTCCGCGCCCTCGTCCGTCATGGCGCGGCCTTCCTGTCCGCCGCCGGCTCGACGCCCTCCTGCGCCAGGAGCGCGGCGGCGGCGGCCTGCTCGGCCGCGCGCTTGGAGCGGCCGCGGCCCTCGGCGGGCGCGCGGTCCGGCAGCTCCACGGTGACGCGGAACTCGGGATTGTGGTGCGGGCCCGAGCGCTCGATCTCCTTGTAGACCGGCGTGGGCAGGCCGCGCGCCTGCGCCCACTCCTGCAGCGCGGTCTTGGCGTCGCGCGGCGGCCGCGCCAGGGCGCGCATGCGCTCGCCCCAGAATCGCTCGACCAGCGCCGAGGCCGCGGCATAGCCGCCGTCCAGGAACACCGCGCCGACCAGCGCCTCGCAGACGTCGGCGAGGATCGCGGTGCGCTTGCGGCCGCCGGCGTTCAGCTCCGAGCTGCCGAGCCGGACGGCGGCGCCGAGATCCATCTCGCGGGCCACCTCGGCGCAGGTCTCCTTGCGCACCAGCTCGGCGAGGCGCTTGGACAGCTCGCCCTCGTCGGCCTTGGGATAGGCGCGCAGCAGCATGTCGGAGACGGCGAGGCCGAGCACGCGGTCGCCGAGGAACTCGAAGCGCTGGTAGCTGCCGGTGCGGCTGCGCCCCGACAGCGCGGAGATGTGGGTCAGCGCGCGATCGAGCAGTGTTTCGTCGGTGAAGCGGTAGCCGATCCGATCAACCAGGACGCCGGTATTGGTTGTCGCCTTGCGACTCATCGGACGATTTTCAGCAGCCTGCTCCAGCGCACGGTCCACGGCCATTCCCAGAACTTCCAGGCCGGCTCGCCGCCGCCCACGGAGAAGAAGATGATCTGGGCCTTGCCGACGATGTTTTCGACCGGGACAGGCCCGACGCCGCCGTTGTAGCCCGAAGGCACGCGGCTGTCGGTCGAGTTGTCGCGATTGTCGCCCATCATGAAATAGTGGCCGGGCGGCACCGTGTAGACGGAGCCCTTGGGCTTCGGCCAGTCGTCGAGGCCGCCGCAGTCGCCCTCGTCGGGCGCCTCGCAGGGCCGCAGGTCGAGGGTCTCGTAGCTGACGCCGTTGGGCAGCGTCTCGCGCCAGCGCTTGATCGGCTGGCCGGGGGGGAACAGCGGGGAGTCGTTGTCGTCGTTGATCCACGGCTCGACCGGCTCGCGCTTCACCGGCTCGCCGTTGATGACGACCTGGCCCTTCACGACCTGGATGCGGTCGCCCGGCAGGCCGATGACGCGCTTGATGTAATCGACCGACTCGTCGCTCGGCAGCCGGAACACCACCACGTCGCCGCGCTGGGGCGTCAGGCCGCCCGGCACGCGCCCGGAGAACACGTCGAGATTGATGGGGAACGAATACTTGCTGTAGCCGTAGCTGTACTTGGAGACGAACAGGTAGTCGCCGACCAGCAGCGTCGCCTCCATCGAGCCGGACGGGATGTTGAAGGGCTGGAACAGGAAGGTGCGGATCACCAGCGCGATGATGAGGGCGTGGATGACGACGCGGACGGTTTCGACAAAACCGCCCTCCTTGCGCTTCTGCTCGTTCGACACGCTCATTTCTCTCTCGCGGAGGGCCTTCGGGCACAGCCAAAAGATCGTCTCGGCGCGGCCGCCGGTCGTCGCCACCGGCTTTGACTTAACGCCATGTTTTCAAGCTGTTACCGGAGACTCTGGATGTCGGACTCAAGCCGCCCGGCAAGCCGGGAGCGTCCGTCTTGTAACGGCTTCCCCGCCAAGGCGCAACGAATGGTGACGGTTTCATGGCGCGCGCGGAACGGCGGTGATGATCACCATCGCCTGCGCGATGGGATACTCGTCGGTGATGGTCAGATCGATGCGGGCCTCGCAGCCCGGCGGGGTGAGCGTTTCGAGCCGGCGCAGCGCCCCGCCGGTGAGCCGCATGGTCGGCCGGCCGCCCGGCAGGTTGACCACGCCCATGTCGCGCCACCACACCCCGTGGCTGATGCCGGTGCCGAGCGCCTTGGCGCAGGCCTCCTTGGCGGCGAACCGCTTGGCGTAGGTATCGACGCGGCGAGCGCGGCGCTCGGCCTTGGCGCGTTCCACGTCGGTGAAGATGCGGGACAGGAACCGCTCGCCGTGGCGCTCGATGACCTTCTCCACGCGCCGCACGTCGATCAGGTCCGAGCCGACGCCGATGATCATGGCGCCGCCCTCCCCGCGGCCGCGCCCTGGCGGCCGCGGTCCATGGCCGCGCGCATCTTCCTCACCACCGCCTCCAGCCCGACGAACACCGCGTCGCCGATCATGTAATGGCCGATGTTCAGCTCGACGATCTCCGGCAGCGCCGCGATCGCCTCCGCGGTCACGTAATCGAGGCCGTGGCCGGCGTGGACCTCGAGCCCGAGCCTCTTCGCCAGCGCCGCGCCCGCGACGATGCGCCTGAATTCGAACGCGGCGACCTCGGCGTTGCGGTCCTGCACGGCGTCGCACCAGCTTCCGGTGTGGATCTCGACGACCGGCGCGCCGAGCCGCGCCGCCATCTCGATCTGCGGGGCGTCGGCGGCGATGAACAGCGAGACGCGGATGCCGCCGCGCTTGAGCGCCTCCACGGCGCGGCCGATCTGGTCGCGCTGGGCCACCACGTCGAGTCCGCCCTCGGTGGTGCGTTCCTCGCGCCGCTCCGGCACCAGGCAGGCGGCGTGCGGCCTCGTCGCCAGGGCGATCGCCACCATCTCGTCGGTCGCGGCCATCTCCAGGTTGAGCGGCCTGGCGATACGCGCCTTGAGCCGGGCGATGTCGTCGTCGCGGATGTGGCGGCGGTCCTCGCGCAGGTGCGCCGTGATGCCGTCAGCGCCGGCGGCGACCGCCATCTCGGCGGCGTGCAGCGGATCGGGGTGGCGGCCGCCCCGCGCGTTGCGCAGCGTCGCGACGTGATCGATGTTGACGCCGAGGCGAAGGGAGGATGCGGGCACGGGCTCTATCCGATGACGCGCTCGACGGCCGCGACCACGGTCTTGGCGCGCAACTGCGCGATGATCGAGGTCAGGTGCTTGAGGTCGTAGACTTCGAGGTCGATGGTGACGCAGGTGAAGTCGGGCGCCTTGCGCTCCATCTTGATGTTGTCGATGTTGCCGTCGTGCTCGGCGATCACCTGGGTGATCTGGGCGAGCGAGCCCGGCTCGTTGACGGATTCCACCGCGAGCCGCGCCGGGAACCGCTGCGCGTTCTCGGCCACGTCCCAGCGCACGTCCAGCCAGCGGTCCGGCGCGTCCTCGAACCGGGCCAGCGTCGGCGATTGGATCGGGTAGATGGTGATGGCCTCGCCCGGCGTCATGATGCCGACGATGCGGTCGCCGGGCACGGCGCCGCCGGGCGCGAAGCGCACCGGCAGGTCGCTGTTGATGCCGCGGATCGGGATCGAGCCGGGATCGGAGTCCTCGTGCGGCACGCGGAACATGACGTTCTTGGCCTTGCGCAGCCCGAACCAGCCGCTGTCCGTCTTCGGCAGCGCCGCCGGCACGCGCTCGTCCTTGTAGTCGGGATACATGGCGCGCACCACGTCCGACGCCTTCATCTCCTGGCGCCCCACCGCCGCGAACACCTCGTCCATGGACGAGCGCGCGAGCCGCGGCAGCGCGCCGGTGAGCCGCTCGTCGGAATACTCGCGCTTGGCGCGCTGGCACAGCCGCTCGACCAGGCGGCGGCCGAGCCCGGCGTATTGCGCGCGCACCGCGACGCGGGTGGCGCGGCGGATCGCGGCCCGCGCCTTGCCGGTGACGACGATGGATTCCCAGGCCGCCGGCGGGGCGAGCTGCGCCTTGGAGATCAGGACCTCCACCTCGTCGCCGTTCTGGAGCTGCGAGGTCAGCGGCGCGATCTTGCCGTTGATCTTGCAGCCCACGGCCTCGTTGCCGATGTCGGTGTGCACCGCGTAGGCGAAGTCGATGGGCGTGGCGTTGCGCGGCAGCGCGATCAGCTTGCCCTTGGGCGTGAAGCAGAACACCTGGTCGTGGAACAGCTCGAGCTTGGTGTGCTCCAGGAACTCTTCCGAGTTGGAGCCCTCGGCCAGGAGCTCGATGGTGCGGCGCAGCCAGGCATAGGCGTTGCTCTCGCGGGACAGCATCTCGCTCGGCGAGCCGTCGGCGTCCTTGTAGAGCGCGTGGGCGGCGATGCCGTATTCGGCGATCTCGTCCATCTCCTCGGTGCGCACCTGGAGCTCAACGCGCTGGCGGCCGGGGCCGATCACCGTGGTGTGGATCGAGCGGTAGTCGTTCTGCTTGGGCGTCGAGATGTAATCCTTGAACCGGCCGGGCACCACCGGCCAGGTCATGTGGATGATGCCGAGCGCCTCGTAGCACTGGGCCGCGGTCTTGACGATGACGCGGAAGCCGAAGATGTCCGACAGTTGCTCGAAGCCGACCGCCTTGCGCTCCATCTTGCGCCACACCGAATAGGCGCGCTTGCGCCGGCTCTTGACGCGGGCGACGATGCCGCGGTCGGCAAGCTTCTTGGTGAGCTGGCGCTCGATCTCGTCGATCAGGTCGCTGTTGCGCTCCGCCATCTCGTCGAGGCGGCGGCTGATGACGCGGTAGGCGTCGGGCTGCAGCTCCTGGAACGCCAGGTTCTCCAGCTCCTCGCGCATCTCGTACATGCCGATGCGGCCGGCGAGCGGGGCGTAGATCTCCAGCGTCTCCTCGGCGGTGCGCTGGCGCGCCTCCGGCCGCATGTAGGAGAGCGTGCGCATGTTGTGCAGCCGGTCGGCGAGCTTGACCAGCAGCACGCGCACGTCGGCGGCGATGGCGAGCAGCAGCTTGCGCAGGTTCTCGGCCTGCTTGGCCTCGCGGGTGACGAGGTCGAGCTTCTTGAGCTTGGTGAGGCCGTCCACCAGGCCGCCGATGTCCTTGCCGAACAACTGGTCGATCTCGGCGCGGGTCGCCTCGGTGTCCTCGATGGTGTCGTGGAGCAGCGCCGCGACGATGGTGGCGTCGTCGAGCTTGTGGTCGGTGAGGATCGCCGCGACCTCGAGCGGATGGGAGAAATACGGGTCGCCCGAGGCGCGCTTCTGCTCGCCGTGCGCCTTCATGGCGTAGACGTAGGCGCGGTTGAGCAGGTCCTCGTTGACGTTGGGATTGTATTTGCGGACGCGGTCGACCAGCTCGTACTGGCGCATCATCCGCGCCGGCGTCCGGCGCGTCGTCCCCGGCGTCAGCGCCTGCCCGACGATGGCGCGGCCGCGGTCGAGCGGGGCCCGCGAGCGGGCCTGGTTCTGCATGCGCGGAAGATCGGTCGGCGAGCGTGCCATGACGATAAGGTAGCACGCATCAGGGCGCGTGCCAGATTGAAATGGGCATGACGCGCGCGCGCCGGCGCGGCGGAACATGGTTCATGAAACGACAACGGCCCGGAGGTCCGGGCCGCTGCAACGCTTCGCCGCGGGCGGAGCGGGACTATTCCTCGTCGTCGGGCTCCGGCGGCTCCGGGCGCTGCTCGGGCGGGGCGAGCCCCTCGAGGCCGCGCAGCAGCTCCTCCTCCGTCATGCGATCCACGACCACCTCGTTGTCGTCGGACTCCGCCTTCTCGCCGTTGGCGCCGATCAGCGGCATGGCCTCGGGCTCGGGCTCGTCCACCTCGACGTACTTCTGCAGCGAGTGCACCAGCTCTTCCTTGAGGTCGTCCGGCGAAATCGTCTGCTCGGCGATCTCGCGCAGGGCGACCACCGGGTTCTTGTCGTTGTCGCGATCCACCGTGATCTGCGCGCCGGACGAGACCATGCGGGCGCGGTGCGCCGCCAGCAGCACCAGATCGAAGCGGTTGTTCACCTTGTCGATGCAGTCTTCCACCGTGACTCGGGCCATCGGCTCGTCACTCCTTCGCTCGGAAATTCGCTGAATTGGCCGGCTAGATAGGCGCGCGGCCGCGAAAATGCAAGGCAAATCAATCCCCAGCATGCCCGTGTGGCGGATTATTAACTTGGCGGGCCCATCACGCTCTGTTAGGGCACATAAGAGCCACAATCGCCGGCTTGCTCGGCGGTCGCGGCGGCCCGCCGCGGCGTTTTCATGCTGCGGCATCGGACCGGCCCTTTGTGCGTCGTCGACGCCGGCATTGCAGACCCTGGAACGGCCGGCGGCCTGACCCTGCACGATTCGCCCACTGACCCATCGACGGGGATTTTCCGCTCCTTCGTCACGACAAAACGAGAAAAACCATGACAGTACCCGGCGAGAAGATCGCTTTGTTCATCGACGGCGCCAACCTTTACGCAACCGCGAAATCCCTCGGCTTCGACATCGATTACAAGCGCCTGCTGCGCGAATTCCAGTCGCGCGGCTACCTGGTCCGCGCGTTCTATTATACCGCGGTGATCGAGGACCAGGAATATTCCTCGATCCGGCCGCTGATCGATTGGCTCGACTACAACGGCTATACCGTCGTCACCAAGGCGACCAAGGAGTTCGTGGACCAGACCGGCCGCCGCAAGGTGAAGGGCAACATGGACATCGAGCTCGCCGTGGACGCCATGGAGCTGGCCGGCGCCATCGACCACATGGTGCTGTTCTCCGGCGACGGCGACTTCCGCTCGCTGGTCGAGGCGGTGCAGCGCCGCGGCGTACGCGTCACTGTGGTCTCCACCATCTCGACCCAGCCGCCCATGGTGGCGGACGAGTTGCGCCGCCAGGCCGACGTGTTCCTCGACATCGCCGAGCTGCAGTCCAAGGTCGGCCGCGATCCCTCCGAGCGGACGCCGCGCGAGCCCCGCGAGGCGCCCGGCCGCGAGCCGCGCCACACGCCGCAGTTCCTCCAGCGCAGCACCAGCCGCGCGCCGGTCGGCGCCGACGACGATTTCGACGAGGATTGAGTTCGCCCGGCGGCAGGCTCCCGCGCCCGCCGCCGCTTCCCGCTTGCTTTGAATCATTTCGGAACCCATCGCCATGACCGCGGCGGAGCCGCCGCGAGACTGTCCGCGCTGTCCCCGCCTCGTCGAATTCCGCACCGGCCTGCGCGCCCGCGAGCCGGACTGGTTCAACGCGCCGGTGCCCTCGTTCGGCCCGCGCGAGGCGCGCCTGCTCATCGTCGGCCTCGCGCCGGGGATGCAGGGGGCGAACCGCACCGGCCGGCCGTTCACCGGCGACTACGCCGGCGACCTCCTTTACGAGACGCTGATCGATTTCGGCTTCGCCCGCGGCCATTACCAGGCGCGGCCCGACGACGGCCTGCGGCTCATCGATGCCCGCATCAGCAACGCGGTGCGCTGCGTGCCGCCGGAGAACAAGCCGACCGGCAGCGAGATCGCCACCTGCCGGCCGTTCCTCGAAGCCACCGTCGAGGACATGCCGAACCTCGCCGCCATCGTGGCGCTGGGCCGCATCGCCCACGATAGCGTGGTGCGCTCGCTGGGCGCGAAACTCTCCGCCGCGCCGTTCGCGCACGGCGCGGCCCATGCGCTCGCCATCCGGCTGTTCGACAGCTACCACTGCTCCCGCTACAACACGAACACCGGCGTGCTCACGCCCGCCATGTTCCGCGCGGTGTTCAGGGCCGTGCGGGATTATCTCGAATCCACGCCACGACGTCCGCCGCGCTCCGGTCCGGCGGGAACACCGGATAAAACACCTTTGCGATCGCGCCCGCGTCGATGACGAGGGCCATGCGCTTCAGCAGCGTCATGCCGGCGACCGTGAAAGTCGGCAGGCCGAGCGCGCGGGCGAAGGCGAGATGCTCGTCCGACAGGAGCGCGAACGGCAGGTGCAGCCGCTCCGCCGCCTCGCGCTGGAACGGCGTGTCCTGGGTCGAGAGCCCGAACACACGGGCGACGCCGAGCGCGCGAAGCTCGGCGTAATGGTCGCGGAAGGCGCAGCTCTGCGGCGTGCAGCCGCGCGCGCCGGGGATCTCGTCCCAGCCCTGGGGCAAGGGCTCGCCCGGCACGCCGGTGCGCGGATAGACGTAGAGCACGGTGCGGCCGGGGAGCGCGGCGAGATCGACCGTGCCGCCGTCGGTCGCGGCGAGCGGCACGGAAGGGAGCCTGAGACCGGGCAGATGACCGGCCGCGCCGTCGTCCTGCGGCGCCGGCAGGTTGTCCGGCAGCGTGGTATAGGCTGTGACGCTCATAGCGCTACCCTCGTTCCTTCACGTAGGACATGAACTCCAGGAGCGAGCCGTCGGGGTCGCGGAAATAGACGCTGGTGCCCTCCCCCTTGGCGCCGCGGCGCGGCACCGGGCCGAGCTCCACCGGCACGTTGTGGCGCGCGAGATGCGCGACCGCCTCGGCGATCGGCCCCGGCCACGCGAAGCACAGGTCGCTGTTGCCCGGCTGCACCGGCAGCCGCGCCACCGGCGCGGGATCGAGGCCCGGCCCGTGCAGGTTCAACTGGGTATCGCCGAAGCGATAGGCGACGCGGCCTCCGCTCTGCACGATCTCCGCCCCGACCACGTCGCGGTAGAAGGCGTTGGAGCGGTCCCAGTCGGAGACATGGATGACGCAGTGGTCGAGCTTTGTCGCAACCGGCATCTTCATCCCCGCCTTGGACATTCCAGAGTGCCCGGCAAAGGCGATCAGGGATATTTATCCTTGCCCGCCCGATACATTCTTATACGCAAAGGTCATCCCACCAAGGGTTATGGTTGCCCCGGGATAACCGGTAAAGTCCGTTGCCCTGACACGACGCTTGATTTCCTCGGCCGTCATATCCGGCGTTATGACGCAAAGCGCCTCCAGGTCGCGGCGCGTGAATGCGGGGCGTTTCCACTGAACATCCGTCTTCGGAAGCGGCCGACCGGCGGCAAGCGCTGTGACCAATTCGGCAAACATACCCAGCATGACGGCCATTGTCCTGTTTTTCAGGCTGGCAACCGTATCGCCCGGGAAAAGCGGGAACCGTCTTTCCTCGACAATGGGGCCGGAGTCTACTTGCGCTGCCATGTGGTGGCAAACCGCGCCGTAAGTCGCCGCGCCCTCGTAGATTGCAAAGTTGTAGCACCCGATTCCGGGATATTCGGACGACGCGGGATGAAAATTAATGGCGAGCGCGAACCGTTCGAGCACAGCTTTTGGCAATACCCAGGGGCAAAGAAAGGAAATCAGGACGTCCCCCTGCCACCAATATATATCCTCCGGGAGTGACTCCGACGGCTTCGCGGATACGGCACTGATGTCGCCGAACGCGTCCCTCGCCAGCGAAGCAGCCATTTTCGACCAGCGGTCGGTCTTGGTGATGAGCAACGCTGCGGCCATCGGCTTCACCGAAAGAAAGAGACGACTGGCGTCTTCTGCGGCAGGCGCCGCAATTCCCTATTTTGGGAAATTATCTAAAACAGAATATTTGGCCTGTCCATCACGCCGAGCGGGCGGTGCATGGACAAATCCATCCATTCAAGCCAACAGGCCCAGCTACGCCGTCTTTTGAAGGAAGCCCGCAAGGCCGCCCGCTTGAGCCAGATTGAGCTGGCCCAGCGGCTGCACGCCTATAAATCCTATGTGAGCAAATACGAGAACGGCGAGCGTCGGCTCGACGTCATCGAGTTCATGGCCGTTTCCAAAGCCATCGGCATCGATCCGTTCAAGCTGCTCAAGAAGCTGCAACCCTAAACCCGAGCCAACCCGGCCTTACCCCTTCACCCGCATGAGCCGGCCGCGCTCGCGCTCCCAGCTTCGCTTGCGGTCGGTCTCGCGCTTGTCGTGCAGCTTCTTGCCGCGCGCCACGGCGACCTCGAGCTTCGCCCGCCCCTTGTCGTTGAAATAGAGCTTCAGCGGCACGATGGTCATGCCCTCGCGCTCCACCGCGCCGGCGAGCTTGTTGATCTGGCGCTTGTGCAGGAGCAGCTTGCGCGGCCGCTTCGGCGCGTGATTGTCGCGGCCGGCCTGCACGTATTCGGGGATGTTGGCGTTGACGAGCCAGAGCTCGCCGTCGCGGGCGTCGGCGTAGGACTCGCCGATGCTGGCCTTGCCCTGCCGCAGCGCCTTCACCTCGGAGCCGGTGAGCGCGATGCCGGCCTCGATGGTCTCGCCGATCTCGTAGTTGAAGCGGGCCTTGCGGTTGTCCGCGACGATCCGGCTGTTGTTGTCTTTCTTCGCCGTCATGATGTCCGTTACTTTATAGAAATTCTAAGCGCTGTCGATTGTGCCGCGTCCCATCCGCGTCCAAATGACATATAAGTTGCGCCGGCGGCCAGGGCGAGCATGGGCGCGCGCCGCAGCGAACGACGGGATGAGACATGATCCGACTGATTGGGGGCGCGGTGGTTGCGGCAAGCCTGGGAGCGGCGGGTGTCGCGCTGGCCGCCGAGCCCATCGAGGTGACCATCTCGGTCAAGGACCACAAGTTCGACCCGAGCGAGATCCAGGCGCCGCCGGACACGCCGGTCAAGGTGACCGTCAAGAACCTCGACGCCAAGCCGATGGAATTCGAGAGCTCGACGCTGCGCTTCGAGAAAATGGTCACCGGCAACGGCCAGGTCACGCTGACGATCCGCGGGCAGAAGCCGGGAACCTACGAGTTCTACGACGACTTCCACGACGAGACCCGCGGCACGCTGGTGGTGAAGTGACGTAAAGGGACGGGTCCCGTGATCGCCGCGCTCATCATCGTTTTCCGCGAGGTCTTCGAGGCCGGCCTGACTGGTCGCCGGCATCGTAATGGTGGCCGTCACGACGCACATTGCACTTCGCCGGGGGCGACTTGGGCAAAGTAAAGGGACAGGTTCCGTGATCGCCGCGCTCATCATCGTTTTCCGTGAGGTCTTCGAGGCCGGCCTGCCTGGTCGCCGGCATCGTGATGGTGGCCGTCACGACGCACATTGCACTTCGCCGGGGGCGACTTGGGCAAAGTAAGGGACAGGGTTCGTGATCGCCGCGCTCATCATCGTTTTCCGTGAGGTCTTCGAGGCTGGCCTGATCGTCGGCATCGTGATGGCCGCGACCGCCGGCGTGCCGCGGCGCGGCCTGTGGGTCGCGGGCGGCATCGCCGCCGGCGTCCTCGGCTCGTGCATCGTCGCGCTGTTCGCGGGCGCGCTGTCGCAGGCGTTCGAGGGCTCCGGGCAGGAGCTGTTCAACGCCGGCGTGCTCCTGGTCGCCGTGGCGATGCTGACCTGGCACAACGTCTGGATGGCGAGCCACGGCCGCGAGCTGGCCGCGAGCCTGCGCGCGGCCGGCGAGGCCGTGGCTTCCGGCGCGAAGTCGCTGTTCGCCCTCGCCGTCGTGGTCACGATCGCGGTGCTGCGCGAGGGTTTCGAGGTGGTGATGTTCCTCTACGGCGTGCTGGCGAGCGACGGCGTGACCGGGACCGCGGTGCTGATCGGCGGCATCGGCGGCGTCATCCTCGGCGCGCTTGTCTGCTACGGCACCTACCGCGGCCTCCTGCGCATCCCGCAGCGCTACCTGTTCGGCGTCACCGGCGTGATGATCGCGTTCCTCGCCGCGGGCATGGCGTCGCAGGCCGTCAACTTCCTCCAGCAGGCCAACATCCTCACCGCGCTCGACATGACGGTGTGGGACACGTCGTGGCTGCTCACCGAGGACAGCCCGCTCGGCCGCGTGCTGCGCACGCTGGTCGGCTACACCGACCGTCCGACCGGGATGCAGCTCGTCGCCTATGCGGCGGTGCTGATCGTGATGTTCACGTTCATGAAGCTCTTGTCGCCGCGGCGGCCCAACATCACCGCGGCGCCGGCGGGATGACGCGCCGGACGCCCGCGGCAGCCCTCAGGCCTTCTTCACCAGCGCATCGCGGATTTCGGTCAGCAGCTTTTCTTCCGTCGTCGGCTCCGGGGGCTTGGCCTCTTCCTTGCGGATGAGCCGGCCCATCAGCCGGACCACCAGGAACAGCACGCCGGCAATGATGAGGAAATTGATGACGAGGGTGATGAAATTGCCCCAGGCCAGCACCGCGCCCTGCTTGCGGGCGTCGGCCAGCGCCGTGGCGGTGACGTTCTTCGACAGCGGAATGAAATAATTCGAGAAGTCGAGGCCGCCGGTGATGGCGCCGATGACCGGCATCAGGATGTCCGACACCAGCGAGTTGACGATGCCGCCGAACGCCGCGCCGATGATAACGCCGACCGCGAGGTCGACGACGTTGCCGCGCATCACGAATTTCTTGAAGTCCTCGAGCATGCCCTTCGCCTCCTGGACACGGGAATCCTGCCGCAAGGCGGCAGCATACGCGAGGCGCGGCGGCAGATAAACGCGCCGGACGATCCGATCAGTTGATAAGGCCGGCGTGGACCATGGCGCGGCGGACGATGGGCCGCGCCTTCTCGGACAGCGGCACCAGCGGCAGCCGCAGCTCCTCCTCGCACTTGCCGAGCAGCGCGGCGGCGTACTTGGCCGGCGCCGGGTTCGCCTCGACGAACAGGTTGATGTGCAGCGGCGCGAGCTTGTCCTGGTAGGCGAGCGCGGCGGCATAGTCGCCGCGCAGGCAGGCGTTCTGGAATTCCGCGCACAGCCGCGGCGCCACGTTGGAGGTCACCGAGATGCAGCCGTGGCCGCCGTGGGCCATGAAGCCGAGCGCGGTGATGTCCTCGCCCGAGAGCTGGTTGAAGTCCGGGCCCATGGCCTCGCGCTGCTGCGAGATGCGGGCGAGGTTCGCGGTCGCGTCCTTCACGCCGGCGATGTTCTTCAGCTCGTAGAGGCGCTTCATGGTCTCGACCGAAATGTCGATCACCGAGCGGCCCGGGATGTTGTAGAGAATGATCGGGATCCCAATGGCGTCGTTGATGGCCTTGAAGTGCTGGTAGAGACCTTCCTGGGTCGGCTTGTTGTAGTAGGGCGCGACCACCAGCACGCCGTCGGCTCCGGCTTCCTCGGCATGCCTCGCAAGCTCGATCGCCTCCTTGGTGGAGTTCGAGCCTGCGCCGGCAATCACCGGCACGCGGCCGCGCGTCTGGTCCACGCACCACTCCACCACCTGCTTGTGCTCGTCGTGGGAGAGCGTCGGGCTTTCGCCGGTGGTGCCCACGGGAACGAGCCCGTGGGTGCCCTCGGCGATCTGCCATTCCACCAGGTTGCGGAACGCCTTCTCGTCCACGGCGCCGTTTCGGAACGGGGTGATGAGCGCCGTGAAAGAGCCGCGAAAGTTCGTCCTGGCAACCATGGCGTCAACTCCTGGCGCGTTTCCGGGCACCGGCGGGGGACCGCCGCGTTCGTTCGGATGTCATTGATATAACTTAACAACTCCGGGTGGAAGTGGCCTTGCCGCATGACCCACAGGCGGCGGCGGATTGCCGGCGCGGCCATATCGGATTAGGGTTTCGTCAATGGGATCAAGAGAATAGGAATGAGTTGGGGCACGAATCGGCCCCCGGGGGATTTGGATTGAGAGCGCAACGGGTCAGGCGCCCACATCCATCGGTCGTGCTGTTGGGCACGCTCGCCGCCGCGGCGATCGCCTTGGCGTGCCCGGCCGCTGCCGATCCCGGCGCTGCCGCGACGACGCCGGCCGCCAAGCTTTCCGCCAAGTCCACGGCGAAGCCCGCCGCTCATTCCGACGCCAGGCCGCAGCACAAGGACGCCAAGCCGAAGACGACAGAGTCCAAGGCCGCGGAATCCAAGCCGGCCGCCGCCAAGGCAAAGCCGCCGGCGAAGACGGCGACGAAGACCCCGACAAGGACATCCGCCGAGGCCGCCAAGCCCGCGCCGGCCAAGCACGCCGAGACCAAGCACGCCGAGACCAAGGCCAAGCCCGC
>Ga0180221_1001238_pt1 | contig 17929 bp, 19 predicted proteins | sample eDN5th37CKraftMG_FD_151339 | JGI IMG/M metagenome (GOLD analysis project Ga0180221, IMG submission 151339) | Enriched Miracle-Growth compost microbial communities from Emeryville, California, USA - eDNA 5th pass 37_C Kraft MG (version 2) (version 2) ...
CGCCAGCGCGCGGCGAGATACAAAAGCGCCACCGAGTCCGGCCCGCCCGACACCGCGAGCATGATGCCGCGCGCGGTGCCGAGGCCGGCGAACAACCGCTTGGCTTCCGAGATGGAGATCGGCGTGTCGGGCATGGACAGCTCGGTTGGCCGGACTTGCAGTCCCTTATCCTAGCACGCGACATATCACAGGTGCTTCACCGCGCACGATGTGCACGGGTTCGGCTTGAATCGCATTCTCCTCCGCTCATTCCCGCGAAAGCGGGAATCCAGTGATTCTTAATTTTTCTGGGTCCCCGCTTTCGCGGGGACGAACGGAAAGAAAGCCGATCCGAACATTCAAACTGAAATCATTGCGCCTAGCATTTCGCGCGCTTCTGTTCCTGCTCGACGGCGCGCTTCACGCTCGCCGAGGCGCGCGGATATTTGCGCTCCACCTCGCCGAGCGAGGCGCAGGCGAGCTCCTTCTGGTGCATCGCCGCGAGCGACTGGCCGAGCCGCAGCAGCGCCTCCGGCGCCTTGGTGGACTTCTCGAAATTGCGCACCACGATCAGGAACGAGTCCGCCGCGTCCTGATAGCGCTGGCGCTGATAGTAAGTCTCGCCGAGCCAGTAGCGCGCCTCGGGCTCGAGCGCGTTGGCCTGATGCCGCTTGAGGAAGCTCTGGAACGCCTGTTCGGCGAGCGCATAGTCCTTGTGCAGCACATAGCCATAGGCGAGATCGAACTCGTCCTTCGGCGAGGCGCTCGGCGGCAGCGTCGCGACCTGGGTGCGGCCGGTCTGCGGCTGCTGCGCCGGACCGCCGGCGACCGGCGGCGCGGCGACCGCGGCGCTGCCGGACAGGGTCGACAGATCGAGCGGCTGACCGGCGGCGCGGCCACCCGGCGCGCCAACGGGCGCCGTCTCCGGCTCCATGATCGGCGCCGGACCGGCGGAGGCCTGGCTGCTCATCGGAGCGCCGCCGCCGAGCGTGCGCGGCGCGCCCGGCGCGTTGGGATGCTGCGAGGGATCGAACACGTCGGAGCGGCGACCCGGCTGACCGGACGGCGCGGGCGCCATCGGTGCCGACTGAGGCGCCGATTGCGGCGCCATCTGCGGCGCGGGGCGTCCGGCGGGCGGCGACTTCGCGCCGAGCTCGCGGAAGCGGAACTCGTTGTCATCCTGCATGCGCTGGAGCTGCGCCCTGAGCTGCTGGTTGTCGTGCTGGAGGCGCTCGACGGCGCCGGTCATTTCGCGCAACGCGCCCTCGATGCGGCTCATGCGGCCCGACAGGTCGGAGGCATCCGGCCCCTCCTGCGGCATGCCCTGCGGCGCGCCCTGCTGGCCCCCTTGCGGCTCGCCGCGCGAGAACAGGTTGTTGAGGAAGCCGCCGCCATCGCGGCTCTGCGCCCAGCCCGGGGCGGAGGCGAGCAGAACGGGCACGGCGACGAGCGCCGCGCAGGCGGTGAGAGAGATCGATCTGGTCATGAATCCGTCGCCAACTGTGTCAAATGGCTGCGTTGAGGCGGAACGCATAGCATAGCCAGCCCCGCGTCGAAATTGTGGCTGCAAACGCCGGATTTCCGGGCCGTTTCGACGCGCTCAGTGCGGCGCAGCCCCGGATGTCGTATTGGCCGCCTTGGCCTGCTTGCGGCCCGCCAGCCACTCTTCGAACCGCTGCATCATGACGAAGAACGACGGCACGAACAGCACCGCGATGCAGGTCGAGGCCAGCATGCCGGTGAACACGGCGAGGCCGATCGAGGCGCGCGCATTGGCGCCGGCGCCGGTCGCGAGCACCAGCGGCAGCGTGCCGAGGATGAAGGCGAACGACGTCATCAGGATCGGGCGGAACCGCGCCCGCGCGCCCTCGACCGCGGCTTCGGTGATCGACTTGCCCTGCTCGCGCAGCTCGCGGGCGAACTCGACGATCAGGATGGCGTTCTTGGCCGACAGCGCGATCAGCAGCACGATGCCGATCTGCGTGTAGAGGTTGTTGTCGATGTGCAGCGCGCGCAGCGCCAGCACCGGCCCGACCAGCGCGATCGGCACCGACAGCAGCACCGCGAACGGCCGCAGCCAGCTTTCATACTGTCCGGCGAGCACGAGATAGACGAGCAGCATCGCCATCGCGAACACCAGATACATCTGGTTGCCGACCAGCTTTTCCTGGAACGACATCGCGGTCCACGCATAGCCGATATTGTGCGGGAAGGTCTTGGCGGCGACATCCTCCATCAGCGCCATGGTCTGCCCGGTCGAGAAGCCGGGCGCCGGCAGGCCGATCACCGCGGCCGAGGGATAAAGATTGTAGAGGCTGATCAGCGGCGGCCCGACCGCCGGCTTGATGTCGACCAGCGTGCCGAGCGGGATCATGCTGCCGGCGCTGTTGCGCACCGACAGCCGGTTGACGTCGTCGACGTTGAGACGGAAGTCGGACTCCGCCTGCACATAGACCTGGAACACCCGGCCGAACCGGGTGAACTGGTTGACGTAGCTCGAGCCGAGATAGCCCGACAGCGTCGAGAACACCTGATCGAGCGTGACGCCGAGGCTCTGCGCCTTCACCCGGTCGACATTGATCATGTATTGCGGGCTGTCGGAGCGGAACGAGCTGATCACCAGCCGGATCGCCGACTGCGCCTCCGCATTCTCGAGCGTCGCATTGGTCACCCGCGCGAGGCTGCCATAGTCCGAGCTCGAGCCCTGCAGCAGAAGCTGCATGGTGAAGCCGGACGCCATGCCGATGCCCTGGATCGGCGGCGGCGGCAGCACCCGGATCGAGGCTTCCTCGATGGCCGCCATCGCCTTGTTGAGGCTGGTCAGCATCGGCAGCAGGCCGAGCTTCTTGCCGCGCTCGTCCCAGTCCTTGAGGATGATGTAGGCGACGCCCGAGCTCGACAGCGAGGCGTTGCCGTCGAGCGGCGACACGCCGGCGATGGTGATGACCTGCTTCACGCCGTCGGTCTCGCTCGCGAGCGTGTTGACGCGGTCGAGCACCTTCTGGGTGCGCGCCAGCGAGGAGCCGTCCGGCAACTGCACGGTGGCGAGCATGTAGCCCTGGTCCTCCGGCGGGATGAAGCCGGTCGGGATCCGCGAGAAGGCGTAGATCGTCACGCCGACGATGACGAGCGCAATCAAGACCATAATTGTCGAGACGCCGACCAGCGCGCCCATTAGCCGCGCATAGCCGCGCTCCAGCACGTTGTAGCCGGCGTTGAAGGCGCGATAGGCGACGTTGCGCTTCTCCATCGGCACCGTGGGCCGCAGCCACAGCGCGCATTGCGTCGGCTTCAGCGTCACGGCGTTGATGGCGCTGATCAGCGCGGTCGCCGCGATGACGAGCGCGAACTGCGCATACATCTGCCCGGTCAGGCCCGGCAGGAACGCCGCCGGCAGGAACACCGCGAGCAGCACCAGCGTGATGCCGATGATCGGCCCGAGCAGCACGGCCATCGCCTTGATGGCGGCGTCGTGTGGCGTCATGCCGTGGTCGAGATTGTGCGCCGCGCCCTCGACCACGATGATGGCGTCGTCGACCACGATGCCGATCGCCAGCACGATGGCGAACAGCGTCGCGAAGTTGACGGTGAAGCCGAGCGCCGCCATCGCCGCGAAGGCGCCGATGATCGTCACCGGCACGGTCGTCGCCGGCACCAGCATGGCGCGCCAGTCCTGCAGGAACACCATGATGACGATCAGCACCAGGATCGTCGCCTCGAACAGCGTGTGATAGACCTCGTTGATCGAGGCCTGGACGAACACCGTGGTGTCGAAGGGAATCGAATAGTTCAGCCCTTGCGGGAATTTCGCGGAGAGCTGCTTGGTCCGCTCGCCGACCGCTTTCGCCACCTCGAGCGCGTTGGACCCCGGCGCGAGGAAGATCGCGAGGCCGGCCGAGGGCTTGCCGTCGAGCCGGAACACCTGGCCGTAGGTCTGCGCGCCGAGCTCGACCCGCCCAATGTCGCGCACCCGCGTTATCTCGCCGGCGCTGCCGGTCTTGACGATGACGTTGGCGAATTGCTCCGGCTGGTCGAGCCGGCCGGCGACGTTGAGCGTGTACTGGAACGCTACCGAATCCGGCCCCGGCGGCGCGCCGATCTGGCCGGAGGTCACCTGCGCGTTCTGCTGCTGCAACGAGTTGATGACGTCTTTGACGTTCAGCCCGCGCGCTTTCATCTTCAGGGGATCGAGCCAGACCCGCATGGCGTACTGGCCGGAGCCGAACACGAACACGCTGCCGACGCCCGGCACGCGGGCGATCTCGTCCTTCAGGCTGATGGTGGCGTAGTTCGCCATATAGAGGCTGTCGAACCGCGGATTGTCCGCGGTCAGCGCGATGATCTGCAGGATCGAGGTCGACTTCTTCTCGACCGTCACGCCCTGCGCCTGCACCGCGTCGGGGAGCGCCGACAGCGCGGTGTTGACGCGGTTTTGCACCAGCACCTGCGCGAAGTTGAGGTCGGTGCCGATCTTGAAGGTCACGGTCAGCGAATAGCTGCCGTCGGAAGCGGCATAGGACTGCATATAGAGCATGTCCTGCACGCCGTTGACCTGCTGCTCGATCGGCAGCGCCACGGTGTCGACCACGGTCGCCGCGCTCGCGCCCGGATAGCGCGTCGTCACCTGTACGGTCGGCGGCACCACGTCCGGATATTGCGCGACCGGCAGGTTCCACAGCGCCGCGATGCCGATCACCATGATCAGAATGGCGATGACGTTGGCGAGGACCGGACGCTCGATGAAGAATTTCGACATGGCGCGCGGCCCGCTACTTCGCGCCGGGCGTTGCGGCAGTTTTGGCGGCGGCCGCTTGCGACTGCGGATCGACCTTCTGTCCCGGCACGGCGCGCTGCAGGCCGGCGATGATGACACGGTCCTCCGCGGCGACACCCTTGGTGACGACCCGCATCTCGCCCTCGCGCGCGCCGATCTCGACCGGGCGCTGCTCGACCACATTGTCCTTGTTGACGACCAGCAGATAGCGTCCGGCCTGGTCGGTGCCGAGCGCCGTCTCCGGCACCGTCAGCGCCTCCTGCGGCGCACTGAGCGGCACCCGCACATGCACGAACATGCCGGGCAGCATGACGCGCTGCGGATTGTCGAAGATGCCGCGCGCGGTCAGCGTGCCGGTCGAGGCATCGACCGTCGGCGCGGCATAGTCGAGGTGGCCCTTGATCGGATAGCCGGTGTCGGTCTGCAGGCCGACCTCGACCGGGACCTGACGCAACTGCTCCGGCGTCAGCCCGCGCTGGCGCACCATCTCGCGGATGCTGATGACGTCGCGCTCGCTGATGGTGAAGTTGACGTAGATCGGGTCGGTCTGCACCACGCTCGCCAGCACCGTCGGGGTGCCGCTGGAATTGACGTAGCTGCCGACCGAGACCTTGCGCGCCGTCACGAGACCGTCGAACGGCGCAGTGACACTGGTATAGCTCAGGTCGTTCTGCGCGAGCTTGAGGCTCGCCTGCGACTGCTCGAGGGTGGCGCGGGCGCTGTCGCGCGCGGCAAGCGAATTCTCCAGCGTCGACTTCGAGGCGCTGCCGGACTGCGCGAGCTCGACCTGGCGCTGGTAATCGGATTCGGATTTCTTCAGCGTCGCCTGTGCGCTCACCACCGAGGCCTGCGACTGCTCGACCTTGAGCTTGTAGGGCTCGGGCTCGATGACGAACAGCACGTCGCCCTTCCTGGCCTCCTCGCCGTCCTTGGCCGGCACCTTCTCGACGAAGCCGGAGACGCGGGCGACGAGATCGGCGGAGTTGACCGCCGCGGTCGAGCCGGTCGCCTCAAGATAATGCGTCACCGGCTGCTTCGCCGGGGCCGCGACCGTCACCTTGGGCGGCGGCGGCGCGACATAGGTGTTGCTGTCGCCGCAGGCCGACAGCAGAGCCGCCAAAGCCAACATCACCGGCGCGGCCATCGTCAGCCGACCGGTCAAACCGCCCATCCGCAAGTCGCGCATGCTATGCCCCCCACGGCCGAAATGCCGCGGCACGGCGGCCTTCGGAGGAAGGCCGTCTCACCGCAAAATTTTCGTACTTTCAGGGGTTTTGCAAGCAGCATTGCACCGCAAAATCTCCACCCGGCGGCCCGAAGGCCGCCGGTTATGACACCGGGATGTCAGTGGAGATTTGGATAGCGGTGGAAATCGCCGCTCAGGAGCTGGCGTTGAGCACCGTCACCGCGCGGCGGTTTTGCGACCAGCACGAGATGTCGTTGCACACCGCGACCGGGCGTTCCTTGCCGTAGGAGATCGTGCGCATCCGCTGCGGGCTGATGCCGCGCGAGGCGAGATAGTCGCGCACCGTCTGGGCGCGGCGGGCGCCGAGCGCGATGTTGTATTCGCGGGTGCCGCGTTCGTCGGCATGGCCTTCGATGGTGAAGCTGTAATTGCCGTAGTTGGTCAGCCACTGCGCCTGCTTGTCGAGCGTGGCGCGTGCCTGCGGCGTCAGGTCGGTCTGGTCGGTTTCGAAGAACACGCGGTCGCCGACATTGACGACGAAATCCTGCTGGCTGCCCGGCGTCGCCGCGGCGCCGGCATTGGCCTGCGATTGGTCGGTCTGGTTGGCACAAGCCGCAACCGTCAGCGCCGCGAACAGCACCGCCGCAAAACGCAACCCGCGGGCAAGGTTTTTGTCACTGGTCATGCGACCGTCTCCATCTCGAGCAAGTTCGGACGTCGGGATCGTCTAACAGTCCGTTGGTTAATCGAATATTCCATCAACCTTGATGGAGCCTTTGCGTCCGCGCGAAAAAGCGCCGGACCGTCTAAAACCATTTTTAATGGTTAAAGGCCGGTGAAAATAAGGCGGCGGAAAAATGGCGGCGCGCCCGCGCCTTGTATCGTGCCGTTACGACAGCAACGGCGACCAGGCGGGGTCGGAGGCGAACGACGGCGTCGGCACCTTGAGGTCGTTGCGGCCGGTGATGTCGATCGTGAACAGATACGGTCCGCCGCCGTTGTCGCGGAAGAACATGATGACGCGGCCGTTCGGCGCCCAGGTCGGGCCTTCGTTGTGGAAGCCTTCGGTCAGCACGCGCTCGCCGGAGCCGTCCGGCTTCATCACGCCGATGGCGAACTGGCCGCGCGCCTGCCGCGTATAGGCGATGTAGTCGCCGCGCGGCGACCACACCGGCGTCGAGTAGTGGCCTTCGCCGAAGCTGATGCGCTGCGCCGGTCCGCCGGCCGCCGGCATGACGTAGATCTGTTGCGAGCCGCCGCGGTCGGACTCGAAACAGATGCGCGAGCCGTCCGGCGCGTAGGACGGCGAGGTGTCGATCGCGGGCGTGTCGGTCAACCGCGTCGTCTGCTTCGAGCGCAGGTCCATCACGAACAGATTGGAGTTGTTGCCCTGCTGCAGGCTCATCACCACGCGCTGGCCGTCCGGCGAGAAGCGCGGCGCAAAGGTCATGCCGGGGAAGTTGCCGACGATCTCGCGCTGGCCGGTCTCGATGTTGAGCAGGAACACCTTCGGGTCGCCCTGTCCGTAGGACATATAGGTGACCTCCTGGGTCGACGGGTTGAACCGCGGCGTCAGCACCAGCTCGTCGCCGCGCGTGAGGTAGCGCACATTGGCGCCGTCCTGATCCATCAGCGCGAGCCGCTTGACGCGGCGGTCCTTCGGCCCGGTCTCGTCGACGAAGACGATGCGGGTGTCGAAATAGCCGCGCTCGCCGGTGAGCCGCTCATAGACCGCGTCGGAGATGATGTGGGCGATGCGCCGCCAGTTCTCGGGCGTGGTGAAGTACTGCTTGCCATCGAGCTGCTGGCCGGCGAACACGTCCCACAGCCGGAACTCGGCCTTGAGGCGGCCATCGCCCTGCCGCGTGATGCGGCCGGTGACCAGCGCCTGCGCGTTGATCGCGCGCCAGTCGGGAAAGCGCGGCACCACGTCGGTGTTGATCACCTTCTCGATGAAGGCCTGCGGGTTGATCGGCGCGAACAGGCCCGAGCGCTGCAGGTTGGCGGAGATCACGCCGGTGATGTTGCGCGCGAGTTCGGCGTCCTGCGGCGCGCCGGCGACGAAGTCCGGCAGCGCGATCGGCATCGGCTGGATGTTGCCCTGCGTGATGTCGAGCCGCAGCACGGCGGAGGCCGTCCGCGGCGTCAGCGCCAGCAGCGAGCCGGCGGCGGCGCCGGCCAGCAGATCGCGCCGGCTCGGGAGGACGGTCAATCGGGAAAGCCGGCTCATCACATCGGTCATGGCGTTTGGCGCTTGCGGTTAAACGGGGTCAGCCGCGGAACATGTCGCGCGGATCGAAGGTCACTTCAATATCTTTCCAGGTGTCGTAGGTTTCCTTGCGCAGCATATCGAACGGCTGGGCGCGGAACACGGCGCGGATCGCGCTGTCGCGCGCGGAATCGAACAGTTGCCCATGGCCGCTGCTCAGGACCTGCGGCGGACCGGCGAGCCGGCCGTCCGGCTTGAGCTGCATGCGCACGCGGATGATGAACTGCTCGGGATTCTGGATGCCGACCGGCGGGTTCCACAGCGCCATCAACCGGGCGCGCAGCGCCTCGAGCTCGGAGGCCGACAGCCGCTTGGCGTTGCCCTGGCTCGCGCCGAGCGAGGGCGCGGAATTCAGGTCGGCGCCGGTCGCGGCGTTGCGCTGAGCCTCGCGCTTGTCGAGCAGCGCGGCGATCTTGTCGGCGTCGAATTTCGGCTGCTTGGGCACCGGCGGCCGCTTCGGCGGCAGACGCTCCGGCGGCTTCGCCGCCTGCTGCTGGGGCTTGGGCGGCTCCTGCTTCTCGATCTTTTCCGCGATCGGATCGGGCTTGGTCTCCTGCGGGGGCGGCGGCGCCTCTTCCTTGGCGGCCGCCACTTCCTTCTTCTCGGTGACCTTCGGCTTGGTCTCTTCCGGCTTCTTGACCTCTTCCTGCTTCTTCTCGACGAGGGGCTTGGGCTCTTCCTTCTTCGGCGCGTCCTTGGCGCCTTTCGTCAGCTCGGTGAAGTCCTCCACCGGGATCATGTCGACCGGCATCGCCTCGACCGGCGGCACGTCGAACGCCTTGCCGTTGAACGAGATCATCGCCCAGGCCAGCACGGCGACGTGCAACGTGACCGACAATGCCGAAGCGGTCTTCATCACCCTGTTACGAGCCTTGTTCGAACTCGGAGACGAGCGCGACGCGATGGAAGCCTGCCGAATTGAGCTGCCCCATCACCCTCATCATCGTCCCGTAGTCCACTCTCTTGTCGCCGCGGACATAAACCCGCGCCTCGGTGCCGCCGCGCGCCTCCGCGACCGCCTTAAGCTTGGGAATGAGCTCCTTGATGTCAATCTGGGACTCCTGCAGGAACACCTCACCCTTGTCGTTGACCGAGACCGTGAGCGGCTCCTTGTCCTGATCGAGCGTCGTCGCCTGGCTCTGCGGCAGGTCGAGCGGGACGCCGACCGTCAGGAGCGGCGCCGACACCATGAAGATGATGAGCAGCACCAGCATCACGTCGACCATCGGCGTGACGTTGATCTCGCTCATCACGCCGCGGCGGTGATGGCGGCGGCGGCGCCCTCCGAGCTGCGGTGTGCCTGCGTTGGCGGCCATATCGATCCCGATCCTGTGTCAGCTCTGCCCGCGCTCGTCGATCTGACGAGACAGGATCGCGGAGAATTCGTCGGCGAAGCCTTCCATGCGCTGCGCCTGCTTGTTCACCTCGGCCGCGAACTTGTTATAGAAAATCGTCGCCGGTATGGCGGCGATCAGGCCGATTGCGGTCGCAAACAGCGCTTCGGCGATGCCCGGCGCGACCACCGCCAGCGAGGTGTTCTTGGACGCCGCGATCGACTGGAAGCTCGTCATGATGCCCCACACCGTGCCGAACAGGCCGATGAAGGGGCCGGCCGAGCCGACCGTCGCCAGCACCAGCAACCGCTTCTCCAGATATTCGACCTCGCGCGCGATGGTGACGTCCATCACCTTCTCGATCCGCATCTGCAACCCGGCGAAGGAGCGCGACGAGCCTTCGAGGCTGCGTTTCCATTCACGCATCGCGGCGACGAACAGCGCCGGCATCGCGTGCACGGTGCGGGCCGATAACGTGCGATAAAGCTCGTCGAGCGACTGGCCGGACCAGAACGCCTGCTCGAAATTGTCCATGCTGCGCTTGGTGCGCGCGTAGAGCACAGTCTTGTCGATGGCGATCGCCCAGACCCAGACCGAACAGGCGAGCAGGCCAAGCATCACGCCCTTGACGATCCAGTGGGCGTGCCAGAACAGCGTGATCAGCGAGAGATCGGAGGAAGTCAGCGGCAGTACCGACTGGCCGACGTCGGCGGGATTCATGATGAGGTCCTTTCGGCACGCCCTTTCGGTCCGCGGCCCCTGCCGACGGACGCCGGCGTCCTTGCGCCCCCATCGACCACTTTGGGCAGGCCCGGCATCGGCGCGTGCGATGCTTTTGCCGGACACGTCCCGTTGCGAGGCATCCCCGATCCGGAGGCCCGGAAATCCCCGCTAAACTTGGCCAAACTTGGGCGCAAGAACCCGCGGAAACAACGCGCAGTACCCGTCTAAACAGCGCCGAATATGGTTAAGGCTACGTTAGCGGCCGGTTGCAAGCGGTCCGAACAAAAAAGAGAAGCCGCCCGGTTTCGCGGGCGGCTTCGAGCATCAAGCGCGCTTGGGGGACTTTACTGCGCCTGAGGCTGGGGACCGGATTCGGCCGGGCGATTGCGGCGCTCGGCCATGAACTGATCGAACTCGGCCTTGTCCTTGGCCATGCGCAGCCGGCCGAGGAAATCGCGGAACTCGCGCTGCTCTTCCTCGAGGCGGCGCAGGGTTTCGCTGCGGTATTCGTCAAAGGCCCGGTTGCCGCTGGACGGGCCGAAGCCCCAGCCGCCGCCTCCACCCTGCCCCATCCGCTCGCGCAGCCGGTCCATCTTGGCCTGCATGCGTTCCATCCTGTTGTTCCAGTGACCTTGGTATCCGCATCCCATGCGTCCGCTCCAGATGACGAAAGCGAGGGTGGCGAGACCGACCGGCCACCAGATCACGAAGCCCAGGACCGTCGCCGCGATCCAGGCGGGTTTTCCCAGTTCGTCCATTTTGGCAGTGAGCGTCATCGCAAACCTCGCAGGTGGGTGGCTGTGTGAATGTTAATAACATTAACATAGAGCCGGCTTGCGGGCCTGTCAACCGGCTCCGAAGGCCCCTTGCCACGACGGGTTCAAAAAACATGGGTGCGGACGGGCCGGCGCGGTAGGGGCCGGGCCGGACATTTTCGTCGCAGCCGCGAGAGCGTTTTCAAGCGAAGTGGCTACCGGCCTTCGCCGGCGATGGCCGGTTTGCGTGAGACAAAGACGCTAACGGTCCGGGAGCCCGAGACCCTTGAGATAGATCAGCGTGCCGGCCTCCAGCAGTTCCTCCGGCGACATCGGCAGCGCGCGCCGCGCGCCGTCGCCGCGTCCGAACAGCGAGGCGATGCCGTGCGACAGCGACCAGATGTGCAGCGCCATCATCAGCGACGGCGGACGCTTGCCCGCCGGCAGCCGCGCGATCAGCATCTCGGTCGCGGACCGGAGCACGGCAAAGGCGCGCTCGCTCGCGGCGAGCAGCTCGGCATTGTCGGTGATCGGCACGCCGGCCTCGAACATCGCCGAGAAATAAGCCGGCTCGGTGCGCGCGAAGGTGAGATACGCCTTGCCGAGATTGTCGAACGCGGTCGAGATGTCAGGCCGCCCGTCGTTCCACGCCGTCGCCAGCATCGCGGCGAACCGCTCGAAGCCCTGCAGCGCCACATTGGCGAGCAACTCGTCGCGGTCGCGGAAGTGGCGATACGGCGCCGCCGGGCTGACGCCGGCCCAGCGCGCGGCCTCCGCGAAGGTGAAGCCCGCCGGCCCCTTCTCGGCGATCAGTTCGAGCGCCGCGCGGATCAGCGCCTCTTTCAGATTGCCGTGGTGGTAGCCGCGTTCGCCGCGGCCGCCGCCGTGTCGGGTCCATCGCATGTGAAGGGTGTTTACATGAGCCGCCCGACCGCGTCGAGTGGCGCCGCCCGGCAGCGAGCGGCGCGAAAAAATTGCCGCCCGATGTCACAGCCGGCTCGGCTGTCTCGTCATGTCCTCGAAAGGCCAACAAAGCGGATCATGACGACCAGCAAAGGAGATCGCGATGAAACCGAGACTGAACCTCCTCACCGCCGCCCCCGCCGTCCTGCAGCCCTGGATCGACCTCGCGCAGAAGAGCCTCGCCAGCGGGCTGGAGTCGAAGCTCATGGCCCTCGTGACCATGCGGATCTCGCAGATCAACGGCTGCGCCTTCTGCCTGCACTTCCACCTCGACGAGGCCCGCAAGCACGGCGAGAGCGAGGACCGGCTGCACCTTCTCTCCGCCTGGCGGGAGTCCGCGATCTACTCCGAGCGGGAGCGCGCCGCGCTCGGCTGGGCCGAGGCGCTGACGCTGATCGCACAGACTCACGCGCCGGATGACGTCTACGAGACATTGCGCCGGCACTTCAGCGCCGAGGAGCAGGTGAAGCTCACCTCGATCATCTGCCAGACCAACGCCTGGAACCGGTTCAACATCGGCTTCCGGTCGGTCCACCCCGTCGAAGAGAAGAAGCAGGCCGCCTGATGAACCGGGCATCGCGCGGCAACGCATCGCAGGACGACGCCGCGGCGGCATTCGATCCGCTGCGGCCGATGCTCACGCGCGTCGCCTACCGAATGCTCGGCTCGGTCGCCGACGCCGAGGATGCCGTGCAGGACGCCTTCCTGCGCTGGCTCGATGCCGACCGCGACGCGGTGCGCGAACCCGGCGCCTTCCTGCGCCGGGTCGTCACCCGCCTGTGCCTCGACCGGCTGAAATCGGCGCAGCGCAGGCGCGAGACCTATATCGGCCCGTGGCTGCCGGAGCCGGTGGTGGAGCCCGCGGAAAGCGATCTCGACGACGACGTGACGCTGCCGCTGATGATGGCGCTGGAACGGCTGTCGCCGCTCGAGCGCGCCGCCTTCCTGCTGCACGACGTGTTCGGCCTCGACTTCGACGAGGTCGCGGCGACCGTCGGCCGCGACCCGGCGGCGTGCCGCCAGCTCGCGAGCCGCGCGCGCGATCACGTGCGCGCCGACCGGCCGCGCTATCCGGTGGCGCGGCAGCATGGCCTCGAGATCGCGGATGCTTTCTTCGCGGCCTCGCGCGACGGCGACATGGAGCGCCTGCGCAGCATGCTCGCCGAAGACGTGACGGTCTATGCCGACGGTGGCGGCAAGGCCTCCGCGGCAAAGCGGCCGGTGACCGGCCGCGACGACGTGATGCTATTGTTCACGCGGCTGGCGACCATGCTCGCCGCGCACCCGTCACACTTTATTCGTTTCGGTTTCATCAACGGTCTGCCCGGCTTCGTCACCGTCGAGCACGGCGGCATTCTGCAAACCACCGCGCTGGAGATCGGGCCGGATGGCATCGCCGGCGTCTACATCACCCGCAATCCGGACAAGCTTCGCCACATGAGCGCCGCGCTGCACTGACCAATACGGCCCACTCAGCGTCGTCCGCGCGCGACCAAAGGCAGATCGTCGAACAGCGTCGGCCCGCCGGGTTGCGCGCCTTCGATGGTGAGCAGCTTCAGTTTGGTATCGACACCGCCCGGCGCGGAAAATCCGCCGGTTTTGCCGCTCGCGGCCAGCACGCGATGGCACGGCATCACGATTGGCGTCGGGTTCTCGCCCATCGCCTGCCCGACTGCGCGCGCCAGCAGCTTGTCGCCCAGCCGCTCGGCGATCGCACCATAGGTCATGGTCTCGCCGGGCGGGATCGCGCGGGCGATGGCATAGACGCGGCGGTTGAAATCCGGGATCGCGCGGTCGTCGATCGCGATGTCGCGCAGGTCGCGCCGCTCGCCGGCGAGCAGCGCGAGGATGCCGGCGATGGCGTCCGCGATCACGGGCGTCGGCTGCGCCTCGACCGCGTCCGGCACGCGCTTCATCAGCCGCGCGCGCGTGCGCTCCGCGTCGCCTTCCGGCAATTGCACGGCGACGAGGCCGGCCTCGCTCCAGGCAATGCCGCAGGGGCCGATCGGACTGTCGAACACGGTGTAATGACGCTGGCTCATGACCCGGATTCTATGCATTCCGGCGCGCCGCGCCACCCGATTTCAGCGAGCGCTGTCCTGGTCCGCTTTCATCGCCAGGCGCAGCGGCTTCGGGATCGGCTTCGCCCGCCCGCCCGAAACGAAGGCGACCCGCACATGCGCCTCGACCAGCAGGTCCTCGCCGCGCATCACGCGCTGATGCAGCGCGATCGACGCGCCCTTGACATCCTCCGGCGTGGTGAGAACCGCGAGCACGTCGTCCATCCGCGCGGGTTTCAGAAAATCAATGGTCATCGACCGCACCACGAAGGCAAAGCCCGGCGCTTCCCGCTCGGTCTGCTCGAACAGCTCGCGATGCCCGGCGCCCAGCAGCCGCAGGTAATTCGTGCGCCCGCGCTCCATGAAGCGCAGATAGCTCGCGTGATAGACGACGCCGGAAAAATCCGTGTCCTCGTAATAGACCCGCACCGCCTGCGTGTGGCGGCCGTCGCGGATGTCGCCGTCGAGGGAAACTTTGTCTGCACTCATCGCTCGAACTCCGCATCGATATCCCTGCGCCCGTCGAGCACACGAATAATCACAACATCGTCCCCCTGCACGCGATAGAAGATGACGTAGTTGCTGGCGACGAGGCTGCGAAGGCCAGGCGCAACAGCGGGGCGCTCTCGCCCAATGAAAGGAAAGTGAGCCAGACCGCCGATCTTTGCGTTGAAAAGATTTGCCAGGTCAATGGCCGCGGGCCGATTCCGTTCCGCGAGGTAGGATAGAATTTGCTGCAAGTCCGAATCTGCCTGTTCGGAAAGCAGTATCATTGAGGGTCGGCTTGCGGGCCGGCAAGCCGCGATCTCCGAAGGAAATCCGCAAAATCCCACTCGCGAATGCGTCCCGCATCGACATCGGCCAAACCCTTGTCGATCTCCGCTTTCAAGACGCGGAATTTCTCTGCCTGCTCGAACAGGTAGGCCACCGCGGGCTCACGCATGTCCTCGGGGAGCAGATCGAGCGCCTCGGCGGCGCGTTCGGTCAACGTCTTCATGAGCCAATGATACCATCATTTCAGGCGTTTTTCAGTCGGTTTCTTCCCCGCCTCCGAACAACCCGAACTGCGCCGGGTCGCGTTTCGGCTCGGCGAGGCCGAGATGCTTGAACGCCGCGGCGGTCAACAGCCGCCCGCGCGGCGTGCGCTGGAGGAAGCCCTGCTGGATCAGGAACGGCTCGATGATGTCTTCAATCGCGTCGCGCGGCTCCGACAGCGCGGCGGCCATCGTCTCGACGCCGACCGGCCCGCCGCCGTAGCTCAGCGCGATCGTCGACAGGTAACGCCGGTCCATCGCGTCGAGGCCGGCGGCATCGACCTCGAGCTCGGACAGCGCACGGTCGGCGAGCTTGCGATCGACCGACTTGGCGCCGCCGACCAGCGCGAAGTCGCGCACCCGCCGCAGCAGACGCCCGGCGATGCGCGGCGTGCCGCGCGCGCGCCGCGCCACTTCGTTGGCGCCGTCGGCGGCCATCGACAGCCCGAGCACCCGGGCGCCGCGATGGACGATCTGCTCCAGTTCCTGCTCGGTATAAAAGTTCAGCCGCACCGGAATGCCGAAGCGGTCGCGCAGCGGATTGGTGATCAGCCCCGCGCGCGTCGTCGCGCCGACCAGCGTGAAGGGCGCGAGTTCGATCTTGACCGAGCGCGCCGCCGGTCCCTCGCCGATGATGAGGTCGAGCTGGAAGTCCTCCATCGCGGGATAGAGGATTTCTTCCACCGCCGGCGTCAGCCGGTGGATCTCGTCGATGAACAGCACGTCACGCGGCTCGAGATTGGTCAGCAGCGCGGCAAGGTCGCCGGCCTTGGCGATCACCGGGCCGGAGGTGGCGCGGAAGCCGACGCCGAGCTCGCGCGCCACGATCTGCGCCAGCGTGGTCTTGCCCAGCCCCGGCGGGCCGACGAACAGCACATGGTCGAGCGCGTCCTTGCGCTGCTTCGCCGCCTCGATGAACACCGTGAGATTGGCGCGCGCCTTTTGCTGGCCGACGAAATCGGCGAGCCGCTGCGGACGCAACGAGGCGTCGGCGTCTTCGTCCCGCTCCTCGGAGGCCATCAAGCGCGGCGGTGTCATAGCCTTGCACTCTTGCTGTCACCTCCCCCTGCAAGGGGGAGGTCGGTCGCGAAGCGACCGGGAGGGGGTCCCACGCAAACGCTGCAAGTGACCCCCACCCTGACCCTCCCCCTTTCAGGGGGAGGGAAATCAGGCAAACCGCACGCGGCCTTCACTTCGCCAGTTCCTTCAACCCGTGCCGAATGAGCGTCGCGGTGTCGGCATCCTCACCGGCATTGCGCGCGGCGACCGCGATCGCCGCCGCCGCCTGCGGCTGACCGTAGCCGAGATTGACGAGCGCGGACACCGCGTCGGCCACCGGCCGCGGCGCGGTCTTGTCCTCCATCGCGCCGGCGAGATGCACCACCGCCGGATCGATGTTGGCAATCGAGGGCGCCTTGCCCTTCAGCTCCGACACGATGCGCTCGGCCACCTTGTTGCCGACGCCGGGCGCGCGCGCCACCGCGGCCTTGTCGCGCGTGGCGATCGCGGTCGCGAGCTCCGAAGGCCGCAGCGTGCCGAGCACCGACAGCGCCACCTTGGCGCCGACGCCCTGCACCGTCTGCAGCAGGCGGAACCATTCGCGCTCGACGTCGCTCGCAAAGCCGAACAGCTTGATGGCGTCCTCGCGCACATAGGTCTCGATGGAGAGCGTCGCCGCCTCGCCCGGCTGCGGCAGCGCCTGCATGGTGCGCGCCGCGCAATGCACCTGATAGCCGACGCCATGCACGTCGAGGATCACATAGTCCTCGCCGTAGCTGTCGATCACGCCTTTCAGCTTACCGATCATGATGCACGCACTCTTGCTTCACCTCCCCCTGCAAGGGGGAGGTCGGCCGCAACGCGGCCGGGAGGGGGTCCAACACAAACGCTGCAAGTGACCCCCACCCTAACCCTCCCCCATCGCAAGTCGGGCTTGCCCGACTTGCGCACGACGATGGGCAACCCGGCCAAGGCCGGGTTGCCGGGGGAGGGAATAAGACATGATGACGGCTTCTCATGTCGCCACCATCTTCAGCGCCGCGGCCTTGCGGTGATGCGCGTGGCAGATCGCGATCGCCAGCGCGTCGGCGGCGTCGTCCGACTGCGGCTCCGCCTTCGGCAGCAGCACGCCGATCATCACGCGGATTTGCGTCTTGTCGGCGTGGCCGGCGCCGACGATGGTTTTCTTGACGAGGTTCGGCGCGTATTCGGCGACGGCGAGGCCGGCCTTGGCCGGCACCAGCATGGCGATGCCGCGCGCCTGCCCGAGCTTCAAGGTCGCCGCGCCGTTGACGTTGACGAAGGTGGCTTCGACAGCCGCCTCGTCGGGCCGGAACTCCGCGATGGTCGCGACCAGCGCGTCGTGGATCGCCACCAGTCTTTCGCCGAGCGAAAGCCGGTCGCTGACGACATGCGAGCCGCAGGCGACGTGGCGCAGGGTGTTGCCGTCGACATCGACCACGCCCCAGCCGGTGCGGCGGAGCCCCGGGTCGATGCCGAGGATGCGAATCGGGCGTGCCATCAGGCCCCGTTGATAACCCCGCGGCTGCGTTCCGGCCAGAACAGCCATGCGGGGCAACCGCCGTGTTTGGATCGCGGCCGGCGGCCTAGCCTGCTAGGAAGGCTGACTTCGCGCCGGATTTCCACTCTGAACGACGCCTGACAGACGCCTCACGATGGATTTGCCGACCCTCGCGACCTATTCCGAGATCGTCGCCGACCGGCGCTTCCCGGCCGCCATCGGGATCGCGCTGCTGTCCGGCGTGGTCCGCGGTTTTTCCGGTTTCGGCTCCGCGCTGGTCTTCATCCCGCTGATGAGCGCGGCCTACGGTCCCGTGATCGCCGCCCCGCTG
>Ga0180221_1001243_pt1 | contig 17910 bp, 10 predicted proteins | sample eDN5th37CKraftMG_FD_151339 | JGI IMG/M metagenome (GOLD analysis project Ga0180221, IMG submission 151339) | Enriched Miracle-Growth compost microbial communities from Emeryville, California, USA - eDNA 5th pass 37_C Kraft MG (version 2) (version 2) ...
GCTGATGCTGGACGAACCCTCCGCCGGCCTTTCGCCGGTGCTGGTGGACCGGGTGCTCTCCGTCGTCTCGGCACTGCGCGGGCGCGGCGTCTCGGTGCTGCTGGTCGAGCAGTTGATCGAGAAGGCGTTGGCGGTCTCCGACCGGGTCTATGCGCTGGTGCAGGGGAAGGTGGCGCTGTCCGCCCCGACCGGCACGGAAGGTTTGGCGCAGAAGCTGGAAGCCGCCTATTTCGGCATGGAGCCGGCGGAATAGAGGGTCGGGGGAATGAATTCCCCCGAACCCCCTCCTTCTTTCTGTCAGTTTGGCGCTGCGCTGGCCGCGTGTGCTGAGAACTTGAAGAAAAAAGATGGGGGCCTGGGGGAATTCATTCCCCCAGCCTTTTTCATGCCCCTGCGTAAAGCGCCCGCTCGAAACCCTCCAGCACGGCGAGTGCTGCTGGATCGGCGAAGGGGTGGAACTGCATCATGAGGATGGCGGCGAGTTGCCGCGACGGGTCCACCCAGCCGTAGCAGTTGGTCAGCCCCGCCCATCCGAAGCTGCCGGCGCGGCGCCGCCCGGGCACGTCCGCCTCGTTGACCAGGAAGGCGAGGCTCCAGCGCAAGGGAGTGCCGGGGAAGAGGTCCACGTCGCAGGTCAGGGCCGGCATGGCGCTGCGCATCGGCGTGACCGGCCGGTCGCCGATCTGGTTGTGGGACACCAGCGCCATGCTGGTAGGGGAAAGGATCCGGGCGCCGCCCCATTCGCCGCCGGCCAGCAGCATGCGGAGGAAGGCGAGGTAGTCCGGCGCCGTCGCGTACATCGCTCCGCCGCCGCGATGGAATTCGGGCGGCGGGCTGGTGGGAGGTGGCTGGATGGACCAGCCGCCTGCCTCGTGGCGCCGGTGCAGCGCCGCCAGCCGCGCCTGCCGCTCGGGCGGCAGCAGGAAGCCGCTGTCGCGCATGCCGAGAGGGCCGAGGATATGGCGCTGGACATAGTCCTCCAGCCCGAGGCCGCTGGCCGCCTCCACCGCCACACCGGCCCAGTCGGTGGCAATGCTGTAGTTCCAGCGCTCGCCGGGGTCGAAGAGCAAGGGCGCCAACAATGCCGCCCTGCGGGCGGTGCGGGTGGAGGGATGGTCCGTCACCTCCTGGTAGCGGAGGATCTCGGGGTTCCACATGTCGTAGCCGAAGCCGGCGGTGTGGGTGAGAAGGTGCCGCAGCGTCACCGGGCGGGCCGGCGGCCGGAGACGGGGGGTGCCATCGGCGCCGAAGCCTTCGAGCACTTGCAGGTCGGCCATCTCCGGCAACAGGCCGGCGAGTGGCGCATCCAGGGAAAGGGCGCCTCGCTCGACCAGCTGCAGCGCCGCGACGGATGTCACCGCCTTGGTCAGCGAGGCGATGCGGAACACGGTGTCGGGCTGCATCGGCAGGGCGGCGACGGTGTCGCGCAACCCGGCGGCGCCCTGGTACAGCATGCCCTCGGGCCCCGCGGCCATGGCGACCACGCCCGGCACCCGGCCCTGCGCCGCGGCATCGCGCAGGACCGCATCGCATCGTGCGACAAGGTTCATGGCAGTCCCTCTCCCTCTTTCGCGCGGGCATCCTAGGGTCTGCGGCGGGGGCTGGCGATGGCGGCAAGGCTTTCGCTCGACAAAGGGCGGGAAAGCCTGCTCCTATTGTTCCGGTGAGGGGAGGAAGGTGGTGAGGGCTGACCAGGAGCGGAATGACGCGGCCTGCTGTGGCCTGTGCCACTCCCATCGCGCGGAGAGGGCGGGGTGCTCCGTTACGCGGCCCCGATGGGCTGGCGCGTGCCGCCGGAGCATCGGCCAGACTTGCCCCGGGAGCGGCCAGAATGAGTGAACCCCGCATTCGCCTCGGCATCCTGACGCCCTCCTCCAACACGGTGCTGGAACCGGTGACGCAGGCGATGCTCGCCGGCCTGTCGGGCGCCTCCGCGCATTTCGCGCGCTTCCGCGTCACGGAGATCGCGCTCTCACCGGAGGCGCTGGCGCAGTTCGACGACAGTGCCATCCTGCAGGCGGCGGAGCTGCTGGCGGATGCGCGGGTGGACGTGATCGGCTGGAGCGGCACCTCGGGCGGCTGGCTCGGCTTCGAGGCCGACCGGCGGCTCTGCCAGCGCATCACCGCGATCACCGGCATTCCCGCCACGACCTCGATGCTGGCGCTGAACGAGGTTCTGGCGCTCACCGGTGTCAGGCGCCTGGGGCTCGTCACGCCCTATCGCGACGATCTGCAGGCCAGGATCATCGCCAATTATGCGGCGCTCGGCGTGGATTGCAGGGCCGAGCGGCATCTCGGGCTGCAGGAGAATTTCGCCTTCGCGGAGGTGACGGAAGCGACGGTGGAGGGGATGGTGCGGGAGGTGGCGGCCGAGGCACCTGAGGCGATCGCCGTGGTCTGCACCAATCTGCGCGGGGCACCGCTGGTGGCGCGGCTGGAGGCGGAACTGGGCCTGCCCATCTATGACAGCGCGGCGACGGTGGTGTGGAAGGCGCTGCACATGGCAGGTTCCAGCATGGCCGGAATGGCCGGCTGGGGGTCGCTGTTCTCGCTGCCGGCGGGGGAGAACCGGCCCTCCTGAGGGCCAGCCGGGTCGATTGCCCCATGGTCACAGAGGGCGCCGGCCCTTTTGCGGGGGCCGGCGCGGTTGCCTCGTCATATGGGCACAAGGTCGCTGTGCGCGCCTTGCGGGAGCGTCGCTTGGAATTCCTCGCCCTGTGGTGAAGTGAGGCGGAGTGATTGGACGGTGCAGCCAATCCCGCTTGGCCCACGGCTGATCGGGCGGGCCGGGCGCCAAGCGGCAGCGCCTGGCGCCAGGGCGCCGCTTCGTGCATGGCGTGACGCGGGACGCTGCCCCTGCGCACCGCTGGCCAGCATGCCGGGCGCACTCTGGAGGGCTAGGGTCGTGGCCGTTCCGAGGGCAGCTCAGCCCGCCAGCCAGCCGCCATCCACCACAAGCTCGCTGCCGGTGGTGAAGGAGGAGGCATCGCTCGCGAGATAGAGCGCTGCTTCCGCCACCTCTTCCGGCCGGCCGAGGCGGCCCATCGGATGGCGGCTGCGGGACGCCTCGCGCGCCGCCGCCGGGTCCGCAGCCCGGCCGAAGCTGCGGCGCAGCAGTGGTGTCTCGATGGCGCCGGGCAGGATGGTGTTCACCCGGATGCCGTCGGGCGCGAAATCCAGCGCCATGGTCCGGGTGAGGCTGAGGATTGCGCCCTTGGAAGCGATATAGGCCGTGTTGTTGCGCCCGCCCGCCCGGGCGAGCTGCGAGGCGATGGTGATGATGGAGCCGCTGCCCTGCGCCCGCATCGCGGGCAGCACGGCGCGTGCCCAGAGCCAGGTGCCGTCGAGATTGACGCGCATCACGGCCTGCCAGTCGGCCAACTCGGTGGTGAGCGCGGTACCGCCGGTGGAGAAGCCGGCCGCAGTGAGCAGCACGTCGATGCGGTCCCAGCGCGCCAGCGCGGCTTCCGCATCCGCTTCCGCCGTGCCGGGCGTGCCGACATCGGAGACGCGGGTGAGGGCTTCGGCGCCGGCGGCACGCACGGCTTCCGCCACGTCCTCCAGCGCCGCAGGGCCGCGGTCCACCAGGCAGAGCCGCGCCCCCTCCCGCGCGAAGAGGAGCGCCGAGGCCCGGCCGATGCCGGAGGCGGCGCCGGTGATGATGGTGACGCGTTCCTTCAGCCGCATGCCCGACTCTCCCTGGCTTGGCGCCCTGGCCGCCCGCCCCGCCATCAGGCGATGCCGGCCAGAGCGGCCTCCACCGTGTCGCCCAGCCGCTCGACGATGCTGTCGATCTGCGCGGGCGTGACATTGTAGGGCGGCGCGACGATCAGGTGCTCGCCCAGCCGTCCGTCGATGGTGCCGGAACAGGGATAGGCGGCGATTCCCTTGGCGAGGCCGGCATCCTTCAGCCGCATGGCGAGGCCCTGCGCGGGGTCGAAGGGCCGCTTGCTCGCGCGGTCGGCGACGAATTCCAGCGCGCGGAACAGGCCGCGCCCGCGGATGTCGCCGACATGGGCGTGATTGCCGAAGCGCTCCGTCAGCCCGGCCTCCAGCCGTGCGCCCATGGCGCGGACATTGGCCAGCAGATCCTCCTCGGCGATGATGCGCTGCACTTCGAGCGCCGCCGCGCAGGCGAGAGGATGCGCCTGGTAGGTATGGCCATGCACGAAGGCGCCGCTGCCGGCCTCCAGCACCTCCAGCACACGGCGCGAGACCAGCAGCGCGCCGATCGGCTGGTAGCCGCCGCCGAGGCCCTTGGCGATGGCCTGCAGGTCGGGCGCGATGCCTTCCTGCTCCCAGGCATGGGTGGTGCCGCTGCGGCCCATGCCGCTCATCACCTCGTCCAGGATCAGCAGCGCGCCGTGGCGGTCGCAGACCTCGCGGATCGCCTTGAAATAGCCGGGCACGGCGGTGACGCAGCCGGTGGCGGCGCCGACGATGGTCTCGGCGCAGAAGGCGATCACCTTGTCCGGCCCGAGCCGCTGGAACTCGGCTTCCAGCTCCGCGGCGAGGCGCGCCACATAATCGGCGTCGCTCTCATCCGCGCGCTGCTCGCGATAGGCGAAGCAGGGCGAGACGCGGCTGAAGCTCGGTGACAGCACCGGCTCATAGATGCCGCGGCGTGCCGGGTGGCCGCTGGCGGCGAGGGCGCCGAAGGTGTTGCCGTGGTAGCCCTGCCGCCGCGAGATGAAATGCGTGCGCTGCGGCTGGCCGAGTTCGACGAAGTATTGCCGCGCCATCTTGAGGGCGCTTTCCATGGCCTCGGAGCCGGAGGAGACAAAGAAGGCGCGGGTCAGGCCGCCGGGCTCGTGGCCGAGAATCTGGTCGGCCAGCGCCTCCGCCGGAGCCGAGGTGAAAAAGCCGGTGTGGATATAGCTGAGCTGCCGCGCCTGTGCCGCAACTGCCTCGATGACGCGCGCATTCCCATGCCCGAGGCAGGCGACCGCCGCGCCGCCGGCGGCATCGATGATCTGCCGGCCATCCGCCAGCGTCAGCATGATGCCGTCACCGCGGACGGCGAGTTCCGGCTCGGCGCGCACCGTGCGGTGCAGGACATGGGACATCGGCTTCTCCTTCGCGCGGGAGGGCGGGGGCAGCAGGTTACCATTGAACGCCGGTTGGCCGGCTCTGGCCAGCCTTCTCCGCGCGGAGGGCGACCCGGGAGAACCAGCCCCGGGCCGCCGCGATCTGATGTCAGCTCAGCGCAGATAGGCCTCGGCGGCGTAGCGCCGCATCATGCGCTGGCTGTGAAAGCGCGAGCCGGTACGGGAGATGACGTCCTTCATCAGCGTGATCCAGGCGCCGCGATCGCGGTGCCAGAGCGGCAGCACGGTGTGAAAGAGCTTGTCGTAGAGCTCGTTCGCATGCTGGGAGGCGGGCGTATCCTCGCTGCCGATGGCCCAGCCATTCGCGCCCTCCTCACAGGCTTCCGCCCACCACCCGTCCAGCACGCTGAGATGCGGCACGCCGTTGAGCGCCGCCTTCATGCCGCTGGTGCCGGAAGCCTCCATCGGCGGCAGCGGCGTGTTCAGCCAGACATCGGCGCCGGAGACCATCTTCTTCGCCAGCCCCATCTCGTAGTTCGGCACGAAGACCACGGGGAGCGTGTCCGCCAGCGCCCGCGCATGCGCGTGGACCTGACGGATCAGCGCTTTGCCGCCCTCGTCGCGTGGGTGCGCCTTGCCCGCCAGCAGGACCTGGAAGGGGAATTCGCGGGCGATGGCGCGCAACTGGTCGAGATCGGTGAAGAGCAGGTCGGCTCGCTTGTAGCCGGTCATCCGCCGGGCGAAGGCGATCAGCGGCAGATTGGGATCGAGTGTGGCGCCGCAGCGTTGCGCGACCTCCTCCAGCAATTCCCGCTTGGCCTGCATATGGGCCTCCCACACCGCCTCCGCCGGCAGGTGGTCGGCGCCGCGCAGCGTGCCGGGATCATGCGCCCATTCCGGCGCCACCGTCTGGAAGAGGCTGGCGAAGGCCGGATGCGTCCAGGTCGGCACGTGCACGCCATTGGTGACGGCATGGATATGGTAACCCGGGAACATGCGCTGCGCGGTTTCCGCATGCCGGGCTGCGACGCCATTGACCCAGCCGCTCAGATTGAGCGCCAGCCGCGTCATGTTCAGCGCATCCTCGCCCGCGAGCCGCTTCAACTGGTCGATCTCGAAGAAGTCGCCCAACATGCGCGTGACCAGGTCGTAGGAGAAGCGGTCATGTCCCGCTTCCACCGGCGTATGCGTGGTGAACACGCAGCTTTCCCGCACCGGGTCCACATCGTAGCGCAGCGGCCCGTTGACCGGGCTGTCCTTGCCCAGCGGATGCCGCCGCAGCAACGAGAGCGACAGGAGCGCCGCGTGGCCCTCGTTCAGGTGCCAGGTCTTGATCTCGAAGCCCAGTGCGCGAAGGATCCGCTCGCCACCGATGCCGAGCACGATCTCCTGCTTCAGGCGCAGTTCCTCGCCCTCGCCATAGAGGCGGTCGGTGATGCCACGGTCCTCGGGGTGGTTCACGTCCAGGCGAGTGTCGAGCAGGATCACCGGCGTGCAGCCGCCATGCGGGCATTGATGCAGGTAGAGCCAGGGCAGGATCCAGACCGGCCGCTCCTCGATGCGCACCGCCACCGCCGCGTCCAGTAAGGTCACGTGCTCGGCGAGGTTCCAGGGGTCGGGCGCGTCGATCTGCCCGCCATCCGGGCCGATGGTCTGTCGCAGGTAACCCTCGCGGCTGGCGAGAGTGACAAAAACCATCGGCAACTCCAGATCGGCGGCGGAACGCACAGTGTCGCCGGCGAGAACGCCGAGACCTCCGGAATAGGTTGGGATCGCCGGCTCCAGCGCGATTTCCATGGAGAGATAGGCAATGCAGGTATGCGGCAGGAAGCGATCGATAGGCGCCACGGGCAAGCCCCCTTCAGCGAGACACCAGAGCGAGTAAAGACCTTTGGACCCGCCGCACGCTATCCCGCGCTTGCGGCCTGACGGCCGGAGCGGTCACTTCGCCGGGAGGCTGCCGGACGACCTGGCCGACAGGGTATCAGGAAGGAGACGCCGCGCGCGGTGGTGAGGCGCGGGAAGGGGAGGGGAAAAGCCCGGGGGCCCCCGGAGGCGCGCCACCCTGCCGCCCGGCGTCGGTATGGCGTCAGGCGGATCATGCGGAATGTCGCGCGGCGCGCCAGGGCGGGCGGAGGGGCTGCGCTTCTCAACGAAGCCGCCGGCCCCGCGATGACCTCACCTGCCCGTCGGCTGTCCTAGGCGGCCCGGTCGAGCCCCGGGCGGGGCAGGAGCCGGTCCAGCCGGCACTGCGGCCAGGGAAAGGGCTCCGAGCCGCCGAGCAGGTGGCCATAGAGTTCGCGATATTGCTCAGCCGAGCGCGCCCAGCTGAACGTGCGCGACATGGCCCGGCGCCGCATCCGCGCCAGTTCGGCCGGGCGGCGGAACACCTCGAAGGCGCGGCGGCAGGCGCCGAGCAGCCCCTCCACGCTGGCATCCTGAAAGAGGAAGCCGGTGCCGCCATCCTCGATGGTATCGACCAGTCCGCCGGTCGCGTGGGCCACCGGCAGCGTGCCGCAATGCTGCGCCTGCAGCTGCGTCAGGCCGCAGGGCTCGAAACGCGAGGGCATCAGCAGGAAGTCGCCGCCGGCCACGAGGCGGTGTGCCATCGGCTCATTGAAGCCGACGAGCAGGGCGATCCGGTCGCGGTACTGGCGGGAGACGCGGTGCAGGAGCTGCTCCACCGAAGGCTGCCCCATGCCGAGAATGGCGATCTGGCCGCCCATGCGCACGATCTCCGGCGCCGCCTCGGCCACCAGGTCCAGCCCCTTCTGGTGCACCAGGCGGGAGACGATGGCGAAGAGCGGCCCGTCGGAATGTTCCAGGCACAGGCTGGTGCGCACCAGCTCGGCCAGCATCCGCTTGCCGTGCAGGTCGTCCGGCTGGAAATGGTAGGGCAGATACGGGTCGCGCTCGGGGTCCCAGCTCTCGTCGATCCCGTTGACAATGCCGGAGAGGCGGCCCAGCCCGGCCAGTCCAGCGAGCAGCCCGTGCAAGCCGCCGCCCAGCGCCTGGGTGGTGATCTCCCGCGCATAGGTCTGGCTGACGGCGCAGACATGGCTGGAATAGAACAGCCCGGCCTTCAGGAAGGCGATATTGCCGTAGAACTCCACGCCTTCCATGGCGAAGGCATGCTCGGGGATGCCGAGCGCGGCGCGGCGGTCGGCGGGAAAGACGCCCTGGTGCGCGACATTGTGCGCGGTGAGCAGGCTCGGCACCGCCGCGCCGTCCCAGGCCAGATAAGCGGGGGCGAGGCTGCCGGGCCAGTCGTTCACGTGCAGCAGTTCCGGCACCCAGCCCAGACCGCCGACGCCGCGCGCCATGTCCGCCGCCGCCAGCGACAGCCGGCCGAAGCGCAGGTGCTGGTCCGGCCATTCCTCGCCGCCCGGCGCGCAATAGGGATTGCCGGGCCGGTCGTAGAGCGAGGGGCAGATCAGCAGGTAGAGGATGAGCCCATCCTCCAGCCGCGCCCGCCCGACCTGGCAGGGCGGAATCCCCGCACGGCCCGGCAATTCGCCGACCACCTCCACACCACCGATGCGGGCCATCACATCGGGATAGGCCGGCATCACCAGACGGATATCGACGCCCTGCCTGATCAGGGCACGCGGTAAGGCAGCGGAGACATCCCCCAGTCCCCCTGCCTTGGCGAGCCCGGCGAACTCGCTCGTCACGAAGAGCACCCTCATGGACCTCTCGATCTCCGACAGAGGGCAGATGGAACCACCGGGCAGCGGGAGCCTGGCCGCCGATTGTTCAACCCGCGCCGAAAGCAGCCTGAATTCCCAAGCCTGGAAGGAAGACTGTGAGCGACGCACTGATCCTCATCAACCCGACGCCACTTCACCTCCCCGCCAGATTTCACGCCTTGCCGGCGTGGACATTGTTGCATCCGTGCCAACCGCGAACCTGGCCGCAGGGTTGCACCGTCCTGAAAATCCGCCTTGGATGCCGGCGTAACGTTCCCGAGCCGCGGGGTGCCATGGCCCCGTAGGATTTCCGACTTCCGGCCAGTGTCAGGGGAGCCACCCGCCATGCAGCGTCGTACCCGACTCTACCGCCATCCTGCGCGTCTCGCCCTGCTCGGCCTTGCCCTCGGCCTCGCGGCGCCGGCGCAGGCGCAGCAGCTTACCGTCGGCGTGCAGGCACCCTTCGGCATCGACCCGCATTTCCTCTTCGTCGGGCCGAACATGGCGGCGGCGCGCCACATCTATGACAGCCTGATCAACCGCGATCCGGAAAGCCGCATGGTGCCGGGCATCGTCGAATCCTGGCGGGCCGTGGACGAGATGACCTGGGAGCTGAAGCTGCGGCGCGGCGTCACCTTCCATGACGGCAACTCCTTCACGGCCGAGGATGTCGCCTTCACCCTGGCACGGGTGCCCAAGGTGCCGAACAACCCCGGCCCCTATACCTCCAACCTGCGCACCATCCGCGATGTGCAGGTGGTGGACCCCTATACGGTGCGGCTGATCACCGACCGGCCCAACCCGACGCTGATGGGGCAGCTCACCAACATCTTCGTCGTCTCGAAGCACGCCGCCGAGAATGCCAGCACGGCCGACTTCACCTCCGGCAAGGCGGCGATCGGCACCGGCCCCTTCCGGCTGGAGAACTTCCGGGGCGCCGAGGGCATGTCGGTCCTCCGCAACGAGACCTATTGGGGCGAGAAGGCGGCCTATGCGAAGGTCAACCTGCGTGTCATCGGCAATGACGCCGCCCGCATCGCGGCCCTGCTGGCCGGCGATGTGGACCTGATCGAGGATGTCGCCCCCGCCGACGCGGCGCGGCTGGAGCGCGAGGGGCAGGTGCGCGTCTTCAAGCGCAACTCCGACCGCATCATGTTCCTGATCCCACATGTCGGCGCCGAGACGCTGCCGCTGCTGACCGACGCCCAGGGGCAGCCCTTGAAGGAGAACCCGCTGCGCGACGTCCGGGTGCGGCGGGCTCTCTCCCTGGCGATGGACCGCTACGCCCTGGCGGAGCGCGCCATGGACGGGCAGGCCATCCCCACCGGCCAGATGGTGCCCGAGCAGTTCAGCGGCTACGACCCGGACCTGCCGGCGCCGCGCGCCGATCTCGACGAGGCGCGCCGCCTGCTCGCCGAGGCCGGCTACCCCGACGGCTTCGGCCTGACGGTGGGCTGCTCCAACAACCGCTTCGTCAATGATGCCCGTGTCTGCCAGGTGGTGGGGCAGATGCTCGCCCGGCTGGGGCTGCAGGCCAAGGTGGAGACGCAGCCGAGCAGCGTCTTCTTCCCGCGCACTGTCTACGGCAAGAACGACCTGCCACTGATGTTCTACGGCCTCTCGCTCTCCTCCTCGCGGGATCCGAGCTATATCCTCTCCACCTCGGTCCATACGCGCAACGTCGCCCAAGCCTTCGGCCAGGGCAATCGCGGCGCCTTCAGCGACCCGGAGATGGACCGCATCATCGATGCCGCCATCGTCCGCATGGATGATGGGCGGGAGGCGGCGCTGCGCAGCGCGATGCGGGCGGCCATCGAGCGCTTCCCCATCATCCCGCTCTACAACCAGGTGACGATCGCCGCCGGGCAGAAGAGCGTCGAGTACACCCCACGCATGGATGAACAGATGGTCGCCTATTACGCCCACCCCGTGCAGGCCGCCCGCTGATGGCGACGCGCCCCCTCATCGCCGGTGCCCGGCACGCGGTCAGCGCCGGGCACTATCTCGCCGCCAGCGCCGGCTTCGCCATCCTGGAGGCCGGCGGCAATGCCATTGATGCCGGCGTGGCCGCCGGGCTGGTGCTCGGCGTGGTGCAGCCGGACATCGTCAATATCGGCGGGGTGGCGCCGATCCTGATCCGCCGGGCCGATGGCACGATGGAGAGCATCGCCGGTCTCGGCCACTGGCCGCGCGCCCTGCCGGCGGACCTCTTCATGCGCGAGCATGGCGGGCGGATGCCGCAGGGCGTGCTGCGCACCGTGGTGCCCGCCGCGCCGGATGCCTGGATCACCGCGCTGGAGCGCCACGGCCGGCTCGGCTTCGCCCAGGTGGCGGAGCCCGCCATCCGCTGCGCCGAGGAGGGTTTCCACGTCTATAAGCTGCTGGCCGACAGCATCGCCGAGCATGTGCAGGACTATTCCCGCTGGCCGAGCAACGCGGCGGTCTTCCTGCCCGGTGGCGCGCCGCCGCCGAAGGGCGCGCTGTTCCGCCAGCCCGAGCTTGCCGCCATGTTGCGCCACATGGCCGATGAGGACCGGCGCGCAGCAGCGGCGAAGGGGCGCCTCGCCGGGCTGGCCGCCGCCCATCACGCCTTCTATCGCGGCGACATCGCGCGGACGATCGTCAACTTCATCCAGTCCGAGGGCGGCTATCTCTCGGCCGAGGACATGGCCGGCTTCCATTCGCGCCTGGAACCTGTCGTCACCCGCGACTGGCGCGGCCATGCGGTGACCACCTGCGGCCCCTGGTGCCAGGGGCCGGCCCTGCTGGAGGCGCTGCTGTTGATGGAGCGCGCCGGCTTCGACGGCATGGCGCACAACAGCCCCGACTACCTGCACCTGATGGCCGAATGCCTGAAGGTGGCGATGGCCGACCGCGAATACCATTTCGCCGACCCCGCCTTCACCGAGGTGCCGATCGAAGCGCTGCTGGGGGAGGCGCATCTCGCCGCCCGCCTTGCCGGCATTGACGCGGCGCGGGCGCATCCCGGCATGCCGGAGCCGCTGCTCGGGCGGGGAACGGAACTGCCGCCCCCGAGCAAGCGCCCAATGCCGGCGATCGAGCCGGACACCTCCTATGTCGCGGTGGTGGATGCCGAGGGCAATGCCTTCTCGGCCACGCCCTCGGACGGCACCTATAACGGGCCCATTATCCCCGGCCTCGGCATCATCGCCTCCGGCCGCGGCACGCAGTCGCGGCCCGATCCGTCGCATCCCTGCGGCGTCGGCCCCGGCCGGCGGCCGCGGCTGACGCCCAACCCGGCGATGGTGGTGCTGCGCGACGGCGGCGTCATGCCCTTCGGCACGCCAGGCGGCGACGTGCAGATCCAGGCCATGCTCCAGGTGCTGCTGAACCATCTCCACTTCGGCATGGACCTGCAGGAGGCGATCGAGGCGCCGCGCGTCGCCTCCTATTCCTTCCCCTCCTCCTTCGCGCCCTATGACTACTTCCCCGCGCGCCTGGCGGTGGAAGGGCGCATCGATGTCGCGACGCGGGAGGCCCTGCGGGCACGCGGGCATGAGGTGAAGGACTGGCCGGACTGGACTTGGCTCGCCGGCAGTGTCGAGGCCGTGCGGAGCGAACCGGCCACCGGGCTGCGGCTGGCAGGGGCCGATCCGCGCCGGCCGGCCTATGCCGTGGCGCTCTGAGCGCGCTCTGAAAAAGGCTGGGGGAATGAATTCCCCCAGATGCCCATCTTCTTTCTTCAAATTTCCAGCGCCTGCGGCCAGCGCAGCCCCAAACTGACAGAAAAAAGATGGGGGTTCGGGGGGAATTCTTTCCCCCCGATCTTTGTTCCGGCCCTCCCATGCGCCGCGCCGCTGCATCCCATCTCCCGCTCAGCCGTTTCCCCGGTGCATCCCGGGGCAGGGATGCCATGGCAGGCACGGCAGGACGGGAGCCGGAGGATGAGCGACAAAGTTCCTCGGATCCGCGAGCACATGGAGATCGTCGGCAGCGACGGACAGCATGTCGGCACGGTGGACAAGGTCGAGGGCGACCGGATCAAGCTGACCCGGAACGACGACCCGGACCATAGCGGCCTGCACCACCATTACCTGCCCGTCAGCAGCGTTGATTCCGTCCATATCGATCAGGTGCGGCTCAACATGCCGGCTGAGCGCGCACGGTCGCTGGCGACGATGACGGGCGGCAGCCAGCCCGCCAAGGGCATGGGCGGCGCTTCCGGCAGCTGAACCCGCGCGGTGCGGGAACCCCCGGCGCGGGGAGGCTGTTGATGGAGCGCGGCAGCCTGGCCGGCGTGCCACTGGCCGCATTCGAGAGACAGGAAAGCAGGAGACGAGGCGGCGATGAGCGATGCGGAAGCCAAGGGCGTCCAGGTCCAGGTAGCCAACGCCCGCCCCGAGGATGTCGGCCAGGGCTTGGCCCGCATCAGCCGCAAGGCCATTCAGGCGCTGGAGATGCGGCCGGGGGATGTGCTGGAACTGGTCGGCCAGCGCCATACCGCTGTCATCGCCGCGCCGCCCTATCCCGAGGATGAGGACCTGGAGATCATCCGCCTCGATGGGTTGCAGCGCGCCAATGCCGGTGTCACGGCGGGTGAGCGGATCGAGGTGCGGCGCGCCCAGGCGCGCCCCGCCGCCCGCGTCACCCTGGCGCCGGCACAGAAGAACCTGCGGCTGACCGGCTCCGGCGAGGCGCTGCGGCGCACCTTCATGGGCCGCCCGCTGGTCGCCGGCGACGTGGTTTCCACCTCCGTGTACCAGCGTACGGGCGGAAATCCGGACGGTTTCCCGGACGAGTTCTTCCGCCAGATGATGGAGCGGCAGGCCTATGCCTTGCAGGAGATCCGGCTCAACGTCGTGGGCACCGCGCCCAAGGGTATTGTGCGGATCGGGCCGGAAACCGAGATCGAGCTGCTGCCGCAATATGTCGAGCCGAAGGAGACCCGGCGCGCCGACGTCACCTATGACGATATCGGCGGCCTCGGCAATGCGGTGGAGCAGGTGCGGGAGATGGTCGAGCTGCCGCTGCGCCATCCCGAGCTGTTCCAGCGCCTTGGCATCGATCCGCCGAAGGGCGTGATCCTCCATGGCCCGCCGGGCACCGGCAAGACCCTGCTGGCCAAGGCGGTGGCGAACGAGTCCGAGGCCTCCTTCTTCAGCATCGCCGGCCCCGAGATCATGGGCAGCCACTACGGCGAATCCGAGCAGCGGCTGCGCGACATCTTCCAGGAAGCCGGCAAGCGGGCGCCCTCCATCATCTTCATCGACGAGGTGGACAGCATCGCGCCGAAGCGCGAGGAGGCGCGGGGCGAGGTGGAGCGCCGCATCGTCGCGCAGCTCCTGACGCTGATGGACGGGCTGGAGCCGCGGCAGAACGTGGTGGTGATCGCCGCCACCAACCGGATCGACGCCATCGACGAGGCCTTGCGCCGGCCTGGTCGCTTCGACCGCGAGATCGTCATCGGCGTCCCCGACCAGGACGGGCGGCGGCAGGTGCTGGCCATCCACACCCGCGGCATGCCGCTGGCGGAGGATGTCGATCTCGATAACCTCGCGCGCATGACCTATGGCTTCGTCGGCGCCGACCTTTCCGCCCTGGCGCGCGAGGCGGCGATGGATGCGGTGCGTCGGGTGCTGCCGAAGATCAACCTGCGCGAAGGCATCCCGCCCGAGATCCTGATGAACATGCGGGTCTGCCGGGGAGATTTCGAAAGCGCGCTGAAGCGCATCCAGCCCTCCGCGCTGCGCGAGATCATGATCCAGGTGCCGAACGTCACCTGGGAGGATGTCGGCGGCGTCGAGGCGGCGCGCGACCAGCTGCGCGAGGGTATCGAGCTGCCGCTCAAGCATCCCGAGGCCTTCCGGCGCATCGGCATCCGCCCGGCCAAGGGCTTCCTGCTCTTCGGGCCGCCCGGCACGGGCAAGACGCTGATGGCCAAGGCGGTGGCGCGCGAGGCGAATGCCAATTTCATCGCCACCAAGTCGGCCGACCTGCTCTCCAAATGGTATGGTGAGTCGGAGCAGCAGGTGAGCCGCCTTTTCGCCCGCGCGCGGCAGGTGGCGCCGACCGTCATCTTCATCGACGAGATCGACAGCCTGGTACCGGCGCGCGGTGGCGGCCTCGGCGAGCCGCAGGTGACGGAGCGCGTGGTCAACACCATCCTGGCCGAGATGGACGGGCTGGAAGAACTTCAGGGCGTGGTGGTGATCGGCGCCACCAACCGCCCCAACCTGCTCGACCCCGCGCTGCTGCGGCCGGGCCGCTTCGACGAACTGGTCTATGTGCCGGTGCCGGACGAGCAGGCCCGGCTGCATATCCTGCGCATCCAGACCAAGAACACGCCCCTGGCGGAGGATGTGGACCTGGCCGAGATCGCGCGGCGCACGCATGGCTATACCGGCGCCGACCTTGGCGACGTGGTCCGCCGCGCCGGCCTCCTGGCGCTGCGGCGGGACCTGGGCGCGCCGGCGGTGCAGCGCGCGGAGTTTGAGAAGGCGCTCTCCGAGGCACGCGCCTCGGTCACGCCGGAGATGGAGCGCGAGTACGAGCAGCTCCGCAACAGCCTCAAGCAGCAGCGGCCAAGCCAGCGGCCGCGTATCGGCTTCGAGATAGGAGAAGCGTAGAAGGCTGGGGGCGAGGCACTGCCCCGGACAACCCCCAGACCTTCTTTTCCTTTCGCGTTTCCCGTGCAGGCGGGAATCGCAGCGCCGAACTGACAAAAAGAAGATGGGGGTCCGGGGAATTTCTCCCTCCGGACTTTTTTCCTGCGCTACAGCGGGTACTCCCGGCCGGATCGACAACGGTCGCAGCCGCCGCCCGGTGGCGTGACACACGGCATTGGCGATGAGGGCGCCGACGCAGCCCAGCTTGCCGACTCCTTTGATGTGGGGCGGGTTCTCCAGGGACTTCCCCTACAAAAACGGGAAACCTTGATGCCGCAGCACCGCACCCCTATCACCAGCTTCGCAGCGCCGTAGCCGGTGAGGCGGCGCTGCATGCTAGCTTTGCCGGCGCCATCTGGCTGGGGTCGCCCGGCTGTTGGCATGGCCTGGGCATCGCTGGGGCGGCGGCCGACGAACGGGTCTGGAACAGGGAGCTGAAAGCCTGCCTTCTCCATGACTGCGGAGCGGCCGACCAGCTATTCTGGATTACCACTCCCGGAAGGGCATGCGGGGCGGCGTTCAGATCTCAGCTCTTCTGCGCTCCGTGCAGCACGGCTCCCCCGCCTTGTGCCGCCATGCTGATGCGGCTCCGGATAGGGGCTGCTGCTTCTGATTGTCCAGCTGCGCGGCTGAGGCTTCCGCATTGCAGCGAGGCCAGGTCTCCGAATTCCTACGCGGCCGGCGACCACATCGTGAAAGGCAGAAACGAGAGGGCCCAGGTGCGCCCATCCCTGCCTGCCGACTTGCTGGATGTCCTGCGCTGCCTTCTGCGTGCTTTCCCCTGTCGTCCTGGATTGCCTGGTAGGAGGCTTGACGGGCGATGAGCCGCGAACACCGACTTGGGGGATGCTCCCCGGGGTGGCGGGGCCGCGCCAGATCGCCGGCCGCGCGCAGCGCAACGACCTGGCCTCCGGCATGGAGTTGGCACGACGGGCGCCGCCGCCGCTGCTCATTCCCAGGAATACCATCCGCAGGTGAGGCAAGCACATCTCCCCCGATGGGACATCATCCCTTTGCTCCAGCGGAATGACGGCGGTGGATCACCTATAACCGCCGTCGCGGCATGCCCTATCTCCTGCGGGGAGCTTCTGCAATGACGGTCAAACCTATCCTGGTGGCCGGCGCCAGCGGTTTCGTTGACTACCATCCTGCCTGGTGCATGGTGCCATCGGGATACCGGGCATGTAGCGCCGAACAGAGGCACTCAAGGCCCTTAGCAGAACAGCCCCGGGATTTCAGGCTTCCTGCCTACCCGCTCACCGGGCCTGCGTCGGCGCGGTGCCGAAAATTCCTGATGTCCATTGCCTCGGGGCGGGTATGGGCAAGCTCGCTTGCGTCCTTCGTCGAGACACCACGCTTCCGCGCAGCAGCACCATGACAGACATCGGCATGCTGGAGGCTGGGGGTTCACACGGCGAGAGGATGCCCTGCCGAGCGGCCGCCCCGGTCCCCGGTCGCAGCACTGCCATTTCGGAAAGCGGAAACAAGCCGCAGCCTTCCTTCATGGGTGTCGGTGCATGCGCTGACGGCAGGCAGCAGCGCAGGGATGCCGGCCGAATGTGGTGGCTGAATCTCGATACGGACGCACTGATGGAGACCAGTCGGCGACGCAGGTGGCGGCGCGCATGGCGCCTGAGCCTACCGGCGCGTCTGCTGGAGCGGAACATGGCGCTCGCGTGGCCTTCCTTCCCGTGGCACCGGAGCATGATTCATGAGCGACACCTTCACGAGCCTGCCCCGGAGCCAGGCCGGGCTTTTTGACTCCGATGGGCACCTCGCCCCTCTCGGTCCGCCACAAGACCGCCCAGCACGTGGCGTCTGGCATGCTGCACGGATGCCGGTGCTCCTGCTGGCCGATGTTCTCGCCGCGGGACTTGCTGTCCTCGTCGCAGGCGCATGCCTCGCTATTTTGCCGGGACGGCTGGAATCCTCCGGCGTGCCGCTCGACGCACCGCTGATTCTGGCGGCCTCGTTGGGGCTAATTATCGGCCATGCCTGGCATGGTCTCTACGATACGGCCGGGCGAGGGCCGGTCGAGCGTTTCCGCTTGCGTGCTCTTGTCGCCGTCGCCATGCCTTGCCTCGCCCTGGTTCCCATCACTGTGGCCGGCCGGCCAGCCCCGCCGGCGGTGCCGGTGCTGCTGCTGGCCGCCGCCCTGCTGATCCCGCTCGGCTTCCTGGTCGAGGAACTGCTGCGCCGGCTGCTGATCGGGCACAAGGCCTGGGGCGCCAGCGCGGTAGTGGTCGGGGAAGGTGCTGAGCGGCTCGCATCCTCTCTCCTTGCTCACCCCGAGCTGGGCGTGCGACCCGTCGGCATCCTGACGGAGGCCGGGCCCGGCGGAGAGAGCAGCTGCGTACCACGGCTCGGGCCAACCAGCCGGGCGACGCAGTTCGGCGAGCTAGCCGAGATCGCAGTCATCACCGGCCCGGCCGCGGCGGCGCTGGATGTGGCGCGGCTGCCCTTCCGGCGCGTCATCATCATGCACAACATGCAGGGCCTCCCGGCCTCGGCGGGTGCAGTGAGGCAGTTTGGCGAGGCACCGGGCCT
>Ga0180221_1001245_pt1 | contig 17864 bp, 29 predicted proteins | sample eDN5th37CKraftMG_FD_151339 | JGI IMG/M metagenome (GOLD analysis project Ga0180221, IMG submission 151339) | Enriched Miracle-Growth compost microbial communities from Emeryville, California, USA - eDNA 5th pass 37_C Kraft MG (version 2) (version 2) ...
TCGTCCCAGGACAGTCCGCCGGAGAAATCCTTGCCGGCGACCGCGGCGGGCGGGCCTTTCGGCGAATGACAGTTGCCGCAGGTCAGCAGCGAGTTGACCAGATAGTTGCCGCGATCGACCAGCGTCTTGTCTTGTGTCGTGTTTTGCGCGAGCGCGGCCGAATTCAGAATGGCGAAAATCGCGCCGGCGCCAATCGCACCGGCCAGCGCCAATACCCTGAGCATGATATCCCCCCAAGCTCCCCGGAATCTGCGCGCGAACATTAGCCTGCCGCCGATACCGCCGCCACGCTCGCCCATGCGAACGCACATGGTTATTCCAAACACGAAACCCGAAATTTTGCGCCGTACGCCCAAGCCGCCCACTCGAAAGGCATGACATTATCTGCCATGATCGATGCATCCAGCCGGCATACGGTGGCGCTTTGCATGCCCGCCACAAGACCGGCGGCCACGGTGAGGAACAAACGGTCGGGTTGGACCGCACGGTGCGATTGCTCCGGCCGCCAAACCAACGACCCGAACAGGGAGGATTTCATGACGGTTTTTCGCGCAGCAGTTTTTGCGCCTCTCGTTGCATTCGCCGGCTTCGTTGCCGCGCCCGGCTCCGCCTCGGCGCAGCAGGAGATCACCATCGGCATGCCGACCAGCCCGCCGAACGTGGTGCACATGCCGGTGATCGTCGCCAACGATCTCGGCCTCTATAAGAAGCACGGCATCACCGTGAAGATCGTCGCGCTGCCCGGCGGCGTGCCGGTGTTCCGCGGCGTGCTCGCCGGCAACATCGACGTCGGCCTCGCGCCCGGCACGGTGTCGGCGGTCGGCCGCTCGAAAGGCGCCTCGACCAAGGTGCTGTCGGCCAACCTCTACAAGTTCGAAGCCTCGATGGTGGTGCGCGACAACGTGAAGACGATGGCGGACCTGAAGGGTAAGCGCATCGGCATCAACGATCCGGGCGGCTTCGCCGACATCATCTCGAAATCGGTGCTGCGCGCCGCCAAGATCGATCCGAAGGAGGTCAGTTTCGTCTCGATCGCGACCGAGGACGTGCCGGCGCTGGTCGCCAACCAGGTCGACACCGCGATCCTGCACGTCGATCAGGAGATGCTGGCGAAGAGCAAGGTGCCGACGCTGCACGCCATCGCCCGCATGTGGGAGATCCAGCCGAAGACGGTCTACACCGTCGCGGTCGCCAGCGAGAAATCGGTCAAGGACAAGGCCAAGGCGCTGCAGGCTTTCGTCACCGCCACCATCGAGGCGACCCGCCTCATCTACAGCGACAAGGCCAAGGTGCTGCCGGTCATGGTCAAGCACACCGGCTATCCGGAGAAGGTGGTGTCCGATACCTATGACTTCATGGTCAAGGAGTGCATCTGGGACGCCAATTCCGGCCTCAGCAAGGAGCGGTTCGACTTCACCGCCGAGCTGATGACCAAGGTCGGCAATATCGAGAAGGGCAAGACGCCCTCCTACGACGACATGATCGAGGCGTCCTTCGCCAGGAAGGCGATTGCCGATCTCGGCGAATGGAAAGGGCCGAACTGCAAGACGGCGGCGTTCTGACCGCCTGACCCTCCGCGCGGACCACGACCGAGGAGAACAACAATGAGCGCCGTCAACGACGCCCCGGCCGTGAACGCCGCCCCGCGCGGCGCCGACAGCAAGACCGCGCCGCCGCCGTTCTGGCAGCGGCGCGCTTTCTTTCGCTACGGCGCGCTGGCGCTGATCCTCGGCGCGTGGGAGTTGCTGGGGCCGCTGATCGACCCGATCTTCTTCACCTACCCCTCCCGGATCGCCGCCGCCTTCGTGCTGCTGGTCGCAAACGGCGAGTTGCCCTACTACCTGCTTCAGAGCCTCGAAGTCCTGGTGTTCGGCCTCTCGCTCGCGATCCTGTTCGGCATTCCGCTCGCGGTCGCGATGGGACGGATCCGCCAACTCGACTGGGCGCTCGACCTGCCGATCAACGCCTTCTACGCGACGCCGATGGTCGCGCTGGTGCCGGTGCTGGTCTTGTGGTTCGGCATCTATCTGAAAGCCAAGATCATCGTGGTGTTCCTGTTCGCGGTGTTCCCGATCGTCATCAACACCTATCAGGGCGTGCGCGAGGTCGACCGCAACCTCATCGAGGTGGCGCGCTCGTTCCGCTCCAGCGAACGGGCGATGTGGCAGGACGTGCTGCTGCCCTATGCGCTGCCCTATATCGCCGCCGGCATCCGCCTCGCGATCGGCCGTGGTCTCGTCGGCATGATCATCGCGGAGTTCTACACCACGATTTCCGGGCTCGGCTTCATGGTGCTGAAATACGCCAACGTGTTCGAGATGGATAAGACCTTCGTGCCGGTGATCACGCTGATGTTTCTCGGCGTGACGCTGACCAATGGTGCCAAGTGGCTGGAGAAGCGCATCGCGCCCTGGCGGCGGGCGGAGGCTTAGGCAACAACTCCGCTCATTCCCGCGAAAGCGGGAATCCAGAACCAACTGACGTCGATCATTCCAGCACTGGACCCCCGCTTTCGCGGGGGTGAGCGGAGGATTGCGCAGCGTCAGCGCGCCCCGGCGTCCATCAGGATTTTCGCGATCTCCGCGTAGCCGCGCCGTTTCGCGTGGCCGAGCGGCGTGACGCCCTCGCGGTCGGCGATGTTCACGTTGGCCTTCGCCTTGACCAGCAGCCGCACGATCTCGGTATGCACCTTGCCGCCGTCGCCGAGGATCACGGCCTCGAGCAGCGCCGTCCAGCCGAGATTGTTGACGTGGTCCTTGTCGATGCCGGTGCGCAGCAGGATCTTCACCGTCTCCGGGTGACCGTGATGCGCGGCCGGGATCAGCGCGGTGCCGCCGTAGCGGTTGGTGCTGGCGAGGTCGGCCTTGCCGGTGTCGAGGATGGCTTTCAGGATCTCGTTGCGTCCTTCCGCCCCGGCATAGAGGAACGCGCTGTCCTGAATATTGTCCTTGATGTTCGGGTTGGCGCCGGCCTCGATCAGCAGGCGGGCGATCGCCGGCTCGTCGCGATGGGTGGCGATCAGCAGCGAGGTGCGGCCGCTGTTATCGCGCACGTCGACGGTCGCGCCGTCCTTCAGCGTGCGCTTGACGCCGGCGAGATCGCCCTTGATCGCGGCGACGATCAGCGCGCGGTCGGCGGCGGATTCGGAAGCTTGCGGCATCACGATGCCAGCACACAGCAAAAAGGCGGCGCCGAGCGCCGCCTTTGCGATTGATCCGATGCCGGCGTGCATCAGGCGGACGCGGTCTCTTCCGCTTCGACCTTCTTCTCCTGCACCGGGCCGGAGTCGAGGCCCTTGGCATCGACGTCGCGGTCGACGAATTCGATGACGGCGAGCGGCGCGTTGTCGCCGTAGCGGAAGCCCGCCTTCATGATGCGGGTGTAGCCGCCGTTGCGATCCTTGTAGCGCGGGCCGAGCACGTCGAACAGCTTCTTGGCCATCGCGACGTCGCGGATCTGGGCGATCGCCTGACGGCGGCCGTGCAGACCGCCCTTCTTGCCGAGCGTGATCAGCTTCTCGACCACCGGGCGGAGATCCTTCGCCTTCGGCAGCGTGGTGACGATCTGCTCGTGCTTGATGAGCGCGGCGCACATGTTGGCGAACATCGCCTTGCGGTGTTCCGCCGTGCGGTTGAACTTCCGGTGAACCTTGCCGTGACGCATGGTGTGGCGTGTCCTCTTGCTTCTTCAGTCCCGACGGTCGGTCGGAAGTTTACTCAGGTGGGCTTCCTGCGTTCGCCCAATCAACCGCGGTCGGCCTCATGCCGGCCGCGACATCAAATGAGGCTCAGTAGTGATCCTCGAAGCGCTTGGCGAGCTCGTCGATGTTCTCCGGCGGCCAGCCCGGCACTTCCATGCCGAGGTGCAGGCCCATCTGCGCCAGCACTTCCTTGATCTCGTTAAGCGACTTGCGGCCGAAGTTCGGGGTGCGGAGCATTTCCGCTTCCGACTTCTGCACGAGGTCGCCGATATAGACGATGTTGTCGTTCTTCAGGCAGTTCGCCGAGCGAACCGACAGCTCGAGCTCGTCCACCTTCTTGAGGAAGGCCGGGTTGAAGGCGAGGTCCGGGATCGACTCCACGGCCTGTTCCTTGCGCGGCTCCTCGAAGTTCACGAAGACGTTGAGCTGGTCTTGCAGGATGCGCGCGGCATAGGCGAGCGCGTCGTCCGGCGTGACCGCGCCGTTGGTCTCGACCGTCAGCGTCAGCTTGTCGTAGTCGAGAATCTGGCCCTCGCGGGTGTTCTCGACCTTGTAGGAGACCTTGCGGACCGGCGAGTACAGGCTGTCGACCGGGATCAGGCCGATCGGCGCGTCTTCCGGGCGGTTGCGCTCGGCGGCGACGTAGCCCTTGCCGGTGTTGACGGTGAACTCCATGCGGATCTCGGCGCCCTCGTCGAGGGTGCACAGCACGAGCTCCGGATTGAGCACGACGACATCGCCGACGGTCTGGATGTCGCCGGCGGTGACGGTGCCGGGGCCCTGCTTCTTCACCACCATGCGCTTGGGGCCTTCGCCCTGCATCTTGATGGCGATGTCCTTGATGTTGAGGACGATGTCGGTCACGTCCTCGCGCACGCCGGCGATCGAGGAGAACTCGTGCAGCACGCCGTCGATTTGCACGGACTGCACCGCCGCGCCCTGCAGCGACGACAGCAGCACGCGGCGCAGCGCGTTGCCGAGCGTCACGCCGAAGCCGCGCTCGAGCGGCTCGGCCACCATGGTGGCCGTGCGCGACGCATCGCTGCCCGCCGTGACCTGCAACTTGTTCGGCCTGATCAGTTCCTGCCAGTTTTTCTGGATCACGTGTTCACCCATCCTATGGCGCGGCCTGCCCCGCGCACCCCACCCGCCGTGTGGGAAGAATGTCGGCGGAGGCGGGTCCCTCGGGACCCGTCGCAATCGAAAATCAGACGCGCCGACGCTTGCGTGGCCGGCAGCCGTTATGCGGAATGGCCGTCACGTCGCGGATCGAGGTGATCGTGAAGCCGGCCGACTGCAGCGAGCGCAGCGCCGATTCACGGCCCGAACCCGGACCGGATACCTCGACCTCGAGGGTGCGCATGCCGTGCTCCTGCGCCTTCTTGGCGGCGTCCTCGGCCGCGACCTGCGCGGCATAAGGCGTCGACTTGCGCGACCCCTTGAAACCCATCGTGCCGGCCGACGACCAGGCAATCGTATTGCCCTGCGCGTCCGAGATGGTGATCATCGTGTTGTTGAACGACGCGTTGACGTGCGCGATGCCGGACGCGATGTTCTTGCGTTCGCGACGCCGGACGCGGGTGGCTTCCTTGCCCATTCGTAGTCCTCTCGCAGCCGGAGACCTGAACGGTCCCGGCCATCCCTGTTCCTAAACTCAGACGGTCTTCTTCTTGCCCGCGATGGTCTTGGCCGGACCCTTGCGTGTGCGGGCGTTGGTGTGGGTGCGCTGGCCGCGGACCGGAAGGCCCTTGCGGTGGCGCAAGCCACGGTAGCAGCCGAGGTCCATCAGCCGCTTGATGTTCATCGCCACTTCTCGGCGCAAATCGCCTTCGACCAGATAGTCGCGGTCGATGATCTCGCGGATCTGCAGCACTTCGGCGTCGGTCAGCTGCGACACCCGGCGCTCCGGCGGCAGGTTGACCTTGGTCATGATGTCCTGGGCATTCTTCTGCCCAATCCCGTGGATGTACTGAAGCGCGATGACCACGCGCTTGTTGGTCGGGATGTTCACACCAGCGATACGAGCCACGGGTAGTCTCTCCTGTTACCGGGTCAGTCTGTCAGCGGACGATGGCGCTGGCGGATGACGGGCCGGTGGGCGTAATTTCTCTTGTCCCTTGAAGGGCTTAACGCAACGCAGAACACGACACCCTCCCCAGATTCCGGGGCTCGGCATCGTGTCAGACTCGTTGATAGGGCCTTTATTAGGGCATTCATCGCCGTTTCGTCAACCTCCGGCGGCTGGATGCTTTGCGGCCGTTCTTGCGGCCGGCCTTGCGGCGCTTGACCGCCGTTTTCGTGCGCTTGGCGGCCGAAACCGCCTTCTTGCGACCCTTTTTTGCGGCCTTTTTCGCAGTCTTTCGGCCGGCCTTCTTCGCCGCTGACTTCTTGCCGACCGCCTTGCGGGCGGCAGCCGCGTTGCGGGCCGCCGGGCGCTTGCGGACGGGCTTGCGGCCGGCCGGCCGGCGCCGGGCCGGCGCGGACGACCCGCGGCCCAGCACCCGGTCGATCGCGGCGGCGACCTCCTCGATCGGCGCCATGCCGTCGACGGTCTTCAGCATGCCCTTGCCGGCATAATGCGCCGACAGCGGCGCGGTCTGCGCCCGGTAGGCGGCGAGCCGGTCCTTCAGCACCGCCGGATTGTCGTCGGCGCGCAGCGTCTCGCCGCGCGCGGTCATCTCGGCGACACGGTTCTCGATGCGGCGCAGGAGAATGTCTTCATCGACCTTCAGCTCAACGACGGCATCGAGCTTGAGGCCGCGCTCGGCCAGAATTGTCTCGAGCGCCTCGGCCTGCGCCACGGTGCGCGGGAAGCCGTCGAGGATGAAGCCGCGGCGCGCGTCGGGCTCGCCGATGCGGTCGGCGATGATCGCGACCACGACCTCGTCCGGCACCAGCTTGCCGGCGGCCATCAGGTCCTTGGCCTGCAGACCGACCGGCGTGCCGGCGGCCACCGCCGCGCGCAGCATGTCGCCGGTCGACAACTGGACGATGCCATGTTTGCGGACCAGACGTTGCGCCTGCGTGCCCTTTCCGGCCCCCGGCGGTCCGAGCAGAATGAGCCTCATCGTTTGCGGCCCCGCAACTTGGAGCGCTTGATCAGGCCTTCATACTGGTGCGCGAGCAGATAGCCCTGCACCTGCGCGACCGTGTCCATCGTGACGCTGACCACGATCAGGAGCGAGGTGCCGCCGAAATAGAACGGCACCGCCGCGTAGGAGATCAGGATTTCCGGGATGATGCAGACGATGGCGAGATAGATCGCGCCGACCACAGTGATGCGCGACAGCACATAGTCGATGTATTCGGCAGTGCGCTCGCCCGGCCGGATGCCCGGAATGAAGCCACCGTGCTTCTTCAGGTTGTCGGCGGTCTCGGTCGGGTTGAACACGATCGCCGTGTAGAAGAACGCGAAGAACACGATCAACGCGATGTAGAGAATGAGAAAGCCCGGCCGGCCGTGGCCGAGGAAGGTCGTCAGCGTGGTGAGCCAGCCCGGCCCCTGCCCCGCGTTGAAGTTCGCGACCGTGGTCGGCAGCAGCAGCAGCGATGAGGCGAAGATCGGCGGAATGACGCCCGAAGTGTTGAGCTTCAGCGGCAGATGCGAGCTCTGCCCCTCAAACATCTGGTTGCCGACCTGACGCTTGGGATACTGGATCAGCAGCCGGCGCTGGGCGCGCTCCATGAAGACGATGAAGGCGATGACGGCGACCGCCATCACCATGACGATGAGGATGAGGCCGGTCGACAGGGCGCCCTGACGGCCGAGCTCCAGCGTGCCGGCGATCGCCGAGGGCAACTCGGCGACGATGCCAGCCATGATGATGAGCGAGATGCCGTTGCCGATGCCGCGCGAGGTGATCTGCTCGCCGAGCCACATCAGGAACATGGTGCCGCCGGTCAGCGTGATGACCGTCGAGATGCGGAAGAACATGCCGGGCGCGGACACCACATTGCCGGCGCCTTCGAGGCCGACCGCGATGCCGTAGGCCTGGAACACGGCGAGCACCACGGTGAGGTACCGGGTGTACTGGTTCATGACCTTGCGGCCCGCCTCGCCTTCCTTCTTGAGCTGCTCGAGCGTCGGCGAGACGGTGGTCAGGAGCTGGATGATGATCGAGGCGGAGATGTACGGCATGATGTTCAGGGCGAAGATCGCCAGCCGGTGGATGCCGCCACCGGAGAACATGTTGAACATGCCGAGAATGCCGCCGGACTGGGTGCGGAAGATCTGGTCCCAGGCGGACGGGTCGACGCCGGGCAGCGGGATGTAGGTGCCGAGCCGGTAAACGAGCAGCGCACCCAGCGTGAACCAGATGCGCTTTTTCAGTTCGTCGGCCTTGGCGAGCGCCGCGAAGTTCAGGTTGGATGCCAGTTGTTCCGCTGCCGAGACCATTCACCGCTCCGCTTGGCTTGCGCGCCCCACTGCACGAAGCCTCATATAGGCATCACTCGGCGTCCTTGCCGCCCTTGTCGGCCTTCTTGTCCTTGGCCTTCTTGTCGCCGCCCGATTTACCGCCCGACTTGTCGCCCGATTTGCCACCCGATTTATCGGACTTGGCGGCCTCGAGCGCGGCGCGCTTGTTCTTGCCGCGCGGCTCGGCGTCCTCTTCCTTGGCCGGGGCCAGGATCTTGACCGAACCGCCGGCCTTCTCGACCGCGGCGATCGCCGACTTCGAGGCGCGCCACACCGAGAAATCGACCTTGGCCTTGAGCTCTCCATTGCCGAGCAGCTTGACGCCGCCCTTCTCGCGACGGAGCACGCCGGCCTTCACCAGCGCGGCGACGTCGACCGGGTTCTTGGCGTCGAGCGTGCCGGCGTCGATCGCCTCCTGCACGTCGCCGAGATTGATCTCGTTGAGCTTCGCCGCGAACGAGGTGTTGCGGAAGCCGCGCTTCGGCAGGCGGCGATGCAGCGGCATCTGGCCGCCTTCGAAGCCCTTGTTGCGATAGCCGGTGCGCGCGGTCTGGCCCTTGCCGCCGCGGCCGCCGGTCTTGCCGCGGCCCGAACCGATGCCACGGCCGATGCGCGTGCGCTTGTGGCGCGAGCCGGGATTGTCGGCGATGTTGTCGAGTTTCATGACGTCCTCTTAGCCTTCGACGACCCGCACCAGGTGATGCACCTTGCGGATCATGCCGCGCGTTTCCGGGGTGTCCGGCAGATCACGCGAGCGGCCGATCTTGTTGAGCCCGAGCCCGATCAGCGTCTTGCGCTGCGCGCCGTCGCGACGCAGCGGGCTGCCGACCTGCTCGATTTTGATGGTCTTGGATGCTTTCGTCATGGTGCTTACTCAGCCACTTGCTCGGCGTCGCCTTCGCGGCGGCGCGACTGCAGGGTCGACACCTTGAGATTGCGGCGCGCGGCGACCGAGCGCGGCGAATCCTGGTGCTTGAGCGCGTCGAAGGTGGCGCGCACGACGTTGTACGGGTTCGACGAGCCGAGCGACTTGGCGACCACGTCCTGCATGCCGAGCGTCTCGAACACGGCGCGCATCGGGCCGCCGGCGATGATGCCGGTGCCGGGAGGCGCCGCGCGCAGGAACACCTTGCCGGCGCCGTGACGGCCGTAGACGTCGTGATGCAGCGTGCGGCCCTCGCGCAGCGGCACGCGGGTCAGGCCGCGCTTGGCGGCGTCGGTCGCCTTGCGGATCGCTTCCGGAACCTCGCGCGCCTTGCCATGGCCGAAGCCGACCCGGCCCTTCTGATCGCCGATCACGACCAGCGCGGCGAAGCCGAAGCGCCGACCGCCCTTCACCACCTTGGCGACGCGGTTGATGTGCACGAGCTTGTCGACAAACTCGCTGTCGCGCTCTTCGCGTTCGCGATTGCCGCGTTCACGATTCCGTCGGGGTTCTTGTGCCATGTGTCAGCGTCTTTCCTTGCGCGTCCTGTCCGGAAACCGTTCCCGCGTTCCGGGCCGATGCGCCTCTCCGTTAGAAGTTGAGTCCGCCCTCGCGGGCGGCGTCGCCCAGCGCCTTGATGCGGCCGTGATAAAGATAGGAGCCGCGATCGAACACGACGTCCTTGATGCCCTTCTCGATGGCGCGCTGCGCCAGCAGCTTGCCGACCGCCTTGGCGGCCTCGATGTTGGCGCCGGTCTTGCCCTGCTCACGCATGGTCTTTTCCATCGTCGAGGCGGCGGCGAGCGTCACGCCCTTCGCATCGTCGATCACCTGCGCATAGATGTGCTTGGACGAGCGGTGCACCGACAGGCGGGCGCGGCCGTGCGCGGCCCGCTTGACGTTGCGGCGGACGCTGTCCTTGCGCCGCGCCGTCCGAATGGCTTCCCTCGACATCTCGGGCTCCGTTACTTCTTCTTGCCTTCCTTGCGGAAGATATATTCGTTTGCGTATTTCACGCCCTTGCCCTTGTAAGGCTCCGGCGCGCGGTATTCGCGGATCTCGGCGGCGACCTGGCCGACCTTCTGGCCGTCGATGCCGGTGACGACGATCTCGGTCGGCTTCGGCGTCGCGATCGTGATGCCCTCCGGGATCGGATAGTTCACGTCGTGCGAATAGCCGAGCTGCAGCTGCAGCGTCTTGCCGGCAACCGCGGCGCGATAACCGACGCCGTTGATCTCGAGCTTCTTCTCGAAGCCCTTGGTGACGCCGGTCACGAGGTTCGCGACGTTCGCGCGCGAGGTGCCCCACAGCGCGCGGGCCTTCTTCGTCTCGTTGCGCGGGTCGAGCTTGATCGCGCCCTTGTCCATGACGACCGCGACGTCGTCGGGAACGACGAGCGACATCGCGCCCTTCGGACCCTTGATCTTGACGGTCTGGCCTTCGACGCTGGCGGTGACGCCGGTCGGAACGGCCACGGGTTTTTTGCCTACGCGCGACATCAGAACACCGTACAGATGATTTCGCCGCCGACATTGGCGTCACGCGCCGCGTGATCGGCCATCACGCCCTTCGGCGTCGACAGAATCGAGATGCCGAGACCGTTGTTGACGCGCGGCAGAGCCTTGACGGAGGCATAGACCCGGCGACCCGGCTTCGACACCCGCTCGATTTCGCGGATGACCGGAGCGCCGTCGAAATATTTCAGCTCGATCTCGAGCTCGAAGCGGCCGTTGGCATGCGCGGTCGAGGTGTAACCGCGGATATAGCCTTCGGTCTTGAGCACTTCGAGCACGCGCTCGCGCAGCCGCGAGCCCGGCATGTTGACCTTCGACTTGTTCCGCATCTGCGCATTGCGGATGCGTGTGATCATGTCGCCGATCGGATCGTTCACAGCCATGCGCCCCTCCTCACCAGCTCGACTTCACGAGGCCCGGAATGAGGCCCTTGGAACCGAGCTCGCGCAGCGCGATGCGGCTGAGCTTGTGCTTGCGATAATAGGCGCGCGGCCGGCCGGACAGTTCGCAACGGTTGCGAATGCGCGTCCTCGACGAGTTGCGCGGCAGCTCGGCGAGCTTCAGGGCAGCGGCGAAACGATCTTCCATCGTCGCCTTCTTGTCCATCTGGATCGCCTTCAGCTTGGCGCGGCGGCTGGCGAATTGCTTCGTCATCTTGCGCCGCCGGTTGTTCTTCTCGACCGAACTCTTCTTGGCCATTCATCAGCTCCTTAACGGTTCCGCGTATGAGCGCGCTGGCTCACTGCCGGAACGGGAAATTGAATGCGTCGAGCAGCGCGCGGGCTTCCTTGTCCGAGCGCGCCGTCGTGCAAACGGTGATGTCGAGACCCCAGACATCGGTGACCTTGTCGAAGTCGATCTCCGGGAAAATGATGTGCTCCTTGATGCCGAGCGAGTAGTTGCCGCGGCCGTCGAAGCTCTTCGGGTTGAGGCCGCGGAAATCGCGCACGCGCGGCAGCGCGATGTTCACCAGGCGGTCGAGGAAGTCGTACATCCGCGACTTGCGCAGCGTGACCTTGCAGCCGATGGCCTGGCCGTCGCGCAGCTTGTAGGTCGCGATCGACTTGCGCGACTTGGTGATGATGGCCTTCTGGCCGGCGATCAGCGACAGGTCGCCGGCGGCGTTGTCGACCTTCTTGCGGTCGGCCACGCCCTCGCCGATGCCCATGTTGAGCACGATCTTGGTGATGACCGGCACCTGCATGGGGTTCGAATAGCCGAACTCCTTGATGAGCCGGGGGCGGATATCCTTGTCGAATTGCGTCCGCAGGCGCGCGACATAGTCGGAGCGCTCGCGCGGCTTCTTCGGCGCGGACTTCGCCTCGGCCTTGGCGGCCGCGGCCGCCTTGCGCTGGGCCTTCTCGTCGGCCTTGGCCTGCTTGGTGAGTTCGGTCTCAGCCATCGATCTCAACTCCCGTGCGCTTGGACACCCGCACCTTGCGGCGGTCGGCGCCCTCGCCCACAAACTTGAAGCCCACGCGGGTCGCCTTGCCGTCCTTCGGGTCGACGACCGCGAGGTTCGACAGGTGGACCGGGCCTTCCTTGGAAATGATGCCGCCCTCCTGCTGGGCGGTCTGCTTCTGGTGGCGCTTGACCATGTTGACGCCACGCACCAGCGCCTGGTCGGCGCTCGGACGCACTTCGATCACCTCGCCCGAACGGCCCTTGTCGCGGCCGGCGAGCACGACGACCTTGTCGCCCTTGCGGATCTTGGCGGCCATCACAGCACCTCCGGCGCGAGCGAAATGATCTTCATGTGGTTCTTGGCGCGCAGCTCGCGCGGCACCGGCCCGAAGATACGGGTGCCGACCGGCTCCGACTGCGCGTTGATCAGCACGGCGGCGTTGCGGTCGAAGCGAATGACCGAGCCGTCGGCGCGCTTGATGTCCTTGGCGATGCGGACGACGACCGCCTTCATCACCTCGCCCTTCTTGACGCGGCCGCGCGGGATCGCCTCCTTCACCGAGACGACGATGACGTCGCCGATGGTGGCGTATTTGCGCTTCGAGCCGCCGAGCACCTTGATGCACATGACGCGGCGCGCACCGGAGTTGTCCGCCACATCGAGGTTGGTCTGCATCTGGATCATGATGCCACTCTCGTCTTTCTTCGTTCTGGTTCCAGCGTCCGCGCTTACTGCGAAGCCCGCTTGTAAAGCTCGATCACTTCCCAGCGCTTGAGCTTCGACAGCGGCTTGCGTTCTTCGATGTAGACCGCGTCGCCGACCTTGTATTCGTTCTTCTCGTCGTGCGCGTGATACTTCTTGGACCGGCGCACGGTCTTCTTCATCGTGGGGTGCGTAAAGCGCCGTTCGACCTGCACGACAACGGTCTTGTCCTGCTTGTCGCTGACGACGACGCCATAGAGCGTACGCTTCGGCATCTTTCGGCCCCTTACTCTTTCGCTTTCGTGGCCGCGCGCTTCTGCGCGGCAATGGTCTTCAACTGCGCGATGTCGCGGCGCACGGTGCGCACCCGCGAGGTGTTCTCGAGCTGCCCGGTCGCCCGCTGGAAGCGCAGGTTGAACTGCTCCTTCTTGAGCTTGAGGACTTCATCGTCGATCTGGTCGGGCGTCATCGCCCGGATGTCGGCTGCTTTCATCGTCGTTACTCGGCAATGCGTTCGATGAACCGGGTCTTGACCGGAAGCTTCGCGGCGGCGAGCGCTAGCGCTTCCTTGGCGAGACCGAGCGGAATGCCATCGACCTCGAACAGGATGCGGCCGGGCTTGACGCGGACGACCCAAACCTCGGGGTTGCCCTTGCCTTTGCCCATGCGCACTTCGATCGGCTTCTTCGACACCGGAACGTCCGGGAACACGCGGATCCAGACCCGGCCGGCGCGCTTCATGTGGCGGGTGAGCGCGCGACGGGCGGCTTCGATCTGCCGCGCGGTGACGCGCTCGGGCTCCAGCGCCTTGAGGCCGAACTGGCCGAATGCCAGGGAGACGCCGGAGGTGGCGACGCCGTGGATGCGGCCCTTGAAGCCCTTGCGGAACTTGGTGCGTTTCGGTTGCAGCATGACTTGATCCGTTCTGGCTCCCGCTTAGGCCGCGCTGTCGCGGCGCGGACGGCCGGCATCGCCGTCGGAGAGCTTCTTGTCCTGCGCCATCGGGTCGTGCTCGAGGATCTCGCCCTTGAAGATCCAGACCTTGACGCCGCAGGTGCCGTAGGTGGTGAAAGCGGTCGAGACGCCGTAGTCGACGTCGGCGCGCAGCGTGTGCAGCGGCACGCGGCCTTCGCGGTACCACTCCATGCGCGCGATTTCGGCGCCGCCGAGGCGGCCCGAGCAGTTGATGCGGATGCCCTCGGCGCCGAGACGCATCGCCGACTGCACGGCGCGCTTCATGGCGCGGCGGAAGGCGACCCGGCGCTCGAGCTGCTGCGCGATCGATTCGGCCACGAGCTGGGCGTCGAGCTCCGGCTTGCGGATCTCGATGATGTTGATGACGACGTCGCTGTCGGTCATCTTCGCGACCGACTTGCGCAGCTTCTCGATGTCGGCGCCCTTCTTGCCGATCACCACGCCCGGACGCGCCGAGTGGATCGTCACGCGGCACTTCTTGTGCGGCCGCTCGATCACGATGCGCGCCACCGCCGCCTGCTTCAGCTCCTTCATGAGCATGTTGCGGATCTTGATGTCCTCATGCAGCAGCGAGCCGTAATCGTTCTTGCCCGCGTACCAGCGCGAGTCCCAGGTACGGTTGATGCCGACGCGCAGCCCGACCGGATTGACCTTTTGACCCATCGAGTTCTCCTCAGGCCTTGGCGGCTTCGACCTGACGAACCACGATCGTCAGGTGCGAGAACGGCTTGAAAATACGACCCATGCGGCCGCGTCCGCGCGCCGCAAAGCGTTTGATGACCAGCGACTTGCCGACATGGGCCTCGGCGACGACGAGATCGTCGACATCGAGGTCATGGTTGTTCTCGGCATTGGCGATCGCCGACTCCAGGCACTTGCGCACGTCTTTGGCGATGCGCTTGCGCGAGAATTCCAGATCCGCGAGCGCGGTCGCAGCCTTCTTGCCGCGGATCAACTGCGCGACAAGATTGAGCTTCTGCGGGCTGATCCGGATGTTCCGGGTCACCGCCTTGGCTTCGTTGTCAGCGAGTACGCGCTCGCGCGAGCTCTTGCCCATGGTCCTGTTCTCTCGTTCCTTACGGCGTCTTCTTGGCTTTCTTGTCGCCGGAATGGCCGTGGAAAATCCGCGTCGGCGCGAATTCCCCGAATTTGTGTCCCACCATCTCCTCGGTCACCAGCACCGGAATGTGCTTCTGGCCGTTGTAGACGCCGAAGTTCAGCCCGACGAACTGCGGCAGGATGGTCGAGCGGCGGCTCCAGATCTTGATCACATCGTGGCGGCCGGACGAACGCGCGGTCTCTGCTTTCTTGAGCAGATAACCGTCGACGAAGGGGCCTTTCCATACCGAACGGGACATCTCTCTCGTCCTACTTCTGTTTCTTGCGGTCGTGGCGGCTCGACAGGATGAACCGCTTGGTGCGCTTGTTCTTGCGGGTCTTCTTGCCCTTGGTCGGGAAGCCCCACGGCGTCGTCCACTGGACGCCGCCATTGGTGCGGCCGCCGTGCGGGTGATCGACCGGGTTCATCGAGATACCGCGGTTGTGCGGGCGGCGGCCCTTCCAGCGCTGACGGCCCGCTTTCGCGATCGTCGTGTTCATGTGGTCGGGGTTCGACACCGCGCCGATCGTCGCCATGCAGCGGCCGTTGACGAGGCGCTGCTCCGACGAGTTGAGGCGGATGATGACGTAGTCGCCGTCGCGGCCGACGATCTGCACATAGGCGCCGGCCGACCGCGCGATCTGGCCGCCCTTGCCGATCTTCAGCTCGACATTGTGGACGATGGTGCCGACCGGGATGTTGCCGAGCGGCATCGCGTTGCCCGGCTTGATGTCGCAGCTCTCGCCGGCGACGACGGTGTCGCCCGCGGCCAGGCGCTGCGGCGCCAGGATGTAAGCCTGCTCGCCGTCCTGATACTTGATCAGGGCGAGAAAGGCGGTGCGGTTCGGATCGTATTCCAGCCGCTCCACGGTCGCCGGCATGTCGTGCTTGGTGCGGCGGAAATCGACCGTCCGCAGCGACCGCTTGTGACCGCCGCCGCGGAAGCGGACGGTGGTGCGGCCGTTGTTGTTGCGGCCGCCGGTCGACGACTTGCCGACTGTGAGCGCCTTGACCGGCTTGCCCTTGTGGAGGCCCGAACGGTCGACGATCACCAGATGGCGCTGGCTCGGCGTCGTGGGATTGAATGTCTTGAGTGCCATCGCCGACCCCTTACAGACCCGTGGTCACGTCGATGCGGTGACCCTCTTCGAGAGTCACGATCGCGCGCTTCACGTCAGAGCGCTTGGCGCGGGTGCTCTTGAACACCTTCATCTTGCCCTTGCGCGTCAGCGTGTTGACCGACTTCACCTTGACATCGAACAGCTTCTCGACCGCTTCCTTGATCTGCGGCTTGGTCGCGCCGGCGGCGACCTTGAACATGACCTTGTTCTGCTCGGACGCCACCGTCGACTTCTCGGTGATGACCGGCGACAGGATCACGTCGTAATGACGAGGATCGCTGGTGCTCATTTGAACCGCGCCTCCAGCGCTTCGACCGCCGCCTTGGTCAGCACGAGCTTCTTGCGGCGGAGAATGTCGTAGACGTTGATGCCCTGCACCGGCAGCACATCGATATTCGGGATGTTCCGCGCGGCCGACTGGAAGCCCGCCTCGAGCTCGGCGCCGTCGACGATCAGCGCGCTCTCGAAACCGAGCTTGTCGAACTGGGCGCGCAGCGCCTTGGTCTTGGCTTCCTTGACGGAGGCCTTGTCGATCAGCACCAGGCCGCCCTCTTTCGCCTTCGACGACAGGGCATGCTTGAGCGCGAGCGCGCGCACCTTCTTCGGCAGCTCGGACGCATGGCTGCGCACGACCGGGCCGAACGCCTTGCCGCCGCCGCGGAACTGCGGCGCGGTCTGGGCGCCGTGACGGGCGCCGCCGGTGCCCTTCTGGCGGTACATCTTCTTGGTGGTCTTGGCGATCTCGCCGCGCATCTTGGACTTGTGCGTGCCGCGCTGGCGCTTGGCGAGCTGCCAGTTGACGCAGCGCTGCAGGATGTCCGAACGCGGCTCGAGCCCGAAGATCTCGTCCGACAGCTGGACCGAGCCGGCTTCCTTGCCCTCGAGGGTGGTGATCTTCATGTCCATGTTATGCACCCTCCTTCTCGGCAGGCGCGGCTTCGGCCGGCGCCGCCTCGGCGGGCTTGGCGTCAGACTCGCCCTTCGGCGCATCGGCGAGCTTGAACTTGCCGGGCTTCGGCGCGTCCTTCGGCAGCTTCTTCTTCACCGCGTCGCGGACCTTGATCCAGCCGCCCTCGGCGCCCGGAACCGCGCCCTCGACCAGCAGCAGGCCGCGCTCGACGTCGGTCTGCACGACCTTGAGGTTGAGCGTGGTCACGCGCTCGTCGCCGAGGTGACCGGGCATCTTCTTGCCCTTGAAGGTCTTGCCGGGGTCCTGACGACCGCCGGTGCCGCCGATCGAACGGTGCGAGATCGACACGCCGTGCGTGGCGCGCAGGCCGCGGAAGTTCCAGCGCTTCATGCCGCCGGCGAAGCCCTTGCCGATCGAGGTGCCGGTGACGTCGACGAACTGACCGACGACGAAGTGGTCGGCGGTGATTTCGGCGCCGACCGGGATCACCGCGTCTTCGCTGACGCGGAACTCGGCGAGCTTGCGCTTCGGCTCGACCTTGGCCTTGGCGAAATATTCGCGGTCGGCCTTGATCATGTTGTTGGCCCGACGCTCGCCCGAACCGAGCTGCAGCGCGACGTAGCCGTTCTTGTCCTTGGTGCGATGAGCGATCACCTGGCACTGCGCAAGGCGCAGCACGGTGACCGGGACGTGCTCACCGGCTTCGGTGAACACCCGGGTCATCCCGACCTTCTGTGCGAGCACTCCGCTGCGCATCGTCAGTCCCCTAACCTTACAGCTTGATCTCGACGTCGACGCCGGCGGCGAGGTCGAGCTTCATCAGCGCGTCCACGGTCTGCGGTGTCGGGTCGACGATGTCCAAAAGGCGCTTGTGCGTGCGCATCTCGAACTGTTCGCGGCTCTTCTTGTCGATGTGCGGCGAGCGGTTCACCGTGAACTTCTCGATCCGCGTCGGCAGCGGAATCGGACCGCGGACCTGGGCGCCGGTGCGCTTGGCCGTGTTCACGATCTCGCGCGTCGACGCATCGAGGATGCGGTGATCGAACGCCTTGAGCCGGATCCGGATATTCTGGCCGTTCATCTTTGTTTCTCTCGG
>Ga0180221_1001247_pt1 | contig 17820 bp, 21 predicted proteins | sample eDN5th37CKraftMG_FD_151339 | JGI IMG/M metagenome (GOLD analysis project Ga0180221, IMG submission 151339) | Enriched Miracle-Growth compost microbial communities from Emeryville, California, USA - eDNA 5th pass 37_C Kraft MG (version 2) (version 2) ...
GGCATCGGCGGCGTGCTGGAACCGCTCCAGGCCGGGCCGGTCATCGTCGAGGACAACTGCTTCATCGGCGCGCGCTCGGAGGTGGCCGAGGGCGTGGTGGTGCGCGAAGGCGCGGTGCTGTCCATGGGCGTGTTCCTCGGCGCCTCGACCAAGATCGTGGACCGCGAGACCGGCGAGACCTTCCAGGGCGAGGTTCCGGCCTATTCGGTCGTGGTGCCGGGTACGCTGCCGGGCAAAACCCCGACCAGCCCGGCGCTCGCCTGCGCCGTCATCGTCAAGCGCGTGGACGAAAGGACCCGCGCCAAGACCAGCATCAACGAACTGCTGAGGGATTGACGCGAGCCTTTCGGAGGCCAATGTTTCTGGAATGAACCGTGCAATCGACATTCAGGCCCGCTGGGACGACGATGCAGGCGTCTGGCTGGCGACGAGTCCGGATGTCGCCGGCCTCGTGGTCGAGGCCGATACTTGGGCTGCCATGATCGAGGAAGTGAAGCTGGTCTTGCCCGACCTGCTCGACTTGCCGGCGGGCAAGGCGAACACATTGTCGCTGACTTTCAAAGCAGAAGAGCATCTCGACATGGCCGGCGTCTAATGGCCGACTTCTATCGCGAATTGGTAAGCATCCTACGCAAAACGGCTTTGAACAATTTCGTCCCGGCAAAGGCAGTCATGAAGTCTGGCGCAATGCGACGACGGGCCGGCGCGTAACCGTGTCGCGCAATACCAAATCCCGGCATACGGCCAACGAAGTTCTCAAGCAGGCCGGTCTTCCAAAAGCGTTTTGATATGCCCGCCGATCCCGTCGCCATCACCCGCGATCTCATCCGCTGCCCGTCGGTGACGCCGGCGGAGGGCGGCGCGCTCGCCTACCTGGAGCGGATTCTCGGCGGCGCGGGCTTCACGGTCGAGCGCGTGACGTTTTCGGAGCCGGGCCACGACGACGTGGAGAACCTCTACGCCCGCATTGGGACGGCGGCGCCGAACTTCGCCTTCGCCGGCCACACCGACGTGGTCCCGCCCGGCGACGAGGCGCGCTGGACCCACCGGCCGTTTGCCGGCGACATCGCGGACGGCGTGCTCTACGGTCGCGGCGCGGTCGACATGAAGGGCGGCATCGGCTGCTTCGTCGCCGCCGCGCTCGATTATGCCGCGGCCTGCGGAGGCAAGCCGAAGGGCTCGATCTCGCTTCTCATCACCGGCGACGAGGAGGGCGTCTCCGTCAACGGCACGGTGAAGCTGCTGGCGTGGGCGGCGGCGCGCGGCGAAACGTTCGATCATTGCGTCGTGGGCGAGCCGAGCAATTCCGACACCATGGCCGACACGATCAAGATCGGCCGCCGCGGTTCGCAGAACGGCACGCTGATCGTCACCGGCACCCAGGGCCACGTCGCCTATCCCGAGCGCGCCGACAATCCGGTGCGCGGCATCGTCGCCCTCATTTCGGCGCTTCAGGCCGAGCCGCTCGACCACGGCAACGAGCATTTCGATCCGTCGAACCTGGAGTTCACCTCGGTCGATGTCGGCAATCCGACCGTCAACGTCATTCCCGGCGAGGCGCGGGCGCGCTTCAACATCCGCTTCAACGACATCCACACCCAGGCGTCGCTGCGGGCGCTGGTCGAGAGCCGCGTGGCGAAGGCGGCGGGCGAGAGGATCCGCTGGCAGATCAGGTGGGAGCCGTCGAATGCCGACGCCTTCCTCACAGCGCCGGGGCCGTTCGTCGATGTGGTGCGCGGCGCGGTGAACGACGTCACCGGCAAGGTGCCGGCGCTCTCCACCACCGGCGGCACGTCCGACGCGCGGTTCGTGAAGAATTATTGCCCGGTGGTCGAGTTCGGCCTCGTCAACCGCACCATGCACAAGGTCGACGAATGCGTGGCGACGGCCGACCTGCTGACGCTGACGGCGATCTACCGCCGCATGCTGGAACGCTATTTCGCCTCGTAATCCACCCGGACGAGGTAAAGCCCCTCCGGCGGTGCGACCGGGCCGCAGGCAGCACGGTCCCTGGCGTCCAGCGCGCGCGCCAGATCGGCGGCGCACCACTTGCCTTCGCCCACGAGGGCGAGCGAGCCCACCATGGAGCGCACCTGATGGTGCAGGAAGGAGCGCGCCGACGCATGGACGTGGACTTCACCACCGGCGCGGACCACGTCGAGCCTGTCGAGTGTTTTGACCGGCGATTTCGCCTGGCATTCGGTGGCGCGGAAGGTGGTGAAGTCGTGCCGGCCGACCAGTTGCTGCGCGGCCTCGTGCATGGCCTGGGCGTCGAGCGGGCGGGGAATCCGCCACACTCGATGGCGGTCGAGCGCGAGATCCGCGCGGCGGCTGACGAGGCGGTAGAGATAATGCCGCTTCACGGCCGAGAAGCGCGCGTCGAAATCGTCCGCCGCCGCTTCCGCCGCCAGCACCGCGACCGGCCGCGGCCGCAGGTGCGCATTGATCGCATCGCGCACGGTGTCGGCGTCCCAGGCTTTCGACAGGTCGATGTGGGCCACCTGGCCCAGCGCGTGCACGCCGGCGTCGGTGCGCCCGGCGCCGCTCACGGTGACGCGCTCGCCGCAGAATGCCGCCACCGCCTCCATTAGCGCGCCCTGCACCGAGGGCGCGTTGTCCTGCACCTGCCAGCCGGCGAACGGCGTGCCGTCGTATTCGATGGTGAGCTTGTAGCGGGGCATCAGCGCAGCACGGTGCCGCGCGGCACGGCGATGCCGCGCAGGAACTCGTCGGCAGCCATGGCCTGCTTGCCGGCGCGCTGCAATTGCAGGATGCGCACTGCGCCGTCGCCGCAGGCGATGGCGAGCCGGTCGTCGAGCGCGGCGCCCGGCGCGCCCGAGCCGTCGGCCCTGGTCGTGCGCAGCACGCGCACCCGCGCGCCCGCGAGCTCGCACCACGCGCCGGGAAATTGCGACAGGCCGCGAATGTGGTTATGCACCGCGCGCCACGGCCTGCTCCAGTCGATCCGCGTCTCGGCCTTGTCGATCTTGGCGGCGTAGGTGACGCCCGCGTCCGGCTGCGGCGTCAGCCTGAGCTGGCCGAGCTCCAGCGCCGTGAGTGCGCGCACCATGAGGTCCGCGCCCAGCGTGGCGAGCCTGTCGTGCAACTCGCCCGCCGTCATGTCGGGACCGATGGCGACGCGCTCGGCCATGGCGACGGGCCCGGTGTCGAGCCCTTCCTCCATGCGCATCACCATCACGCCGCTCTCGGCATCGCCCGCCATGATGGCGCGGTTGATCGGCGCCGCACCGCGCCAGCGCGGCAGCAGCGAGGCATGCAGGTTGAAGCAGCCGAGCGGCACGGCGTCGAGCGCCTGTTTCGGCAGGATCAGGCCGTAGGCCACCACCACGGCGGCGTCGGCGCCGTGGCTGCGCAGCGTCGCCACCGCGTCGGCCGTCTTGAAGGTCGCGGGCGTCAGCACCGGCAGGCCGAAACGCCGTGCCTGCCGCTCCACCGGCGTTGGCTGCAGGCCCATGCCCCGGCCGGCAGGTTTCGGCGCCCGGGTATAGACGGCCGCGACCTGATGGCCGCGCGAGACGATCTCGACGAGAGTCGGCACGGCGAAGTCCGGCGTGCCCATGAACACGAGCCGCAACGGCATTATTCCGCCGCCCGCTTCGCAGCCTTGGTGAATTTCTTGATGATGCGGTCGCGCTTGAGCTTCGAGATATGGTCCAGGAACAGCACGCCGTTGGTGTGGTCGATCTCGTGCTGAATGCAGGTGGCGTAGAGCCCGTCCGCCTCCTCCTCGTGCTCCTTGCCGTCGATGTCGAGGAACTTCACCCGCACACGTGCCGGACGCTCCACGTCCTCGTGCACGTCGGGGATGGAGAGGCAGCCCTCCTCGTAGGTCGATTTCTCTTCCGACGACCAGGTGATCTCCGGGTTGATGAAAACGCGCGGATTCTTCACCTCTTCGGCGTCGTCCCCGTCCTCGTCGTCTTCGGGCTTGCCGCGTTTGCCGAGGTCCATGGTGACGACGCGCAGCGGCACGCCGATCTGAATCGCGGCGAGCCCGATGCCGGGCGCGTCGTACATGGTCTCGAACATGTCCTCGACCAGCGTCCTGATCTCCGGCGTGATCTTGCCGACCGCCGCCGACTTGGCGCGGAGCATCTTGTCCGGGATGATGAGAATGGGTCGCAGGGCCATGCCCGGCATGTAAGCAATTCGGCCTGCGGAATCAATGCGATCCGCGGGGCGGCTGCCGCGTTCGCCGTTCGTTCGTATCGGGCGCCGAATCGCGCTAGAACCCCGGTATGACCGAGACCGCCCTGATCGCCGTCCTCTGCCTCCTGCTCGGCGCCGCCATGGCCGCCGCCGCGATCCTGCTTGCCCGCCGCCGCGAGCCGTCCGCGGAAGACCCCACTCCGGCGCTGGTCGTTGACCTGCAGCGCCAGCACGCCGAGATCGCCGGCCGGCTGGAAGCCACCATCAAGATGCTGGCGTCGAACCAGTCGCAGTTCCAGCACGCCGTGTCGGAGCGGCTCGACGCCGTCTCGCATCGGGTTCACCAGTCGGTCACCGCAACGACGCAGCAGACCGTCGAGCGGCTGCAAGGACTGCACGAGCGCCTCGCCGTGATCGACCGCGCGCAGCAGACCATCGGCGACCTCGCCTCCCAGGTCACGTCGCTGCAGGCCGTGCTCGCCAACAAGCAGCAGCGCGGCGCCTTCGGCCAGGGTCGCATGGAGGCCATCGTCAGCGACGGCCTGCCCAAGTCGGCCTACGCGTTCCAGCACACGCTTTCCAACCGGGCGCGCCCGGACTGCTGCGTGTTCCTGCCGGACCGGCGGCCCCTGGTGATCGACGCCAAGTTCCCGCTCGAGGCGGTGACCGCGTTCCGCGATGCCGCAAGCGACGAGGAGCGCAAGCAGGCCGCGGCGCGACTGCGCCAGGACATCGGCAGGCACGTCGCCGACATCGCCGACAAATATCTCATCCCCGGCGAGACGCAGGATCTGGCCCTGATGTTCGTGCCGTCGGAATCGGTCTATGCCGAATTGCACGACGGCTTCGACGACGTGGTGCAGAAAGCGTTCCGGTCCAAGGTGGTGATCGTGTCGCCGTCGCTGCTGATGCTGGCGATCCAGGTGATCCAGCAGATCCAGCGCGACTCGCGCATGCGCGAGGCCGCCGACCGCATCCACGCCGAGGTCGGCCATCTGATGGGCGATCTCAGGCGGCTGCACGAGCGCGTGCTCAAGCTGCAGGGCCATTTCAACCAGGCCAACGAGGATGTGCGGCAGATCGTGATCTCGGCGGAGAAGGTCGAGAAGCGCGGCGCGCGCATCCAGGAGGTGGAGTTCGACGACGGACGAGAGGACGCGGCCGCCGTGCCTGCGCCCATGGCCCGCGCGCTCCAGGCCGGCGAGTAGCGCCCGCCCATGACCGCAGCGTCCGAGGAAGCCGCGGCCCGTCCCTCGTTCCGCGAGGCGATCGCTGTCTATCTCAAGCCGCGGGTGCTGATCGTTCTGTTCCTCGGCTTCTCCAGCGGGCTGCCGCTGGCGCTTTCCGGCTCGACGCTCCTGTTCTGGGCCGCCGAGGTCGGCGTCAATCTCAAGACCATCGGCCTGTTCGCGCTGGCCGGTACGCCCTACACCATCAAGTTTCTGTGGGCGCCGCTGGTCGATGCGCTCGACGTGCCGTTGCTCGGGCGCGCGCTCGGCCGCCGCCGCGGCTGGCTGATGCTGACGCAGATCGCGCTGATCGCCGCGATCCTGTTCCTCGGCCGCTGCGACCCGGTGACGGCCCCGGCCGTGGTCGCGCTCGGCGCGCTGATCGTTGCAACGGCCTCCGCGACCCAGGACATCGTCATCGACGCCTTCCGCGTCGAGAGCCTTCCCGAAAGCGAGCAGGCCGCCGGCATGGCGTCCTACGTCGCGGCCTATCGCGTCGGCATGCTGGCCTCGAGCGCGGGCGCGCTCTACATCGTCTCCGGCTTCCAGGCGCTGGGCTTCGACAAGCAGGGCGCCTGGGGGGCGAGCTACACGGCGATGGCCGTGATGGTCGTCATCGGCATCGTCACCACGCTGCTCGCGACCGAGCCGGAGCAGTCCGCCGAGGCCGAAGCGGCTCACAGTCACGGAACGCCGCTGCAACGGCTGGTCACGACCATCACCGGCGCGTTCAGCGATTTCTTCCTGCGGGAAGGCGTCCTCCTCGCCGTCGTCGTTCTCGTGTTCGTCGTGCTGTTCAAGCTCACCGACGCGCTGGCCGGGGTGATGACCGGGCCGTTCGCCGTCGATCTCGGCTTCACGCGCAACGAATACGCGACCATCATTAAGGGCGTGGGCTTCGCCGCCATGCTGATCGGCGGTTTCGCCGGCGGTTATGTGGCCCGCGCGTTCCCGCTGGCGGCGAGCCTGTGGATCGGCGGCATTCTCCAGGCGCTGGCGAATCTCGCGTTCTCCTGGCAGGCGCTGGTCGGCCACGACATCGGCTGGCTCACCTTCGCCATCACGGTCGAAAATTTCACCAGCGCGGTCGGCACCGTGATCTTCGTCGCCTATCTCTCCGCCCTGTGCCGCAACCCGCTGCACACGGCGACGCAATACGCGCTCCTCAACGCCTTGGCCGCGATCGGGCGCGTTTATCTGTCGGCCGGGGCCGGTTATCTCGCTTCGGCGACGGGGTGGGCGTGGTTCTTCGTGATCTGCGCGCTCGCCGCGATCCCGGGCCTTATGCTGCTGGCCTGGCTGCAGGCGCGGGATCATTTCGCCGCGCTGGATGGACCCTCAAAATGAGGTGCGCTGCCTGATCGCCGTCGCGAGCGTCCCCTCGTCGAGATAATCGAGCTCGCCGCCGACCGGCACGCCGTGGGCGAGCCGCGTCACCGTCACGCCGGCGCCGCCGAGCAGGTCGGTGATGTAATGCGCGGTGGTCTGGCCATCCACCGTGGCGCTGAGCGCCAGGATCACTTCCTTCACTTCCGGCGCGTGGGCGCGGCTGATCAGCGAATCGATGGCGATGTCCTGCGGCCCGACGCCGTCGAGCGGCGACAGCGTGCCGCCGAGCACGTGGTAGCGCGCGTTGATGGCGTGCGCCCGCTCCAGCGCCCACAGGTCGGCGACGTCGGTGACGACCACGATGACGGAGGGGTCGCGGCGCGGGTCGGTGCAGACCGTGCAGGGGTTCTGGCTGTCGATATTGCCGCAGATCTTGCAGACGCTGATCGTCTCCATCGCCGTCTGCAGGGCGGCGGCGAGCGGCGCCATCAGTTGCTCGCGCTTCTTGATGAGGTGCAGCGCCGCGCGCCGCGCTGAGCGCGGCCCGAGTCCCGGCAGGCGCGCCAGGAGCTGGATGAGCCGCTCGATCTCAGGTCCGGCGACGGAGGCGGGCATCGGAATGGCGAGGCCGGGGAACGGACGCCGTCAAAACAGCTTCAACCCCGGCGGCAGCGGGAGGCCGCCGGCGAGGCTCTGCATCTTCTCCTGCATCAACGCCTCGACCTTGCGCCGCGCGTCGGCATGAGCGGCGACGATCAGGTCTTCGAGGATTTCCGCCTCGTCGGGCTTTATCAGCGAAGGGTCGATCCTCACCACCTTCAGCTCGCCCTTGGCGCTGAGCGTGACCGAAAGGAGCCCGCCGCCGGCCGTGCCCTCGACCGAGATCTGGTCGAGTTCCGCCTGCATCGCCTCCATCTTGGATTTCAGCTGGGCGGCCTGCTTCATCATCCCGAGAAAATCAGCCATGGTCAGTCCTCGAACGGCTCGTCGCCGAACGGCATGTCCTCCATGCCCTCGGCGGGATTTTCGCTGGCGAGCCCGGTGCCCGTTTCGCCATCCGTCTCCCGGGCGCGGACCTTGACGATCTGCGCGCCGGGAAATTTCTGCAACACCGCCTGCACCAGCGGGTCCGCCTGTACCCCGCGCTCTCGCTCCGCCTGGCGCGCGTCGTTCTGCGTCTTTACGGTCGGCTGGCCCTGCTCCGCGGAGATGACGACGGCCCAGCGCCGCCCGGTCCAGTCCTGGAGCTTGCGGCCGAGATCGCCGATCAGCGCTTTCGACGCGTTCGGCTCCAGCGCGAATTCCAGGTGCCCGTTCTCGAACCGCACCAGCCGCACGTCGCGCTCCAGCACGGCCTTGGTCTGCAGGTCGCGCATCTCGGCGGCGAGCGCGATCAGGTCCTCGAAGCGGTCGATCGCGCGCTCCGGCTGCCGGGGAGCCGCTGCCGGCTGCGCTTCGGCCCGCGCCGGCGCGGAGGCCAGCGCAGCCCGCGGCGCGTTGCGGGCCATGGCGATCGGGGCCGCCGGATAGCCGCCGCCGTTGCCGGAAGCAGGCGGCGCCGACGGCGCGCCGGCGTCGTCCGAAAGGCTGCGGATCACGTCGTCGGGCGTCGGCAGGTCGGCGGCGTAGGCGATGCGCACCAGCAGCATCTCCGCCGCAGCAATCGCCCTGTTCGCGCTCTGCACTTCGACGAGGCCCTTGAGCAGCATCTGCCAGGCGCGCGACAGCACCCGCATGGAGAGCTTCGCGGCGAAGCCGCGGCCGCGAGTGCGCTCCGCCTCGGTGAGCGAGCGGTCGTCGGCGGCCGCGGGCACGATCTTGATGCGCGTCACCAGGTGGGTGAATTCGGCGAGATCGGCGATGACGATGGCCGGGTCCGCGCCGGTGTCGTACTGGTGGCGCAAGTCCTTGAGCGCGGCCGCGGCGTCTCCGCGCATCAGCGCCTCGAACAGGTCGATGACGCGCGAGCGGTCGGCGAGGCCCAGCATCTGCCGCACGTCCTCGGCGCGCACCGCCTTGTCGCCGGCGTGGGCGATGGCCTGGTCCAGGAGCGACAGCGAGTCGCGCACCGAGCCCTCGGCGGCGCGCGCGATCTGGGCGACGGCTTCGGGCTCGATGGCGACGCCTTCCTTGGCGCAGATGCCTTCGAGATGCGACACGAGCACGTCGCCATCGATCCGGCGCAGGTCGAAGCGCTGGCAGCGCGACAGGATCGTCACCGGCACCTTGCGGATTTCGGTGGTGGCGAAGATGAACTTGGCGTGGAGCGGCGGCTCTTCCAGCGTCTTGAGCAGCGCGTTGAACGCCGCGCCGGAGAGCATGTGGACCTCGTCGAGGATATAGACCTTGTAGCGCGCCGACACCGGCGCGTAGCGCACCGCATCGTTGATCTGGCGGACATCCTCGACGCTGTTGTGCGAGGCCGCGTCCATTTCGAGGACGTCGACGTGTCGGCTCTCCATGATCGCCTGGCAATGGATGCCGAGCGTCGGCATGTTGACCGTCGGACCCTTCACCGAGCCGTCGGGCAGCTCGTAATTGAGCGCGCGGGCGAGGATGCGCGCGGTGGTGGTCTTGCCGACGCCGCGCACGCCGGTGAGAATCCAGGCCTGCGGGATGCGGCCGGTCTCGAAGGCGTTGGTGACGGTCCGCACCATGGCGGACTGGCCGATCAGGTCGTCGAAGGTCGCGGGCCGGTACTTGCGCGCCAGCACGCGGTAGCCCTGCGGCTCGCCGCGCACGCGCTGGTCGTCGGCCCGTGTTTCATCGGCCATTGGGCGATCTTTGCACGCCTGCGTGTCGGAGTGATAGAGGTGGGAGGCTGACGAGCGACCCGAACCGGTCCTCGTTAGGGCTGCTTCCTTCCGGACCTGACCCGGTTGGCGAGTGGCTCGTCCACCGCCAACCTCCCGCAACCTATATCGGCGGAACGGATGGGGAATGCAAGCATGGCGCAGGCGACCGCCGCGACGAACCGGCCGGGCTTCGACCTGCATCCGCAGTTGGCGAGCGACGCCGTGCCGGTCTGCGACCTGCCGCTGTCGCGCGTCCTGGCCAGCCGGGACGCGACCTATCCCTGGCTGATCCTGGTGCCGCGCCGCGCCGGGATCAGCGAAATCATCGATCTGGACGAGGCCGACCGGGCGACGCTGATGCGCGAGATCGCCGACGTATCGCACGTCCTGAAGGGCGTCACTGCGTGCGACAAGCTCAACGTCGCCGCCATCGGCAATATGGTGCCCCAGCTTCACGTTCACGTGGTGGCGCGCCGCCGCGGCGACCCGGCTTGGCCGAGGCCCGTCTGGGGCGCGGGTCCGCCAAGCGGCTACGAGGCCGACGCGCTGGAACGCTTTGTCGCCGCCGTTCGTTCTGACTTGGGCTTTGCCTGACAAGCATTGCGCCTGCCCGCCGCGCGTGCCAGCTTCGCGCTCCGCCGGAGTTCCCGCATGAGCCAGCGCTTCAATCTCGGTCCGCCGCCGCGGCTTGCCTATGCGGGGAGCACCATCGACCGCGCGGCGCACCGGCGCAGCGAGGGCGCGGCGCTGGAGCGGGACGCGCTCGCTTATGCCATGGCCGGCGATGCGGTGGTGCTGCGCAAGGCCGCCGATGGCATGGACCCGCTGTTCACGCTCGCCGACGCACGCCAACTCGCGGCCGTCCGCGAGACCGTGTTCCTCGGGGTCCGGGACGGCCGGCCGCATCACGCCGTGGCGCTCGACGCCGCCGTGGCCGAGCCGCTCAAGGCGGACGGCGTGCATTTCGTTATCGACCTGCGATCCATCGCCACCCAGAGTCTGGTCGCGCCGGAGCACCTGCCGCCGCTGGCGCAGGCCAAGGCCATGCTCGGCTGGCACGCCAGGAATCGGTTCTGCTCCAACTGCGGCGCGCAAACGCACGCCGTCGAGGCCGGCTGGCGTCGCGACTGTCCGGCCTGCGGCATCTCGCATTTTCCGCGCACCGATCCCGTGGTCATCATGCTCGCAGTCCACGGCGACCGCTGCCTGCTCGGCCGCCAGACCCGGTTCGGCGCCGGCATGTGGTCATGCCTCGCCGGCTTCGTCGAGCCGGGTGAGACCATCGAGGAGGCGGTGCGCCGCGAGGTGCTGGAAGAGGCCGGCATCCGCTGCGGGACGGTGCGCTATTTCGCGACCCAGCCATGGCCGTTTCCGATGTCGCTGATGATCGGTTGCCATGCGCAGGCCATGACCACCGAGATCACGGTCGATACGTCGGAGCTCGAAGACGTGCGCTGGTTCACGCGGGAGGACGCCGCGGCGATGCTGCTGCAGCGGCACGCGCAGGGCCTGTCCACGCCGCCCGCGGCCGCCATCGCCTATCACATCATCCGGTCCTGGGTCGAAGGAGCGAGCGTTGGCGAATAGCAAGGACGCGCCGCGCATCCTGTGCGCTGGCATCATCGTGCTGGACGAAGTGTTCCGCGTGGCGCAAATGCCGCCGGTCGATACCAAGACGGACGCCAGCGACTACGCCTCCGTTGGCGGCGGCTGCGCCTCCAATGCCGCCATCGCCGCCGCCAGGCTCGGCGGCCGCGTGTCCTTCGCCGGTCCGCTGGGGGAGGATGACGCCGCGGCGCGGGTGCTCGCGATCCTGGCGCGCGAGGGCGTCGATACGGCGGGCTGCGTGAAGCTCGCCGACGGGCGCACCTCGGTCTCCTCGATCCTGGTGGACGACAGCGGCGCGCGGACCATCGCTACCTATGCCGACCCGAAGCTGCTGGCGCTCGGACCGGGCGATGTCTCGGCGCTGGTGGCCAAAGCCGACGGCGTGCTGATCGACAACCGCCGGCCGGCGTTCGTCGGCCCGATCGCGGATGCAGCCAGGAAGCGCGGCATTCCGCTCGTGCTCGATGCCGACAAGGCGACCACGCTCGACGATCCGCTGCTGCGCGCGGCGACCCACGTCATCCTGTCGGGCGAGAGCCTGCGCGGCACCCTGCCGGGCGAGACGGCGCTCAACGCGGTCGCCCGCATCCAGTCGCATACCGGCGGCTTCGTCGCGCTCACCGATGGCGCCAACGACGTGCTGTGGACCAACGGCGGCGCGGTGCAGGCCATGCCGGCGTTCAAGGTCAAGGCGGTGGATACGCTCGGCGCCGGCGACGTGTTCCACGGCGCGTTCACGCTCGCGCTGCTGGAGGGCCGCGAGATCGCCGCCGCGCTGCGCTTCGCCGCGGCGGCCTCAGCGCTCAAGGTGATGCGGTTCGGCGGCAGCTCCACGGCTCCGACGCGGGCCGAGGTCGAGGCGTTCCTGGCGAAGGCCGGCTAGAATCTGGTGCACTCGCATTGAATCGTCGAGGCGCTTTCCTCTTTTTGTTTTTGAGCATGATCTTGTCCGAAAAGTCTGCAACTTTTCGGGATCATGCTCCCGCTATTTCTTCGACGGGCAGGGCGCACCGCACGGCGCGCAGGCGCCTGCGAAATCCTCCGGCGAGACGGCGCGGCCGATGGAGGGCGAGGTGACGTGGTCCCACAGGATCGCGGCGACGCCGATCACGATGACGAGGGCATAGACGGCGCGCATCGCCCCTACTCCCGCGACAGGCCGAACCACGGCCGCAGCCTGATGCCTGCGGCGCAGCCGGCGAGCGCGCAGACAAACCAGACCCAGCCGTGCAGCGATCCCGACGCCACGCCGCCGACAAAGGCGCCGATGTTGCAGCCGAAGCCGAGCCGCGCGCCCCAGCCCATCAGCAATCCGCCGATGCAGGCCGCGAGAATCGAGCGCGCCGGCGGCCACGGACCATGCGCGAAAGGCTTCGTGTAGGCGGCCGCGGCCATCGCGCCGAAAATCATGCCGAAGTCGGTGAGGCTCGACGTGTCGCCGAGCACGGAGTCCGTCAGCGCATGCTGCGGTCCCGGCCATTGCCAGAAGTCGTATTGCGAGAGATCGAGGCCGAAAGCCTGCGCGATCTTGGCGCCCCACACGGTGTAGCCGAAGGTGACGCTCCAGGGATGGCCGCCGGCGAAGAACGTCCCCACCATCAGCGCCGCAATGATCACCGCGCCGACGAGGAATGAGCGCCGCGGCACGATGCTTGCGCCGCGGCTGCGGGCGACGGCGCGCACGATGAGCGCCGCGACGCCGATGCTCGCGAGCGTCGCCGCGAGTCCGCCCCATGGGCCGAGGTGGTCGCTGGCGAGCACCGGGTCGATGCCGCCGAAGCGCAGGAACGTGCCCAGCGACATGCTGCCGAGCACGCTTCCCGCAATGAAAAAGGCGAGCGCGAACAGCATCCGGCCGGAGCCGCCGCCGACGGTGTAGAGCGTGCCGGAGCCGCAGCCGTTGGCGAGCTGCATGCCGATGCCGAATACGAACGAGCCGACCACCAGCGAGATGCCGAGCGGCGCAATGGCGCCGCCGTAATGCGGCGAGGTCGCGGCGACCGGCACCACGGCGACCGCCGTGAGCGCGATGAGCAGCAGGATCGCCATCATGCCCCCGGCCTCGCCGCGAACGATGAAGCGCCGCCACGAGGCCGTGAAGCTGAACTCGGCTTTGAGGAAGGCGACGCCGAGCCCGAAGCCGAGAACGAGCAGCGCGGCGGAGGCGGGCTGGCCGTCGATCAGGACGAGGGCAATGAGCAGCGCCGTCGCCAGCACGGCGGCGGCGACGAAAGGCCAGTCGGCGCGCGTTGCCGTGGGCTCGATCGTAGTCGTTGCGGTGGTCATGAGCCGTGGCCGAAGAACTTCTTGATGTCGTCCCACTTGGTGCGGGAGGAAGAGATCGGCCGGCTGGGCTGCGAGGTCCAGTCGACCATGGAGCCGTAATAGACCTTCACGTCCTTGCGGCCCAGCAGTTCCGACAGCACGAACCAGTCGGTGGACGACCAGTGACCGGTGTTGCAGTAGCTCACCACCGGTCCCTGCGGCGCGATCTTCGCGGCGATGGCCTCAAGCTCGGCGCGCGGCTTCAGACGGTTGGTCCCGTCGTCGTAGAAGCTGGCGCTGTCGATGTTGATGGCGCCCGGGATGTGCCCGTAGGCCTGCGCGGCGTCGGCCTTCACCTTGCCCTCGAAGAATGCTGGCGGCCGCGCGTCGACCAGCGTGCCCTTGCCGTCGGCGACGATGGCCTCGACGTCGGAGGCCTCGGCGATCAGGCTGTGATCGATCTTGGCCTCGAAGATGGTCGGCGAGGGGGTATTGGTCCCGGTCTCGACCGGCGCGCCGGCGGCGACCCAGGCGGCATAGCCGCCGTCGAGGATCGCGACGTTGCGCACCCCCACCACCTTCAATGTCCAATAGACGCGCGCCGCGGCACCGAAATCGCTGACGCTGACGCCGGCCGGCACCACGACGACGCGGCTGTCGCCGTCGATGCCGAGCTCGCCGACGAGCTTTTCGAGCTGCGCCACGCTCGGCAGCATGAAGGGCAGGCCGTTGCGTGTCGCCCGCCAGCCGGACTTGTCGTAGTCGCTGTGCAGCGCGGTCGGGATGTGACCCTGGGCGTAGGTCTCGGGCGTGCTGCCGTCGATGGCCGAACGGATGTCGAGAACGACAAACCCAGGCTCGCCGATATGGCTTTTGAGCCAATCGACGCCGACCAGCGGCGGCATGGCGGCCGCCGCAGGGTCCGCGGCGCGCGCCGGCGCGGCGGCGAGGAGAACGACGAGGCCGAGCGCGGTCGTCCACGCAGCAGAAATTTCCAGAAATCGTTGCCTGATCGCGATCATCGTCTGCGGTCCGCCTTCGGGCGGCCTATACCATGGGGCGCGACCGGGGCGCTATTCTGAGGTGAAAAATTTTCTTCCAACAAGGCCGGAATTTGCTGGACGAATAAGAAGAAAGTTTCATAGTAAGGAGGATTTTGAAATGGAATATCGCCAGGAGGGGCGGAGCAATCATGGACGCCATCGACCGTAAAATTCTCGCCGTGCTGCAAAAGGACGCTTCTCTCTCGGTGGCCGAAATCGGCAACCGCGTCGGCCTGTCCTCGACTCCATGCTGGAAGCGCATCCAGCGGCTGGAAGCCGACGGCGTGATCCAGAAGCGCGTCGCAGTGGTGGATCAGGACAAGCTCGGGCTCGGCGTGACGGTGTTCGTCTCCGTGGAGACCGGCGACCACTCGGAGGACTGGCTGAAGAACTTCGCCGCCGTGGTCGGCGCCATGCCGGAGGTCATGGAGTTCTACCGCATGGCGGGCGACGTCGATTACATGCTGCGCGTCGTTGTCAAGGACATCGCCGGCTACGACGAATTCTACAAGCGGCTGATCGCCGCCGTGCCGCTCAAGAACGTCACCTCGCGCTTCGCCATGGAGAAGATCAAATCGACCACGGAGCTGCCGATCCTGTAGGCGGCCTTTTTATTCCGCCTTCGAGGCGCGTGTTTCAGCAGGTCGAGCCGTTGTAGGACACGCAGCTGCTGACGCGCGGGCGCATGTAGATCGTGTCGCCGAGCTTGAGCGTCGACTTGATGATGGTGCCGAACATCGGCTTGTAGGTGTAGGTGGCCTCGCCCCAGATCAGGTAGCTGTTCTTGACCGCCAGCGCCGCCGACGGCAGCGTGACGGAATCGCCATGACTGCGCGCCGTGCCGTTCTGGGTGACGCTCCAGTCGATCGTCGCCTTGCCGTTGGCGTCGATCTTGATCTGCGAGACCGTGACTCCAAGGTTGGTCGTGCTGTAGGGCGACGTGATGGTGGACGCCGCGCTCAGCGTGTCGCTCATGTCGGACGTGCTGACGCTGCGCTCCTGCGCCACCAGGTCTGCGACGGTGTGGGCGACCAGCGTGGTCTTGCGGTCCACGGCCACCGCCTGGGTTATCTCGACGCTGCCGAGATAGAGCGTGACCATCAGCGGCAGGATCATCGCGAACTCGACCGCGGAAATGCCGCGGCCGTCGGCGGCGAAGCGGCGCAGGCACGTAAGGAGGCGGGCGGCGGGCATGCGCATCAGTAGGGCTCGTTGCGGAAGGCGGCGGTGGCCACCAGCAGCTTGCTATGGCCGGGGCAATTGTCGGCGATGTTCGGGTTCCACAGCCACACGCCGATCGGCCATTGGTAGATCAGCCGCACCACGACGATGTCGCCGGGCCCGCCGGGCTGATAGACGAAATTGCTGAGCGTGCAATTGGCGTTGAGCGGGGCCGTGAGATTGATGGCCGCGAAATCGGAGAACTTGCGGACGTCGATGCTCAGCTTGTTGGTGCAGTCGAACATCCCGGTCATGCGCTGGCAGACGGCGGACTTGAACGACGCCTGCGTGTAGCCGCCGCCCTGGGCCTGGCCGGTGAGGACGAGGCGGGCGGCGTCGGCGGCGTTGGTCTCGAGCACCTGGCTGGCGAAGAACACGATCGCGGTTTCCATGATCGCGAACAGGAACGCTGCGAACGGCAGGAACACGATCGCGAACTCGATGGCCGCCGTGCCGCCCCTGTGCGCGCGGAATCGGCGCAGCGCCGCGGCCGCGCGCCGCGCCGGCGCAGCAAAACGTCGAGAGACGGCATGCATGGGATGGGTCCTCCATGCAGGCAAAAAGCTCACCCGCGAATGAACTCGTTTTATCGAAAACTTGTTGTAGGATGGTTTCCGCGGTCGCGGAGAGCTGCGAGACGGCGTTTATGAATTGCTAACCAGTCCGCCGTTCCACCACGTTATCTGACGCCCGCCGCGCCCGCGCCGCCCCCCGACGCGCCCTGGGCGCGCAGGTTGCGCGTGCCGGTCTGCTGGAGCGTCTGGTCGAAATAGGTTTCGGAATCGCCGAGCGTGATGCGGCGCTCGCAGCGCGGGGTGCAACTGTAGGATTCGCGGTCCATGCCGCGATAGACAACCACGACGCCTTCGGACGGGCCCTGCACCTCCACGGTGTATTCCGTCAGGACAGCGCCGTTGCGATCGAGCGCGATGACGTTGGTAAGGCCATAGCCCTTGCCCGTCAGCACCATTAGCCCGCCCTGCTGCAGCGACACGTCGGCGATCAGCGGATTGCCGACCACGATCGTGGCGGCGTGCTCCGGCAGGTGCGCGATGCGCGCCTGGTCGATCTTGACCTTGAGCAGCTCCGGGGCGGCGGGCGACGCTCCGCAGGAAAGCGCCAACGCCGCACCGCACGCCAGCGCGGCCATGAGGCGCTTCAGCCTGCGCGACGATAGCGATGTCGTCATCGGTACGCTCCGCACTGGAATCCGACGGTTGGCACGGCCGGAACAACGGCCGCGAGTGTTAATCGTCGAATGCGAGTTGAGGGCAAATTGGTGAATCAATCCCGAATCGCAAGGCCTGCATTTGCGCGGCTTTCCGTGCGATGCGGCGCGTCTGCGGCGATCTGCCTTCCGTGCGACCGTGAGAAGCGGTTGCGATAATCGCGTTGTTATCTGCGTTTTCCGGCAGGTGCTGGGATGTACCGGCTCGCTCGCCGTTTGCTGCAAGAGAGCATTAACTACGTACAGATTCGCTAAAATGCCCTCGACTTTCTCCGAATGATTTAACCGCAACGCAACGGCTCGTCGCTAATGTGCCCCCACGGTTCATTCGTCGGAGGACAACGGCGGGGAGCCAGCTCAGACAGCCAAGTGCGGACCCTAAAGGAGCCAACCCTATGAAGACCCTTGTTTCGCGTTTCATGAAGGACGAGTCGGGCGCCACCGCGATCGAATACGGCCTCATCGCCGCCGGCATCTCGGTCGCGATCATCGCCGCGGTGAACGGCCTCGGCAACCAGCTCAAGACCACGTTCAACAGCGTCTCCACCACGCTGTCCACTGCTGGCAACTAACAGCTCGCCGCCGTTGCACACCGAGGGCCCCGGCGGTTTCCGGGGCCCTCCGATTTGAGGCGTCCGTCGGAGCGGACGCGCCCGCGGGCGACGCGGAGACATGCCGATGGCCACCATTCTGCTTCTGGTGTTTCCCGCGCTCATGGCGTTCGCTGCCTCGAGCGATCTCTTGACGATGACCATCTCGAACCGGGTATCCCTCGCCCTCGTCGCCGGGTTCTCAGTTCTGGCGTTCGTGGCTGGGATGGGACTTGAGACGGTCGGTTATCACGTGCTGGCCGGCGGTCTGGTGCTCGCGGCGAGCTTCACCTGCTTCGCCTTCGGCTGGATCGGCGGCGGCGATGCCAAGCTCGCCGCGGC
>Ga0180221_1001248_pt1 | contig 17819 bp, 18 predicted proteins | sample eDN5th37CKraftMG_FD_151339 | JGI IMG/M metagenome (GOLD analysis project Ga0180221, IMG submission 151339) | Enriched Miracle-Growth compost microbial communities from Emeryville, California, USA - eDNA 5th pass 37_C Kraft MG (version 2) (version 2) ...
TTGGCGATACGTTTCCAGCATGGCAGGCCTGCGTAAAGTCGGGTTGCGAGAAGGGTTGTCGGCCGGGATTGTAGAGGGAGGAGGGGGATGGGGGCAAGTGTCTTATATCTTATATAAGACTCGCAAGGCCCCTTCCGCCGCCCCGGGCCTGCCGCCGCTCGCGGCTGCGCCCTCAGGGCGCCAGTTGCAGCGTCCCGCTCCGCACCAGCGCGTCCCATTTCTGTTGGTCCGCGCGTAGGAAGGCGAGCAGTTCGGCGCGGCTGCCGTCGCCGGCCACCATGCCCGCCGTGGCGAGCGCCTGCTGGAAGGCGGCGCTCTTGAACGCCTCGCGCAGCAGGCCGTTCAGGGCATCCAGCTGGCGGGCCGGCATCGACTGCACCGCCGCCACGGCGAACCACTGGCTGGCTTCGTAGTCGCGGAAGCCCGCTTCGCGCATGGTCGGCACCTCGGGCAGGCTGGAGATGCGGTACGCCGTGGTCACCGCGTAGGCCTGCAGGGTGCCGGACCGGATCTGCGACATGACCGGCGTGGGGCCCAGGATCGCCAGCGGGATCTGGCCGCCCGACACATCGGACACCGCCTGCCCGCCGCCCTTGTAGGGGATGTGCGTCATGCGCGTGCCGGCCTGCTGGTTCAGCAGCTCGCCCGCCAGGTGCTGGGAAGTGCCGGTGCCGGAACTGCCGTAGCTCCAGGCGTCGGGCTGCCGGCGCGCGGCCTCGATGACGTCCTGCAGCGAATCCTGCGCGGCGCCGGCCGGTCCGACGATCACCATCGGGCCCTCGGCCATCAGGGCCACGGGCGCCAGCTCATGGCCGATGCGCGGTTGCGGGCTGGGGTAGATCAGCGGCCCCGGCACCGTGATGAGCAGGCCGTCGGCGGCCCGGCTGCGGGCCACGTATTGCAGCGCGATGGCGCCCGAGGCGCCCGAGCGGTTTTCCACCACGACGCTCTTGCCCGTCTGGCGCGCCAGTTCCTGGGCCGCGATGCGGGTCAGCGTGTCCGCCGTGCCGCCCGGCACGAAGCCGACGATCCAGTGGATCGTCCCGGTAGGCCAGTCCAATGGCGCGGCGGCGCGCGCCGTGGCCGGCATGACGGCGCACAGCAGCGCGGCGGCCAGGCAGGATGCGAGTTTCATGAGTATTCCCCTTGTCGTTGTATGGCGCGCCGGCGCGATCGCCGTCACGCCGGATCGGGCGCGCCCGGCGGCGTATTGGGATGGGCGGCGCACGATTGGTGGAAGGCCTGCACCATCTTCAGCGCCGGGCCGAGCACCCAGGTATTGAAGATCAGGACGTCGGTTTCTTCCTTGGGGTCCTGCTGCAGGTTGAACAGATAGGGCGATTCCAGCTTGCCCTTGCCCTCGTTGACTTCGGGCTCCCAGTAGAAATGCAGCTTCCAGTGGCGCCACTTGACGGCCCGCAGGTCGTTCTTGATGTAGAACAGGAAGCCCTCTCGCGGCGACGTCTCCCGCGCCCCAGTGAAGAAGTCGAGCTGGTCCAGCCCGTCGATCGGCCGGTCGACGGGAGCGGCCGCGCCGCCGATGCGCGACAGCGTGGTGAACAGGTCGGTGACATGCACCATTTCGTTGGAGACTTGTCCGGCCGCGATCCGACCGGGCCAGCGAATAATGAAAGGCACCCGCAGGCTGCCCTCCATGGCGGTGTGGTAGGTCCCGGTCCAGGGGCCGGCCGTGCCGCGATAGGGTTTGCGGAATTCCGGACCATTGTCGCTGCAGAACACGAATACCGTGTCCTCGCGCAGGCCCAGCTCGTCGACGGTCTGCATGATCTGGCCGACCCGGTGGTCCATCTCGACCAGCGAATCGGCGAAATCGCCCACCCCGGTGCGGCCGGCGAAATCCGGGTGCGGCAGGGTCGGAAAATGCATGTGCACTAGCGGCAGGTACAGGAAGAACGGCTGCCCGGCGCCGGCGCGCGCGCGCATGAAGTCCTGCGAGCGCCGCACCAGTTCGGCGTCGATGCCGCGGCGCGCTGCCAGATCGTAGACCTGGACCGGGGTGGACGGCCCGCCGCGCTCGCCCTGCATGATGTGCGGGATCTCGGCCACCGTGGGATCGAAGCCCACCGACGCGGTGAACTGGCTTTCGTCGGTGGTGCGCGGAATGCCATACCAGAGGTCGAAGCCGCGGTCGGACGGATAGCGGCCCGGGATATCGCCGAGATGCCATTTGCCGAAGTGCGCCGTCGCATAGCCCTGTTCGGACAACTGCTGCGCCAGCGTGATCTCGTCGCGCCGCAATCCCTGGGGTAGGCCCGGCGGCACCGACTGCAGGCAGCCGGTGCGGATGGGGTGGCGTCCCGTCATCAGGGCCGAACGGGTGGGCACGCAATCGCTTTCCACGTTGAAGTTCTGCAGCAACAGGCCTTCGCTGGCCAGCTGGTCGAGGTGGGGCGTGGGGGCGCCGCGCAGGGCGCCGCCGCCGTAGCAGCCCAGTTCGCCCCAGCCGAGGTTGTCAGCGACGATCAGGATGATGTTCGGTTGTGCGGGCATAGGGCAGTAATAGAGAAAAAGGAAGGGCCATGGGCCTATACGAAAAAATTCTATGTGCCCAGGGGTGGGATACCATTCCTAAACATCATCTTTGACATAAATTAAATTCATGAATTTGTCGCTGCGCGATATCGAATATTTCCTGGAGGTCGTCGAGCATGGCCATCTGGGCCGGGCCGCGGCGGCTTGCTCGGTCACCCAGCCCGCGCTGTCCAAGTCGCTGCAGCGCCTGGAAGCGGAGTCGGGGCTGGCGCTGCTGGACCGGTCCGGCCGCAGTATCCGGCTGACGTCGGCCGGGCTGGTATTCCTGCAGCACGCCAAGAAACTGCGGGCCGAATACCGCGACGCGGTGCGCCATGCGGTAGAGCTGCGCGCGGGGCAGGCCGGGCTGCTGCGCGTCGGCGCCACCGGCGCCACCATGGATGCGGTGGTCATGCCGGTGCTGGCCGCGCTGCTGCCGCGCCGTCCCGCGTTGCGCGTCGAGCTGTACGCCGGCCTGTCCGACGAGCTGGGCGAGCGCGTCGTCAATGGCGGCCTGGACATCCTGGTGGCGCCTGTCTATGCCGACTTGCCGCCGGCCTTGCGCCAGGAGTGGCTGCAGGACGATGCGCTGTGCATCGCGGCCGGCCGGCGCCACCGGCTGGCGACGAAGAAGCGGCTGATCCTGCGCGACCTGGAGGATTGCCGCTGGGTGCTGCCGCGGCCCACCTCGATGGCGCGCCGGGCCTTCGATACCTATTACGCCGAAGCGGGCCTGGAGCCGCCCCAAGCGGCCCTGGAAGTCGAGCATTTTTCGCCGGGCATGCTCGAGCTGGTGGCGCGCGCCGGCCTGCTCGCGCTCATGCCCCGCTCCGCGCTGGCCGGCGCGCGTTCCGCGGGGCTGGCCGAGCTGCCGGTGGCGCTGGCCGGGCCGCTGTCGCGCCGCATCGCCTTCATTACCCGCCGCACGGCGACCTGGTCCCCGCTCATGACGGAATTCCACGACGCCGTGCTAGCCTTCATGGCGCATCCCGCGGGCGGCTGAGGCCGCCCGCGACGCGGGCATACAATGCGCGCACAGCCCGACATCGCCATGCACTATTTCCGCCGCCGCTATTCGACGCCCAATCCGTACCTGGATCACGACCCCTTCGCGCCGCCCAGGCCCGCCCAGGCGGCGCCGCCGCGCGCGGCCCGGCACCGCGCGGCGCTGCTGGCGCTGGACGGCGCCTTCGCAGTGGCCGATCTGGAGACCACCGGCCTGTCGACCGCCACGTGCGAAATCCTCGAATTCGCCGCCGTGCATGTGGCGCCCGATGGCGCCATCGAGCGCGAGTTCTCGCAGGTGGTGCGCACGCGCGGACCGGTGCCGCCGTTCATCACGCGCCTGACCGGCATCACCCAGGCCGAAGTCGACCGCCATGGCATCCCGGTGGCCGAGGCGTTCGCGGCTTTCCGGTCATTCCTGGCCGATACGCCGGTGTTCTTCCACAACGCTTCGTTCGACCGGCGCTTTCTCGATGCCGCGGCCACGCATACCGGGCTGCCGTTCGCCAATCCGACGCACTGCACGCTGCAGCTTGCCCGCCACGCCTGGCCCGAGCTGCCGTCGCACAAACTGCAGATCCTGGCGCGCCACGTGGGCGCGGCCGACCCGACCCACCGGGCCCTGGCCGACGTGCGCAGCACGGTCGCCGTGGCGCTGGCGGCGCGCCGCCGGCTGGCCGGCGGCTAGGCCGCGCCGCGCCGGGCTCCGGGATGGTAAGGTGAAAGACCCGGCGCGGCGCGCAGCCGGCGCGCCCGCACATCCCGAGGAGCACCCATGACCTATGACCTGTGGTATTGGGACGGCATTCCGGGCCGCGGCGAGTTTGTCCGCCTGGCCCTGGAAGCGGGCGGCATTGCCTATCGCGAATGCGCCCGGCAGCCGGGCGCCACCGAGCGCGCGCTGGTCGACGACATGCAGTCGCCGCGCAAGCATCCGCCGTTCGCGCCGCCGTACCTGGTGGCCGGCCGGCTGACCCTGGCCCAGACGGCCAACATCCTGCTCTACCTGGGCGACAAGCACGGCCTGGCGCCGGCGACGGTGGAAGGCCGCTACTGGACCAACCAGTTGCAACTGACCATCGCCGACATGGTGGCCGAGGCCCACGACACGCACCATCCCATCGCCGCCAGCGAATACTACGAGGACCAGCGCGACGAGGCGATCCGTCGCGCCGCCAGCTTCCGCAACGAGCGCATCCCGAAATTCCTGGGCTATTTCGAACGGGTGCTGCAGGCGCGCGGCGACTGGCTGGCGGGCGGCCGGCGCTGGTCGTACGCCGACCTGTCGCTGTTCCACCTGGTCGATGGCTTGCTGTATGCCTTCCCGAAGCGCATGGCGACGGTATCGCGCCGCTTCCCGCGCGTCATGGCCCTGCATGCCCGGGTCGCCGGGTTGCCCGCGCTACAGCCGTACTTTTCTAGCGGCCGGCGGCTGCCGTTCGGCGACGGCATCTTCCGCTATTACCCCGAACTGGACGGCGACTGAGCCGCACCGGGACAGCCTGTGCACGCCCTCACTGCCGGGGGCGCCTGTGGAGAATTTTCCACACATTTGCCCTGCGTGGCGGGCGCGTATTGAGACATTTGTAAAACTCCGCTTAAATGCGTCGTAAAGTGATACATTAAATTTCGATTCGAATCATTTGTTATCGCTATTCGGTAGCTGTCAAAGGGGACGCATATGGCATGGCTGGGACTGGATCGGCTGTTTCCGGGCAATCGCAGGCGGCGCAGCGCCGAGCTATGGGGCCAGGTCGCGGCCATTCATAGATCGCAGGCCGTCGCCGAGTTCGACCTGCAGGGCCGGGTGCTGGCGGCCAACCAGAATTTCCTGGACGCCATGGGCTACCGCTGGGACGAAGTCGACGGCCGCCATCATTCGCTGTTCGTCGATGCGGACGAGCGCCAATCGGATGCCTACCGCGATTTCTGGCGCAAGCTGGGCGCCGGCCAGTACGAAGCCGGCTGTTATCGGCGCCTGGCCAAGGGCGGGCGCGAAGTGTGGCTGCAGGCCAGCTACAACCCCATCCTCGACGGCCACGGCCGGCCGCTGAAAATCGTCAAGTACGCCACCGACGTCACCGAGCAGGAGCGCCGCAATGCCGACGTGGCCGGACAACTGGAGGCGATCTCCAAGGTGCAGGCGGTGATCGAGTTCGAGCTCGACGGCACCATCATTCGCGCCAACGACCTGTTCCTGCACACGCTGGGCTACAGCGCCGAGGAAATCGTCGGGCGCCATCACAGCATGTTCGTGCAGCCGGCCGAGCGCGCCAGCGCGGCCTATGCCGAGTTCTGGAACAAGCTGGGACGCGGCGAGCACGATACGGGCCAGTACCTGCGCCTGGGCAAGAACGGGCGCCCGGTATGGATCGAGGCCAGCTACAACCCGATCTTCGATGCCGAGGGCCGGCCGTTCAAGGTGGTGAAATACGCCACCGACATCACGCGCCGGTTCACCGCCGCGCAAACCCTGCGCACCGCGGTGCAGGGGCTGACCGAGAACGCCGAACGGGCCGCGCAGGCCAATGACCTGGCGCGCGCGGCCTGCCAGGTGGCCGAGCAGGGCGGGCAGACGGTGCAGGACGTGGTGCGCACCATGAACGCCATTACCGCCAGCTCGCGGCGCATCTCCGAGATCATCGGCGTGATGGACGGCATCGCATTCCAGACCAACATCCTGGCGCTCAATGCGGCAGTCGAGGCCGCCCGCGCGGGCAGCCATGGCAAGGGTTTCGCCGTGGTGGCAGCCGAGGTGCGCAGCCTGGCGCAGAACAGCGCGGCGGCCGCCAAGGAAATCAAGGACCTGATCACGGCGTCGGTCGAGCAGATCCGCAGCGGCGCCGAACTGGTGCAGTCGGCCGGAACGACCATGGGCGACATCGTCGCCTCGTCGCGGCGGGTCACCGACATCATGGCCGAGGTGGTGGACGTCTCGCTGGCGCAGTCGGGCACGCTCGGCGAAATCACCGAAGACATTACGCACATGAACGCCGCCGCGGGGGCGCGGCGCGCCGCACCGCGCCTGCTGGAGCGCCGCGCGGCCTGAGCCGGCGGCGCACCGCCTTATTGCAGCTTGATGTTGCGTTCCTCGACCAGCTTGCGGCCCTGCTCGGTTTCCTTGGCCAGGTAGGCCTGCAGTTCCTCGGGGGAGCCGCCGATGGGCTCGGCGCCGATGGCGTTCAGCGTGTCCTTGACCTTCGGGTCGGCCAGCGCCTGGCGCATCGCCGCATTCAGCTTGGCGACGATCTCGGGCGGCGTGCCGGCCGGCGCAAAGGCCGCGAACCAGGGCGTCAGCTCATAGCCGGGCAGGCCGGCCTCGGCCACCGTGGGTACGTCGGGCAGAGCCGCCGAGCGCTTGGCCGTGGTCACCGCCAGCGCCGTCAGCTTGCCGGACTGGATGTGCGGCTTGGCCGACGTAATGCTGTCGAACATGTAGTCGACCTGGCCGCCGAGCAGGTCCGAGACGGCCGGGCCGCTGCCCTTGTACGGCACGTGCAGCATATCGATGTCCGCCATGGAAACGAACAGTTCGCCCGCCAGGTGGATCGACGTGCCCACTCCCGCCGAAGCGTAGGTGTACGCGCCCGGCTTGGCGCGGGCCTTGGCGATGACGTCGGCGACGCTGGTGGCGCCGGTGCGCTGCGGGTTGGTGACCAGCACATTGGGCACTACCGCCAGCAGCGAGATCGGCGCGAAATCCGCTTGCGGGTCGTAGTTCAGGCTCGGATACAGGGCGGGGTTGACGGCCATGCCGTTGGCCACGATCAGGATCGTGTAGCCGTCGGGCTTGGCGCGCGCCACGACCGCCGCGCCGATGTTGCCGCCGGCGCCGGCGCGGTTCTCCACCACGAACGAGGTGCCGAGCTGCCGGCCCATGGCTTCGCCAAGGGTGCGGGCGATGTTGTCCATGGCGCCGCCGGGCGGGAAGGGCACCACCCAGGTGACGGGGCGTTCCGGATAGCCGGCCCCGGCCGCCGGCGCGGCGCCCAGCAGGGCGGCGGCGGCGCACATCGCCGCCAGCGGCTTGCATAATGACTTGTACATGTTCGGGTCTCCTGTGTGTGTGTTTGCCGCGCGAATCGGTCCGGCGGGCGCCGTCAGCGCGGGCCCGGCGCGCCGTCGCGCCGGTAGAACTCGAGTTTGTCTTCGTCCAGCGTCAGCCCCAGGCCGGGGCCGGCCGGCAATTGCAGGGCGAAGTCGTCATAGCGCGGCGGGTTGGCGACGATGTCGTCCTTGAGCAGCAGCGGGCCGAACAGCTCGGTGCCCCAGCCCAGGCGCGGCAGGGCGGCGAAGCCGTGGGCCGACGCGATCGAGCCGATCGAGCCTTCCAGCATGGTGCCGCCGTACAGCGCCATGCCGGCCGCGTCGCCGACCGCCGCCGTGCGGGTCATTTCCAGGATGCCGCCGGATTTGGCGATTTTCAGCGCCAGCACATCGGCCGCGCCCAGGCGCGCGATGTCCAGCGCGTCTTCGGGCGTGCACACCGCTTCGTCGGCCATGATGGGCACCACGAAGCGCGCCGCCAGGCGCGCCATGCCCGCCAGGTTGGCGCGCGGAATGGGCTGTTCGATCAGGTCCACGCCGGCCGCCTCCAGCCGTGCGATGGCGCCCGCCGCATCGGCCTCGTTCCAGGCCTGGTTGACGTCCACCGTGACGCGCGCGCGCTCGCCCAGCGCCTGCTTGATGCGGGCCACGTGGGCCACGTCGGCGGCGATCTCGCGGCGGCCGATCTTCAGCTTGAAGGTGTTGTGGCGGCGTGCCTGCAGCAGGGCCTCGGCCTCGTCGATGTCGCGCGCCGTGTCGCCGCTGGCGAGCGTCCACAGCACCGGCAGGCGGGTGCGCACCGCGCCGCCCACCAGGGTGGCGACCGGCACGCCCAGGCGCTTGCCCTGGGCGTCGAGCAGGGCGGTTTCCAGGGCCGACTTGGCGAACCGGTTGCCGCGCGCCACCTGGTCCAGCCGCGCCAGCGCGGCGCGCACGTTGGTGGCGTCCTGCCCCGCCAGGGCCGGCGCCAGGTAAGTGTCGATCGCCAGCTTGATGCCTTCGGGGCTTTCCTCGCCATATGCCAGGCCGCCGATCGTGGTGGCCTCGCCCAGGCCTTCGATTCCGTCGCTGCAGCGCAGCCGCACGATCACCAGCGTCTGGCGCTGCATGACGGCCATGGCGAGCTGGTGCGCGCGTATGGTGGGCAGGTCGACCAGGATGGCCTCGATGGTTTCGATGCGGACTTCCATACCTTGAATAGATGATAGGCAAAACGGGCCTTAGTATGCCGCTCGATTTTTCCGGGGTCCAAGACTATATTGGTTGCTTTCAATACCTATTAGGTATGGGTGTTGCCATGGAACTCCGGCATTTGCGTTATTTCCAGGCGGTCGCGCAGGAGGGCAGCTTCACGCGCGCCGCCGCGCGCCTGCACATTGCCCAGCCGCCGCTCAGCCGGCAAATCCGCCAACTGGAAGACGAACTGGGCGTCACGCTGCTCGAGCGCGGCACGCGCGCCCTGAGGCTGACCGAGGCCGGCCGTTTCCTGCTCGAACAATCGCTGCAGCTGACCGCCCGCCTGGACGAAGTGGTGCAGGGCACCCGGCGCCTGGGCCACACCGAACGCGGCTGGTTCGGCATCGGCTTCGTGCCGTCGTCGCTGTACGGCTTCGTGCCCGAGCTGATCCGGCGCCTGCGCGAGGCCGACCCGCGCGTCGAAGTCGGCCTGGCCGAAATGACCACGCTGCCGCAACTCGAAGCGCTCAAGGCTGGCCGCATCGACATGGGCATCGGCCGCATCCTGTTCGACGATCCCGCCATCGAGCGCCGGGTGCTGATGGCCGAGCCGCTGGTGGCGGCGCTGCCGCTGCGGCACCCGCTGGCGCGCCGGCGCCGCATCGGCATCGCGCAGCTGGCCGCGCAGCCCTTCGTGCTGTATCCGGCCCGCCCGCGGCCCAACTATGCCGACCACGTACTGGGCCTGTTCCGCGCCGCCGGGCATGCGCCGCGCGTGGTCCAGGAGGCCAACGAGCTGCAGACCGCCATCGGGCTGGTGGCGGCCGGCCTGGGCGTCACGGTAGTGCCGGCATCGGTGCAGCGCCTGCATCGCCAGGATATCGCCCATGTGGCCATCGATGCCGAATCCTTCGTGTCGCCGGTCATCCTCAGCTATCGCAAGGACGACCGTTCGCCCTTCCTGGCCGACGCCATCCGGCTCGCCGTGGAGCTGGCCGGCGCCAAGACTGCCTGACGCCGGCGGGCGGTTCCGTCGGGCGGGGGCGGGCTGGCACAATAGGTGGCGTCGCGCGCCCGCGCCGCTTCCCGCCAGGAACGCCATGGACCCACTCCATACCGTATTGCTGACCGTCGGCCTGTTCGCCTTCACATTCCTGAGCCCGGGGCCGAACTTGCTGGTGGTGGTGCAGGCCAGCCTGGCGTCGGGGCGCGCCGCCGGCGCCATGACGGGGCTGGGCGTGGCCACCGGCGATGCCATCTATTCGGGCCTGGGGCTGTTCGGCATGGCCACCGTGATCACCGCCGGCGGCCTGCTGTTTTCGATCATCCAGATCCTCGGCGGGGCATACCTGGTGTGGTATGGCCTGAAGCTGCTGCGCGCCAGCCGTCCGCTGGACCTGGAAGCGGCGCCCGCGCCAGGGCGCGCCGACGCCTGGCGGCATTTCCGGCGCGGCCTGGTCACCGATCTGGCCAATCCGCAGACCGTGCTGTTCTTCGCCAGCATCTTTTCCGTGACGCTGCGGCCCGATACGCCTGTCTGGGCCAAGGCGGCGGCCTGGCTCGGTCTGGTGGCCGCGTCGCTGTTGTGGCGCGTGCTGCTGTGCCAGCTGTTCTCGCGGGCCGCCATGCGGCGCGGCTATGCGCGCAGCCGGCGCCTGCTGGAAAGCCTGGCCGGCGCCGGGTTGGCCGCGTTCGGCCTGCGCCTGGTGTACGAGGGCTGGTCGCGGCGCTGAGCGCCGCGGCCCCGCCTACAGCACCCGCGTTTCGTGGTGCACCTTGGGCGGCTCGGCGAAATGCGGCCCCACCAGCTTGCGCCATTCCTGGAAATCGGCCGACTCGCGGAAGTCCACCATGTGGTTGTCGACGGTTTCCCAGTCGACCACCAGCGTGTATTGCTGCGGGTTCTCGACAGAACGGTGCAGCGCGACGCCGTGGCAGCCGCGGGCGCGCAGGAACAGCGGCTTGGCCTGGGCCACGCCGGCCTCGAATTCGGTTTCATGGCCGGCGGCGACGAGAATGCTGGCGATTTCCTGGATCATCGGGATTCCTTTGGTGGATGAGTGGGCAAGACGGCAAGTATGATCGAGCCGTCGTCGTGAATTTAGCGCAGGAGCCGCCATGCATTATCTGATGTTCTACGACCTGGTCCCCGACTATCTCGAGCGCCGCGGCGAGTTCCGCGACGCGCACCTGGCGCTGGCGCGCGCGGCCGCGGCGCGCGGCGAACTGGTGCTGGGCGGCGCCCTGGCCGAGCCGGCCGACCAGGCGGTGCTGTTGTTCAAGGCCGACTCGCCGGCCGTGGCGGCGGCTTTCGCCGAGGCCGATCCCTACGTGCGGGCGGGCCTGGTCACGCAGTGGCGCGTGCGCCAGTGGACCACCGTGGTGGGCGACCAGGCCGAACATCCCGTGCCGGCCTGACCCGGCCCGGCGCCGGCGGTTCGGCGCCGGCAGCGGGGCAGAGGTATGATGCGGCCTTCCGCTCCCGGCCCCCACACCTCCATGCCGCTGTCCCACCTATTGCTGGCGCTGTCCGTCGTCTTCATCTGGGGCACGAATTTCGTCGTCATCAAGTGGGGCCTGGCCGAGCTCCCGCCTTTCCTGTTCGCCACGCTGCGCTTCGTGTTGTCGGCGCTGCCCTGGGTCTTCCTGTTCCGCCGGCCGGCGGTGCCCTGGAGCGCCATGGCGCGCGTCGGCATCCTGCTGGGCGTCGGGCAATTCGGCCTGCTGTACTGGGCCATGCGCCAGGACATCTCGCCGGGGGTGGCCTCGCTGGTGGTCCAGTCGCAGGTGTTCTTCACCATTCTCATGTCCATGATCCTGAGCGGCGAGCGCATGCGGCCGCTGCAGGCCGCGGCGCTGGCGCTGGCCACGGCCGGGTACGGCGTGGTGGCATGGCACGGCGCCACCGACCCGGGCGCCGCCGTGACGCTGTTCGGCCTGGCCCTGGTGCTCGCCGCCGGCTTCTCGTGGGCCTGCGCCAATATGGTGATGCGCGGCGTGGGGCGGGTGAACATGGTGGCCTTCACCGCCTGGAGCAGCCTGTTCGCCATCGTGCCGCTGGCGTTGATCAGCCTGGCGGTCGAGGGGCCGGCGCGCATGGCGCATGCCGTCGCGCATGCCAGCATGGCGGCATGGCTGGCGGTGGCCTGGCAGGCGCTGGGCAACACGGTTTTCGCGTTCGGCGTGTGGGGCTGGCTGCTGGCGCGCCATCCGGCCGTGACGGTCACGCCGCTGGCCCTGCTGGTGCCGGTGTTCGGCATCCTGGCGTCGGCGGTGCTGCTGGCCGAGCCCTTGCCGTTCTGGAAGCTCGGCGCGGCCGGCCTGGTGCTGGCCGGCCTGTCGCTGAATGTGTATGCGAGTCGCAGGGGAGGCAGGCGGTAGCAGTATGCGGCGCGCTGGCGCGCGCCCGTGGCGGTTGTCGTAGTCGTAGCATGACGTGGGTCGATCATATGTTGTTCCTGGGTTGCGTGGCGCTGGCCACCTATGCCCAGACCATGACGGGGTTCGCATTCGGGCTGGTGCTGCTGGGCCTGACGGGGCTGTTCTCGCTGGCGCCCCTGCCGGAAGTCTCCAATGTGGTGAGCATGCTCACCCTGGCCAACGCGCTGGTGGCGCTCGGCCGGGCGCGCTCGCACCTCAGTTGGTCCCTCATCCGCCCGCCGCTGGCCGCCAGCCTGGTGGGGGTGGCCGTCGGCGTGGCGGCGCTGGAGTGGATCAGCGGCAGCACCGCCATGTTGCTGCGCTGGCTGCTGGGCCTGACCATCCTGGCGTGCGCGATCCTGCTGGTGGCGCGCACGCGGCCGCTGGCCCGCGTCTCGTCGCGCCTGTCCTTCATCTTGTACGGCGGCCTGTCGGGGGTGCTGGGCGGCCTGTTCTCCAGCGCCGGGCCGCCCATGGTCTACCACCTGTACCGCCAGCCCCTGCCGCTGCCGCTGGTGCGCAACAGCCTGCTGGTGCTGTTCTCGGCCAATGCCGTGGTGCGCCTGTCGCTGGTGGCGGGACACGGCAGCCTGGGGGCCACCGCGCTGTGGCTCAGCCTGGAAGCCCTGCCGGTGGTGGTGGGGCTCACCTGGCTGGTGCGCCGCTACGCATCGGCGGAGTCGGTGCAGGCGGTCAAGCGGATGGTGCTCGTGCTGCTGCTCCTGGCCGGGCTGGGGCTGCTGATCCCGGCGACGCGGGCCTTGCTCGCGTGATATGACGACCGCAGTGTCCGGCATTCCCCGCCACTGAGGTGTCCGGCATCGTCCGCCATTGAGGTGTCTGACACCCTTGCGGTGTCAGACACTGCCCAGGATCGCGTCTCGCCATTGAGGTGTCTGACACCCCTGCGGTGTCAGACACCTGCCCAGGATCGCGTCTTGCCGCTACGGTGTCAGCCACCTGCCTTGCCGCGCAATTTCGCCAGTTCGTGCTCGGCCACATCGACCCGCACCGCGCCCTGCGCCACCAGCGCCCGGGCCACCTGGTCGATCTCCTCGCCCACCGCGCCGGCCATCATGGCGATGTTCTGCGAATGCAGCGACATGTGGCCTTTCTGGATGCCGGTGGTGGCCAGGGCCTTCAGGGCCGAGAAATTCTGCGCCAGTCCCACGGCGGCGATCAGGCGCGCCAGCCGGTCGGCCGAGGTGGCGCCCAGGATCTTCAGGCAGGCCCGCGCGGTGGGATGCAGCTTGGTGGCGCCGCCCACCAGGCCCACCGCCATCGGCATTTCCAGCGTGCCGGCCAGGTGGCCCTCGGCGGTCACCTCCCAGTCCGTCAGGCTCGAGTACCAGCCCTTGCGCGCCGCATAGGCATGCGCGCCGGCTTCCACCGCGCGCGTGTCGTTGCCGGTGGCCAGCACGACCGCCGAAACGCCGTTCATGATGCCCTTGTTGTGCGTGGCGGCCCGATAGGGGTCGGCTGCCGCGAACTGGTAGGCGCTGATGATGCCGTCGCGCACCGCCGCGCCGCCGATCGCCTCGCAGGTCCAGACGGCGCGGGCGCGCGCCAGCCGGCGGTCGGCCAGGTTCGACAGGATGCGCAGGTAGACCCGCCCGCCGGTCCAGGATTCGATGTGCGGCGCCAGCTTCTCCGCCATGCTGTTGACGGCGTTCGCGCCCATGGCGTCGCGCGTGTCGACGATCAGGTGGGTCACCACCATCGGGCCGCCGGCCGATTGCACCAGGCGCACCTCCACGTCCTGCAGACCGCCGCCCAGCTTGACCAGCAAGGGATCGCAGTCGTCGCACAGGGCCTTGATATCGGCCTTGTGCTCGAGGATGCGCATGCGGCTGTGCGCCGCGTCGGGCACGCCCACCAGCTGCACTTGCGCGATCATCAGCGAGCCGGACATCGACGTGGTGAAGCCGCCCTGGTCATAGCACTGGCGCGCCGCGTTGCATACCGCGGCCACCACCGACGACTCTTCCGTGGCCATGGGGATCAGCACGTCCGCGCCGTCGACCTTCATGTTGGTCGCGATGCCGATCGGCACGTTGAGCGTGGCAATCACGTTCTCGATCAGGTGGTCGGCCAGGTGCGGATCGAGGTTGCCCATGTCGGCCAGGTGGCGCGTGGTCGCTTCGTCCAGGTCGGCGAATTGCGCCACGCGCGCCAGGCGGGTGGCGATGTCGTCCTTGTGGAAGCCGGGAATGCGGGAGTTCTTGGCAGGGGAATTCACGGTAGTGTCCAGTCGTCAGCGTGAAGGGAAGTCAATTGGCCATGAGCCGGGGCAGCCAGGTGACCAGGCCCGGGAAGGCCGCGCAGATCAGCAGCGCCACTATCTGCAGCAGCATGAAGGGGGTGACGCCGCGGTACACGGTGCCCATGCCCAGCTGCGGCGGCAGCGGGCCCTTGATGTAGAACAGCGTGTAGCCGAACGGCGGGCTGATGTAGCCGGTCTGGATCGTGATGGCGTACAGCACCCCGAACCAGATCTCGTCGAAGCCGAGCAGGCGCACGATGGGCAGGAACACCGGCACGGTCAGCAGGATGATGCCGATCTCGTCCAGCGCCGTGCCGAGGAAGATCAGGATCAGCATCATGGCGGCCAGCACGGCGTAGGGCGGCACGTCCAGGTGGCGGATGAACTCCATCAGCGTGTTGGCGCCGCCCAGCCCGGTGAAAATGGCCACGTACGCCTTGGCCCCGATGGTGATCCACAGGATCATCGCGGTCGCCTTGAGCGTCTCGACGGCGGCCTCCTGCAGGCCGCGCCGGTTCAGCCGGCGCCGCGCCGCGCTGGCCAGCAGCGCGCCCAGCACGCCCACGGCGGCCGCCTCGGTCGGCGTGGCGATGCCGAAGAAGATCGAACCCAGGATCAGCACGATCAGCAGCATCGGCAGGATCACCGCGCGCAGGCTTTGCAGCTTGGCGCGCAGCGGCACCGGCTCGCCCGACGGCGGCGGCACCTGGCCCGGCCGGAAATACGCCACGAACAGGATGTAGCCGATATACAGCAGCGCCAGGATCAACCCCGGCACGATGCCGGCGATCAGCATCTTGCCGATCGAGACCTGCGCCGTCACCGCGTAGACGATGGTCAGCACCGACGGCGGGATCAGGATGCCGAGCGTGCCCGAGGCGCAGATGGTGCCCGTCACCAGCCTCGGGTCGTAGCCGCGCCGCAGCATCTCGGGCATGGCCAGCAGGGCCATCGCGGTCACCGCCGCGCCCACCACGCCGGTCATGGCGGCCATGATCACGCAGATGACCACCGTGCCGATCGCCAACCCGCCGCGCAGCCGGCCGAACCACAATTCCATGGCGCGGTACAGGTCCTCGATCACGCCGGAGCGCTGCAGGATGCCGGCCATCAGGATGTACAACGGGATGCCCAGCAGCGCTTCCGAGCGCATCGTGTCGAAGACCTGCAGCACCATCAGCACGACCGCGTCGGCATTCCACAGCGTCACGGTCAGCAGCAGCGACAGCCCGCCCAGCACGAAGGCGATCGGCAGGCCGGTCAGCATCAGCAGCGTCAGGCCGCCGAACATGATGGCCAGTATGGTGTTGGGACTCATGCCTGGCCCTCCAGCGCGCCCGGGTCGCGCAGCAGCAGCCGCAGGAACTCGGCCAGGCTCTGCGCGCCCAGCAGGATCACCGCCAGCGGCACCGTGAATTTCACCGGCCAGACGGGCGGGTTCCAGGCCGAGAACGAGGTCTCGCCGAAGGCCAGCGACTGCATCGCCAGCGGCAGCGAATAGCTGGCCAGGATTGCGCAGAACGCCATGATGACCAGGTGGTTGAACAGGTCGAGCAGGCGTATGCGCCGCGGGTCCAGGCGGCGCCGCACCAGGTCCAGGTTGACGTGGCCGCGCAAGTGCAGCAGATAGGGGCCGCCCAGCAGGAAGTACGGGCCGAACAGCATCGTCGCCAGTTCCATCCCCCACACGGTGGGGGTGCCGAACACATAGCGCGACACCACTTCATACAGCATGACGGGGACCACGATCAGCATCAGGCCGGTCGCCGCCAGGAACAGCGCGCGGTTGATGCCGGTGACCAGCGTGACGTACCAGCGTATCGCTAGTGGCATGAGCACCTCGATGGGAAAGTGACAGCCCCGCGGCGCGGGCGGGGCGGCGGGAGCGCGGCGCTCAGCTGAGCAGGCCGAGGCGCTTCAGGAATGCCACCTGGCTGTCGAGAATCTTCACCGCATTGGCGTTATTGCCGGCCGCTTTTTTCCAGGTCTCGACGACTTGCGCGCGGGCCTGCGCCAGTTCCTGCGGGTCGAGCGCCGTCACCGTCACGCCCTGGGCCTTGAAGGCTTCCAGCGCCTTGCCGTCGGCCACCAGGATATGCTGGCGCAGCGCGGCCGAGGTCTCGCGCGCGGCCGCCGCCAGGGCCGCCTTGTACGGCGCCGGCAGGCGTTCGTAGGCGGCGCGGTTGGCGACGTAGCTGGTCGCGGTGGTGGGCTGGTGCGGGCCGGGCATGACGATGTACTTTGCCACTTCGCCCAGCCCCGCCTCCAGATTGGCGGTCAGGTCGCCCCGGTCGGCCAGGTCGATCACGCCCTTGTCCAGCGCCGAATAGACTTCGCTGGTCGGCAGCGGCGTCACGGCCACGCCCAGGCTACCCATCACGGTCGAGGCCAGTCCCACGAAGCGGCCTTTCTTGCCGCGCAGGTCGGCGATCGACTTGATCGGCACCTTGGAATGGATCGGCTCGGGGCCATAGACCGTCGGGGCGATATAGAACAGCCCGGCCGGCGCGTAGGCCTCGCGGGCGAGCTCCAGCCCGCCCAGCTCGTAGAACCAGGCTTCGTACTGGTCCGGCTCCGGAAAGCCGAACGGCACGGTGCTGGTGAATGCCAGGCCGGGGATCTTGCCGGCCTCGTAGCCGTCGAAGGTCTTCATCATCTGGAAGGCGCCGCCGCGCACCGCGTCGAAAGCCTGGTTGGCGGGCACCAGTTGCCCGGCCGAGAACAGCTCGATCTTGAATTTGCCGTCGGTCAGCTCGGCCACGCGCGCGACGAAGCGCTCCTCGAATTTCTGCGGCGTGGTGCCGCCGTCCCACAAGGCTTGCATGCGCCAGTTCACCGTTTCCTGGGCGCGGGCCGGCAGCGCCGCGGACAGGCCCGCGGCACCCAGCGCGCCCAGGCCCAGGGTCTTGATGGCCGAGCGGCGATCGATGGTCTTCATGTGCTCCTCCTTATGCGTTCTGTGTTCTGGGCCGGCTGGATGCGCGGCGCTGGCCGTACCGGCCCGGATTGGCCCGGGGCGGGGCAGATGGGATAATCGGCGCTAAACCAGGACAATACAAGGTACAGTTATCGGGCTACCTCGAAAACTGTCCCAGACACAAAATAGGTACGATCCATGCGCATGCGGGAGCGATCATGAGCCGTGTCGGCGCCATCGTCGAACAAATCGCCGCGGCCATCGCGCGCGGCGCGCTCAAGCCCGGCCAGCGCCTGCCATCAGTGCGCGCCGGCGCGCTGGAGCAAGGCGTCTCCAAGAACACCATGGCCGATGCCTACGACCGCCTGGTCGCCATGGGCCATTTGCAGGCGCGCCCCGGCTCGGGCTATTACGTGGCGGCCACCCGGCCGCTCTCGTCGGAACAGCGCTCGCGCCATG
>Ga0180221_1001249_pt1 | contig 17819 bp, 20 predicted proteins | sample eDN5th37CKraftMG_FD_151339 | JGI IMG/M metagenome (GOLD analysis project Ga0180221, IMG submission 151339) | Enriched Miracle-Growth compost microbial communities from Emeryville, California, USA - eDNA 5th pass 37_C Kraft MG (version 2) (version 2) ...
ACGACTGAGGCCCGCTGCCGGCTTCGCTGCCGGACCGGGACAACTGGAAAAGATTTCCGATCAAGGAGATTAAAGCGCCCGGCGCCGGCCACACATTCCCTGCGCCCGTTCGCGGACCAAGCGATCGCGGGGCGGGCCGACGCCTCCGGGGCGCGGGTCTGGCAGATTGCATGTGTCTGCGATATAGAAAGCCTCGATTGGCGGGCGTAGTTCAATGGTAGAACGGCAGCTTCCCAAGCACGAAAATATTTTCTGCGCCGACTCTCCATAACGTCTCATAGCGACCGCAAGCCCCTGCGGCACAGGCACTTCTACGATATACTGGCTCCAGACGTTGTTCATTGCTTCTCATCGTTTTGCGCCTCAGCGCGAGCGATTGCGGAGCCAAATCGGAGCCAAAAAATGCCGGTCGCGCACCTGACAGATATTGTCGTGTCGCGGCTGAAAAAGCCCGGCACGTACTTTGACACCCACTTGCCTGCATTCGGCATCCGCGTCGGAAAGAACCGCAAGACATGGATTGTGATGCGGGGGCGCTCGCGTACACGCACGAGCATCGGACGCTACCCTGCCGTCTCTCTTGCAGAGGCACGGAAGAAAGCGATGGTCTTGCTCGGCTCGGCGGTCGAAGCGAAGGCGAAAGCCCCGACCTTCGCCGAGGCGCTTGCTCAGTTCTACGCAGTCCACCTTCCGACACTGAAGCCGAGAACGCAGTACGCGGTACGGCGCATCCTCGACCGTCACTTCGCACCCTCGCTCAAGCACAAGCGCCTGGACGAGATACTGCACAGCGACGTGTCGAAGATTACGGACGAACTGGCGAAGACCGCCCCGAGCGAAGCGTGGCACGCCTTCAAGGATGCCCGGACCTTCTTCAAATGGTGCGTACCCCGCTTTGTCGGACACTCGCCGATGGAGGGCCTTCGCTCACCAACGCGCTACATCCCGCGCAAGCGGGTACTCACCAACGTTGAAATCGTGGAGGTGTGGAGAGCGGCGGAGCAGGTGGGGTATCCGTTTGGCACCGCTATCCGGCTTGCACTTCTCTGGGGCACACGATGGGGCGAGACCGTCGGATGCCGCCGCACGTTCATCAACAAGCGCGAGCGGACGGTAACCTTGCCGGAGACGAAGAACGGCACCGAGCATTGCTTCCCCTACGGAGGCATGACCGAGGCGTTACTTGAAGAGATACCCCGCCTCAACAGCACAGAATTGCTCTTTCCCGGCAGGGACGGAGTGAACCCGTGGAACGGGTCGGGCAAAGCAAAGTGGGAGCTGAAAGAAACGTGCAAAATCGCGCCGTGGCAGCTTCTCGACCTTCGCCGCACGTTCGCGACAAAGCTAGCGGAGCTGAAGGTGCCGCCTCACATCGTGGAAAGGCTCTTGAACCACAAGCTCGGCACGCTCAAGGCGCAAGGCATCATCACAGCAGTCGCGGATGTCTATAACCGGGCGCTGTATATGGACGAAATGCGTTCTGCCATTGAGGAGAAATGGGAGCCATTCCTGACCAGCCTCCTCGCCGACCCTACTCAAAGCGCCTCATAGAGGCGCTTTTCTTTATGGCGGTGCACCATGAGCAACTATGTGTACCTTGCGCGCATTAACCGGCCGGCTATCCTAACCACGCTCTAGGGCATTCACCCGGAGTATCGGCCGCTACTCCCCGAAAGGGAGTTCGACCGATGCGCTTATTGTCGAAGAAGGAAGTCAAAGCACTCGTCATCTATTCGTATGCTCACATCGCTCGTCTTGAAGCGGAAGGAAAGTTTCCTCAACGAGTAAGACTCGGCGAGGGGCGCTACTGCCGCGTCGGATGGGTTGAGCGTGAGATTTACGAGTGGATAGAGGCGCGGATTTCCGCTCGCAACAAAGCACGCAAGACTTCCCGATAAGGGAACGAGGGCCGGATTCCACTCCGGCCCTCTGTCTTTTTATTGACTCTCCACTTTTGGTTGAAGTGAAATATCGCGGGATACAACCGAGGGGAGGGAGCTATGGGAATTGAAAAAATGCCGAACCGCCCGGCGAAGGAGCGCAGAGCGGAAGAAGAAAACTGTCCGAATTGCAAAGGCACTGGAAGAACGACCGATAACGAGCGGTGCGAACGTTGCCACGGCTCCGGTAAATTGAGGAGCGCCCGGCGATGAATAGCTCCGCTAACCCCACGAAGGCAGAACAGCACCTGAGAAGCGCGTTACAGGCCTTGCAACGCTATGCTGATACAGAAAGTCGCCGCGAAGCAGACGATACACTCAAGGCCGCTGCGAAACACATAGCCCAGGCCCGCGAGCTGGACCCCAAAGTGCAAGCAAGCACTAACGGTAGCGGACTCCATTCCGTCGATTCCGTCTCCGCTCTCGCTCTTTACTGCGAAGCGACGCATCGCCTGGCTATCAAAGAAATCTCGAAGCGAGAATTGAGTGAATGCGCCTCCATTCTTGAGCGTTCCGCGCAGTACGCGCCTCGCGCTCATACGTATCTTGCTCTTGCGAAATGCAAAGCACGGCAATTCCAACGCAACGAGGCAATTTCTGCGGCGAAGAAGGCGCTGGAGTACGACCCTGACTATCAACCGGCTCGCCAAGCGCTCGACAAGCTGGAGGCTCACCCCCAAATTGGGGAGCGGCCCAATATCTTGAAAAGGCACCCCACTGCATTCGTGAGTCTTGGCACTCTCGCCGCGATAATAGGTGCTGGGATGTGGCTATTCGGGAAACCGTTTGGAGGGCTTATTTTCGTCGCCGGATGTGCTGCCGGAGTCCTGGGACACTTCGCAGATCGGGGCACCATGTTCGCGGACGCTCTTGAAGAGCTGGAAGGTTACAGTACGCGCACACTATGAGCCCGCTTCCGAGCGAGATTATCGGCGACCCCGATTATGATGTTCACGCGCACGCTGAGCGGGTACGCAGCCTTTTCCGAGCGTACCCGCTTAATAACGAAGAAGCGCATATCAGGCACGTCACACTCATCTTCGAGATGGCTCTCGGCGCGTACGCGCACCCGCTTCCTGATTTTTTTATTCAAAAGGCAATGGCTTGCATCGTCGCAATACTCAGCGATGAAGGCTTTCACCAGAGCGAGTATGAGCCAAATCTAAGCAAGACACTTCTCGAAAAGGACGAACGGATTTTCGGCGACCACTCACTGATTGATGCAGCGACTAATCAGCTCGCAGGTTTTCTCGTATCCGTCGTGGAAACCTACTGCGGCGACAGTCTCGTTGATGCGAGATTGGTCAACACTCTGCCGCTTATCGACCTCGTGAACGACCCACGCAGCTGCATCCAGCATGTCACCGCTATATTCGATGCTTTCAAAGCCGAAGACGGCAAGCCAACGTTTGAGAACTTGCGGCATACGCTATTTGAGAACCTCATCGCCGCAAGTGGGATGTCTATGAGCGATTTCATTGCCGCTGTAGATGCCCAGAGGTCTATCAAGGTCAAATACCCGAGCGACCGCAGCGACCTGAATCCGCGCGACTTGGCAAAAACATACCTAGCAAACACGCCGCTTTTGGACTTCTTTGAGATGCCTATTCCTTTTGCGATACCCGAGCACATTCGCTTCGAGCACACCCACATCCTCGGCGGTTCCGGTCACGGCAAGAGCACGCTGCTCGCTCAGCAGCTCCTCGGCGACATCAGCCAAGAAAAACCGCCCGCGCTCATCATCATCGACGGGAAGGGCACCTTTGTAGACGAGCTTCGCCGCTTCGCGCTCTTCGCGCCCGGCGAGCCGCTGTCCGACCGCCTCGTTATCCTTGACCCGCGCGACATCGAGCATCCGCCCGCGCTCAATATGTTCGCCTCTCTTGCAGACCGCTCGGCCGCGCCGCCGCACGTCCGCCTGCAAATCCAGGAAGAGACGATAAACAGCTTCAGCTACGTGTTCGGCGCGAGCGATTTCGCGATGACCGAGAAGCAGGAAACCTGCCTCTCATACGCAGCGCGCGTTCTGTTCGGCATGCCGGAGCCGACCCTGCAATCGCTGCTCGACCTGATGGCCGACCCGGTAGCGGACCCGAAAGCCGGAGGCATCCGGGCAGACAGCCCCTTCAGGCCCTACATCGACCGCCTCGCTCCGCACCATCAGGACTTCATGCGGGGACTGTTCTACCACCCGACCGAATACACGGAGACGAAGCGCCAGCTCCGCAACCGCATCTATTCGCTCCTCAAACACCCGTCATTCGCCGCGATGTTCCTCACGAAGGAGCGGCGGCTGGACCTCTTCGACATCATCCAGAATCGCAAAATTCTACTGGTGAATGCGTCGCCGGCGGCGATAGGCGAGACCGGCGCGCAGCTCCTCGGCCGCTACATCATCGCGCAGGCGCTCACGAGCGCATACGGCCGCCTTGCCGTCCCGAAAGACCAATGGACGCCCGCGCACCTTATCGTGGACGAGGCGCAGATGTTCATCGACGAGGACAAGACCCAGCCGCTCCTCCAGCAGGCCCGCGAGTTCAATCTGGGCGTTACGCTCGCGCACCAGAAGCTCGCCGACCTGACCCCGAAGCTCATCGCGACGGTCGCGGCCAATACGTCCATTCGGTACGTTGGCGGCGTCTCGGCGGCCGACGCCAGCTTCATGGCGAAGAACATGAGCTGCGAGCCGGAGTTCATCATGGCTCAGCGGAAGCAGGGCGGGCACACCCACTTCGCCACCTACGTCCGGGGCTTCACGGAGCGGGCCGTCAGCCTGTCGGTGCCGCTCGGCATCCTCGACAAGCAGCCGAAAATGACGGACGCGCAATCCGTCTCACTCACAGCCCGCAATCGCGCCGTATTGGCCTCTAAACGGGCCGCAGAGCCGCCTCCGGTGCCGGAGCCGATACAGACGCCGCCCGAGCCTGAAACGCCCGTACAGCGGCCTTCTAGCGGCGATACCCACACCGGCTCCGAGAGCGGCTGGTAATCGGGGTAAAATATTTCCAGCGCCCCATAGCGCCTCATCCCGACCTCTCTGCCGCACTGTTCTTCACCGTGAATCTTATGCGGCGAGCCTGCGTTGGATATTTCACGATGTATGGCAACGACCGCAAAACGCCGCTCCCGCTGGAAGAAGCCGCCCTTGCTCAAGAAGGACGGCACCAAGCGCAGGCGGGAGCCGACACAGAAGGACGAGGAAATCCTGCGGCTCCTGACGCCCGGCTCCGACCTGCGCCGTCCGTGGGGCTATTCGCTCCTACGCTCGCACTACATCAGCGCGCTTCTTGAGCGCTACCACAGCAGCGCCCTTGAGAGCCTTGATAACCTGACGGCCGCGGGCGGTTTCCTCTATCTGCCCGAGCAGCCCATCAACAACTTCCGGCACCTCGTTTATGCGCTCTCCGAGAAGGGAGCGAAGCACATCGGCCAGCCGCGTCCGAAACACATCCACCTCTATCGCCATGAGCTGATGTCCTGCGACATCGCCGCATCCTTCGAGATTGCCGCTCGCAAGCACGGCGCGGAGCTTTACTCATGGCCCGCTATCTATTCGAGCGACCAATTCCCGAACGCCACGCGCGACCTCAAGAACCCGATGGCTATTCCCGTCGGCAACCGCACCATGCGCGCGGATTGGGAGCCGTTCGTCTTCAAATCGCACAAGTTCTTCTTCATGCCGGGCTTTGAGGCCGACACCGGTACAGAGCCGCTGGACAGCGCAGATCGCACGCGCAGCTCTATCCGCCTCAAGTTCGAGGACTACCTGACCGTCATCCATGAACGGACGTATCGCTCGCACTTCGGAGCCAACACGTTCTTTGTGCCGTTCATCGTCATGCGGGACGAGCAGCGTCTCGCCGACATGATGGAGCTGCTTCAGCGCATCATCGCGCAGCGCAAGCTGCCGAAAGCATACGCCAAGCACTTCGGCTTCCGGCTCATTCCGGGCTTCTATGAAAAGCCGCTGTTACCAACAGGCTGGGCCGCCGACGGATGGAAACGCGCGGGCTACGAGGACTTCTCCTTCGTAGAGCGGGAGGAGAGCATTGAGGACGCGGCATAAAAAAGACCGCCTCAATGGAGAGGCGGTAGTGGGGGAGGAGTGCTTATTCGTCAGCCTTCGGCTCCGGCTCGCCATTTTCCAACGGTTCGAGCAGAACAAAGCGGCCGTCGAAGTTGATGGGCAGCGTGTTGAGCTGGACGGACAGTCCGGGCTCGCCGCTACGGAACTGCCAAGCGGCCCCGATGGTCAGCCAGCCGTTTCCGACTTTGGACCGGGCGATGTACGAGGGCTTGGGGCGAGTAGTGCGCGCAGGACGCGCGGTCGTCGTGGTGGTGCTCATACGCACCCTCCTTCTCCCGCTGTTGATCGAGTGCGGGTACCGCTAGACGACGAGGAGGTCAGGTGTGCGCATGACGTTGAAATACGCCGTCTAGCAGTATCCGCATTCGATGTCTGAAGCGCAGGTTTGGAGGGCCGAACATCGAGTAACCGCATTGAGTGCGGCGTCGGTCGAAGTCGGACGACCTACCCCCCAAACCTACGCTCCAATTTTGTGAAAGAACCACGCCGGGCAAGGCGAGCTGTTATGCGGTTACTCGCGAGCGTCATTAGTGACCAGTCTCGAAAAAATCACCGCCGCATTACTCCCCGGTCGAGCTACAGCACATGATACAATGGATTTCTTATAAGCCTTGCGCCAACTGGGGATACGCTTCTCGCAAGGCGGCGTATCCCCAGTCTGCTGTTATGACCGACATATGCGTTCACTGTAAGAAGACCTATTCGCTAGATTTACTCATCAGGCAGCACGTCACGAAGAGCGGTAAGCAACGTTATTATTGTCGCCCGTGTACTCGCGAAAGAGCTGCGCGCTACCGCGACGCTCACCGCACCCAATGCAACAAGACTGCCGCCGCTTATCAACGTCGTACTCGCGAGAAAATGAGGGCGCGCGACCGTGTCCGATATGCGTTGGACCGCGGGTATATTCAAAAGCCTGAGCTGTGCACCTTCTGCAAACTTCCACTGCGTTTAGAAGCGCATCATAAGGACTACAACAAACCCCTCGAAGTCCTTTGGCTCTGTCGCTCCTGTCATGCCGATGTCCACCGCTCTCTCAGGGACAAGCAAAAACGCTTGCTAGAATCTTGAGAGGGATAATCGTGGAAAGGAGGCACGAAATGAACACCATTTCGCGCAAGTTCATTGACTTCGCTGACATCAAGCAGCGCGTCTCTCTGCACCAATGCGTGACGATGCTCGGGCTTGCCATGAAGCAATCGGGCGGCCAATTCCGCAGCGCATGTCCCGTGCACGGCGGCGGCGAACGCACGCTCGTCGTTACGCCTAGCAAGGGGTTTTACTGCTTCGGCGAAAAGAAGGGCGGCGACCAGATCGCGCTCGTGGCGCACGTCAGGCAGCTCAGCAACCGCGACGCAGCGGAAGCTATCTGCCTGCACTTCGGCCTCGATGTTCTGCCGGAGCAGAAGGAACAGCCTGCAAAGGCTGAACGGCCCCCAGCCCCCGCACAAGCGCAAAAGGGTTTCGACCCGGAAGCGTATGCGAGGCGTCTGGACCCGGCGCACGAGAAGCTGGCCGACCTCGGCATTTCGTCCGAGACGTTCAAGCTCTTCGGCGCCGGGTTCTCAAACGGCGGTGTCAATCGAGGTCGCCTTGCCATCCCGCTGCACGACCGTCAGGGTGGCTTCGTCTGCTACTTCGGCAGGGCGCTCGGCAGCGAAAGCCCGACGCTGGCCTTCCCGAACGGTACGGATACGACGCACATCTTCAACGCCCACCGCATCAAGGAAGGCGAGCTGTATCTGGTCCGCGACCCGCTCGCAGCTCTGCAAGCCTACGAGAGCGGCGTGGAGAATGTCGTGGCGTTCCTCGCACCGGTCACGGCGGGAATGCTGGAGCAGCTTGCATCGTTGATGGACGAGCGGCGCTGCGAAACGGTCGAGCTGTACTAGTTCTTTGGCCTCTCTTCGGAGGGGCCTTTTCTTTTGATGATACAATTCACGCAGAGGGAAATTGTGGGGTGGCGGAATAGTAACGCCTACTTGGTAGGATGCTAGAGCTTTCGAGCTCTCCAAGACGGATGCATTGCGAGGTGACTGCTCTATCCGCCAACAGAGTTCATTGACAAGGTAGGTTTCCTTGCTACGATTCTCTTATATGAGAAATACAGTAGCGAGGGGCGCAGAAGTTGAATTGATTGTTGCCACGAAAGCGGTGCGAGACGGTTTCACAGTCTCCATGCCGATCTCGCATAACAGCGAGTATGACCTGGTAATAGATGCGGGCAAATTGAATCGCATCCAGGTAAAGCGGGCGTACAGGGTCAACAATCATGGCAAGTCGGTACTGTGTGTTGAGACACGTCGCATACTCGTAAGACATTCGGGGAAACGCGGAAGTGTCGCGAAGCGATACAGTGACGATGGCTATGACTTCTTAATCGCGCATGACTGCGAAAGTGGCTTCAGTTGGGTAATACCTCACGAAGTCGCGCAACAGTACAAAGCTCAAATCTACCTTGAGACACCGCGAATCGAACGATTCAAGGAGCAGTGGACTGTGTTGGCGGATACTGCCAATCAGTCGTCAGAAATGGCGGCGTAAGACTATACGAGTAAGTGCTTTCGGAGGCAGTGCAAAACACTCGCATCCAAAAAGTGACTCGGCAAATCCTCGCCCCCACACTTGTCCTAAACACACAGTCCCCCCGGCACTTCGACCGCTGAAACTTCTCAGCGCTCGATAGCCCGGAGGACACGATGGATGCTCTTTCACAGGAAAGCCGCGACAGCAAACGCATCGCGGAACTCAACGACCGTCTGCGGCAAACCTTCGTCGGCGGCCAAGTGCTTCTTACGTCGTCTGTTGCAGCGCTCGAAGAAGTCCCGAAAGCGAAAGTGCTGCAAGCGGTGAGGGATTTCAGCGCCTTCAATGAAGGCAACGACCCGCACGGCGAAAGGGACATGGTATTCGTCGAGGTCGATGGCGAAAAGTACATCGCAAAAATCGACTATTTCGACCTCGACATGCGCTACGCGGCCGACAATCCCGCCGACGAGAAGACCACAAAGAGGGTCATGACAATTATGCGGGCCGAAGACTACTGACCTCACTACCGTCGCTCGCTCACTGCAGCGCTTGCCGTTGGCACGCCGCAGCGGAGCGGCGAGGCAAGCGGAGCCGGAGGGAATCCGATAGTGGCAGCGTATTCAGCCGAGAGTGTCCCAAAGCGACAAGCCCCGCCTAGCGCGGGGCTATTTCTTATCCCCATCAAAGGGCGAATTGGGCGCGTTTATACTGCGGTATGATGCACATATATGTCGCTTCAGGCACCAAGCACTCGCGTCGAGGAGTTTAAAGCCGAGAACAGAGCGCGACGCACCACATACGAAAAAGCGTATCGACTAAAAAACAAAGACCGAATACGCGCACAACAACGCGAATACTACCGCGCCAATCGAGAGCGCATCCTAGCTCAATTCAAAAAAAGCTACATAGTTCGCCGCGATGCAATTCGAACGGGGCAGAACGCGTCTCTAAAAAGGCTCAGAGCTGAGCTGAAGGCCGAGGTGCTTAGTCATTACAGCAAAGGCACGATGATTTGCGCGTGCTGCGGCGAAACGGAGCCCCGCTTTTTGTCGCTCGATCACATTCACGGCGGAGGAAATAAGCATCGCCGCGAAGTAAACGCGCGCGGCATCGGTCTTTACAGGCTGCTCAGGAAGCAAGGGTATCCCGATGGCTTTCAGGTGCTTTGTATGAACTGCAATTTTGCAAAAAGCGCTTATTCAACTTGTCCTCATCAGCGACATGAAAAGGACGCCGCTTAGAAGAAAAGGGAAAAGCGAGACCGCAAAGCTCAAAGAAGAGATACAAGCTCTCGTAAGAGCGATAGTGGTGCGTCGGGATAAAGGCTGTCTCTTCCGCAATTGCTACGACGCCCCATCCTGCAACGGCTTTGACAAGAACCGCCGCCTTGTCCTCCAAGCCGACCACCTCATCACACGAGCGAACAGCGCCACCTACGCCGACACGCGCCTCATCGTCTGTGTCTGCAAAGGGCATCACGGCTGGAAGAATTGGCACAAGCCGGAATATGACGCGCTGGCGAAGGAGCTGATCGGGCCGGAACGAGCAGCGCTCTGGCAGCGATGCGAGGAGGATAGCTGGCGACCGAAAAGGACAGGTGCAAATGACTGGCGGCTATCTATCGCGGCTTTGAAACAGGAGCTGCGGCAGTACGAGCCGGTGGAGTGGGCGGAGCAGTGAGCGTGATACAATAAATGCCTATGGCCGCTGGCCGCCCCACCAAATACGATGCATCGAAAATCGGCAAAGCCGTAAGCGCTTACGTTAAAGAGCGCGAGCGAAAACATCTCTTTCCCACCATAGAAGGACTAGCCGTCAAGCTCGGCGTATCACGGGACACGCTTTATGAGTGGGGCAAAAAGCATCCTGAATTTTCCGACATCTTAGAGGCGCTACAAGCGGTGCAGGCCGACACGCTCATCAACAACGGCCTTACAGGCGTCTACAACTCCACCATCACCAAGCTCATGCTGACGAAGCATAAGGGCGCGGACGGTCAGCCGTATACCGATAAGCAAGACATAACGACAGACGGCAAGGCTCTTCAAGTGAAGGGAGTGGAGATTGCGATAAGAGACTAGTGGGGCATGATACAATTAGGATGCTTTAATACTGCCAAGGAAGCCGCTCGCGCGTACAATGCGGCGGCAACTCGCTTCTACGGCGTATACGCCTGTCTCAATGACCTATGAGTGATGCAGATGTCCTTGTGCGTTTCAGCGTATCGCGATCACATCGCCTTCTATGGGAACGGAGCGACTGGAGATACGCGTTTTTGCTAGGTGGCCGAGGCAATGGCCGCTCCGGCACCGCCTCACGCTTCACCATCTCGCAGCTCCTTGGCAAAGAATACACACGCGGCGCAATCATGCGCGCCGTCCGCGAAGACATCCGCGCATCCTCATGGCAGGCGCTCAATGACCGCCTCATAGAAGCAGGCGCAGAGAACGCGCAGGGCCTCAGCATCACCAGCGGCGACATGGTGATGGAGTACGGGCAGAACAGTCTCCGCGCATTCGGCTTCAAGGCATCCTCGGGCTCGCTCACGGCGCGCCTCAAATCCCTCGAAGGCATGAACTTCGCGTGGATAGAGGAGGCGGAAGAAATAGGCGAGGACGAGTTCACGAAGCTCGACGACACGTTCCGCACCACTCGCGGCCGCATCCGCATCGTCTTCACGCTCAACACGCCCGCGAAGAGCCATTGGATAATCAAGCGCTTCTTCGACCTGGAGCCGACCGACGTTCCGGGCTTCTATCGTCCCAAGCTCAAGCCTGAGTACGCGCAGAGCGCTCTCTACATTCCCGGCACCTACCGCGAGAACCTGCCGAACCTCGACCCTGCTACCGTCGCCGGATACGAGAAGTACCGAGAGACGAAGCCCGACCACTATTGGCAGGTCATCGAGGGTCTGTGTCCTGAGACGGTGCAGGGCCGCATCTATTCAGGTTGGAAAGAGATAGACGAGGTGCCGCATGAGGCGCGGCTTATCGGACGCGGCCTCGATTTCGGCTTTGACCCTGATCCTGCCGCTGTCCTCGCAGCCTACTGGTACAACGGCGGCATCATCCTCGACGAGGAGCTGTACCAGAAGGAGCTGCTGAACGAGCACCTTGCGCTCAAGCTCCAAACCTCGCCGACCCCGAGCGCGCCTATCGTCGCCGACAGTGCCGAGCCGAAAAGCATCGAGGAGCTGAACGGCTACGGCGGCCTCAACGTCATGCCATGCGACAAGGGGCCGGATAGCGTGAGCTACGGCATCAAACACGTCCAAAGCTTCAAGGTCAGCTACACGAAGCGCTCAAAGAACCTGAAGACCGAGTACGAGAACTATGCATGGCTGATTGACAAGAAAACGGGCGAGAACCGGGGCATCGAAGACCCCAAGTGCGCCAATCACCTTATGAGCGCCGCGCGTTACGTGCTGACAAAGCTCGTCCCGGCGGGTAGCGTCTTCGACCCGCATAAGCGGGAGCGGGACGAAGTGCAGGTCAGGGTGACGAGGCAGCGGCAGGTGAAAAATCAGGCGCGCTAGCTTGCACACACCTTGATGTCATCCTAGCTGTATTGTGCGGAACGCAAAGAGGACGACGCGAGCCCGAGTGGCCAGCCTAAAAAATATGGCGTCCGCGAACACGACGACTGGCGCTCGTGGAGCAATGAGCTGGAAGCGGAAATGACCGAACGCAAGGTGAAATTCACACCTATCCGCTGGTAACAGGGCAGTTGCGCGGTGCTGGGTGCTATACTTCAAGCACCGCGCTATGTCCTCTATCTACGACTTCGTAAAGAAGCAGCGGGACAGCTACCGCTCCGACACCATCACCATCGCCGACGGCTACGAGTTCTCGCAGTACGAGACGCTGCGGACCATTGAGCTGTACCACAACAGCCGCTTTCTCAGCGGCAACAAGGATACGCTCGGCCGCGAGAAGCCCTTTTACAATATCTGCAAATTCCGCGTGAACGTCGCGGTGCGTGCCACTGACCTCGACACGAAGGACGTGCATATCGAGAGCGACCGCATCGGGGCGAAGGGCTATGCAGCCTCGTTCATCCTCAATCTCAAGAACCGCAACTGGATGAAGCAGAGCGGCTTCGCCAAGTTCCTCAATGAAATGGGGCAGACGCGCGCCAAATACGGCGGCGTTCTGGTGAAGAAGATAGAGCAGGGCGGCGAGTTGCGCCTGCACGTCATGGCGTGGCGTGACATGGTGACGGACCAGGTGGACATCCGCTCGGGCGTCAAGATATTCCGCGACTACTACACGCCCGCCGACCTCAAGAAAATGGAGGCGTCAGGCTGGAAGGGCATCGACGACGCGGTAGCTGCCGCCAAGAAGAGCAAGGAGGCCACGCCAGACGACGGCACCAAGAACAAGACGCCGGGCGCCTACGTCGAAGTTTATTTCGTGGACGGCGTGCTGCCGACCTCATATCTGCGCGGCACGTCGGAGAAGTACGGTGATGATTACGGCTCGGATGACGAATACGAGCGCCAGACGCATATCGTCGTCCTGGACGAGAGCGACAAGGACAAGACCAACGGCGTCACGCTCTATGCCGGGAAGACCGCCGAAGACCCGTACAAGTACCTCGAATACGAGAAGGTGCCGGGCCGCGGGCTAGGCGTCGGTGTCGTCGAAGACCTCTTCGAGGCGCAGGTGTGGACCAACTACAGCGAGAAGCAGAAGAAGGACATGCTCGACCTCGCGGGTAAAATCCTCTTCCAGACGAGCGATAGCAACGTAGCCGCCAAGAACATCCTCACCGACCTTGAGAATGGCGAAATACTGACCACGGCGGCGAACAGCCCCATTACGCAGGTCAACAACGCCCCCATTGCGTATCAGGCGTTCAAGGACATCGCGACGAATTGGGACACGCAAGCGGAGCGCGTTAGCTCGACGTTCGGCGCTATCACAGGCGAGACCATGCCCGCCGGCACGCCGTTCCGTCAGGTCGCCGTCCTCAATCAGGAAGCGGGCTCGCTCTTCGAATACCGGCGCGAGGAGGCGGGCGAGTTCATCCGCGAGATTTTCATGGATTGGGTGCTGCCCTTCCTCGTGAAGCAGATAAAGAAGGACAAGGAGCTGACGGCCACCCTTGAGCCCGAGGAGCTGGAGCTTGTCTCCGAGGCGCTCGCAAATCACGAGGCCCTTTCATTCGCCAAGGAGCAGGCTCTCAGCGGCAACCTCGTACAGCAGCAAGACCTCGACGCCATCAAGCAAGCGGCGCGCGAGAGCAGCATGAAGCTGCGCCGCAAGGGCTTCAAGGACTTCGCCGACCTCTTTGAGGACTGGCAGGGCACTGTGGACGTGGTGACGACCGGCGAGCAGAAGAACAAGGCGGCGATGCTTGAGACGCTCTTCAACGTCTTCAAGACCGTCGCGCAGGCCCCGCAGATACTGCAAGACCCGACGCTCGCTCGCCTCTTCAATCAGCTCGTCGAGACCGCAGGCGTGTCGCCGCTCTTGCTCCAGCCGAAGGGCGTGCCGACCGAGGCCGCAAAGCAATTACCGGAGGAGATAGCCGCACAAGCTGCATGACCCCCGAACAGCGCCAGCTCATCAAAGCCTTCGTAGAGAATGAGCCGATGTTCAACGCCGTGCGCGCTGTCCTTTTGCAGGGGATGCTCGGCGAGAAATTTGCTTCCGAAAATTGGGTCTTTGCCGTTGACGAGAAGCTCGATGACGCGGCGTTCGGCAATGAAGTGAAGGTCACGCGCAAAGCGCTCCAATGGCTCGACCGCGGCCTCAACGACATGAGACGCATCGCTTCCAGTAATCCACAACCCTCGCAGCAGAATGAGGCGAGGTGAGTGGTATTATTCGTCTTATAAATTGCCGGTTATCGGACCGGCGTAACAAATCCCCTTATGGTAGATGAAGAACAGGTGCAGGAGACCACCGAAGAGGCTCCCGAGGTAGAGGAAGAGACTACCGAAGAGGCGACTGAAGAAGCGGAAGCAACTGAGGAAGCCGACGACTCGAAAGAGTCGGATGCGGATAAACACCGCAAAGCCTTCGAAGACCAGCGCAAACGCGCTGAGAAGGCTGAAGCCGAGGCCAAGCGCCTCCGCGAGAAGTACGAGCCTAAGAAGCCCAAGGCTCAAGATGATGAGCGAACGTCAGCAGCAGAGGAGCGCGCCGCGAAAGCGGAAGAACGCGCCGCCCGTGCCGAGCTTCGCTCAATGGGCATCACCCATCCCGACGACATCAAAGTCGTAATGGACGCGGCGAAGGAGTTGAACATCGACCCCATCGACGCCGCCGAAAAGAAGTACGTCAAGGCAGAACTTGAAGCGCAGCAGGAGATTCGCAAGTCAAAGGACGCCACACCGGCTCCTCGACGCAGCGGAAGCTCCGGCACCAAAGACATCGGTGCGCTGGCCGACAAGGTAGCGAAGGGCGAGGCCCTTCCGACCGACCCGGCCCTCGCCGAGAAGGTTCAGCAAGAACTTGCTCGGAGGGCTCAAGCCGCCTCTTAGTACTTCCGGGAAGGGTTGCAGTTTTAGCAACTGACTTTCCAAACTATGAGCAATACCACCCCGGACGGGACAGCGTTGCAGCACTGGATGCCCAACTTCCAGCGCGAGCTTCGCAAGCGCCTCGTCCTCAAAAGCATCGCTGAATTCTACAGCGGTCCTGACCGCGTCATTCATAACCCTTACGGCGTTGACCCGACGGGCTATGACGGCGCATCGCAGACCTCTTATTCCGTCACCGATTTCACGCTTGGCGAAGACACGCTGACCGTGAACCGTCGCGCAGGCGCGGCCGAGCACATCGACAACATCGAGCAGCTTCAGGTCCGCTACGACTTGGCGATGGACCGTTCGACCCGTCACTCGTATGTAGTGAAGGACAAAATTGACCAGTACGGTCTTGCCCTTCCGGTCGCTGCGGGCGCAAGCGTTCAGGACATCGACGCAGGCTATATGTCCAGCGGCGTCTCCAACGGCACGCCAATCAGCTCCTCCTCGTCAAATATCGACGACACCGCCAACGCCATTATCGAGCGTCTTGGCGTCGTCAATGGTGCTATGGACAGGGGCGTTTTCTGGGCCATTTCGCCGTTCGAACTGACGGACATCTCCGGCTTCGCCCAGAACAACGGCTACAACGTCGCCGACGCCGCCATCAAAAACGGTTTCGTCACCGGCACGCCGTTCGCGGGCCTCGACATCATCGTGACCAATAACCTGACGCACACGCAGGTACTTGGCTTGGCGACGCAGCCGACCGACGGCGACAAGGTCACCGTCAACGGCGTCGTCTTCACGTTCAAGACCTCGCTTGGCTCGACGGCAGGCAACGTCCTCATCGGCGGTTCCGCGGATGCGGCACGCGCCAATCTCACGGCCGCCATCAACGGCGCGTCCGGCGCAGGCTCGACCTATGTTGAAGTCGCTACTGCGGACCGCATCACGCTCTCGCGATTGCAGGCGTCTGCCGTCAACGACAACTCCGGTGACACCATGACGCTCACCACGCGCGGCACGCTCGTCACAGCAGAAACCTTGACGGACGGCACCGATGCATGGGCGACCGTCAAGCGCCACACCATCGCGGGCGTCAAAGGCTCCATCTTCATGGCCGTGCCGGAAGGCGGCGGCGAGTATGAGAAGAAGGCAGTCTCGGGCAAGCACGGCCGCGAGGTCACCACGTCGCAGATATACAACGGCACCATCTGGAGCCGTAACTACGACCAGGTGCTCGATGTCGTGATGTCTTAATCACTAACGCACCAACTATGAGCAAAATCGTAAAAGGCAGTGCGGAGTGGTTCGCAGCCAAGAAGAAGGCCCGCGCGGACCTCGATACCCGATTGGCTCTCGGGCTTCCGCACTCTTCCGAACCGCTGCCGGAAGTAGGCATCTCCCTACCGAAGGCAGAAGAGAAGACGAAGAACAAGGCGAAGAACAAGGCGAAGAACAAGGCGAAATAGTCTCACTCCCTCCGCTCGCCATACCAAGCGAGCGGAGGGGTTAGCAGTAACAATCCATTACTATGGCAGGAAACACGCGAATTCTGAATAGCGGAACGGAAGTGACTGACCACGCGCAGGAAGTGAACTACACCGGAGACATTGAAGCGACCCTGTCGGGTAGCACGGTCTCGGTGAACCTCACTTCGAGCGCTTCGGCCGCTATTGGCATCATTTCCGACATTCCGACCGCAGACGCCGAAGACGGCGAAACGATATGGAATGACGGGGGAGTACTTAAGGTGTCGTCTTCAGGCTAACGCCCACCACGCCCCTCGCGGGCTGGTGCGGGAGCTTACCGAGCCTCCGCACGAGCCCGTCAGGCTCGCCGCCATGTCCATTCCCTTCAACGACACAACCAATCTCAGCGGGCTTATCCAGCTCTGCGAGAAGTGGACGAATCTCGGCAAGACCGGGATTTCCGGCAGTACCGACCTCCTCAAAGAGTTCACCGCCGCCATCAACGCAGCCTACGACGAGCTGCTGCCGCTCATCTTTGCGGCGGATGCCAAGTGGCAGTGGGATGACCCCAACCACGCCAAAGACCCCATCGCCACGACCGCTCTTGTCTCGGGACAGGCCAAATACGCCTTTGTGAGCGACGAGCAGGGCAACTCGATACTGGAGGTGCGGAAGGTCTTTGTCGACTCTCCTGAGGGCGTATATCGCGAACTGGAGGCCGTGGACGCGCAGACCGACACGGGCGCGGCAAGCCTTCTGGCCCAGCCCTCGACGCAGACCGGCACGCCGACGCGCTACGACAAGCTCGGCTCGACCGTCATCCTCGACCCGATACCGGACTACAGCGCGACGGGCGGCATCAAGGTGCTCTTCTCGCGCACGCCGTCCTACTTCGCATCGAGTGACACCACGAAGACGCCGGGCATTCCGGTAGGGCAGGAGCTGCTGGCCCTCATCCCGTCGCGCGACTACGTGGCTATCCACAAGTCCGACAACGTGCGGCTCTTGCAGACCATCAACACGAAGATTGCCGAGCAGAAAGCCGGCCTCACTTCCTTCCTTTCCAAGCGCGCGAAGGACGAGCGCACCGTCATGCGTCCTCGCGTCGAGAGTTCACGGTGATTAGCAACTAGCAACAAGGAGATATGGCGAATGTAATTTATAACTCGTTCAAGCGCGACATCATGAACGGCGGCATCGACCTCGATACCGACACGATCAAGGTCGCGCTCGTTACCAGCTCATACACGCCCGACCAAGACGCGCACGACAACTTCGACGATGTGACGAATGAAGTCTCGGGCACCGGCTAC
>Ga0180221_1001250_pt1 | contig 17812 bp, 16 predicted proteins | sample eDN5th37CKraftMG_FD_151339 | JGI IMG/M metagenome (GOLD analysis project Ga0180221, IMG submission 151339) | Enriched Miracle-Growth compost microbial communities from Emeryville, California, USA - eDNA 5th pass 37_C Kraft MG (version 2) (version 2) ...
GCCGAAGGCGACGTTCTGCTCGACCGTGAGATGCGGAAAGAGAGCATAATCCTGGAACACGAAGCCGGCATGCCGCTCCTCCGGCGGCACCTCCCGGCCCACTTCCGCGACGAGCCGCCCCCCGATGGCGATGCGGCCGGCCTGAAGCGCCTCCAGGCCGGCGACGAGACGAAGCAGCGTCGTCTTGCCATCCCCCGAAGGGCCGAGCAGGCAGACGATCTCTCCCGCCCCGACCGAAAGATCCACCCCGCGCAGGATCTCGCGGCTGCCATAGGCATGCCGCACGCCCTCCAGCACAAGGCTCACGGTGCCGGGCCCGTCGAGCCGGCGAAGCCAGGCTGTCCCTCGCCTGCCAGAAGCTCCTCGCGCCGTGGCAGGTCGGCGAGCACGCGGAGGCCGAACTGCTCGAGGAAGCGCGGCGTCGTACCCCAGAGGGTCGGCCGCCCCGGCACTTCCTTCCGTCCGCGGGGCGCGATCAGGCCCTGCTCAAGCAGCGTCTCCAGGGTCGTCTGGGACAGGCTCGTGCCGCGGATCTCCTCGATCTCCGGCCGCGTGACGGGCTGGTGGTAGGCGATGATGGCCAGGGCCTCCATGGCGGCGCGCGGCAGCCGGCGCGGGGCCTCAACGACGCGGGTCAGCACCGGCGCCAGGTCAGGGGCGGTGCGGAAGGCGTAACCACCGGCGACTTCCGTCAGTTCCACGCCGCGCCCGGCATAGCGGGAGGCCAGCAGGGTCAGCACGGCATCGGCGCGCAGCCCCTCGGGCAGCAGCTCCTGCAGGCGCTGCGCCGGCACCGGCCTGTCGGAGGCGAAGATCAGGGCCTCGGCGAGGCGCAGCGCGTGTTCGAGCTGAGCGATGCCTGCCGGATCCTCGTCAGGCGGCTGCAGCGTCATGTTCGGCTCCCTCCAGCACCGCCCCCGTCGCCGGGCAGCGCCGCAGCAGGATAGGCCCGAAGGCGGCTTCCTGCTTCAATTCGATACTGCCGCCGCGCGCCATCTCCAACCCCGCGATCAGCGTGGCCGCCAGCGCGGCGCGCCGCTCCACCGGGTCCTGCAGGGAGTCGGGAAGGAAGCGCTGCAGTTCCCCCCACTCCGGAAGGCTGCCCACCAGGCGCGCCAGGCGGTCGAGCGCCTCCTGAACCGTCCAGAGGCGGCGCGGCTTCGGCCGGTAAGGCCGCTTCGCCGCGGAGCGTCGTAAGGCCTCGACATAGGCCCGCAGCAGCATCGGCAGGTCGGCATTCAGGCCGCTGCGGTCCTGGTGGAGAAAACTCTCCGGCGTGCCACGGTCGAACACCTCCTGCCCCAGCTGCGGCCGCGCGCCGAGCCACTGGGCGGCCGCCCGCATGCGCTCCAGTTCCGCCAATCGCTCGGCGAGCTGCCCGGCCAGGGCTTCGGCATCCTCCTCCTGCTGCGGATCCTCGGGAAGCAGAAGGCGGGATTTCAGCCAGGCGAGCCAGGCGGCCATGACCAGCCAATCGGCCGCAAGCTCCAGCCGGACGCGACGGGCACCCTCGATCACCGCGAGGTATTGATCCACCAGATCGAGGATCGAGAGGCGCGCGAGATCCACCTTCTGCGACCGCGCCAGTTCCAGCAGCAGATCGAGCGGCCCTTCATAGCCCTCCAGGCTGACATGCAGCGTCTCGGGCGCCGTCATGTTCCGTGCCCTGCCAGCCGGAGGATGAGGTTGAAGCCCGGTCCGGAGACCAGATCGACCAGCCAGCCGAGAATGTCGAGCGACGGCGAGAGCCGAGGCAGTACGAAGATCAGCAGCAGCACGATCAACAGCCCAGCCCGCTCCAGGCGCGCCAGCCCAAGGGCCAGGGGGGCCGGGAGAAGACCGACGAGGATGCGACCGCCATCCAGCGGCGGGATCGGCAGCAGGTTGAACAGGCCGAGCAGCAGGTTGGCGAGAATGGAGAGAACGATGAAGCGCACCCCGAGCGCCACCAGATCGGGCGGCAGCACGCCACTCGCGCTTTCCAGCGGATGCGCCAGCATGGCGGCGCACCAGGCGAGAAAGACGTTCATCGCCGGCCCGGCGGCGGCCACCAGCGCCATGCCGGAGCGTGGGTCGCGCAGGCGGCGGATATCCACCGGCACAGGCTTGGCCCAGCCGAACATCGCCTCCACCCGCCCGATGGTCACAAGCTGCACCAGCAACAGAATGGCAGGCAGGAGGATCGTGCCGACCGGATCGACATGCCGCAGCGGGTTCAGACTGAGCCGGCCGTGGCGCTGTGCGGTGTCGTCGCCCAGCGCCAGGGCGGCATAACCATGCGCCGCCTCGTGCAGGGTGATGGCCAGGACCGTGGCGAGGATGGCAACCGTGAGTTCGGGTAGCCAGCCGGTCACGCCGCGTCCCGCAGCAAGGCATCGCGCCGGGCCGCCAGGGCGGCGGGATCGTCAGTGCGCGCGCGGCTGGCCAGGAGGGAACTGGTCCGCGCGGCGGCGAGACGGGCGGCTGCGGCTTCGCTCAGCGGTGCGCTGCCCTCCAGCACGGCGAGCGTCTCGTCGAGCTTGCCCGTGCAATGCAGAACCAGATCACAGCCGGCCGCGAGGGCCGCCGCCGCCAGTTCCCCCGGTGCGCCCCGGAGTGCATGCATGGCGAGATCATCCGAGATGAGCACCCCGTCGAAGCCGATGGCTCCGCGGATCACCTCGGCGATCACCCGCCGGGAAAGGGTCGCGGGCCGCTCGGCATCCCAGGCTGGATAGAGGATATGCGCCGTCATCGCCCAGGCGCCGCTGGCCGCCAGAGCGCGGAAGGGTGACAGGTCGGCCTCCAGGGCCGCGCGGTCCTCCGAGACGACCGGCAACTCCAGATGGCTATCGGCCTTGGCGCGGCCATGGCCGGGAATGTGCTTGATAACGGGGATCGTGCCCGCCGCCTGAAGGCCGGCGAGCCATGCGGTGCCAAGGCGGACCACCTCCGCCGGATCGGCGCCGAAGGAGCGGTCCCCGATGATGTCATGCGCTCCGGGCAGGCGCAGGTCCAGCACCGGCGCGCATACCACGTCCAGGCCCATCGCGGCACATTCCAGGCCGAGCAGCGTGGCATTGGCCTCGGCGGCACCGGCCGGGCGGCCCTCAAAGCTGGCGGCTGCCGGGAAACTCGGCCAGTGCGGCGGGCGCAGCCGGGCGACACGGCCACCCTCCTGATCGATGAGGATGGGTGCCTCGGCACCCAACTCGCCCCGGATCGCGGCGGTCAACGCCGCCAGCTGGGTGGGGTCCTCCACGTTGCGGGCGAAGAGGATCGCCCCGAGCGGCCGCAGGCGGCGCAGCATGGCCGCTTCCTCGGCCAGCAACACGGGGCCGGAAAGGCCGATGATGGCCGCGCGCGGCGTCGTCATGGAGAGGGTGGTCCCTTACCCGCCAATGACGGCGCAGGCGCCGCCGCGGTTCTTCATCGTCTCGCAGAAGGTGCTCGCGGCGTCTCGCGTCTCGAAGCCGCCGGTGCGCAGGCGCCACATGGTCGGCTTCCCCTCGCGCTCGAAGCGGATGATGTTCGCCTTCCGGCCCTGCATCAGATCCGGCGCGCGGCGCTCGAGCCGCTCCCATTCGGTGCGGGCGCGCTCCTCAGAATCCAGCGCTCCGAGCTGCACCACCACGCCTCCAGCCACACGCACCGGCACCGGTGGCGCGGCCACCGGAGTCGGCACCGGCTTCACAGGCGCAGGGGTCGGAGGCGGAGCCACCACAGCCGTGGTCTGGTGCGGGGCGACGGCTGGCGGCGGCACGGCGGCCGCCGGAGGCGCTGCTGCCACCGCCGATTCCTCCACCTCGGGCGCTGCGGCCTGAGGAGCGACAGAAGCGGGGGCAGGCTGCGGAGCCTCGTTCGGCGGCGGCGCCGTGGCCGCGCGCAGGGCGTCGAGGTTCGGGGCCTCGGCAACCGGGCCGAGGCGACCGGCCACCTCGTAGCCACCCTGCATGTTGCGCCGCTCGAAGATGATCTCGTCCTGGTTCGGGACGCGCAGGCCGCCGCGATCCTCCGGACGAATCTTCATCGGCCGCGCATCAGCCTCGATGACGGGGATCGTCCTGTCCGTGTAGCGCGTCACCATCCAGCCCACGAGGCCACCGGCCGCGAGCAGGCCGGCAATGCCACCGGCCACAAGGAACAAGCGCCGCGGGCCGCCATCCTCAGCCGCCTGCCGCACACGATAGGACGGGACCTGAACTTCCCTCACCGCATTTCCTCAACTGGCGCAACACCCATGACCGCAAGGCCCGAGCGGATGACGATGGCCGTGGCGGCGACCAGCGCAAGGCGGGCCCGCGTGGCCTCCGGCTCCTCGGCGCGGATGAAGCGAAGTGTTGCATCATCTCGCCCGCGGTTCCACAAAATATGAAAGTCGCCGGCCAAGTCCTGGAGATAAAAGGCAATCCGGTGTGGCTCCCGCGCCGCAGCAGCACCCTCTACGGTGCGCGGCCAGGCGGCCATCCGGCGAATCAGCGCCAGTTCCGCGGGGTCGCGCAGCATATCGAGGGGTGCCGCGGCCAGCTCGGCCGCCGAGGGGTCGCCGGCCTGCCGCAGCACGGAGCGGCAACGCGCATGCGCATACTGGACGTAGAAGACCGGATTGTCGCGCGACTGCTCGACCACCTTGTCGAGGTCGAAGTCCATCTGCGCGTCCGACTTGCGCGTCAGCATGGTGAAGCGAACGGCGTCCCGCCCCACCTCGTCGATCAGGTCGCGCAGCGTGATGTAGGTGCCGGCGCGCTTCGACATGCGCACCGGCTCGCCACCCTTCATCACCTTGACGATCTGCGTCAGCACGACCTCGAAGCCAATCGGCTTCTCGCCGGACAGTGCGGCGACGGCTGCCTTCATGCGCGAGACATAGCCGCCATGGTCGGCGCCCCAGACCTGCACCAGATCGTCGAAGCCACGCGCGATCTTGTCCGCGTGGTTGCCGATGTCGTTGGCGAAGTAGGTGTTGCTGCCATCGCTCTTGCGCAGCGGCCGGTCCACGTCATCGCCGAAGCGCGTGGAAGCGAAGAGCGTCTGCGGCCGCGGCTCCCAGTCGTCGGGCAGCTTGCCCTTGGGCGGCTCCAGCACCCCCTCGTAGACGAAGCCCTTCTCTGCGAGTTCCGCGATGGCGCGGTCGGCCACGCCAGCCTTCACCAGCTCCGCCTCGCTGATGAACACATCATGCCGGACGCCGAGCGCGGCGAGGTCGTCACGGATCTCGTCCATCATCCGGCCGATGGCGAAGGTCCGGACCGTGTCGAGCCAGAGCGCCGGATCGGCGGGCCGGGCGCCGGGCGCCAGTGCCTCGCCGTACTCCGCTTTCAGCGCCTCGCCGACCGGGATGAGATACTCGCCACGATACTGCAGGCCGCCGGGAATGGAGGCGGCATAGTCCTCCTCGGTCAGCGGCGTGCCGAGGGCCTGCAGGTAGCGCCAGTAGGCGGCATAGGCGAGCGCCTGCACCTGCGCGCCGGCATCGTTGATGTAGTATTCCTTGGTAACCGTGTGGCCCGCCTTGGAGAGCAGGTTGGCCAGGGCATCGCCGACCACGGCGCCCCGGCAGTGGCCGACATGCATCGGCCCGGTCGGATTGGCCGAGACATATTCGACATCCACCCGCCGGCCGCTAGCGCGGCCTTCGCCATAGCTCTCCCCGGTCCGCAGCACGGCCGGCAGCTGGGCGAGCAGGAAATCATCGGTCAGCCGCAGATTGACGAAGCCCGGCCCGGCCGGTGCCGCTTCGGCGACCATGGGCAGTTCTGCCAGCGCCGCGGCCAGCGGCGCGGCGATCTTCGGCGGGGGCAGCTTCGCGGCCTTGGCCACGACCAGCGCGGCATTGGTGGACATGTCGCCATGCGCCGGGTCGCGCGGCGGCTCCACGATGGCGCGCGACAGCGCCTCCTCCGGCAGGTCCGGCAGGATGCGGCGCAGGCAGTTCAGCACCTCGGCGCGCAGCGCGGCAAAGATGTCCTGCGGGGCGGCTTGGGTCTGTTCCATGATGTCCGTTCAGCCAGGGATATGGGGGTCTGTCAGGCGCCGATGCTCTTCCAGCGCGAAGCGGTCCGTCATGCTGGCGATGTAGTCGCACACCGCCGCGGCGCAGCGGGCCGTGCCCGGCGCGCCGGCGCCGTCCCGCCATTCCGGCGGCAGCATGTCGGGGCCGCCATGCAGCAGGCTGAACAGCACCTGGACCACACGCTTGGACTTCTGCGTCGTCCGGTTGACGCGCCAATGGCGATACATGCGGCCGCGCAGGAAGTCGCGCACCTGCTGATTGGCACCCAGCATCGGCTCGCTGAAGGCGATCACCGGATGCCCGGCAGCGCGCACATCGGCGACCGTCTCCGGCGCCAGCGCGGCCAAGCGGCGCCCCGCCTCCCCCACCACGTCCTGCACCATGACGTTGATGACGCGCCGGATCGCCTCGCTGGCCTGGCGCGCGGGTGGCGCGCCCGGATACCGCTCACGCACCTCCCGCACCGCATCGCCGATCAGCGGCAACGCCGCCGCTTCCTCCAGTGTGAAGAGCCCGGCGCGCAGCCCGTCGTCGAGGTCATGATTGTTGTAGGCGATATCATCCGCCAGGGCGGCGATCTGCGCCTCCACCGAGGCATGAGTGCCGAGGTCCAGCGGATGCCTGGCGTCGTACTCGGCCATGAAGGGAGATGGGCGGCGGATCGGGCCATTGTGCTTGGCCAGCCCTTCCAGCGTCTCCCAGGTGAGATTCAACCCGTCGAACTCGGCGTAGCGCTTCTCCAGCACCGTCACCGCCTTCAGGCTCTGGGCATTGTGGTCGAAGCCACCATAAGGGCGCATCAGCCCGTTCAGCGCCTCCTCCCCGGCATGGCCGAAAGGCGGATGGCCGAGGTCATGAGCCAGGGCCAGGGCCTCGGCCAAGTCCTCATCCACCCGCAGGCGCCGGGCGATGGAGCGGGCGATCTGCGCCACCTCGATACTGTGGGTCAGCCGCGTCCGGAAGGCATCGCCTTCATGATAGATGAAGACCTGCGTCTTGTACTGGAGGCGGCGAAAGGACGTGCTGTGGATGATACGGTCACGGTCCCGCTGGAAGGGCGAACGAACGCCATCCGCCGGCTCCGGATGGAGCCGGCCCCGGGATGTCTCGGGCTTGACGGCGAAGGGGGCGAGCGGGGCCATGATCGCGGCGGCTTACCAGTCGCCCCGCTGAGCCGCAACGCTGGCGCGCATGGGGAGGGCGGTTGGAAATCGGGGCTGCCCCGCCTATGTTGCGGACCGAGGAGTTTTCGCCATGCCCGACGGCACCACCACTGCCCCTGCTGCCTTCCGAGTCACGCCGCGCGCCTTCGCCCAGGTGGCCGAAATCGCGGCCCGGGAAGGCCGGCCGGAGGCCGGACTGCGTGTCGCCGTGCAGGCTGGGGGCTGCTCCGGCTTCCAATATTCGTTCCAGCTCGAGGACAGCCCCGCCGCCGATGACCTGGTGCTGGAAGGGGCCTCCACCCGGGTGATGATCGACCCTGTCAGCCTGGAGCTGCTGGCAGGTGGCGAGCTGGATTGGGCCGATGAGCTGATCGGCGCGCATTTCACGGTGAGGAATCCGCAGGCGGCCTCGGGCTGTGGCTGCGGCGCGTCCTTCTCCATCGGCTGACGCCCCCTCCCCTCCGTGCGCCTCGCCAGCTTCAACGTCAATTCGGTGCGCAAGCGCGTGCCGCATTTGCGCCGCTTCCTCCAGGCCAACGCGCCGGACTTCGTCTTCCTGCAGGAGCTGAAGTGCAGGACGGAGGAGTTCCCGGCCGCCGAGTTCACTGATCTGGGCTATGTGGCCCATGCCGTCGGCCAGCCGGGGGGACGCAACGGCGTCGCCGTCCTGGCCCGCCTTCCCTTCGAGGTCGTGGCCGAGGCGCTGCCGGGCGAAAGCGCCGATGAGCACGCCCGTTACATCGAGATCGCGGCCGAGGGCGCGCGTCTTGCCGGGATCTACCTTCCGAACGGCAATTCCGGCGGCGAGGAGGGCTTCGCCTACAAGCTGCGCTGGATGGAGCGGCTCCGCATCCTGGCGGCCGAACGGCTGGACAGCTTCACCCCCTTCGCCATCCTGGGTGACTTCAATGTCTGCCCGACCGGGCTCGACTTCCCGCCGGGCTCCATGCCGCCAACCGATGCGCTGGTGCGGCCAGAAAGCCGCGCCGCTTTCAACGCCCTCCTGCACCTCGGGCTGACCGACGCTCTGCGGGCCCTGCACCCGGGCGAGCGGCTCTATACCTACTGGGACTACGGGCCCGCTTTCGAAAGCAACCGGGGGCTGCGCATCGACCATGCGCTGCTCTCGCCCGAACTGGCCGAGCGGCTTGCCTCCGCGCAGGTGGACCTCGCGACGCGCGCCCAGGAGCAGCCTTCCGATCATGCCCCCGTGGTGGTCGATCTGAACTGACCGGGCCCACCCCGCGGGGTCTTACCAGCGCGGGGGTAGCGGCGCCGGCGGCGGTACCCAGGGCGCGGGCGGTGGTGGCGGGGGCGGCTGCTCGACATAGTAGTAGGGCGGCGGAGCATAGACCCCGAGGACGGGTTGGACGGTGCAACCGCTCAACCCGATCCCGGCCCCGGCTAGCAGCAGGAGTGCAGCGGAGCGGCGCATGGATTCAGCGCCAACCCGGCTCGACCCAGTGCCAGCGCCCGCGCCGTTCGACCCAGCGGCCCGCCCGCCATGTCCCACGGCGCCCGGACACCCAGCGGCCGGGCACCCAGTCGTATCGTCCGGCCCGCCAGATCCAGTGGCCAGGCTGCCAGACCGCATGGGGGCGCGGCGGCCGGCCATGCGGATGCTCCGGCCGGGGCGGCGGCGGGGCCGGCGGGCGGCCGGGTCCGCGTCGCGGTGGAGGACGGTGCTCCGGGCCTCGACCCGGGCCACCGGGCGGCGGGCCATAGGGTTGAGCCTCAGCGCGAACAGCGAGCGGGAGGGTGGCAAGCCCTGCCAGCACTCCACCCAACAGGCTGCGGCGATTCAGCATCTCGTTTCTCCTCGTTCCCGGCCGAGACAGTGGGCCGGAGCACTTCAGCCAAACGCGGCGGGAAAAGCGGCTGCCGTCGCCCGAAGCGGGGCCTTATCGCCGCTTTCCCTTCGCAACGCCGTCGCAGGCCTGAGCCTGCCGGAGCGTAGCAAAGAGCTTCCCGAGCAAGCATGGCGAAGCCGAGGCAGGAACGTGACGAAGCGGGGCATCGTGTTACCGCCCCTAAAACATGAGAAGCGCGGGGAAGGTTTCTGCCCCGCGCCCGTGGATCAGATATCGGTTTGGATCAAATATCGGCGTAACAATGCGTCTCCGCCGCTCCGCCGGGATGGGTGACGGCCCCCAGATAGGCCGGCCCGACCGTCTGCGCGTATTTCCACAGCGCACCGGCATTGTAGTCGGTCCGGCGCGGCTTCCACTCGGCGCGACGCTTCGCCATCTCCTCGTCCGAGATCAGCACGTCGATGCTGCCCTTTTCAGCGTCGATAACGATGCGGTCGCCGTTCTTCAGCAAGCCGATCGGCCCGCCCACCGCCGCCTCCGGCCCCACATGGCCGATGCAGAAGCCGCGCGTCGCGCCGGAGAAGCGGCCATCGGTGATCAGCGCCACCTTCTCGCCCATGCCCTGGCCATAGATCGCCGCGGTTGTGGAGAGCATCTCCCGCATTCCCGGCCCGCCCTTCGGACCCTCGTAGCGGATGATGATGATGTCGCCTTCCTTGTAGGCCCGCTGCTCCACCGCCTGGAAGGCATCCTCCTCACAGTCGAAGCAGAGCGCGGTGCCCTCGAAGCGCAGGTGCTTCATGCCGGCGACCTTCACGATGGCGCCGTCCGGGGCGAGATTGCCCTTGAGCCCCACTACGCCGCCCGTCGGGGAGATCGGGTTGGACACTGGGCGGATGACGTCCTGATCCTTCGGGAAGATCACCTCGTGGTGGTTCTCCGCCAGCGTTTTGCCGGTGACGGTCATGCAGTCGCCATGCAGCAGCCCGGCATCGAGCAGCGCCTTCACGATCACCGGGATGCCACCGATCTTATAGACGTCATAGGCGACGTAGCGGCCGCCGGGCTTCAGGTCGCCGATATAGGGCGCCTTCCGCATGATCTCGGCGACGTCCTGCAGGGTGAACTTGATCCCGGCCTCATGCGCCATGGCGGGCAGGTGCAGGCCGGCATTGGTGGAGCCACCCGTGGCGCCTACGATCAGGGCCGCATTGTAGAGAGCCTCCTTGGTGACGATGCTGCGCGGGCGGATGTTTCGCTTCAGCAGTTCCATCACCGCCTTGCCGGACTCCACAGCCCACTTGTCGCGGTCCTCATAGGGCGCCGGGGCACCGGCGGAGCCGGGCAGCGCCAGGCCGATCGCCTCGGAGACGGTCGCCATCGTGTTGGCCGTGAACTGGCCGCCGCAGGCGCCGGCGCTGGGGCAAGCCACGCATTCCAGCGCGTGCAGATCCTCATCGGACATATTGCCCGCGGCATGCTGTCCGACCGCCTCGAACACGTCCACGACGGTGACATCCTTGCCCTTGAACTTCCCGGGCAGAATCGAACCGCCATACATAAAGACGCTGGGCACGTTCAGGCGCAGCATGGCCATCATCATGCCAGGCAGGGACTTGTCGCAGCCCGCCAGCCCGACCAGTGCATCATAGCAGTGGCCGCGCATGGTCAGCTCGACCGTGTCCGCGATGGCATCGCGGCTCGCCAGCGACGACTTCATGCCCTGGTGGCCCATGGCGATGCCGTCGGTCACAGTGATGGTGGTGAATTCGCGCGGTGTGCCGAAGGCCTCGGAGACGCCCTTCTTGACGCTCTGCGCCTGCCGGTGGAGCGCGATGTTGCAGGGCGCGGCCTCATTCCAGCAGGTGGCGACGCCCACCAGGGGCTGGGCGATCTCCTCCTCGGTCATGCCCATGGCATAATAGTAGGAGCGATGCGGCGCGCGTTCCGGGCCGACCGTCACATGCCGGCTCGGCAGGTGCGACTTGTCCCATTTGTGCTCAGCCATAGGGGTTCGGCCTTGTTCCGTTTCGTCCGACCCCGTGTATCGCGCAACACTGTTCCACAGGCAACTGCCCGACAGGAAACTGTCCGGACCTGGCAGGGGCCGTAGCCCCTGCCCCTGCTCCCGAAGCGCTAGGACTGCCGCTTCGGTGCGTCCGGATGGTCGAGATAGCCATGCAGGCGCGGGTCCTTCATGGACCAGGCCGCCACCAGGGAGATCAGCGCGAAGGCCGAGACGTACCAGAAGAACCAGCTTTCAACGCCATGGCTCTTCAGCCAGAGCGCGACATATTCCGCCGAACCGCCGAACAGCGAATTGGCGACGGCATAGCCAAGCCCCACCCCGAGAGCGCGGATCTGCGGCGGAAAGAGTTCTGCTTTCACCACACCACTGATCGAGGTGTAGAAGCTCACGACGAACAGCGCCGAGAAGATGACGGTAAAAGCCCCGAGCGAGGTGGTGACGCCGCCCAGCAGCTGGAGAAGCGGCACCGTCAGCAGCGCCGTGCCGACACCGAAGACCAGCAGGCAGTCGCGCCGGCCGATGCGGTCAGACAGTGCGCCAATGGCCGGCTGCAGCAGCATGTAGAAGAACAACACCGCCGCCATGGTGGCACTGGCGCGCTCGGCGGAGAAGCCAGCGCTGTTGACCAGGAACTTCTGCATGTAGGTGGTGTAGGTATAGAAGGCGAGGCTGCCGCCGGCGGTCAGGCCGATCGTCTGCAGCAGCGGGCGCGGATACTTCAGCAGCAGGCTGATGGTCCCTGCCCCCTCCTGCTTCCGCTCAGCCGCCGTGCTGGTTTCATGCAGCGCGCGGCGCAGGAACATGGCGACGATCGCCGCCGCGGCCCCAATGAAGAAGGGAATGCGCCAGGCCCAGGCGCGAATCACCTCCGGCGGATAGATCGCCTGCACGACAACGAGCACGACCAGCGCCAGGAGCTGCCCGCCGATCAGCGTGACATACTGGAAGGAGGAGAAGAAGCCGCGGTGCCGCGCCAGCGCGACCTCGCTCATATAGGTGGCGCTGGTACCGTATTCGCCGCCGACCGAGAGCCCCTGCAGCAGGCGCGCGACCAGCAGCAGAACGGGCGCTGCCACACCAATGCTCTCATAGGTGGGCAGCAGGCCGATCATCAGCGAGCCGAAGCACATCAACAGCACGGAGAGGACCATGGAGGCCTTGCGGCCCGTGCGGTCCGCGATGCGCCCGAAGAGCCAGCCACCGATCGGCCGCATCAGGAAGCCCACCGCGAAGATGGCCGCCGCGCTCAGCAGCTGTGCCGTCCTGTCGCCGCTCGGGAAAAAGGCAGGCGCAAAGTACAGCGCCGTCGCCGCATAAACGTAGAAGTCGTACCACTCGACCAGATTGCCGGACGACCCGCCCACGATCGCCAGAACCCGGCGCCGTGTATCGTGCGGATCAGCCTCGGAATGCCTGAGGGTCTGCCCGGAAGTCTCTGGCATGTGCCCGTCCCATTCTAGTGACGGGGCGGGTTCTTCCACGCGCCAGTGCGGCCGGCGCGTGAAAGTTTGGACATCTTACAGGCGGACGCTCAGGCCCCGATCCGTGCGAGCGCCGCTTCCAGGCGCGCGACCTCCGCCTGCGCGGCGGCGAGCCGCTCACGGTTCTCTTCCACGACCTCCGGCTTGGCGCGCGCGACGAAATCGGCGTTGGCGAGCTTGGCCTCAACCTTGTCGGCTTCCGTCTGCGCCTTGTCACGCTCCTTCACCAGGCGGGCCCGCTCGGCAGACAGGTCGATCGCCTCCGCGAGCGGCAGCAGCACCGTGGCCTCGCCGACAACCACCTGCGCCACGCCCTTGGGCACTTCGCCCTCCTGAAGGGCCCGGAACTCCGTAGCCCGCGCAAGGCGGCGGATGGCCTCGATCCAGCGCGCCCCACGCGCCAGTGTCTCGGCAGAGGCGCCCTGCAGCAGCAGCGGCACCGTGACGGAGGGCGGTACATTCATCTCGGCGCGAACGCCACGCACCGTGGAAATCAGGCTCACGAGCCAATCCAGCTCGGCACGTGCCTCCTCCGCCCCGGGAACCGCGACAGGCTGCGGCCAGGCGGCGCGGATCAGACTGAACTCAGGGCCATAGCCGAAGCGGTCCCACAGCTCCTCGGTGATATAGGGCATCACCGGGTGCAGCAGCCGGAGGATGGTGCCCAGCACGTGTTGCGCGGTGCCCTTCACCTCGGCCTTCTCCGGCCCGTCCGGCCCATTGAGGGCAGGCTTGGCGAATTCCAGGAACCAGTCGCAGAAGCTGTTCCAGACGAAGCGGTAGCAGGCACCCGCATAGTCATCCATGCGGTAGGCTTCCAGGGCCTCGGTCGCCTCCACGAGGGCGGCATTGGCGGCATCCAGGATCCAGCGCGCCAGCGGCGTTTCCACCTTCGAGGGGTCGAAGGAAGTGTCCGGCGCGATGCCGTTCATCTCGCAGAAGCGGGCCGCGTTCCACAGCTTGGTGCCGAAGGAACGGAAATCCTCCACCCGCTTGCGACCGAGCTTCACATCGCGGCCCGGCGTGGCCAGCGAGGCGATGGTGAAGCGCAGCGCATCGGCGCCGAAGCTCTCCACCAGCTCCAGCGGGTCGATGACGTTGCCCTTCGACTTCGACATCTTCTGGCCCTTCTCGTCGCGGACGAGGCCATGGATGTAGACGGTGCGGAAGGGCACATCGCCCATGAAGTGGTGGCCCATCATCATCATCCGGGCGACCCAGAAGAAGATGATGTCCCAGCCCGTCACCAGCACATCGCCGGGATAGTACTTGGCGAGTTCGGGCGTCTTCTGCGGCCAGCCGAGCGTGGAGAAGGGCCAGAGGGCGGAGCTGAACCAGGTGTCCAGAACGTCCGGGTCACGCTCCAGCACCACATCGGCGCCGAGCTTGGCGCGAGCCTGGGCGAGCGCCTCCTCCTCCGTGCGCGCGACGAAGACACTGCCGTCCGGCGCGTACCAGGCCGGGATCTGGTGGCCCCACCAGAGCTGGCGGCTGATGCACCAGGGCTGGATGTCGCGCATCCAGGAGAAGAAGATGTTCTCGAAATGCTTCGGCACGAACTGCGTGCGGCCGGTCTCGACAGCCTCGATGGCCGGCTTGGCCAGGGTCGCGGCGTCGCAGTACCATTGCAGCGTCAGGCGCGGCTCGATCGGTACGCCGGAGCGGTCGCCATGCGGCACAGCATGGGTGTGCGGCTCGATCTTCTCGACCAGCTCCAGCCGCTCCAGCTCGGCGACGATCGCCTTGCGCGCGGCGAACCGGTCCTGCCCGGCGAGGCCGCGGACGAAGGCAGGGTCCGCCACGCCGTCCACCGCGGCCAGATCGGCTTCGATCTCGCCGAGGAAGACCTTGCCATCGGCATCCAGCACGGAAGGCATGGCAAGGTCGTGCCGCTTGCCCACGGCGAAGTCGTTGAAGTCGTGCGCTGGAGTGATCTTCACAGCGCCCGAGCCCTTCTCGGGGTCGGAGTACTCGTCCGCCACGATGGGGATGCGGCGGCCCACCATCGGCAGGATGGCGAACTTGCCGACGAGATCGCGGAACCGCTCGTCCTCCGGGTGAACGGCCACGGCGGTGTCGCCCAGCATGGTCTCCGGCCGGGTGGTGGCCACCACGATGAAGCGGCCCGGCGCACCCTCCACGGGATAGCGCAGATGCCAGAGGCTGCCCTTCACCTCGCGGCTTTCCACCTCGAGGTCGGAGATGGCGGTCTGGAACTTCGGATCCCAGTTCACCAGCCGGCGGTCACGGTAGATCAGCCCCTGCTCATGCAGGGTGACGAAGACCTCGCGCACGGCTTCGGAAAGGCCGGCATCCATGGTGAAGCGCTCGCGCGGCCAGTCCAGGCTGGCCCCCAGCCGGCGAAGCTGGCGGGTGATGTTTCCACCCGACTGCCCCTTCCATTCCCAAACGTGCTCCAGGAACTTCTCGCGCCCGATCTCCCGCCGGTCCACGCCCTGGGTGGCCAGCAGTCGCTCGACGACCATCTGCGTGGCGATGCCGGCATGGTCGGTGCCCGGCTGCCACAGCGCGTCCCGCCCCTGCATGCGCCGCCAGCGGATCAGGGTGTCCTGGATGGTGAAGGTCAGGGCATGGCCGATATGCAGGCTGCCCGTGACGTTCGGCGGCGGGATCATGATGGTGAAGGGGGCTGCCGTGCTGGCGGGATCGGCGCTGAAGGCGCCGCTGGCCTCCCACCCCTCATAGAGGCGCTGTTCGAAGGAGGCGGGCGAGAGGGTCTTGTCGAGCATGGCCGCACGCTTGGGCGGGAGCCGCCCGCCCGTCAAGAGGCTGCGATACGGAATGCCCGGGCGCGGAGCCTCAGCCTTCGCCGCGGTTCGTCAACCGGGCGATCTCGGCCTTCACCAGCCGCTCCACCAGAGGTGGGAGATGGGTGTCGAGCCAGGCCTTGAGCATGGGGCGCAGTTCCTCGCGCACCAGATCCTCGATACTGGGCCCACCCGCCCGCTGCACCGGGGCATGGCGATTGCGCACCACCGCACGCGCCAGCTCCTCGAGCGCCCCGATCACTACCGGCGATGCCGTCGCGGCGGAAGCGGGCGGCTGCCCGGGCGCTGCACCCCTCGCTTCCGGCTGCGGGGGCGTCGGGGCGGCGGTGGGTGCCACCTCAGGTCGCACCAGCATGTCTTCCGTCAGCTCCAGAGGCCGCGCCCCGGGCCCTTTCTCCTCGTCCTCGTTCAGGATCTGCCGGATGGAGGCGAGGATGTCCTCCATCGACGGGTCCTGCGGCGGCTGCGACGGCTCTGCCATGTCAGCGCCTCTCATCGTCGTTGAGAGGGTTAGTGGTGCCGAACCACTTGGAGCGGACGGCGTTGTAGTAGGCTTCCATGTCGTAGAGGGCGACGGGCAGCGCCAGGTCGCGGGCGGTGAGGCGGCCGACCGCGCCGGCCAGGCCGTAGCTGGCGGTGACCACGTTGGACAGCGCCTGCACCAGGCTGACGCGGGCGTTCAGCAGCTCCTGCTCGGCGTTCAGCACATCCAGCGTGGTGCGGCTGCCCACCACCGCCTCGCGCTGCACCCCGTCGAGCGCGATCTCGGCGGCGCGGATCTGCGAGCGCACGCTCTCCACCTGGGCGCGCGCCGTCTGCAGCGTCTCCCAGGCCTGCGTCGCCTGCTGCATCGCCGCCCGCCGCTGGTCGTCCACCACCTGCCGCAGCCGCACCGCCTCCTGCCGCGCCTGCCGCACCGCCGCGTGCTCGCCCCCCCCCTGGTAGAGCGGCACCGACAGGTTCGCCGTGATCTGCTCCCCGCTCACCCGCGAATGCGGCTGCTGCGAGTTGTCGGTGCGGAAGGCCTGCGCCTGCAGGCTCACCGTCGGCAGCAGCGCCGCCATCTGCACGTCCACCGCATCGCGCGCCGCCGCCTCGTCGAACAGCGCCGCCACCACCGCGGGGTTGTTGCGCATCGCCATCTCGGCCGCCGCCCCGGCGCCGCGCACCGCCGCCGTCAGCGGCTGCGGCGCCACCAGGTGCTCCGGCGACAGCCCGGTCACCCGCCGGAAGGTCGCCCGGCTGGTCTGCAGCGTCCCCTCCGCATTGGCCCGCGCCGCCTGCGCCCCCGACAGCCGGCTCTCCGCCTGCGCCACGTCGGTCCGCGTGATCTCGCCCACCCGGAACCGCTCGTTGGTCGCATCCAGCTGCCGCCGCAGCACCCGCACATTGTTCTCGTTCAGCCGCAGCGTCTCCTGGTCGCGGATCACCGCCACATAGGCCGAGACCACGTCCGACAGCACCTGCTGCTCGGTCGCCAGGAGCCGCGCCCGCTGCGCCAGCACCAGGTTCTCCGCCCGCCGCGTCGCCGAAACCGTCCGCCCGCCATTGTAGAGCGGCTGCGTCACCGTCGCCGCTAGGTTGGCGGTCTGCCGGTCCACCTCGCTGTGCACCGGCTGGCCAAAGCTGCCCAGCGAGCGCGCCCGCCCGTCAATGTAGCCCCCCGCCCCCGACAGCACCACGCTCGGACGCCACCCCGCCAGCGCCTGCGGCACGTTCTCGTCCACCGACCGCAGCTGCGCCCGCGCCGCCTGCAGCGTCGGGTTGTCCGCATAGGCCTGCGCCAGCGCCTCCTGCAGCGTCTGGCCCCGCGCCACGCCAACCACCCACACCGGCGCCGTCACCAGCAACGCTCCCAACAAACCTCGAAACCCTGCGGGAATCATCAAAGCGCGTCCTTCGCCGGAAAGAAGAAGATGATGTTCATCGGGCGGGCTTACTGGGCTGTAGCAGCCCCTCGCCCCAGATATTCCCCGACTCCGGGCGCAGCGGCTCCGCGCCGCTGGACACGCCCTGCATGGTGTCCAGCGTGGTACCGCGCGGGGCGGTCAGGTCGGGGTCGGACGAGCCGGCGGAGCAGCCCGCCATCAGCGCCGGCAGGGCCAGCACAGCGAGGCACAGCGTCAAACGCATGGGTCTTGTACTCCTCAGGGGGCGGCTTGGGCCGCCGTGCATCTCAGGAAACCGCGGACCGCATTACAGACCTCGCCGGACAGCGTGAAGTCCGCATCGCCACGGAGCCATTCGTTCAGGAAGCCGCCGACCAAGGCATGTAGGAACAGCGCGGCACGCTCCGGCGGCCATTCCGGGGCCAGTTCGCCACGCTCCTCGGCGCGCTTGAAGCTGTCCCGCAAGGTGGCGCGAACGGCCGCATCGGCCTCGCGGCGCCGTTGCAGGGCGGGTGTCATCTCGGCCACATATTCACAGCGCTGCAACATGATGGTGAGCAGGCGCCGGCGACGCGGATCGTGCTCCAGCTCGGCCAGGGCGGTGGTGATGGCATGGGCCATGTGCTCGAGGGGGGGCTTCTCCTCGCCGGAGCACAGA
>Ga0180221_1001252_pt1 | contig 17794 bp, 21 predicted proteins | sample eDN5th37CKraftMG_FD_151339 | JGI IMG/M metagenome (GOLD analysis project Ga0180221, IMG submission 151339) | Enriched Miracle-Growth compost microbial communities from Emeryville, California, USA - eDNA 5th pass 37_C Kraft MG (version 2) (version 2) ...
AGGCGGGCAGCTCGGCGGTGATGATGACGGCGGCGGCGTTCTTCAGCGACGGGTTCACCCCCGGCGGCAGGGTCAGCCCCATGCGCGAGATGACACCCTTCATGCCCTGCGTCGCATAATCGAGGCTGTCGTCGCCCGTGCCCGCCAGCCCGACGACGATGCCGTATCCGGTCAGCTGGTTGGTCCGCACGCTCTGGAAGGTGCCGAGGTCCTTGATGCGATCCGCCCGGGCGGGCTGCGCCGCGATCAGGACAAGCGCGAGAAAGGCGAGGAGCCGGTGCATGATAGGCCGTTCCTAGAAGGGACTGATGACGGAGAAGAAGCGGGAGAGCCAGCCCTGCCGGCTGGCGCGGGCGACGTCACCCTTGCCCGAATAAGCGATCTTCGCATCCGCCACGCGGGTGGAGAGGACGCGATTGTCCGGCCCGATGTCGGCGGCGCGGACGATGCCCGAAATCTGGATATGCTCGTCCCCGCGATTGAGGGTCAGCATCTTTTCGCCGCGCACCAGCATCGTGCCGTTGGGATAGACCTTGGCGATCGTGACGCTCAGCTCGCCGCTCAACTGGTTCGACTGGGTGGCCGCCCCCTTGCCGTTGAACTTCGATCCGCCGCCCATCGACGTGTCGGACGCGGAGAACAGCGCCAGCGGCCCGGTTATCGGCGGGGTGAGGCCGATATTGCCCGACCTGTCGGTGCTGGAGGTCGCCGTTTTGGCCGCCTGCGTGCTTTCGACGAGGGTGATCGTCAGCACGTCGCCCACCATCGAGGCGCGCGATCCGCTGGTGAGCGGCGCATAGCCGTTCGCCGCCTGAAAGATCGCGCCGTTTGCGGGCGGCGCGGGCATTTCGGGCGCGATTGCGGGCGCATAGGCGGACGGCTCGTCGTGATGACGGCGCGCCTCGGCGGGCGCCGCCAGCAGCACGACGCCCGCCAGCAGCGCGGTGGCCACGCGGGCCATGCCCTCAGAGCTGCTGATTGACATATTGCAGCATCTCGTCGGTGGCCTTGATCATCTTGGAATTGACCTCATAGGCGCGCTGCGTCTCGATCATGTCGACCAGTTCCTCGACGACATTGACGTTCGATCCTTCCAGCGATCCCTGCCGCAGCGATCCGCGCCCTTCCTCGGACGGCGCGCCGACCTGCGGCGTGCCCGACGCCGCCGTCTCGACCAGCAGGTTGTCGCCGATCGTCTGAAGCCCCGCCGGGTTGATGAAGCGCGCCGTCTCGATCTTGCCCAGCTCGCTCGTCTCGGTCTGGCCGGCAAGCTGCGCCGACACCGTGCCGTCCGCGCCGATCGTGATCTGCTGCGCGCCTTCGGGGATGCTGATGTCGGGGATCAAAGGCTTGCCGTCGCCGGTGACGAGCTTGCCCTCGGGCGAGAGCGAGAAGCTGCCGTCGCGCGTGTAGGCGGTGCGCCCGTCGGGAAGCTGCACCTGAAAATAGCCGCTGCCCTCGATCGCGACGTCAAGCGCATTTTCGGTGCTGGTCAGCGTGCCCTGGCTATCGATCCGCGACGTGCCGACGATGCGCACGCCCGATCCGAGCGACAGGCCGGTCGCATATTTGTTCTCGGCCGAGCTTTGCGCGCCGGGCGCCGTGATCGCCTGATAGGCCAGCGTCTCGAAATTCGCGCGGTCGCGCTTGAAACCGGTGGTGTTCACGTTCGCGAGGTTGTTCGCGATCACGCGCATCCGTTCCTGCTGCGCGTCCAGCCCGGTGCGGGCGACATGGAGGGCGGCGTTGGTCATGGACAGGTCACTCCTGCAAAAAATCAGTCGGGCATCTTCATCAGGTCGGCGGCGTCGGTATCGATCTGGCGCGCGGTGGACATCATGCGGACCTGCATGTCCCAGCCCCGGCTGGCGTCGATCATCTGGACCAGAGCCTCGCTGACGTTGACGTTCGATCCTTCGAGCGCGCCCGATTCGAGCTTCGCGTCGGGATCGGAGGGCAGCGCGCCGCCGCCCCGCACGCGGAACAGGCCGTCCAGCCCCTTGGCGATCTGCGATCCCTGCGGCGAGACGAGCTTCAGCCGGTCCACCTCCTGCGGGGTCGCGGGGTCGCCACCGGTCGGCACGATCGAGATCGTCCCGTCGCCGGCGATCATCACCTTGTCGGCGGGCGGCAAGGTGATCGGCCCCCCGTCGCCGAGAACGGGCGTGCCGTCGCCGTTGGTCAGCAGCCCGCTGTCCGACAGCTGGAGGTCGCCGCGCCGCGTATAGGCTTCCTCGCCATCGGGCGCTTGCACGGTCAGCAGTGCGTCGCCCTTCAGCGCGACGTCGAGGTCGCGTCCGGTATGCACCGCGTCGCCCGCCTTCATGTCGGCCGCCATCACCTCTTCCGACGCCAGCGCGCGCGACGGCAGGCCCGCGCCCTGCACCCAGAGCGGGCGCGTCGCCGCCATTTCGGCGCGGAAGCCGGTGGTGTTGGCGTTGGCGAGGTTGTTCGCCACCGTCGCCTGCCGCGCCATGGCGCTGCGCATCGCCGACAGCGAGCCGTAGAGAAGGCGGTCCATCGCTCAGTCGCTCAGTTCAACTGAATGACGGTCTGGGTGAGCGTGTTGGCGGTGTCGATCGCCTTGGCGTTCGCCTGGAAATTGCGCTGCGCGGCGATCAGCGCGACCAGCTCCTCGGTGATGTCGACATTCGCCTGTTCGAGCGCGCCCGACTGGATCGATCCCATGCCGCCCGCGCCCGGTTCGCTGATCGTCGGATCGCCCGACTGGCCGGTGATCCCCCAGCTCGAATCGCCCAGCTGGCGCAGGCCGGCGGGGTTGGCGAAGTTCGCCATCGCGACCTTGCCCAGCTTCTGCGTCGCGCCGTTGGAGAAGGTGGCGGTGACGAGGCCGTCCGCGCCGACCGACACGCTGTCGAGCTGGCCCGCCGCATAGCCGTCCTGCGTCAGCGCGCCGACGGTGAAGGGGGAGGCCGCCTGCTTCGTCGCATTGCCGAAATCGAGCGTCAGGCTCATCGGCGAGATCGCGCCGGTGGGCTGGACATTGCCGAAGGTGACGGCGCCCGAAGGCGCGGTCAGCGCGCCCGTCGCGTCGAAGGTCAGTTGCAGCGGGGTCGCGGGCGTCGTGGTGCTGCCGTTCGCGCTTGCTTCGCTATTGCCGACGAACAGATGCGCTTCCCACGTGCTGTCGCTGCTCGTCTCGGTCGGCGCGGAGGTGCGGACATAATAGATCGTCGCCTGCTGCGGATTGCCCGCCGCGTCATAGACGGTCGTCGCGCTCGCATAATTGTAGCTATTCGGATCGAGGCGATCGAAGGCGTAGGACGAGGGCGAGCCGAACACCGTGCGGTTCGCCGGAATGTCGGCATCGGCGGGGAAGATCACCGACGTGTCGATCTTGGCCGTGCCATGCGCCTCGCCCGAAGTGAGCGGGATCTGGAGATTGCGCGTCGCCGACAGGCTGGTCGAGGTGACGGTGCCCTGATCGTCGACCGGCAGCACCTGAAGATAATTGCCGGCCGAATCGACGACATAGCGGTTCGCGTCGGTGCTGAACGCGCCGTTGCGCGTGAAGGCGAGCTGGCCGCCGGTCATGTCGCTGTGCGTGATGAAGAAGCCCTGCCCGCTGATCGCGAGGTCGAGCGCGCGATCGGTGGCCTGAAAGCCGCCCTGGCTGAATTCCTGGCTGATGCCCTTGAGCCGCGTGCCTTGCCCCGCGACGCCGCTCGCCTGCAAGGGCGAGGCCGAGACGAGATCGCCGAATTCGGTACGGCTCTTCTTGAAGCCGACCGAGCCGACATTGGCGATATTGTTCGAGATGACCGAAAGTTCGGACTGGGCGCCCTTGAGGCCCGAAAGCGACGTGTAGAAGGACATGGGAAGAGTCTCCTCAGTGAAGGCGGGTCAGCCGAGCCGAAGCGTGTCGGCCGGCGAAATCAGGCCGAGCGGCGTCACGAGCTTCGTGTCGCTGCCGCCGGCGGGGGACTGGACGGCGCTGATGCCCGTCCAGGTCGAGGTGGTGGCCGCCATCTGCCCGTCGGCGCCGGCCGCCGTGACGACGAGCTGGAGCGGCCCGGTCGCCACGGTGTTGCCGTCGGCGTCCTTGCCGTCCCAGGCGAAGGCCAGATCGCCTTTGGCCTGTGCGCCCAGCGTCTCCTGATGGACCACCGCGCCATTCTGGTCGACGAAGCTGATCGCGACCGCGCTGGCGTCCTTCGGCAGGTTGATCTCGCCGCGATAGCTGCCGTCCGACAGCGGAGCGGCGATGTCCGAGTTCACAAGGGCAGCACGACCCAGCCAGCTTGCCGCGTCGCCGACGCGCGATCCGGCGAGGCTCGTCTGAATGTCCTTCAGACTGGCGTTCATCTCGGCGATGCCCGCGACGCTGGAAAATTGCGCCATCTGGGCGACCATCTGGGTGTTGTCGACCGGGCTGAACGGGTCCTGCGTCTGAAGCTGCGTCGTCATCAGCTTCAGGAAAGCCGCCTGGTCGAGCGTGCCGCTCTTGTCGGCGCTCTTGCTGTTGCTGCTCGACAGACTGTCGAGCACGCTGTTGCCGCTAATCGTCGTCATTGGCCGAGCCTCAATGTGTCGAGGGTGAGTGTCTTGGCGGTCTGGAGGACCTGGACATTGTTCTGATACTGGCGCGCGGTCTCGATCATCTCGACCATCTCCTGCGCGCTATCGACGCCCGCTTCCCACACGTCGCCATTCTTGTCGGCCAGCGGGTGGTTGGGATCGTGGCGCTTGGTGGGTTCGGCGGTCGATGTGACGATCCGGTCCACCTGCACCGTCGCGACGCCGGGGCGGTCGGACACGGCATGGAAGACCGGCTTCAGCGCGCGGAACGCCGTCTCCGCCGATCCTGAGATCGAGCCGGCATTGGCGAGGTTCGACGCCGTCGTGTTGAGACGCACGAGCTGCGCCGACATGGCGCGCCCCGAAATATCGAAGATCGACATGGGTTTGGTCATCGCGCTCACTCGCCCTTCAGCGCCTGCATCACCGTGGAGATGCGGCCCTGCAAAAAGGAAAGCGTCGTGCGATAGTGCATCGCATTCTCGGCGAAGGCGGTCTGCTCGGTATTCAGCTCCACCGTATTGCCGTCGAGCGAGGCTTCGACCGGCACGCGATAGCCCATCGCCGCCTTGGTCGCCGCTGACGGCGCATCGCCCTTCGTGGCGAGATCGAGCGCCTTTTCGAAATCGATGTCGCGCGCCTTGTAATTGGGCGTCGCGGCGTTCGCGATGTTCGACGCGAGCAAGGCGAGGCGCTGACTCCTGATCGCCAGTGCCGCGCCATGCACGCCGAAGAGTTCGTTTCCGCCCCCCATCGTGTCGCCTTCCCTAAAGTTCGCCGCCGCGCTGCCGTTATTCGTATCGACGGCGCGGATCGTCATCCTGCGTGCCTGATCTGCAAGAGGCGTGCCAGATGGCCGAAACGCCCGGATTTCGCGGAGCGGACGGCGGTTCGCCGGGGCGGGCGGCAAGGCTTTGCCGGTGCCGGCAATTTTTTGCCGGTCGTTGCCGCATGGGTGTGAAGCGGGGGCGGTTGATGGACAGTGTGAACGCATTCGCCCGCTTTTTCGATCCGGTCGCGCTGCTTCTCGTGCTGGGCGGCGCGCTGCTGGTGGCGGTCCTGCGCTCCTCGCGCGAGGATGTGGTCGCCGCCTTTCGCGCTTTCGGTCCCTTGTGCCGCGAACGGCCCGACGCCGACGCGCGCGCGGCGATGGCGGCGGTGAACGCGATCGAGGCGATTGCCGAGGCGAAGAGTATCGCCTGCGCCGATCGCGTGGCGACGGCGGGGCTGTTCCTGCGCCGTGCCGCCTTTCGCCTGTCGGATGCCGCCAACGCCGCTGCCTTCGCACGCTGGGCCGACGATGAGCTTGCGGGCCGTCGCCGCCGCCATGCCGGGGTGATCGGCTTCTGGGCCGCTTTGGCCGATGCCGCGCCCGCCATGGGCATGATCGGCACGATCATCGGCCTTGTCGGCATGTTCGCGACGATGGACGATGCCGCGCGGATCGGCCCGGCGATGGCGCTGGCGATGCTGACCACACTGTACGGTGTCGTCCTGTCCGGCGCGATTGCCGGGCCGATCGCCGCGCGGCTCCAGCGGCTGTCGGAGGCGGAGCTGGCCTGGCAGGCATGGGCGCTTGCCCGCCTGCAACTGCTGATCGAGGCGGAGCCGGACGTCCTGCCTTTCCGCGCCCGCGCGCCGCTGCGCACCGTGTCATGATCGCGAGGCGCACACCCCGCTGGGCGCTGAGTTTCGCCGATTTGTGCCTGTTGTTGCTTGGCTTTTTCGTGATCCTCCACGCGCGCGCCGGTGACGGCCGCGCGACGGCGGAGGGGCTGCGCGCCGCCTTCGGCGCAAAGCCCGCGCCGCCCGCCGCCGTCTGGCGCGCCGAAACCCTGTTCGAGCCGGGGCAGGCGGTGCTGCTTTCGGCTCGCAAGGGCGAACTGGCGGCACTGGGCCGCCGCGCGGCGCGCCGGGGCGCGACGGTGACGGTCGAGAGCCGGGGCGTCGACAGCGGCACGCGCCGCTTCGACGCATGGGAACTCGCCGCCGCGCGCACCGCCGCCATCGCCCGCGCGATCCGCGCCGGCGGCCTCGACGAACGGCGTATCGCGATCGTCCTGCCCCCCTCCCGGACGCGCGGGCAGACCGTCACGGTGCTGCTGCGCTAAGGCTTGGCCCGGTTATTGCATCGATGGACGCATGTTTATGCGGACCATCGTGGGAACCGGCCGAATGACGCGCACTTTTCGCCCTCTGATCGCCCTTTTCCTCGTCCTGCCGGGCACGGCATGGGCGGCGGGGATACAGGACCTCAACGCGCTGGAACGGCGGCTCGTCATCTCGCTGGGCGCCGATGTCGGCCAGCCGGGCGGCCCGCGCGCGCCGCTCGACCGGCGCATGAAGCTCGCGGCCTGCCCCGATACGGTGGAGATAGAGCCGCCCGCCCTGGGCGCGGTCGCGCTGCGTTGCGCGCCGCTGGGCTGGCGCATCCGCGTGCCCCTGCTGGCGGGCGGCCCCGCGCGCGCGGTGGCGATGGCCGCCGTCATGCCGGCCCCGAAGCCCGAACCTGTCGTCCAGCGCGGCGACCCGATCGAGCTGGCGGTCGCGACCGGCGGCTTTCGCGTCACGCGCGAGATGATCGCCGATGAAAGTGGCGCGCCGGGCGATCATATCCGTGTCCGCGCCGACCGGAAATCGGCGCCGATCCTTGTCGAAGTCATCGACGCCGGCCATGCGCGCTTGCCCGGATTTAAGTGACGTGGGATCGTGCCGTTAAAGGAATATGAAGCGAGCCTTGCAGGGCTTGTCGGTTGTTTGCGGAGACTGGGCGGATGATAAACGGTATCGGATCGACGGGCGGCGGCGGCCGGATCGACGGCGCCCGCGCCCAAAGCACGCAGAGTGCGGGCGCGCCCGGCCGCGTGGCCGCGAAGGAAGAAGGCGCACCGCCTTCGCCCGCGGCAGAACTTGCCGCCTCCGGCCCGCCGGTGGATACGGCGAAAGTGGCCGAAATCCGCACCGCGATCGCCGAGGGGCGCTACAGCGTCGATCCGCGCGCGATCGCGTCGAAGATGATCGCGCTCGACTTGCCCGGAAAAGCATGAGCAGCGAGACGCTCGACCGCCTGATCGCCAGTCAGGAGGCGCTGCTGCGCGCCCTCGACGGCGAGGAAGCGGAACAGATCGATCAGGCGCTGGCCGGCTTCACCGCCGCGCTGGATGCCGTGCGGAGCATCGGCGGCTGGCGCGATACGCCCGACGTCGCGGCGCGCCTCGCCCACGCGCTCCAGCTGGCCGATGCCGCGCGCGCGCGCGTCAACTATCTGGCGGATGCCACCCGCCGCCGCCTCGATCATCTGGCGGTGCTCGGCGCCCCGACGCCGCATCGGCTGGCCTATGGCCGCAAGGGCCGCGCGCAGGGCTGAGTCCCCACCTTAAAATTGGCACGATCCTTGCTGTGATACCCCTGAACTTTCGGGGGATCACATGGTCGCGAACTGCTCTGTCCTCTTCACCGCTTCCATCGGGGAGGCGTGACCGTGGCGACGAAGGCGCTCAATCGCACACTCTGGCTGAACGCGGGTCGCGGCGCGATCCTGCCCGCGGCGACCTTGATCCTCGTCGGCCTGATGGTCGTGCCGGTGCCCGCGATGCTGCTCGACATGGGCTTCATCGCCAATATCATGATAAGCCTCGCAGTGCTGATGGTCGCGCTGAACGCCGCCAAGCCGCTCGATTTCTCCTCCTTCCCCACCGTGCTGCTGTTCGCGACCCTGCTGCGCCTGTCGCTCAACGTCGCCTCCACGCGCGTCGTGCTGGTGGACGGGCATGAGGGGCCGGACGCGGCGGGCCATGTGATCGAGGCGTTCGGCCACTTCCTGATCGGCGGCGATTATGCTGTCGGCCTGTTCGTCTTCGCGATCCTGATGATCATCAACCTGGTGGTCATCACCAAGGGCGCAGGCCGCGTGTCCGAAGTCTCGGCGCGCTTCACCCTCGACGCGCTGCCCGGCAAGCAGATGGCGATCGACGCCGATCTCAACGCCGGCCTGCTGACGCCGGAGGAAGCGAAGCTGCGGCGGCAGGAAGTCGCGACCGAGGCGGATTTCTACGGATCGATGGACGGCGCGTCCAAATTCGTGAAGGGCGATGCGGTCGCGGGCGTGCTGATCCTCGTCATCAACATATTGGGCGGTCTGGTGCTGGGCGTGGTCAGCCACGGCCTGTCGCTGGGCGATGCCGCCTCCACCTATATCCAGCTTGCGATCGGCGACGCGCTGGTCGCGCAGATTCCCGCGTTGCTGCTGTCGATCGCGGCGGCGGCGATCGTGACGCGCGTGTCCTCGCCGCTCGACCTGTCCGGCCAGATCACGCACCAGTTCGGATCGGCACGGGCATGGACGCCGGTGGCGGGCATATTGGCGCTATTGGGCGTGCTGCCGGGCATGCCGCATCTGGTGATCCTGCCGGCGGCGGGCCTTGCCGGTTTCGTCGCCTGGCGGCTGGCGCGCGCAAACGCGCCGCAGCCCGAGCCGGTCGAGGACAAGACCGCCGCGCCCGCCCCCTCGACGATCGGCTGGGACGAGGTGTCGGACGGCGCGACGCTGGGCCTCGAACTCGGCTACGGCCTGATCGGGCTGGTGGACGAGCGCAAGGGCGCGCCGCTGATGGGTCGGATCACCGGCATCCGCCGCCAGCTCTCGCGCGAACTGGGCTTCGTCGTGCCGATGGTGCGCGTGCGCGACAATCTCGCGCTCGGCCCCAACAGCTACCGCATCACCGTCGCCGGCGTCATCATGGGCGAGGATGAGGCGTGGCCCGACGATCTGCTCGCGCTCGACAGCGGCGCGCTGGAAGGCACGGTGGAGGGCCGCGCGGTCAAGGACCCGAGCTTCGGGCTGGACGCGGTGTGGATCAACCCCGCGCAGCGCACCGAGGCGGTGGTCGCGGGCTATACGGTCGTCGATCCGGCGACCGTCATCGCCACGCACCTCAACCAGATCATCGCCCATGCCGCCGCCGACCTGTTCGGCATGGACGAGGCGCAGAAGCTGCTCGACGCGCTGAAGGAAAGCGCGCCACAGCTCGTCGCGGGATTGACGCCGCAGCCCTTGCCGCTCGCCTCGATCGCCGCGCTCTGCCGCGCGCTGCTGGCGGAGGGCGTGCCGCTCAAGGATTTCCGCCGCATCGCCGAGGCGATGGTGGACGCCGCGCGCGAGGAAAGCGATCCCGCCGCTCTGGTGGAGGCGGTGCGCGTGCGGATCGGCGCGATCATCGTCCAGAGCCTCGTGCCGGTGCGTATGCCGCTGCCGGTCATCACCCTCGACGGCGGGCTGGAGGCACTGCTTGCCCAGGCGGTACGCGCCGGGCCGAACGCGACCCATCCGTTCGAGCCGGCGCTCGCCAATCGCATCGTCGGTGCGGTCAGCGAGGCGGCGGCGCCGCTGATCGGTGAGGCGCGGCAGTTCGCGATTGTCACCTCGCCGATCGCGCGCCGTCCGTTGTCGCGCCTGCTGAGGCCGCATCTGGCTGACGCGCCGGTGCTTTCCTTCCTTGAGATTCCCGATGGCAAGCCGGTTGAGGTTGTCGCCGTGGTGGGCGGCGCGAATGCGGCGCGTGAGCAGGAGTTGGTGCCATGAACCCGGTAACGGCGGAGGCAGGCCATGCCGTTCAATAGTGCGCTGGCCGAAGCCGGCACCTATAGCCGCAAGCCCGCCCGATCCGCTCCGGCGGAGCTGGCGCGCACGCACATGCCGCTCGTCCGCCGCATCGCCTGGCACGTCCATGGCCGCGTTTCGTCGGCGATCGATATCGAGGATCTGGTGCAGATCGGCATGGTCGCGCTGGTCGAGGCGGCGAATGCGTTCGAGGATCGCGGCTATGCCTTCTCTACTTATGCGACGATGCGGATTCGCGGCAGCATGATCGATCATCTGCGCCGCCATGCGACGATCCAGCGTTCGGCGATGGGGCATAAGCGCGCGCTGGCCGCCGCCCGCGCCGCGCTGGAAAATCGCCTCGGCCGCGCGGCGAACGACGCGGAGATGGCGGATGCGATGAACCTCGACGCCGCCGCCTATCGCGAGCTGGTGGACAGCACCGCGACGATCCATGTCGACTCGCTCGACGAGGTCTATTCGGATCAGTCGATGTGGTTCGCCGATGTGGAAGACCGGATCGACGTGACGATCGAGCGGGAGGAACTGCGCGGCGCGCTGGCGGACCACATCGCCGACCTGCCCGAGCGCGAGGCGATGGTCCTCCAGCTCTATTTCGTCGAGGAAATGAATCTGGAGGAGATCGGCCAGACGCTCGGCGTTGGCGCGGCGCGGGTCTGCCAGATCAAGAAGGCCGCGCTCGATCGCCTGCGCGGCGCGCTCAGCGCCTGGAATTGAGCGCCTTGTCGATACGATCCAGCTTGACGCTGATCACATCGATCCGGTTGGCCAACTCGGCCTGCGCGCTACCGACCGTCGCCGCCAGCGAGGCGCCGCCGCGTTCGGCCTTGGCGCGGGCGATGTCGCGGCGCAAGGCCGTGATCGCCGCGTCGAGATCGGCGACGGTGAGGGGCTTGTTCCCCTCCGTCGGCGGAGCGGCCACCACGACCTGGCGCGGCATATCCTGCGCACGCAGGGTCTCGATCGCGACGCGGGCGTCGGCCACGGTGCGGCTGGCGACGAGGAGGCCGATCGCCGCAAGCAGCGCAGCCACCACCGCGAGCAGGACGGCGATCAGCGGCAGCAGGCCGGTTCGTGCCGGCGGCGCGACCGGGGCAGGGGGCGCGACAGTCGCTTCCTCCCCATCGGCTACAGCCTCGATAAGTGCGGGCATTGCATCCTCCATTATAAAGAAGCCCCCGGAGCGGCTGGCGCACCGGGGGCCTTCTTCGCCCATCGCGGGAAGGATCGGGTCCTTACCGCAGGAGCTGCAGGACGCCCTGGCCCGTCTGGTTCGCCTGCGCGAGCATCGCGGTCGCGGCCTGGCTCAGGATATTCGCCTTGGCGAGATTGGTCGTCTCGGCCGAGAAGTCCGTATCCTCGATCCGCGAGCGCGCGTCGGACAGGTTGGTGATGTTGGTCGTCAGATTGTTGACGGTCGATTCCAGCCGGCTCTGCGACGCGCCGAGCGTGGCCCGCGTGGTGGCGATTTCGCCGATGGCCTTGGTCAGCGTGTCGAGATCGTCGGCGCCGAGATTGGTGACGTCGATGCCGGGCAGGATCGACTCGTCGACGTCCGCCGTATCGGTGTCATCCTCCACACCCGAATCCCCACCGCCCAGCACCTTGGCGAGCGCGGTCGGAAGGGTGGCTGGCGCATCTTCATCCTCGCTCGTGTTGGCCTTTTCGAGGACATTCGACAGGTTGAGGTCGATCGTGTCGCCCTTGTTCGCGCCGACCTGAATGCTGACCTTGCCCTCGGTGCCGGCCGAGCCGTCGAACAGCTTGACGCCATTGAAGTCGGTCTTGGTGAGAATGTTGCTGATCTGGCTCTTCAGCTCGCTCACTTCGGCCTGCAGGTTCGTGCGGTCGTCGTCCGAATAGGTGCCGCTCGACGCCTGCACCGCCAGTTCGCGGATGCGCTGGAGCATATTGCTCACCTCGTCCAGCGCGCCCTCGGCGGTCTGCGCCATCGAGATGCCGTCATTGGCATTGCGCACGGCCTGCGTCATGCCGCGGATCGACGAGGTCATCGAGCTGGCGATGGCGAGGCCGGCGGCGTCGTCCTTCGCGCTGTTGATACGCTTGCCGCTCGACAGGCGCTCCATCGCGGTCTGCAATTCGGAGTTCGCGACACGCGAACCGTTCTGGGCGCGCAGCGCGGCGATGTTGGTGTTGATGACAGTCATGGATGTTCCTTTCCCGCTCGAAACTGGCGGCCCGGCCAGAGGTCGACGGCAGCCACGATCCGGGTAACGGCGGCACCGGCGGAACCTTTAGCGGAGGAAAATTTTCGGCGTGCGCGCCCAACAGGGCGGAATGCCTCTACGCGCGCGTTTATTGCCTTATGGGACAAAAGCTTAAGGGGTTAGTAACCATTTATCTCTATCGATGTGGGGCAGGGGGGTAGCCGGTCCGAAAACGGGCAGGCCACCAGGAAAGAAGGCGGCCTGAGGGGGCTTGGGGATGAAGGTGATCGGCGTTTCCGAACGGGTTTCGTGCGCTCATCCGGTGCTGGCCGGATGGCTGGCGAGCATCGGCTTTTCGTTGCCGCTCGTCGCCGCGGACGCGCCGTGCGGGCGGGATGAAGCGCGCATCCTCGATGCGTCCGAAATGGCGCACGCCACCTGCCGCGATCTGATTCTCACCATCGCCGATGGCGCGCCTTGCTTCATGCCCGCGCGCGACGGTCTGCCCGCCAGAATCCGCTTCGGCTTCGATGACATGGCGTTCGGCCACGCGCTGATCGCCGAATGGGTCCGGCCCGAGGCGCGGCCCGCCTGCGGCGAACCCGAAAGCGCCCGCTTTCTGGCGCTTGCCCAGAAGATCGCGGCCAGCGACGCCACCGTCCTCATCCTGGGTGAAACCGGCACCGGCAAGGAAGGCGTCGCGCGTTATGTGCACGCCATGTCGCGCCGGCGCGACAAACCCTTTGTCGCGGTGAATTGCGCGGCCCTGCCTGCGACGATGCTCGAAGCGATGTTGTTCGGCCATCAGAAGGGCAGCTTCACCGGCGCCGGCGCGTCGGGTGAGGGTCTGTTTCGCGCGGCGGAGGGCGGCACCCTGCTGCTCGACGAGATTGCGGAGCTGCCGCTGGCGCTCCAGGCCAAGCTGCTGCGCGCCTTGCAGGAGCGTGAGGTGCTGCCCGTCGGCGCGACACAGCCGATCCCGGTCAATGTCCGCGTGCTCGCGGCGGCGAATCGCGATCTGGCGGGCGAGGTGGCCGCCGGCCGCTTCCGCGCCGATCTTTACTGGCGGCTCAACGTCGTGCCGCTGACGCTGAAGCCGCTCGGCGCGCGCCGGCTCGACATTCGCGCGATCACGGCGGCACTGCTGTGCCGCCACACGCCCGAGGACACGAACCTCGCCTGGCCGACGGCATCGGCGCTCGACCGGCTGATGGCGCACGACTGGCCGGGCAATGTCCGCGAACTCGACAACGTCCTTCAGCGCGCGCTGCTGCTGCATGAGGGCGAGCGGATCGAGGCGGACGATCTCTCGATCGAGGCAGGCATATCGCCCGAGGCGGTGCCGATGCCGTCGCTCCGCCTCTCCGATATTGCCCGCTCGATGCAGGCGCGCGCGATCGAGGAGGCGCTGGCTGCGACCGGCGGGCATCGCCTGCGCGCCGCCGAGCGGCTGGGGATCAGTGAACGGACGTTGCGCTATCGCCTCGCCGATATGCGCGCGGCGGCCTGAGGAGGCTCGGCATGAGCAAGATCGACAGTTCCGGCCTGCTGGCGATGCGAAGCGCCATTCTCCAGCAGAATGCGGCGCTCCAGAAGGCGGCGGGCGTCGGCCCGGCGGGCACGGCCGGCATGTCGGGTACGGCCGCCGCCGGCGAAAGCAGCTTCGGCGGCGCGCTGACCAGCGCCATTGCACAGGTCAATGAATTGCAGGCCAGGTCGACCGAAATGTCGACGGCCTATGAGCGCGGCGAGACGACCGACATCGCCGCGGTGATGCTTTCCCGCGAGAAGGCGTCCGTCGGCTTCCAGGCGACCTTGCAGGTCCGCAACAAGCTGCTGTCGGCATACAAGGACATCATGAGCATGCCGGTCTGACATGGCGGACGTTCTGGCTACAGAGGGGCCTTCGGGCCGTGCGCTCGCGCTTCCCGGCGCGCCCACCCTTCCGTCGACGGGGGCGATGATCGACCGTTTGCGTGGTATCGTCGCGCAGCCGGCGGTGGCGAAAAGCATGCCGCTGATCGCGCTGGCGGGGCTGCTCGGCCTCGCCGCATTGGTCTGGATGGCGTTCGCCCAGCCGCCGCAGCGCGATCTGTTCCGGGGGCTTGCCGATGCCGACAAGGCGGCGGTGGCGGACTCGTTGAAAACGGCGGGGATCGCCTACAAGATCGATCGCGACACCGGCGCGCTGACCGTGGCGGACGGCGATTTCTATCGCGCCAAGATGCTGCTCGCGCAACAGGGCCTGCCCAAGAGCGCGCCCGACGGCGATGCGTTGATCGCCTCGCTGCCGATGGGGGCGAGCCGCGCGGTGGAGGGCGAGCGGCTGCGCAGCGCGCGCGAGCTGGACCTGGCGCGCACGATCGAGGCGATCGACGCGGTGGAGCGCGCGCGCGTCCATATTGCGGTCGACCAGCCCAGCGCCTTTCTGCGCGATACCGAACGGCCCGCCGCTTCGGTGATGCTGACGCTGCATGCCGGGCGCACATTGGGCGATACGCAGGTGGCGGCGATCGCACATCTCGTCGCCTCCTCGGTGCCCGGCCTCACGCCCGAAGGCGTCTCGATCATCGATCAGAGCGGACGGCTGCTGTCGCGTTCGGGCGATGGCGTGACGGGCGCGACCGACCGGCAGATCGATATCCAGCGCAAGGTGGAGGCGCGCTATGCCGAGGCGCTCGACACGCTGCTGATCCCGCTTGTCGGGCAGGGCAATTACACCGCCGAGGTGCATGCCGACCTCGATTTCGCCGAGGTGCAGGCGACGCGCGAAACCTATCCCAAGGACAATGCCGTTGTTCGGCAGGAAGAGGGTGGCTGGACGAAGGAGGGTGGCCCTGCCGGTGCGCCTGCCGTCGGCATTCCCGGCGCGCTTTCCAACATGGCGCCGCCGGCCGCGCAGGTTGCCGCCGCGCCCGGCGGTACGCTGGCGCCGCCCAGGCCCGGTCAGCCCGATCCGGCGGCCGAGCCCGGCACGACCGCCGCCGCTGAGGACAGCACGCGCACGACCGAAAATTACAATCGCACCTTCCAGCTCGGCCGCGAGGTTTCGGTGACGAAGCAGCCGGTGGGCGTCGTCCGCCGCCTGTCGATCGCGGTCGCGCTGAAGCAGGGCAAGGGCAAGGAACGCCTCACCGCCGCCGCGATCGCGCAGATCGAGGCGCTGGTGAAGGGGGCGGTGGGCTTCGACGCGGCGCGCGGCGACCTGCTGGCGATCAACGCGCGCGATTTCGCACCCACGGCCGAGGCGCCGGCGACGCCGATCTATGAAAAGCCCTGGGTGCCGCTGCTCGCGCGCAATCTGTCGGCTATGCTTATCGCGGCGTTGCTGATCTTCGGTATCGCCCGGCCTTTCCTGAAACGACGTGCCGTCCCGGCGGCGGCAGGCGCATCGTTGACTGGTGAGCGGTCGATCATGGGTCGGCAGATCGCCGCAGCGCTTGCCGAGGAGGCGCGGCTCGATCCCGCGAAGGCGGTCACGCTCGACATGATCGAGGCCGCGCCAGGCTATACCGCACGCGCCGAACTGATCCGCAATTTCGTCCGGCAGGACCCGTCGCGCGCCGCCTTGGTGGTGCGTGACCTGATCCGTGCCGATGGTGCCGGAGGGGCTTGAGATGGCCGAGCTTGATACGATCGATCGCCCGGTCCCGGGGGGCTGTGAGGCCGCCGCGATCCTGCTGATGCTGCTGGCGGAGGAGGAGGCCGCCGACGTGCTCTCGCGGCTCGATCCCGAAGAGGTGCAGCAACTGGGCGGGGCGATGTTCGACGTCGCCGACGTGTCGGAGCAGCAGGTGAACGGCGTGCTCGACCTGTTCGTGACGCGCGCGCGGGCGCGGACCACGATCGGCTTCGGCGCGGACGGCCATATACGCGGCGTCATGGAACGCGCGCTCGGCCCCGACCGGGCGGACAATGTCCTCGCGCGGATCACGCCGCCCGCGCGGGCCAGCGCGCTTGATGCGCTGAAATGGATGGACCCGCGCACCATCGCCGCGCTGATCGAGCAGGAGCATCCGCAGATCGCGGCGCTCGTCCTCGCGCATCTCGATCCGCCGATCGCCGCCGACGTGCTCCAGCTTCTCGACGAGGAGACACAGACCGACGTGATCTACCGGATCGCGACGCTGGGTCCGGTGACGGCCGAGGCACTGGACGATCTTGAGCGCGTGCTGCTGCGCCAGATCAATCGTTCCTCGCAGGGAGCGACCATGCGGCGCGGCGGCGCGACCGAGGCGGCGAAGATCGTCAACAATACCCGCCAGACGGCGGAGGCGCGGATCATCAAGTCGCTCGGCAAGCTCGATCGTTCGCTCGCGCGGATGATCGAGGATGAGATGTTCGTCTTCGACAATCTGAACGCGCTGGACGACAAGAGCCTCGGCACGCTGCTGCGCGCGGTGGAGAACGACATTCTCGTCGTCGCGCTCAAGGGGTGCGAGCCGGGGCTGCGGCAGAAGATGTTCGGCTGCATGTCCAGCCGCGCCGCCCAGTCGATCCAGGACGAGATCGCCGAACGCGGGCCGATGCGGCTTGCCGAGGTGCAGGACGCGCAGAAGGAGATCCTCGCTATCGCCCGGCGGCTGGCGGACGCGGGCACGATCAACCTCGGCGGCAAGGGCGACGATTATGTCTGACCTGTGGAACCGCGCGAGCGCGGTTGCCGCGGCACGGATTTCACCCCTGATCCGCCCGCCCGAGGAGCAGATATTCACCCCTTGGTCCGCCGCTGCGCGCCTGCGCGACGTGGAGGGGGCGGAGGACGCGCCGGAGGAAGACGCGGCCGGGCCGGAGGTCCATGACGTGCTCGCGCAGGCGTATAGCGACGGCTTCAACGAAGGCCGCCGCCTCGCCGAAAAGGAATATGCGGCCGAGCGCGACGCGGTGGCGCGGCTTGCCGAGACGCTTCAGGCGCTGGAACCCGAACCCTCGGGCGCGCTAGCCGCGCTGCTGGCCGAGACGGTGGAGCGGCTCGTCCGCCAGATCGTCGGGGAAGTCGCGATCGACGGCGAGATATTGCTGGAGCGCGCCGCCAATGCCGCAGCGCTGATCGCCGAAGAGGCGTCGCCCGCGCGGATGCGGCTTCATCCCGACGATCTTGCGCGGCTGGACGGCGCCGACCTTCCGGTCGAGAAAGTGGCCGATCCCGCCCTCGCGCCCGGCACGGTGCTGTTGGAAACCGGCGAAGGCTGGATCGAGGACGGGCCTGCGGCGGGGCTGGAAAAGCTGCGCATCGCGCTCGACCGGATGGGCGCGCCGCGATGAGCCGCCTCGCGCAACAGGCGGCGGCCTTGCTCGCCCCGATCGACATTGCGGGCATGGGGCCGCGCCGCATCGGCCGCCTCGTCGCCTATGACGGGCTGATGCTGGAGGCGACGGGCTTCCTCCAGCCGATCGGCGCGGGCGCGAAGGTGATCGACGCCGATGGCCGCGCCGCGCGGGCGGAGGTCGTCGGCTTTCGCGGCGA